>Ga0209517_10001282_pt1 | contig 38671 bp, 37 predicted proteins | sample PeaSoiMetSII2010_FD_187695 | JGI IMG/M metagenome (GOLD analysis project Ga0209517, IMG submission 187695) | Peat soil microbial communities from Weissenstadt, Germany - SII-2010 (SPAdes) (version 2) | ecosystem: Environmental > Terrestrial > Soil > Wetlands > Peat | place: Germany...
ACTGCTTTACGTGTGGCCGCGCGGCTACCCGCACATGACTCGGGGCCATAATGGAGCAGCTACTCCTTTTACGTGGGGCTCTTTCATCCCCTACTCTATGCCGGTTTATCCCGGCGTTTTCGGCCCCACCCCGAATCGGACTCAAGAGTGCGAAAGGACAGGAGTTTCTCTTAACTTAGCGGCATTAGGTCCGACCCCAATCCGAAAATATATTGTTATCCAATCACGAGGGGATTGTGCGATAATCAAACTTCCTTAATCAAGGAGGCGGAAAATGGAAAAAGAAAAGTTTCAGGAACTTATTGATCTCGCCGAAGTGAATAGCTTTTTTGATGATTTGAAAAAAGAGTCTGATAGAAGTCTAGTTCTGATGTCCGCTGCTATTCTAGAAGACGTTCTCGAACAAAGGCTCAGAAAGATTTTCAATCGTGGCAATTCAGATGTGAGGCGGAAGCTTTTTGAATTTAATGGCCCTTTCTCTTCTTTTTCTGCAAAAATTGAAACTCTGTTTTGTATTGGTGACTTAGAAGCTAAATTTAGAAACGATTTACATATATTCCGTAGACTACGGAACGAATGCGCTCACAATTGGAGTAGTTTTCAACTGAATTCCAACATTGATATTGAGTTCATATCCAAGATGGAAGTTAACAGCGTTGCTAGGGATATAATTGAACTAATTGATAAGCACGATGGTAGGGATGTACGCATATCATCAAGGCTTACACTTATGGTTATGATTATGATCTTGACGCAAACATTGAATTGCACCCCAGAAATTACCATTGTACAACACGACAAGACGTCCGAAGCTAAACTAAGCTGTCAGCAGTAACCGAAACAGTTTGAGAAGTGAATAAGTCAAGAGCCAAGCTATCGACTTTTATCACACTCTAGGGCAAAGTCGCTCTTATGCTTATGTGCTCGAAACACTGCCGTAGGGCTTGGCTTCATGTCCAGAACATAAAGCATGTCTTGCTTGTTCTTTTCATCGATCTTGCATCCCAAGACTACTTCGACAATTGCACTGTGACCAATACTAATCGACATATTCGTTTGATCATAGTATAGTAAGCGATACTCACACTCGTAAGACCAATGATCAGATTTTGTAGTGAGTAGTGCCATTATGTCGTCATTCCGAGTGCTCAACATTGACTCAAAAAAGTTTATATTTGGCATTGTAGTAGAGTACATTACTTTTACCAATTCGATGGGTTTCTTGGGCAAAGATAGCTGAAATTTCAAAAGCTCCTCCGTGTCAATGCCAACGCAAAAACCACGATGGTGATCCGAATAGTGAGCCCACATGAGCAGATCCTGCCTGAAAGTAGTTAAAGAGCATATTCCGTACTTCTTGTAATTCAATTCATCAGAATGCTCCTTGATTTTTTTGATGTATCCGGGATCATCATCAATCTCTTTAAGCCGCTTATTGATAAACTCTTCACGTTCTTCGCTGTTTAGATGTGGAGTATCACGTTTTACGAAATCTTCAGCCCATCTACGCCTTATGCCTAGCGGATTGTCGTTGTATTGGTAGTGAAGGGCGGAATCAAAAGGGTCATTAAATTCGCGAGCCGACGAAAACCAGAGTTCACCATCCTGAATCAGCTTAAGATAACGCCCTCTTGCGTCGAAGTTACGGTATTTATATAAAGTTGGCGGTGTATCAATTGGTTGCATTCCAAATCGCAAATCGCGTAATTCAGCCTCGCTGAGCCATGCCATTTCAACTGATCCTTTCATATTGTGACAAAAGATGCAATCGGTGCTTCTAAGCCGCTAAAAGTAACTAAACAGTTTTAGAAGTGAAAGGTAAGCCACCCATTCTGAAAAGTACTAACTCGCCCGAACCCAACAAGAAAGGATCTTCACGCATGCGGTTGCTCGTCTGGTTGCTCCGTTTGTTCGGTGCGAGATTTGAAGAACTCCCATCCAGAAAGGATTGAAATGAAAAGCCCAAGAAGGAACACCCCGGCTTTCCATTTCAACAACCTCGAATTCAATTCTTTTTGCATGAGTTGTTTTGCATCATAATCTTGCCATATATATTGCATGAGAAACATCGACCCGTCACTCTCGGTAACCAAGCGTAACTCGTATCTGTGGCGACCGGTGATAATGTTAAAGATCCCGGTACTCCTCCCAATGAAGGTCACCTTCCGCAGGGCATCAATTGGGGGCTTGGGGGTCCACCATTGCAGAAGTATTTGTGCGCCTTGATTCCCTATTGGAACCTTGCTTTCCTCAGTTTGATCGAGTTGGTCAAATATGTCTTTTACCGCGACGTACTTCGGGGCAAGGATATTCAGAACAGGTTTTATATCGATGGCATTATTCAGGAACCATGAGACCACCGTAAGCAGCACACCAGCGAGAAAGAACGAAAACCAGAAATATTTCGATATAGTCCGTTTGGAATTCGGCATGCATAGCACTCCCTTCGTAACACATATGCCACTGAAGCAACCCCCTTGCTTCTGCGGCCTTCTCGTCTTTACCAGCCGTACAAACCCGTTCAGAGTCCATCGACCGGACTTTGTGCTCAGCGCCGCCCAGATTCTACCACTGCACTTCCTGCATGCAATAGGAATATTTCTTCTCTTGCGATTCGAGTCGGATTCCCCCTTTCCCCACAGTCAAGCCTCATCATTCCTGACCAAGATACCTATAGAAATGTGAAGACTTATCAAGCCGCCAGCAGTAGTCCCGGCATTGGGTCTGTCCTAATGCCGCTAACTTAAGAGAAATACCTGTCCTTTCAAATCCTTATGGGTTTCGGGTTGGGACAGCTGGGACGCTTCTTTATACTTAAGTTTGCACCCTCGGCGGCGTTTCTCCAGGCCGCGGCTTTTCCTTCGATATTCCTGCTGATCTCTGGGAAACCGGCGATCTGGTTTGAACTTCACACGGTACTGTGCGCAACATTGCACGTATGCCTCCCACATGAGTGGCCAGAAACACATTTCAGGAGTTGCCGACAGCAGCTTAAAGAAAAAGCGTGTCTCAGTTAGGGCTCGTACAAAACTGATCTGAGTCACGAATAAATTCTTAAGGGGACCGGCTTCTAACATGGCGATGCGTATCAAGCACACGGCGATCATGTGAACGAGGAGTTCTTGATGAAAGGATCTCGGCGATTGACAATGCCATGATGAGGCAGTGAGGGTGCACTTAAAATCTCGATAAAAAGTTTCTATGTCCCAACGCATGTGATACAGACGCGCCAGTTCTGGGGATGGAAACAAAACGTGGTCCAAAAGAGAAGTCACGAGACGACGGCGGCGAAAACCGTTTCTATGGATGTAAACCACCCTGACCTTGAGGGGAGTCTTTGTGTAGGAATCTTTGATTTCGCAGAGATAGTCGCCGGGGGCGAGATTGCTAAGGACTCTCGGTCGCGTGGTCGTCTTGGTGGGAATGATGAAGTGGGCATGCTTGAGAAGGATCTTTGAAAAAGTTTTGCAGTAATAGAAACCAGAGTCCAGCAGAAGAAGGTCGCCTTTTTTCAGATGCTTTATCAGCTTTTGGATGAATTTATGTTCCGAAGTGCACACCTTGCCATAGACGAAGCGCAGAGGTGCGCGTGTGATAAGGTCAAACAGGCAGCAAAGTTCCACAGAGATCGGTCCCAATCCTCGCGATCCCTTGTGTGCGCCGAAGCATTCCCAGAGCAATCGAAATTCGTGTAATGGCAGAGATGTCTTGTCGGCGGCAAGCAACCGCAATCCATGCCAATGACTGCGCTCACGCCTGGATGCTTTTTGCAGTCGCGATACCAGTTCACCATGCAACCATGACAGCGCCTCCGGGGGAAAAACGAGAACGCGCCTTACAAAACCCGGGCACAGAGACAGACCATCCTATTTTAAGCTCTCCAGTAGCCAAGCGAAGAATTTCATGAAGACTTGAGCGAGCGGTATCCAAAGAGACAGCCAACATCAGCCAAAGGGTTTCCAACGTCCCCAGTTTGCGATTGCGGCGCCATTCTTTTTTAAAATTCCGCCTCTTGTCTAGAGCCTCGACGATGACGGGATCAAGCCATTTTGCAAGCAGATGCAGATCAGGCTTTATCATGGTTATCCTCCCCGAGATCTATAAGAGCAAAGGTGGCGGGGGCTGTTTGGCGAAACATGATACCCGCACGTGCTTTCTTTGCCAGTGCGCTGGAAATGGCATCCCTGTCTGTGAGGCGGCCGAAGCGCTTCTGGAGCAGTTGGACAAGATCATCTACATGGAGTGGCTTGCGCTCCTCAGTCAGTATTTGGACGGACAGATCGACCAATGACTGACGTCTTCTTCCCCGTCTGGGTGGAAGGTCTGCTTCGGTATCGACTTTTCCTCGCAGTTGCCTGACAGCACGTAGCTGATATTCAAGTTGAAGTTCAAGTACTTGAAGAAGAATGTCCTTAAATTCCTCGGTTTGCATAAGCTGTCCCCCCTCGTGATATTGCGGTCAATGTAACATCAGTAATTCTTGGTATTACTTAACTATATACTGACATTTGTCAAGAAAAAAACGACGGGAAAAATGATGCGGGGTAAAATCCGAGGTTTAGTGGCTCTGTTGGCTGGGGTTGCTCAATGGGAGCAAGAGGATTGGCAACTGCCGTGTTCTAAATACTAATTAATTTCAATAACTTGCTTAAGTTAGCGGCATTATGGTCGGACCACGCTAAAACGTGACTATTCAACGAAAGGGCAGTCCAAAATGGATATTTAAGAGTCTTAGGATGAGATTTACGACCCCCAAATAGCCTCTTTAACGGCGACTATATAGGAGGGGCGTTCCACCATCCTCGGGGACACGTCGTCAAGTGAAAAAGAACAGGCGCCCATTAAAAGGCAGCGGTTAAGGGCAAAAACTCTCTCTACATTGGAAAACCACTTTTTCCCCCCAATGCTACTTTACCGCAAAACGTCCGGGAAGTGACGCTGACAAGTGCGAGTAAACGATACCTCAATTTGGAGAATTTTCTGAAGACCGACCACTGACGACTGGAAACTGATTTTGATCGGCGACCGCCCAATGACGACTGCCGACTGCTTCAGACATTTAGAATCCAGGTTCTTCAATAACTACATCTACTCGCAGAGAACGCAGCACTTAATATCCATCCTGGACCCCGGATTTTGAGCCTGCGGCCACTTAGAACCCCGATTCGCCAATGACATCAGCGACTCATAAGAAATTGCCGAATTAATCAACCTGTGAATTTTGCTTTTAACCGCCTCTGTTCGCTATCTTTTTATCCCCTGTTCCCTCCTCCCCCGATCGCTGGTAAATAAACCAAATAAATCCAGGTGGAGTGGGTGAATCGAAAAAAGCGAATTTACGTGCCCTTCTTCCCGATTAACCTGTTCACCAATTCACCGGGCTTTTGCTCTATTCACCGGGCTTTTGCTTTTTTACCTTTTCTATTGCCGTTTCTATTGCCGCTTCTGGTTGCCTCTTCTCGTTGCCGTTTGGCAGAGTCAAAACTGTTCATGGTAAAATTATGATCGTTTTGGCATTTCAAGGGATTGGTTTTTACTGTTCGCCGTTCTCCGCGAAGCTGATGAATTTGTTCGCCCCTATTCATTGTATTTGGATTGTATTTTCAATAAAAACGGCGTCTCTGGTCACCGGTTTCGGGTCTGGCGGACAGTGCTCTTTGAAAAAAGAATAGCAGATTAGAAACACCTCAACGGGAGCTTTTTCATTCGTAATTCGTAATTCCTGTTCCGAAAAGTTCTTTTATGGAGCACGAGCACGATCTGTCCACGCGCCGTCAATAGCCGGACCTCTTGGCGCTTCGCGCCCCGGACCCTTACTACGTTTCGGGTCTCCCGCTATACCCGGAGGCCGCGCGGGCGATGCTTCAAGTCCGCGCCCGATCTTTTGTGAGGGCGGATAACGAGCTATCCGGGCCACCCACTGCAAATCCCCCCTGCCCCCCTTTAGAAAAGGGGGGGGATTGGCGCATCCCTTTTCATGGTTTCAGGGTGTCCCATGGGGACATGAGATACTAATTACACCCTAAATTGCCCTTTTAGCTGTTCACTCGCTGTTATAGGAGCCTATGAAATCGTCAAACATCAAGTAAATCAATCAGATGCTGAACCAGCCATCAAAAATTGGCCTCTATTTTCAGCGTCAGGAGCGGGAATACTGCCCGAAAAGAGAGTTTTCCCCGCTGTTAACCCTCAATTGTTTTGCAGGGAAGCCCCTCCCGGCATCACTCATCACTCATCACTCCTCACTGAGTCCCAAATACGCCCGGGCAATCGCCGGGTCGGACTGGAGTTGTTCGGATTCCCCTTCCAGCACTATTTTGCCGCTTTCGATGACGTAAGAGTAAGAAGAGACTGCGAGCGCCTGCCGGGCGTTCTGTTCGACCAGGAGGATGGTTTGGCCTTCGTCTTTTAGTTTGCGGATGAATTCGAAGATAAATTTGACCACCAGGGGGGCCAGGCCGAGAGAGGGTTCGTCCAGGAGCAGCAGCTTGGGGGCGGCCATGAGGCCCCGGGCAATCGCCAGCATCTGCTGCTCTCCACCTGATAGAGAACCGGCGGCGGATTTGCTTCGCTTCCGCAATACCGGGAAATACTCCTCCATGCGGCCTATCTCTTTGGCTACTTCCCCGGAGGACCGCCTGTAGCCGCCAAGCTCCAGGTTCTCCCGCACGGTCATTCCCGCCAGCACCTGCCTTCCCTCCGGCACCTGGACGATTCCTTCGCCAACCCTTCTGTGGGCGCTCATTCTGGAAATATTTTTCCCGTTGAAAACAATACTTCCCGATCTAAGCGGCGCCAGCCCGCTCAAGCCGTTCAGGATCGTGCTCTTTCCCGCCCCGTTAGGGCCGATCAGAGAAACGATCGATCCCTGATCGACATGAAAGGATACGTCGTTTACCGCTAATACCGGGCCGTATGCTATCTCGATGTTGGTTACTTTCAGCATGGATTTACCTTCAGCCTTCAACCTAAAAAAGATTCACCGCAGAGACGCAGAGAGCGCAGAGGAAAGAAATCTAGGATACAAACATAAGTTACGTTTTCTCAGCGATCTCTGCGTCTCTGCGGTGGAATTTCATGGCATTGATTCAACCGCCTTCGACGCCGAGGTAGGCTTCGATAACTTCGGGATGCCGCGCGACTTCTTCGGGCGTTCCCGTAGTGACCGTCTGCCCAAAGTGGAGCACGGTGATCCTGGAGCAAAGGCGCATTATGAAAGGCATATTGTGCTCGATCAAAAGAATGGCGACCCCGGCCTGGGCGAGTGAGCGAAAAAGGCCCTCCATCGCCTCGATTTCGCGCTGCCTCATTCCGGCAATCGGTTCATCGAGGAGCAAAAGGCGTGGTTTGAGGGCCATGGCCCTGGCGATCTCAAGCCTTCGCCGATCACCGTAACAAAGGCCGCCTGCAAGCATCCGGGCCTGGTTTTCTATCCCCGCGCCCGTAAGACAAGCCATGGCTTCCGCCCTGCTTCGGCTCTCATCGAACCGCGCGGAGGGCAGACGAAGCAACCTGGGGACAAGCGCGCGTCCGGTCTTTAAAAACTGCCCGGCGATGACGTTGTCCAGGCAGGTCATGTTGGGAAAGAGGCGAATGTTTTGAAAAGTGCGGGCGACACCCATAGCTGCTATCCGGTATGGGGGAAGCCGATGGATCGGACGGCCGTCGAGCAGCAGCCGGCCGGAATCGGCTCGTGTAAGACCGCTGACTGCGTTTATAAGCGTAGTCTTGCCCGAACCGTTGGGGCCTATAAGCCCGTGAATGGTCCCGGCCTCGACGCCAAACGAGACCCCGGACAGAGCGTTGACTCCTCCAAAGGACCGGCTGATCTTTTCAAGTTCCAGAAACACGCCACAACTCCATGGTCAAAGAAAAACCTCTGACACAGATGGACACAGATAGACACAGATGTGGAAAACAACTGAACAAGCCGGGTCAATGAGGGGAGTGCTGTCATTGAATTTGCCCATCTCTCTGCATCCACCGCGCTTCGCTCCTCCATCCGTGTCCATCCGTGTCAAAAAGTCTTTAGGGTATGCGCGCATGGATAGTCCGCCCGACAATGGCTAAAGCAACTAAACGGACACGGATGAACACGGATAAACACGGATGGTTAAAGCAGTTGAATAAAATGGATCAACGCCGAGGATCGCTATCCTTGAATTTGACCATCTTCTCTCTGTATCCGTGTTCATCCGTGTCCATCTGTGTCAAAGAGGTCTTTGGGGTATGCACGCAAGCTGAACAAACCGCATCAGTCCAGGGGACTGCTATTTGAATTTACCCATCTCTCTGCATCCACCGCGCTTCGCTCCTCCATCTGTGTCCAAGTGAGCTCAGCCCGTTAGGGAGGTAAAGAATCACAATCAGCAGGATAGCTCCGTTCACGCCCAGCCGCAGAGGCCCGGCGGTGACTCCGGCACCCCGGAGCACTTCGGGCAGAGCGGTCAGGATAACCGCTCCCAGTATTGGGCCATAAACGGACCGCGTTCCGCCGACGACATTATATATGAGTAACTGGACGGCGGCAGAGAAGCCAAATTCTCCCGGTGTAATGATAAAGTTCAAATGAGCGTGGATAGCCCCGGCGATTCCGGCGATAAATGCGCCCAGAACGAACGCCATATTTTTGTAGCGGGCGGTATTGATACCCATAGCCATCGCAGCGGTTTCATCTTCGCGAATGGAGGCAAAAGCCCAGCCGATCCTCGAGCCGCCAAGGACCGCCAGGAAATAGGTTGTGGCGGCAAGCACGCCGTAAATGATAAGAGTTGTCGTCTTGTTGGGGATGCCTACCAGACCCTGGGCGCCTCCGGTAATGTCCAGGTTTACCGCGGCAATCCGTACGACTTCTCCAAACGCCAGGGTGGCCATGGCCAGGAAAATGCCCCTGATTCGTAAAACCGGCGTGCCGATAAGCAGCGCTGTCATGGCGGCCATGCATGCTCCCGCGGCAATGCTGACCGGATATGGCGCGTTGAGGTGCATCGTCAGGATACCGGCCGTGTAGGCGCCGATTCCCGCGAAGGCCGCGTTGCCCAGCGAAAGCTGCCCGGCGGACAAAGTGACATAGAGGCTCAGGGCAAGAAGCGCGTTAATGCCGATGAAATTGATAAGGCTTCCGTAAACCGCCACAAACTGGGACAAAAACTCCACGTTCAAGCCTCCCTCACCCGCCCGCGCCCAAGCAGCCCGGAGGGCTTCAGGATCAGGATCACCAACAGGACGGTGAAGGCCACAGCGTCACGCAGATTTGACGTGCCGGTCAATGCCACCGTAAATACTTCACTCAATCCGAAGGCAATTCCGCCCAGAATAGCCCCCGGAATACTTCCCATCCCACCCAGAATTATTACCGCAAGACCCTTTAGCTCTATAGAGTGGCCCATATCCGGGGCCAGGGCATCGAAATATAGTCCGTACAGGATGCCCGCAACCCCGCCCAGGGCCGACGAGATAAAGAAAGTCACTGAAATTACTCCATCGACGTTGATGCCGAGCAGCCGCGCGGTGCGCTCGCTTTCGGCAACCGCCCGTATGGCCTTGCCCATTCGGTGGTGCTTGAGGAAAGCCGTCAAAGCGAACATCAGGATCAGTGCGCTCAATACGATTTCCACCTGGAGTGAAGTCACCGTTGCGGAATAAAAATGCCAGACCCTGTTTACGAAAATTCCTTCCGGAAACCGTACGGTCCTGGCCCCGAAAATACTCAAGGCGGCGCTTTCGAAAATGATCGCCATCGCAATGCTGGAAATGAGTCCGGAGAGGTTTGAATCGGCGCGGCGGCGCGGCGGCGCAAAGGCTACCCGGTCGAGCACGAGTCCGAGGGCCCCGGAAAAGAGGGCAGCCAGGGGAAAAGCGATCCAGATCGACAGACCGGCGGACGTTGTAAGCCAGAGCGCCATCAGCCCGCCAAGGGTAAAGATGGCAGCGTGAGCAAGGTTGAGGATGTCAAGGACACCGAAGACCAGCGTGTAGCCTATTGCAAAAAGCCCGTAGACGCTTCCGGTAAAAAAACCGTTTATTAACTGCTGCAGCAAAACAGGCATGCTAACTATTCGGTGTCCCAAAGGGAGATAAGTGAGCCTCTTGCAAAACTCCATTTTAAGGGGTTTGCGGGCTGGAAGCCCGCGCTCCCAGGCAACGCTGCCAATCCCCGGGAGCGCGGGCTTCCAGCCTGCACAGTAGATCCCGGACATTTTGCAAGAGGCTCAAGTAACTGTTTATTCGCCGAAAACCTCAAACTTGCCCTCTTTGACCACTTGGACCACAGGGGCATGATCGGCGTCGCGGCCTTCGGTAAAGGAAAACTTACCCAGGACCGTGTCCAGTCCCTTGATTTGCGCAAGCGCATCGCGCACGGCCTTGCGGTTGTCGGTCGAACCGGCGCGCCCAAGCGCTTCCCGCGCTATATAGACAGCGGCATAGGCCTGGGCGGCAAACTGGTCGGGCGGGGAACCGTATTTGGCGGTAAACGCTTCGACAAATTTACGATTCAATGGATTTGTTGAAGCAGCGTTCCACGCGGCCCCTACGATCACTTTCTCAGCGGCCTTGCCCGCATTTTTCATCAACGCAGGCGAATTGAGACCGTTGCCTCCGATAATGCTCACGCTCTCGGCAATCCCGAGCCGCCGGGCCTGGCTCACTATTCCCGATGCTTCCTCTACCAGGGCGGACACTATCAGCGCGTCCGGATCAATGCTTCTAATCTGCGTCAACTGGGGCGCAAAATCACGATCCCCCTTGGCAAAGGTCTGCTCGCTCAAGATTTGTATGTTCGAATCTCCGAGCGCCTTTTTAAAGGCATCATAGCCGCCTTTCGTGAAGGCGTCGTCGTTACCGTAGAGCACGGCGACTTTTTTGATCCCCAATTTCTCCTTTGCGACGCGGATGGTATTGGGTATCACAACCATTTCAGTCAGAGAGTCGCGAAAAATATAATCGCCGATATCCGTAATTCCCTTTGCAGTATTGCTGACGCCAAGGACCGGGACCCCCGACTGCTGAGCAATCCGGTCCGTAACCTGCGCCGTGTTGCTAAGGGTCGGACCGATAATCATCACCACCTTGTCCGCGGCTATAAACCGGTTGAATACATTTACGCCCTGTTGAGGCATGCTCGCATCGTCATCGAAAAAGGGGGCGATCTTTATCCCGTCCTGCCCTGCCTGCGCGTTTATCTCATCGACCGCCAACTGCACACCCTTCTTTTGCATATCGCCATAAGCAGCGGCGCCCCCCGTCATACTGAACGCAAACCCTATCTTCGCCTCTTTTGGCGAAGCCTGCGCAGAGGAGTAAATCCCCGTCAATCCCAAGATCAACGCCAAGGCTGCGAAAACTCTTTTCAAATTGTTTCCTCCTGAGATAGAACTCAAATGCTTACTGCTGAATCTATGCCCTTTCCCCTACCCTGTTTGCAGGATTAAAATCAAGTATTAACTTCGGAATCTAGCAGGATGCTGAAAAAGGGTTCTCCGGTGGGAAAAGAACTCTGAAAAGAGGGGTGATTTCGTCATTCCGGCGATTGACAACCCTGCCGCAACCCAATGGCTCCTTCGTGGGGCCGCGGTCGATCTTGATGCCGGAATCCAGAGCTTTTTTGAACTATTTGATTTTTAAAGCAAAACACTGGACCCCGAACCTTCGTCGGGGTGACGGCCGCACGGAGTTTTTACTGCAAAGTGGGAATTCCAATCCTTTTTCATCACCCTGCCAGGTTTCGCAAAGGTCGGTCTCACCACCCCATTTCAAGCGATTGGATAGAAAAAGATGCTGAAAAAACCGGTCCTCGACTATTTTTTCAAGCCAGGAGCCATTGCGGTCATCGGAGCCAGTCCAAGGGAGCATTCCATTGGCTATACGCTGCTGACCAATTTAAAAAAAGACGGCTTTCCCGGGCCGATCTACCCCATCAACCCAAAGCACGGAGAGATCCTGGGCCTCAAAGCCTACTCTTCCGTCGCGGCAGTGGGCTCCCCCATCGATTTGGCCGTCATCGCCGTCCCGATCCAGGGGGCGCCGGCAGTCATGAAGGAATGCGGCGAGGCCGGTGTAAAGGGGGCCATCATCATTTCGGCCGGTGGAAAAGAGTCGGGAGAAGAAGGGGTGCGCATTGAAGAGGAAATCAGGGCCGAGGCGCAACGCCACGGGGTACGCTACCTTGGGCCCAACTGCATGGGGATTCTCTCCCCCAACAATGGCTTGAACGCCAGTTTTGCGGCACACTCCGTTAAACCCGGAAGCCTCGCGCTGCTCTCCCAGAGCGGAGCCATCTGCAGTGCTATTCTGGATTTGGCAGCCAGCGAAAAGATCGGCTTTTCCCATTTTGTAAGTGTCGGTTCCATGGCGGATTTGGACTTCGCCGATATGATAGACTATCTCGGCAACGACCCGAGCGCTCGAAGCATCATCATCTACATGGAGAACATGACCCGGCATCGCAAGTTCATGAGTGCGGCGCGCTCCGTTTCCCGGGTCAAGCCCATTATCGTGGTCAAAGCGGGTCGCAGCGATGCGGCCGCCAAAGCGGCGGCCTCACACACCGGGGCCCTCGCCGGCCAGGATGAAGCCTACAATGCGGCGTTTCGCCGTGCGGGAATCATCCGGGTGGATACCATCAGTCAGCTCTTCTCATGTGCGGAAGCCCTGGACAAGATGCAGCGGCCCACCGGAGACAAGCTGGCCATCATCACCAACGCCGGTGGTCCAGGGGTCATGGCGGTGGATGCTTTCAGCAAATGGGGCCTCGAACCCGCAACGCTCAGCCCTGAAACGCTTCAAAAGCTCGATGCTTTCCTGCCCCCCTTCTGGAGCCGGAGAAACCCAATCGATATTCTCGGAGATGCGCCGCCGGATCGTTATGTGCAAGCGGTGCACGTCTGCCTTGAAGCTCTCGAACTCTCCGGGTTGATCGTGGTTCTAACCCCTCAAGCCATGACCGACCCTACGGGAGTGGCCCAAGCCCTGGCCACGGAGACCAAGAATAGACCCAAACCCTTCATAGCCGTATGGATGGGGGCACTGGACGTGGAAGCCGGCATAAGGATACTCAATGAGGCGCGCATTCCCACCTTAGCCACTCCCGAAGATGCTGTGGATACTTTCATGCACATGTATTCGTATTCCCGCAACCTGGAACTCCTGCAGGAAACACCGCCAAGCCTGCCGCACGAAATCCAGGTCAATACCGGCCAGGCGCGAACCTTCATCAACGAGTGCCTCAAGCGCGGAGAAAAAATCCTTACGGAAATTGAATCCAAGGCCATCTTGTCGGCGTATGGCATCCCGGTCAACCGCACCGTTATGGCATCGACCCCGCGAGCAGCCGCTGAGGCTGCCAGAGGCATCGGCTTCCCGGTCGTGGTTAAGATCTACTCACCCGATATCACACATAAATCCGATGTGGGCGGCGTACGGCTTCACTTGAATAGCGAACAGGAGGTTGCAGAGGCTTTCGAAGAAATCACCTCCCGGGCAAGACGGCTAAAGCCGGAAGCGAGGATTCCGGGGGTTACGGTGCAAACCCAGGTAAAAAAAACCGAAATCGAATTGATCGTTGGAAGCAAGCGCGATCCGCAGTTCGGTCCGCTCATCCTCTTCGGCATGGGAGGCGTTCTGACCGAAATGCTCAAGGATACGGCGGTGGACCTGCCTCCTCTCAATCTGCTTCTGGCTCGCCGTCTCATGGAGCGAACCCACGTGTATCGCCTTCTCCAGGGTTATCGCAATATTCCGGCAGCCAAGGTGGACCTGGTGGCCGAGTTTCTCGTTCGAATTTCACAGTTGGTGACCGATTTTTCAGAAATCGTAGAATTGGACCTCAACCCGGTGGTCATCAGCGACGGATGCCCGGTGGCCATCGATGCCCGCATTGTGGTCGAACGCAGCGATGTGGCTGCCCCCCGGCACTTGATCATCAGTCCTTATCCCAATCAGTATGAAAGTGACTGGCTGCTCAAAGACGGCACCCCGGTGCTAATCCGTCCCATGAAGCCCGAAGATGAGTCTCTGGTAGCGGATTTGCTGGATAAATGCTCTGATCAGACGATCTACTTTCGCTATTTTCACGCGGTCAAAAGTTGGCCTCATGAGGCTTTGATCCGCTTCACACAAAACGACTACGACCGGGAAATCGGTATTGCCGCTATCGGACTGCCGCCGGGTCCAACCGTCATGATGGGGGTTGGAAGGCTGGTGATGATCCCGGAGCGGGACGCAGCCGAATTTGCGGTGATCATAGCCGATCCTTGGCAGGGCAAAGGTCTCGGTCCGAAGCTCATAGAAAGGGTCATAGAAATTGCAAAGGAAAATGGAGTGCGGACTCTACTCGGTGATGTGCTGGCCGAAAACCACCCGATGCTTGGTTTGGTAAAAAAGATGGGATTTAAGGTCCTCAGACCGGACGCGGGTACATGCCAGGTGGAGCTGGACCTGGATTCCTGGACCCGGACAGATTATGACGATGTTTAAAAACGCAGGCTAAAAACCCAGGCTGAAGGTATATAGACTGAAGGTCTTAAAACCCAACCCGGACAAGCGGGAACCAGGTCACGACAAGGGTGAGAAGAACTCGGTCACGAAGAACGCGAAGGATACACGAAGGTACGCGAAGGGAAATATTTTGAAATTGGTACGATTCATTTTCGAATTTCTTCAAGCTCTTCGTGTCTCCATCGTGCTCTTCGTGACCAAAAAGTTCTTTTTCCGTAGTGGTTTTACAAAGTTAATCTCATGCTTGCACACGAAGGACTACGGAGCACACGAAGAGAGTATGTGAAATCCTAACAACCTATTTTTTCCGCCTCGACTATTCGGCATAGACTTTCGCGCGTATTGAGGTCCGGATCTTCCTGGACAAGATCGAACAGATGATTCAATATTTTCCCCACCTCGGGCCCCGGCGGAAGGTCGAGGATTTTCATAACATCCTGGCCGCTGAGGGCCAGCTCCCGTATGCTTAAAGCCGAAATCCGCCCGAGCTGCGTCTTTATCCCGGATCGAAGCAGCTTTATTTCTTCAATTCCGGATTGGGCAAATCCACCGCAGAGAAATTCGGCTTCAGCAAGCGCGATGAAATCCTCCAGAAGTTCAGGACCTGTTGCGGTGATGAACCGCCTGATACCAGCCTCGCTCCAGGAAAAGGCCTCCCGGGTAAGCTGATGCCCGACGAGAGTGGAAACTTCAGCGATGGCCCTGTTCGACATGTTCCACTTCTTCATCGTCTCAATGGCGATTCGAGCGCTTTCGTGCCTGCAATCGGCGCCCTGCCCGCCATCTTCTGCGGTTTGAAGGGCCGCTTTGTGAAAGAGAGCCGCAAGTCTGACGCGTGTTCTCCCGGGAGAATTTATGATACAGGCAAGCGTATGATCGAAGACGCTTACGGCCGATCCGCTGCTGATTTCGATATTTACGTCCGCCGCAAGGAAGGGGAGCAACCTGCCAAGGACGCCGCTTTTTTTGAGCAAATCGAAAGCCACGGAGATGTTTTCAGCCGTCAGCATCTTGAGTATTTCATCACGAATCCGCTCGCCTGAGACCTTCTCAAGCCCAACAGATCCTTGCCTCATTGCGTCGAAAGTAGCTCCTTCGACACGGAAGCCGAAAAGTCCGCAAATCCTGGCGGCCCGCACGATGCGCAGCGGGTCTTCAGAAAACCTGTCCAAAGGATTTCCTACCGCCCTGATCAGACCGGCTTTCAAATCCTCGCGGCCCCCATGCGGATCGATGAGGATACCCTCCGGGTATGAGAGCGCCAGCGAATTAATTGTAAAATCGCGCCGCCCGAGGTCCTTCAGTATCCCGGCCTCGCCCGGCCCATCAAAGCTGGTGACTTCAATGTCGCGGGTCCTCGTATGAACCTGAACGGTTCCGTGCCGGATCCCTACCGGGATAACCCTTCGAAAAAGGGAAATGATTTCGCTGGTGTCTGCGCTGGTCGCCAGGTCCCAATCCTTTGGCTCGACTTCGAGCAGAAAATCCCGCAATGCGCCGCCAACAACGAAGACATCGGAACCGGCATCGTGGATTTTTTTCATAACCCGGAGGACGTCGTCCGGGACAAAAGCTAGTCCGACTCTGGCGGACGAGACAGGCATGGCAGGTCCTTTTGGTTGCAGTTACCTCGATTTCAAAAAAGCTTGATCTTTTCGTCAAGACCAATATAATAGCCGGGTGTTATTTGAGGCAAGCGGCATTAAGTGCTAACCGTATTGGCCGGAAAGCCGATATTATCTTTATGAGGCAGGATTTTTGGATGGATACTGAGCACGCATACGACAAAATGAAGGCATCAAATCGCATAATCCAAGATTTCCCCATCGGGAAATACGCGCTTTACACAATCCTGTTTCTCGTCGAGATTGCGATCTGTTTTGCCATTGTCCACTGTATTCAGTCTTGACTTGTCCATTTCGGATTAGTATATCCGGAATCGAAGGTATGTACATTCGTTTTTGGAGACCAACAATGATCGCTCGCCTGTCCCTGTTCCTATTACCAGCTCTACTACTAGGTCCGCAGCGCCGGATCGGGGAACCTACTGCCTTGCTCTTCCTATGACTCAAACTGAGACTGACTGACGATTAAAGGCCATGGGTTCTCCCCATGGCCTTTTTGCATTTATGGACCTTTTTTGATTTCTTTGAAAATGCCGGCAAACCACTAGGAGAAAAAGATGAGCAGAAAGATTCATATTTTCGACACGACTCTCAGGGATGGGGAACAGGTCCCGGGGGCGAAACTCAACAAGAAACAAAAGCTCGAAATCGCTCAGCAGCTTGAAAAGCTCAATGTTGACGTAATCGAAGGTGGTTTCCCCTGCTCTTCGCCCGGTGACCTCCAGGCGGTCAGGGCAATTTCGCAACAAGTCAGAGGCCCTGTAATCGCGGCCCTTGCCCGCGCGGTTAAAGAGGACATAGATATTGCCTGGGAGTCTGTGCGTGAAGCGGAAAGGCCCCGGATTCACGTTTTCCTCGGCTCATCGGACATCCACATACAGAAGAAACTGCGGAGCGACCGTGAAAGCGCCCTGGAGATGGCTGTGTCGGCGGTCAAATATGCAAGGAATCTGTGCGGTGAGGTCGAGTTTTCCACCGAAGACGGGTCGCGGACGGATTTCGAGTTCCTGTGCCGCATTATCGAGGCTACGATTCAGGCCGGGGCCTCTGTGATCAATGTTCCCGATACGGTCGGATACGCCGTGCCCGAAGAGTTCGGCCACCTTATCCACAGACTTCGCGAGACCGTTCCATCAATGGACCGTATCCTGTTGAGCGTTCATTGCCACAACGACCTCGGCCTGGCGGTAGCCAACAGCATTGCTGCCGTCCGCAATGGAGCGGACCAGGTGGAATGCACGATCAATGGAATCGGCGAGCGGGCCGGAAACGCATCTCTTGAAGAAATCGTAATGGTGCTCAAGACCCGATTTGAGAGCTACCATGCCACCACAGACATCAATACCACAGAGATATACCGCACGAGCCGAATGGTGAGCAGAATCATGAACATCCCCGTTCAGCCGAACAAGGCGATAGTCGGAAGCAACGCTTTTTCTCATTCCTCGGGAATTCACCAGGACGGCATTCTCAAAGACAGGACTACTTACGAGATCATGAGACCCGAAGACCTGGGCGTCAAACAGGACACCATAGTGCTCACAGCCCGTTCCGGGCGGGCCGCACTCAGGCACCGGCTCACTGAACTCGGTTTTTCGCTCGATGCCGAGGTCTTCGAGCGCGTCTACAGCCGTTTCATCGATGTCGCCGACCGAAAGAAGGAAATTACCACTCAGGACCTTCAATCAATCGTAGAGATCGAGGTTTCCAAGGTGCCCGAGACATATAAAATGCACAGCATCCAGATAATGAGCGGAAACAAAATGGCCCCCCTCGCCTCGGTATGTCTCGAACGGGACGGACAACTCCTTACGGACGCCGCCACCGGGGACGGTCCGGTTGACGCTGCTTTCAACTGTATAGAGCGAATCACCGGGGTTTCGGGCAAACTTTGCGATTATGATTTGAAGGCGGTCACCATGGGCCGGGACGCGCTGGGTGAGGCTATGGTAAGGGTACAGATAGGAGATACCATCTACTCCGGAATAGGCGCCAGTCCGGACGTGATTGAAGCCAGCGCCCGCGCCTACCTGAACGCTTACAACCGCTACTTTGCAAACGGCGGCGCCGAAACAACAGACAAGTGAGCCTCTTGCAAAATGTCCAGGATCTACATTGCGGGCTGGAAGCACGCGTTCCCGGGCTACGAGGCCGTTTCCCGGGAACGCGGGCTTGATGCTGCTGCCGATCAAAAGTTGAACACACTCGCCTCGGCGGCCAGATCGATCAAGTGAGGTCCGCCGTCCAGGGCCATATTCGGGAAAAATTTCGCCTCGTCAACCTGACGGGCGTTTGCGCAGGGAATTCACACGCCTGTATACACTTGTTTTTCGACCAGGTATGGCAGGAAATCGCCAGGGCAATCACCTGTAATCGTTTTGGCGCTAAAATCTCTGGTCCGGTCAGCCCACAAGACACCGCCGTCGATCAGAAAAAGATTTACGTTGTGGCCTTTTGAATGAGCGATTTTAGCCAATTGGAAACACCTGGTCGCCGGTTCGGTCTCGTTTTTACCAAGTACAAACAAAAAGTTCGCCACTGCTTTTCCTCCTTTGCTGTGGGATAATTTGAAGAAACTACTATCACATCACTGTGCATGTTGCTGTTAAATTTGGATGACATTCCTTGAACTAATTCCCTGGTGTGTTTACAATCAGTGCTTGATTTTGTTTGCGTGTTCAGTTAGTCGGGATAAATGAAAACATTTGAAACCGATGCGATTGTTTTGAGCACACGCGATCACGGCGAATCGGACCGCCTTGTGATGTTTCACTCCGCAAAGTTTGGCAGATTGCGCGGAATTGCCAAGGGCGCCCGGAAAAGTAAAAAAAGGTTTTCAAACGTATTTGAGCCCTGCAGCCTTGTAAGCCTGGAATGCAGGGAGAGAAATTCTTATATATGGATCGAAGCCTGCAAATTGGTGGAACCATACATGCCAATGCGCGAGGATATCGAGAAATGGGGATATGCAGCGCTTTTTTCCGAAATCATTCTTGAAATGGTTCCCGAAGGGGAGCCCCACCCCGGTCCTTTCCTTCTGCACAAGGAAACCCTGGAAAGATTGGAACGGGACAAAGACCCACAGAATGTGTTATTATTATCTTTGTTAAGATTTCAAATCCTTATGGGCCATATGCCGGCCCTGGATGAATGCGGCATTTGCCGGCGCAGCCTCAAAACCGCCACAAACTGGTTTTGGCAGCCGGCAGACGGGAAACTGCTCTGCGGGGATCATTGTTGTCCGGATTCCAGCTATATCTCGCTGGATACAGGTACGCTGGCATTAATAAATTTTATGAGGGAAGTTCCGCTTGACAAGATCTGGCGGCTCAGGATGCGCAGGGAAATGAGGGCGCCCCTTTTGACGGGCCTTCTTGACTGGTTCTGCCATCATGCAAGGAAGGAAATCAAGAGCATCAGGGTGCTTGAGCAAATCCTTCCCTCATGTGGATTTTCACGCTCGATCAACAAAGAAACAATCGGGACGGCAAAATGGTTTTCGCATTAATTGCCGATCCCGTCGAAACTATAACGTGATCTTTTGGAAGAGGAAACAAGGCGGACTCTTATGGACTGGATCGGCCATTTCGAGGGAATCGCTCAGCAATCGCCATGGCTTGCGATAATTCTTTCTTTTGCCGGAGGCGTTCTGGCAAGTTTTACCCCATGCACCTATCCCATGATGCCGATAACCGTTGCTTTTATCGGCGGCAAGGCCAACGGAAGCAAGAAAAGGGGTTTTTTGCTTTCGATCTTTTATGTACTGGGCATGTCGTTAGTTTACTCGGCTTTAGCCATCTTTGCCGCACTCACCGGGCAGTTTTTCGGCTCTATTACCGCCAGCCCATGGACTTATCTGATCGTTGGCAATATATGTCTTTTTTTCGGGCTCGTAATGCTCGAAGCGGTCCCCCTTGCGCCTCCGGGTTTTCTTAATAACTTAAAGATAACTGGATTCAGTGGTCACGATGTTTTTACCAGCATGATTCTGGGCGGTGCTTCGGCATTGGTAGTGAGTACCTGCACCACGCCCATCCTTGGCGTTCTTCTGGCTCTGGTTGCGGCCAAGCACCAGATCGCTCTCGGGATGGGCATGCTTTTCTCCTTTTCGGTCGGACTGGGAGCGCTTGTAATCGTAGTTGGCACATTTACGGGATTGCTGACCTCGCTGCCGCGATCCGGCATATGGATGCTTCGGGTTCAGAGGGTCTTCGGCATCCTCATGATCCTGGCTGCTGAATATTTTCTTATAAAGACTGGAGAATTTCTAATATGACTTTCGTAAAAAATTGCAAAAACATCGTTGCACTTTTATTCTTCTCTTTTTTGTTCATAACGGTCCCAATCCTTGCGCCGGCCGCCGTGGCTGACGAGAGCAAAGGAGCAACGGCTTCGGCTGCGCCTGATTTCGACTTGCAGGACCTCACTGGAACACATGTGACCCTAAGTCAGTTTAAAGGACAAAAGCCGGTTCTCCTTGAGTTCTGGGCGACATGGTGCCATTTCTGCATGGCTGCGCGCCCGGAGGTAAACAAGCTGCGAAAGGATACCCCCCCCGCTGACCTTGAAATCCTTGCGATCAACGTGGGCAGCGGAGATTCCCTGGAAAAGCTAAAACGTTTTGAGCAAACCGATCCAGCGCCTTATCCCGTTCTATATGACCCTGGTTCCAAAGTCACAAGTTCCTATAAGGTCGAGGGTATACCTCACTTCGTTTTATTGGACAAAGACGGAGCGGTAAAATATCAGGGCAATCGACTTCCCTCAGACCTGATGGGTCTTCTTAAATAGCCAACCGGCAACCGGGATTTAGGCGGGAATCAATGAAAGATGTGCTGACCATCATTATGGCCGGAGGCAGGGGCACTCGCCTAATGCCCCTAACCGAAGACAGATCGAAACCTGCTGTTCCTTTCGGTGGAATCTACCGGCTGATCGACATACCGTTGAGCAACTGCATCAACTCCCAACTCTACAAGATCTTGGTCTTTCCACAGTACAAATCTCAATCCCTGGTGGACCACCTCGATGAGGGCTGGAACATATTCTCCAACGATCTGGGCCACTATTTGCGCGTAGTTGCGCCTCAACAGAGAACGGGAGAAAAATGGTACGGCGGAACAGCCGACTCCGTGCGCCAGAACCTTTATCTGATCAAGCGTGAGATGCCCCGGTACGTTATGATCCTGTCCGGTGACCACGTATATAAAATGGACTACATGGCCTTTCGGGATTACCACGAAAAAGTCGATGCAGACGTAACAGTCGCCCTCCTGGAAGTGGACCGCGCACAAGGCTCCGAGTTCGGCATTGCCGAAGTGGATAACGATTTCAGGATCCGCGCATGGCAGGAAAAGCCAAAAGAACCAAAGCCCATACCTGACGACCCCGAGCGCTGTCTTGCATCGATGGGCATTTACCTGTTCAGGACAGAGCTTCTGCTTGATATGCTTGAGAAGACAGACTACGCGGATTTCGGGCGAGACATAATCCCCAGGGCCATCGACAGCCTGAAAATTTTCGCTTACCCTTACAGACGAATGAACCGGATTCGCGATTATATCCGTCAGGTTGACGCCGATGGGGCCAGGAGGACCCACCTGGTCGAAGCGACTCGCGATTCGCAGTACTGGAGAGATGTCGGTACGCTCGATGCTTACTGGAACGCCAACATGGATTTGACCGGCGTAGATCCCTTCTTCAACCTCTATGGGTATCTCTGGCCCGTCAGGACCCGCCCACACCAGTACCCCCCAGCCAAGTTCATCTTCAACATTCCCGATCACATGGAGCCGAGAACGGGAACTGCGATAGATTCACTTGTTTCACCGGGATGCATAATAAGCGGAGGTGTTGTGAGGAGTTCGGTGCTATCCTGCGACGTCACCGTCCGAAGCTGGGCCATGGTAGATGAATCCGTGATCATGGACCATGTCGAAGTGGGCAGGCACTGCAAAATCAAAAAGGCGATCATAGACAAGGATAATGTCATCCCGCCATACACGGAAATTGGAATAAATCCGCAATCCGACCGTGAAAGATTTACGGTGACCCCCCGAGGAATAGTCGTCGTTGCCAAAGGTCATTTCAAAGCGCAGTAGCAAATACCGGGATTGAGGAATTGAGGAATTTAAGGATTGAGGAATTAAAAACCAACTCCCATTTCACCAGTCTTTCCAATCCCTAAATCGCTCAACCCCTCAATCCCCTTGCCGAACCGGGCCGCCCAGGTCATCAACTCGCGCTCCTTCCCGATAAACTGCATCATCTCTTCGCCGGGCACGGGCCGGCTGACTAAATACCCTTGGACCTCGTGACACCCGTGAGCGAGCAGAAATTCAAGCTGTGCTTCCGTCTCTACCCCTTCCGCAATAACCTCCAAATTGAGGCTGTGCGCCATTGCAATTATTGCCGCCGTAATCGCCTCGTTGTCATGGTCGCCCGGAATGTCGCGAATGAAGGATCGATCTATCTTGATGATATCGAGTGGGAATCTTTTTAGATAGGCAAGGGAGGAATAACCGGTCCCGAAATCATCGATTGCCACCCGCAGTCCCATCTGTTTGAGCTCGCGCAGGATGCCGGAGGATTCCTCCATGTTCTTCATAATGGCGCTCTCTGTAAGCTCAATCTCAAGCCAGCGGGCATCAAGTCCCGATTCCTTCAAAACCCGCCTTATTGATTCAACCAGGCTTCCAGGCCTGAATTGAAGGCTGGATATATTAACCGCAATCCGCCTCGGAGACAGCCCCATCCTTTGCAGGTTCTTATTATAAATGCATGCGGCGTTTAACACCCATTGACCTATCGGCACGATCAGCCCTGTTTCTTCGGCCAGCGGGATGAAATCATTTGGAGGCACAAGTCCGAGTTCGGGATGTTTCCATCGAAGGAGTGCTTCCATCCCAATGACCCTTCCCGAAGCCATATCCAACTGCGGCTGATAGTGAACAAGAAACTCCTGACGGTCCACTGCCTTCCTGAGCGCGTTTTCGAGCGAGAGTCTCTTAAACGAAGAAGCGTTCATCGCCTCGGAGTAAAACTGGTAATTGTTTCTCCCCTGCTCTTTGGCATTATACATCGCGGCATCGGCATTTTTGAGCAGTGTATCGGAGTCTTCCCCATCCATTGGATAGATCGTAATCCCCATGCTTGCGGTAATGAATATCTCGTGGCCGGCTACGACCAAAGGCCTCGATACGGAGTCGAGGATTCGTTTTGCCACCCTGGCCGAATCCTGCACATGCTTCACATCCGGCAGCAGTATGGTAAATTCGTCTCCGCCAAGGCGCGAAATCCTGCGTGTAAATTGCGCATCTACATGACGGGCCGATCTATCGCTTTTGCGGACCCCTTCCTGTATCCGCTCGGCGATGCTCTGGAGCAGCAGGTCCCCGACTCTATATCCGAAGGTGTCATTTATGCGCTTAAATCTGTCCAGATCGAGGAAAAGAGTCGCAACATAGCCGCCGTGACGCTGCGCGTGAGCAAGCGCCTGGGCCAGGTGCTCCTTGAATGAATTCCGGTTGAGCAGCCCTGTCAATATATCGTGATAAGCCAGCCGAAAGACGCGTTCCTCGGTCTTTTTGCGCTCGGTAATGTCTCGTACTATCGCTACAACCTCATTTTTGCCGCTGCCCACGATCCGCCATTCATAATATCGGGTCTCTTCGTCCACCTGGACATTATGCTCGAAAAACTGCAGCCCACCGACAGTGAGGGCCCGATGCAGGTTTTGCACAATCGGCAGTGAAACCTCTTCGCTAAATACCTCACTGATATTCTTGGACAACTGTTCGGCACAGCAAAAACCCTGGTCGAAACCGTTGGGTTCACGCAACTCCAGGATCCGGCCGTCGCTGGAGATCCGAAGCAACAGGTCGGGGAGTGCGTCGATGAGCGCCCGATTCTTCATCTCGCTTTTTCTTAGATCGTCACTGACAAGGGTCGACCGCCACATGTAGCGAAGGCGATGATGGAAGATGGTCCAGTTAATCGGCTTGGTTATAAAATCAGTGGCGCCCGCGTCGTAGGCACGGTTGATTGAATCTATATCGTCCAACCCGGTCATCATCAATATTGGAACGTGCCTGCCCAGCTCTGATCCGTTTCTTATCTGCTTGCAAACGTCAAAGCCATCTATCCCGGGCATGACCACGTCAAGGAGCACAATGCTCGGATTGAAGCGTTCAAAGGCCGACAAGGCCTCTATCCCATCCGCAGCCTGCTCGACGATGAAACCTGAGTCGTGCAGCAAGGAGGACGCAATCAGCCGCGCGCCCCGATCATCATCTACGACCAGAGCTACCGGCGCACCGTCCCGGCTAAACAAATCATCCATTAACACCCCTTTTCGATCTCGCGGGTCAGCGCCTCTTTTGCCTTGCCATACTCCGACTTAATCCGGGAGATCAGCGCATCTATACCATCCATGGAATTTCCACGGGCTATACTTTCAACCTGCTTGCACATCTCGGCAAGAACGCTCGCTCCGAGACTTGCACTGGTCGATTTGAAAGCATGCGCCACTTTGGCCAAACCGGCCAAATCCGCCGCCTCGAAAACTTGACTCAATCTGTCGAGCAAAATGGGGGAATCGTTCAAATAAATACCTATAACTGCTGCCAGCATTCTGGGACCGTTTGGTCCAAGCGATTTGATGTTATTGAGGTAACTGCGATCCAGGTAATCTTCGGCGACGTTTTCCGATAATCCAGAGTTGGACTGAAACACTTCAGGGTTTGCCTCTGAATTGCAGTCGGAAACCCTGACACGCCACTTCTCAATCATCTGGAAAAGATCCTGCATCCGGAAAGGTTTGCCAAGGTAGTCATCCATACCTGCTTCCAGACATCGGTTCCGATCCTCATCGCTTACATTGGCCGTCAGCGCCACGATTGTGGCCCTTGGCCTGCCTTGCTGCTTTTCACGCTGCCTTATAGATCGGGTCGCCTGGAGTCCATCCATCACGGGCATTTCGCAGTCCATGAAAATAATGTCATACTTATCGGATTCCGTACGATCCAGCACTTCATGACCATCGGAAGCAACATCTACGCGGCAACCGAAAGCCTCCATCATAGTGCGCCCGACTTCCTGGTTCACGCGATTGTCTTCTACTAGAAGCACACTGGAATTAGTCATTTTCCCTTTCCTCAGAGAATTCTTGCCCTAATAGAGGATTGCCTCAAGAGCCGGTTCATACAAAAGAATCGGAATCTGCCTGAAAACCTTAAATATTTATCTTTCCTCCCCTTCCCTGCCCCTTTGCAGCAAATTGCGCTGTGTCAGTTGCAACCCGTAGAAGCAATCGTTAATAGTAAGATTTCACGGAGTTATTTTTCGATCTGAACCCTTCAAAAATGAATGCACCTGCGCTGGAGCCATGATGACTAAAAAAGATAACGACGGACACATAACCATCCTCGGAATTGCTGGAAGCCTCAGGCGCGCATCTTACAACCGCGCTCTTTTGCGCAACGCCCAAACTCTTACGCCAGGGGAGGCTTCCCTGGAAATCTTCGAAATCGACGATATACCCGGGTTTAGCGAGGACCACGAGCGTAACCCGCCACCCAAGGTCGTGGAATTAAAGGCAAGAGCCCGAACTGCGGATGCGATACTGTTTGTGACGCCGGAATACAACTACTCTGTGCCGGGTGTTCTGAAAAATGCCATCGATTGGGCCTCCAGACCTTACGGAGACAATGCCTGGGACGGCAAGCCCGTTGCGGTCATCGGAGCTTCCGTTGGTATGCTGGGCACTGCCCGGGCGCAATACCACCTCCGGCAATCGTTCGTTTTCCTGAACATGCACCCTTTGAATCAGCCGGAGGTAATGATAGCAAATGCCGCATCGAAATTTGACGAACAGGGAAATTTCATGGATGAAAAGGCAAAAGATCTTATACGCCTGCTTTTGACAAGGCTTGTTGAATGGACCCGTCTGCTTCGCTCCTGAGCACGGAACGAAGCCTGTTCGGCACTATTAGTTCACCGCAGAGAAGCCGGGGCCATCCTGTCTTTCTCCGCGTCTCTGCGGTGAATTGTCACTTTCGGCGTTACCAATAATAATGGCGCCAATAGGGGGAATAATAATACCCATAGGGGTAGTAAGGGGAATAACCGCGGTACGGGTAGTACCCCCCATAATAGGGACTGTAATACCCTCCCGGCCCATAATAGGGATTGTAATACCCTCCCCAATAGGGGTAGAAACCAAAGCCCCAGCCCCAGCCCCCCCGGTAGCCATATCCACCTCGCCAGGCATAGCCGGGCGCCGCCGCCATGAAAATAGTCCCCACGATCACCATCGCGACCAGAAAAACCTTCAGGCTACGATTTAATCTCATCACGATTACCTCCCTTGCTCTTTGAACCAAAATCCGAATACTCTTCCACCACTGCAATCTTGTTATCGCCAGCTAAATATAAAGACGAACGACTCAGGGGCAAAGACCACATCGTGCTGAAAATTCTGCGCGGATTCAGTTAATCGAAGGGACCTTACTTACCCGGCCAACCATATATTCGCCCACAGAGAAATCGAGCGTGTTCATCACCTCCCTGATGTACTTACGATCTGCTAAACTGGCAGCAGCATCGAATGGCGCATCAGAGGCGAAAATCTTTCCTTCGGGTGTTGCAGCCCCTATAAAAGAATAGAATGGATTTTCCCTGTGTAATTCCCTGAACAACTCGTTGCAGGCCGCAGCATCCAGGTTTCTTACTGCCCGAAACTGGGCCAGGGTGCTCAGCATCTGTTTAGTTGCCGCATTGATTTGCTCCTGTCGGGCCGCCAGGCTCAAAACCAGCAGCACAGCCCTGTTTTTCGCCTCACGGATTGCATCTTCACGATGTTCGAAATTCGAAGCGACAATTATTCCGGCTGCAGGCAGGAAGATGATCAGCAAAAGAAGCAGCAATTTCCTGGAGATAGATAAGGACCCAAGGAATCCCGAACCACACATACTCTTCCCCTGGCAACCGCCGGCGCCTCTGTCCGGCGGTTACTGGTCAATAGTTCGTCAATCATGAATTGTGAACGCAGGCGTTTGTGTTCCAATCAGAACCTGCCTGTGCACCTGTCGTCAAGAGACGGTGCGCAAAAGGTCATTGGTTGGCAAAATACGAAGAACGCCGCCGTGGAAGGCGGCGCTACATTAATTTCATTTTTAATGTGCAAGTGCGGGTACTGGCGTTATTCAGCTTTGATCATTCGCTCCTCGGTGAGGAGCCTGAATCTTTCCATTCTGTCTCGGGGCGGCGTGGACTTTTCCGCATCAGGTTTTTCATGAAGCCTTATCGCTTCCTGCGCACAGGTTGTCACACAAAGGCCACACCCGATACAGCGCTTTGGCAGTATAGAGGCGGACTCTCCATTCATTTCGATTGCATCCATTTGACAGCGGTCCATGCAGGTCCCGCATCCAGCACACAGTTCGGGGTCGATTGTGGCAAAATAATTTGAAGCGGCATGATTGGCCGGTTCCGGCAGCTTCTTCAGGTTGATCAGAATTTGACAGCAGCATCCGCAACAGGTACAGATATTATTGACTTTCCGGGTATTGGAAGGTTGAAGAACCAACCCGGCCTTTTCGGCCTGTTCAAGTATCTCCAGCGCCTCCGGTTGACCGATAGGGCGGCCCAGCCCGTTTTCCTCGTAATATCGCGCTCCAGGGCCAAAAATCAGACAGGTTTCCACCGGCTTGTCGCAACCCGCCCCCATCATCTTGTGTTCTTTTCTGCAAATGCAGGGAGCGACTACGATCTTATCCTGGACGGCGACTATCCCGCGAGCCTCCTCATAAGGCATTATTGCCTGTTCGGCCGGCAGCGCACGGGAAACGGGAATGGTTCGAAGCTGCGGGTTTTTTAGCTGTGTGCTCTGGTTGAATAAATGAGGAGCATACTCGTCTACGTCCTTGATCAGTCCAGGATCGAGGTCATTTACGTGGAACTCCCAGATGCCCACCACGAACGGTGCGGCCATGTATCGGGCTTCCTGCCCCCTGCGCATGCGGAAGATCAGCCCCTTGCGGGACATATCTTCGAGCTTGCGCCCGGTGTCTTCCTGGTCAAGACCGTTTCGCGCAGCGATGGCGGCCGCCGGTTCAAGGGTCAAGGAGAGCAATTGAGCCAGCGCGGCTTCCTCAGGATCAAACAGCCGGCGGAGAATCCTGATCTCAGTCCCTGTCTCAGTCCTAGGAAATCCTTCGGGAAGCCGGTCAAGATGGTCTGCAAGTTTCTCATAGACTTCAGTGTGTTCATCCATAACGCCTGCCTTTCGTTACGATAATATCTTCATGATGTCGAAAATCGTTTCGCCGCTTTCGATACTAACATTTGCGTCATCATTTTGAATAAAAAAAAATTGAGTTGCCCTTTGAACGTAGCGCTGTTAAATTCCTTCGGTTATAATAGTTTCTCAGGTCGCCGGGGGAGCACCGGGTCGGAATGCTCAAAAACCAGGGGCTTTTTGTCAGCCGGGTTTTAAATTTTGATACAGTAAGGAAACCCTATGTTGAAGAACCGCAAAACTATACTTCTCATTGCAGCCATTTCACTGACGTTAGCCTTTGGAGGCTGGTCAGCGGTGAAGGCTAAAACTGCCAGCACGGACAACCAGGACGCCTATCAGTATTTGAAGCTCTTCAGCGATGTCATCTCGATCGTGCAGGACAACTACGTCGAAAAGACCGATCAGAAAAAGCTCATGTATGGGGCGATAAACGGGATGCTTCGTGAGCTCGACCCGCATTCTTCATTTCTTAAGCCCGATGATTACAAGGAACTTCAGATCGAGACGAAGGGAAAGTTCGGCGGCCTTGGAATAGAGATCACTATTCGAGACAACATCCTGACTGTTATTTCGCCGCTGGAAGGCACCCCGGCTGACAAAGCCGGCATCCAGGCAAACGATCAGATCATAAAAATCGATGAACAGCCGACACAGGACATATCCCTGATGGACGCGGTGCAGAAGATGAGGGGCCCCAAGGGCAGCAAGGTCAAGCTGACGATTTTGAGGAAGGGTGTGCAGAAGCCGCTCGAATTCGAGATGCTCCGGGACATCATCTCCATTCAGAGTGTAAAATCGTTTGGTATGGAGCCAGGATTCGGCTACGTAAGGATTTCGAGTTTCCAAAGCGGAACAGCGACCGATCTGCGCAAGGCGCTTAACCAACTCGAGACAGAAAATTCCGGATTACAGGGACTAATACTCGATTTGAGAAACGATCCCGGCGGTCTGCTCGACCAGGCCGTGGAAGTAAGCGATGAATTTCTGGACGGAGGGCTGATCGTATACACAGGTGGACGGCTTGAAAACCAGAAGATGCGTTTCGAGGCCCACAAGAAAGCAAAGCCACACAACTACCCGATGGTCGTGCTGGTCAATTCCGGGTCTGCAAGCGCCTCCGAGATCGTTGCCGGAGCGCTTCAGGACCACAAAAGAGCCATCGTCATGGGCGAGCAGACCTTCGGCAAAGGCTCCGTTCAGACAGTGATTCCACTCAACGACGGCTCAGCGCTCAGGCTTACCACATCGCTTTACTATACTCCATCGGGCAGGTCCATTCAGGCCAAAGGCATCACGCCCGACATCGAGGTCAAAAGGGAGAATCAGAAACTCGAAGACAATCAGAGTGAAGAGTCCATACGTATTCGGGAAAAAGATCTTCCAAGGCATTTTGACAACCAGAAACCGGATTCTCAGAGCAAGGGGGAAGGAACATCTCAGAGCGATGGGAAAAAATTGGTGGATGGAGACAACCAGGTTCGAAGGGCACTGGATCTGCTCAAGGGCTACAAAATCATGATTCAGACGGCTCAATCCCAAAACAAGTAAAGAGGGATAGCGCCTGACGGCTTTGGTCTGAATGGCTCAAGGCAGGCAGACGGAGAGACGAATTTGCCGCCGAAAAGACGGACTAAAACCGGAAAGGCAGGGGGCGGAGGCAAGGAGGGCCGTTCAAAGAACGTTGGCCCCGCCCCTGAAAAGAGACCCCCTATTACTCTTTTGGTTGCATGGGTACTTGCGGTCGTATTTTTAATATCTCTTGTTTATTTCGCCAGAGAGGGCCGACGGCTGCCTGAGCCTGCCGCCGGCCCGACGGCGAAAAGCTCCGAGATCCAAACTACACCCGGTTGGGATCGACAAAATCCTGAGGCTTCGAAACGCGATCCAGTCCCCGTTGTTGAGCATTCTGAAGAAAAGACCGAAAGGCCCTACTCTCGGAACGATAATTCTGCTCAGTTGCCTCCACGCAAGGATTTACAACCGCTTTCAGCCAAGTCCGAGCAATTGCCTGCGCGCGCACTGCGGGGAGTACCACCCCATGATGTCTCCCCTGGGCCGTCCAAAATTGCAATCGTCATTGACGATTTCGGGCCGGATGTCAGGATTGCCAGGCAATTTGCCTCGCTTCCCTTCCCTGTAACGTTGTCAATTCTGCCACACCAGGCACACAGCCGGGAAATCGCGGAGTTGGCCCATCATGCCGGGAGGGAAGTAATTCTTCACCTTCCGATGGAGCCTTTGGACAGCAAAAAAGACCCTGGCCCCAAAGCGCTTCTGCTTTCAATGTCGGGTGATGAAATCCGGCAAAACATCAGAGGAGCACTCGAAACTTCCCCTTACTTCGACGGGGTTAACAACCACATGGGATCCCGGATGACCGGGAATGCGCAAATGATGAAGACTATACTGACCGAACTGAAAGGCCACGGTCTTTTTTTTATCGACAGTATGACCACCAACGAGAGCAAAGGATGGGAGACGGCACGGGAACTGAATGTCCCTACCCTCAAACGAGACATTTTTCTTGACAACGATCCATCTGGGTACGCTATTGGGTCGCAGATTTCAAAACTTATGAAAGTTGCTAAAGCCAAGGGTATGGCCGTTGCCATTGGACATCCACGCCAGTCAACCTTAAGATCCCTTCAGGAAGCCTCTGATCGTTTCAGAAAAGAAGGAATCGAGGTGGTTTCGGCCCATGATCTCATGAACAGGTGAGGCAGAATTCGAAGAACCGATAATGGTTCCTAAATTCATATCTGCCTTCTAACACCGGTATCCGTATAGGAAGGGGAATTTAATGAATGTTCATGTTCAGAATAAAACTGTTTTAGCTTTTGCTTTTCTTTGCCTCTCGTTTTACCTCCCGCCTGCTTTTGCAGCGTCCATGTCTCAATCGCCAAAGCAGCAGGGTCCTGAGACAAAACAGCCGTCGATTCAGGTAAAAGAGCCCGATTACAATTTTGGCGAGATCATGGAAGGCTCTGAAATCGAACACGAGTTCACCGTCCGCAACACCGGAAACGAGATCCTCACAATAGAGCGAGTGCGGGTTGAATGAGGCTGCACTGTCGTCCGGTTCGATCCGGCGATCCCTCCCGGTGGCGAGGGAAAGGTAAAAATGAAGGTAAACCTGAGAAGTTATCAGGGTAAGGTGGTCAAAAAGGCAACCATTCAGAGCAACGATCCGCATAACCCCGAGCAGATCTTGAAAATGGAGGGAGCCGTCATGGCCTTTGTCGACGTAAAGCCTTCAGCCAACGTCTTGTTCAGAGGAATGGCCGATCAGCTCTCCGAGTCCGTTTTGGACCTGGTTGGATCAAAACTGCCTTTTCATATTACCGGCACGCAGAGCAACCTCGACGAAAACATAAAGTACACTCTCGAAACGGTGGCAGACGGAAAACAATACAGGCTAAAGGTTTCCAATAAGGTCCACAGTGGAAACTACGGCGGGTTCATCAAGCTCAATACCGATCTGGCTCAAAAACCGGATATCATGATCCGCGTGACCGGGTTTGTGGAGGGCGAAATCCTGGCAAGACCACAAAACGTCCTGATCGGAAAACTGAGCGCCACTCAACCGGAGCGTGCAGGCAGAGTGACCGTCATCAGCAACCGTAACAAACCCTTTGAGATCACTCACCTGACCTACGATGAGAACCTGATGTCGGTGTCTGTCTCCAATGACGCTCCTGAAAATCAAAAAGGCTTCATCCTCGACATCGAGCCAAAGCTGGAGAGTGTTCCAGTCGGATCACGCAAGCAGGTTACCCTGAAAATCGAAACTGATCTTAGTCCTGACGAAAAGGTCGAGATCCTGGTCAATATTCTCAATCACTCCGATCAGCCGGAGGCCCAGAACAAGTGAGTAAAACTTTGGCAAAGCCTCATACTCCCGTAGTTGTATGGTAAAGCAACTCGTAATGAACAAGGAAATTTAATTGATTCAAGATGATATGAATAATCCAACAAATAATGGCGCTCTACTTGCCCGCATAATTCCGGCAGGTGAAATACAGTAATAGAGTATGGAATTACCCTTCTTGACCTGATTTAAATTTAGCGAATGGACTGTTACTTTCGAAGCAACAAACATGGTCCAAAACAACTAGAGGAGACGGTCGTGAGAATGGGAAAACCAGAGCGCTACATGGCGGTGGAAAGTTGCAACAAGGTAGAGCGCAAGGTGTTCTGTCGCTTCTACGGTGATTGCCTTGACTATACAATCCAAAAAAGGTGGCCGGGTTTTTCCTGCCATAGCTGCGAGTGCTACGAACAGGAAAAGCTCGAGGGCAAGGACCTCAATGATGATCACGCCCGTTGCATGGCCCTCGCTTTTGTTAGCGGCGCCTTTGACCTCGCCCGGGAAATGCATGCCTGATACGTGAAGCAAGAAGGTAAAAGGCAAAAGTGCAAGAAATGAATCTCACATTTTTGCCTTTTACCTTCGCACCCGTTCGCCTACTTACTTTCCACTCTTGCCTTTTCTCAATGCCGCCATTTGAAGGCGTTATTGTGGCGCTATTCATGGTTATTGGCGGCTTTATGGCCGCATCGACTCAAAAATAAAACTTCGCCATATCTGCCCTAAGTGATCGAATTATCGTGTAAATATCTTGCCAACCCGGTATTGGCATCAAAGTTGCTCTCCCTATAATTTGAAAATAAACTCTTTCCTCCTCAAAAAGCCGACCGGTCGCCCCACCGAGTCGGCTTTTTACTTTTAATCGGAGATCCAGCTTCTGTTTTCTGCAGGAAATATGTGGAACCTGTCGATAAATGTACTATGTTTCAATTATCCGGAGGTAATGCGGAGTCATGAATAAGGAAGAGGTTGTGAGGCTGGAGGCAAGCAAAGAATGGGCCGAACTTGAGGGCCTCATAATGCGAATGAAGGTTGAGGAACATTCGGCCTACCGCGAGCTTGGGAAATTGAATGGAGAGCTCCCCAAAGTGCTTGTCGACTGGGCAAAGGGCAATGTTTCCAGGCAGAAAGTCAATAAGGTGAAGGCCCGAATCGGCGAGCTTCAGGAATTGATTAAAGATTTGCCTCTCATACTGAAAGAGCTGGAGGTTCAAAAACGAAGGCTGTGCTACAACGCGCTCCAGGAGGCCTGTGTCCTTTCAAAGGAGCGCGGGAAATACAAAACATTGAAAGAGATGATTTTTGAGCATTTCGAAGCGGCCCTGGCCGAAGACCTCAGGCGATGCGCAAAGGATATAGGCGAAGAGGAGGATTGCGAGAAGTTTCTGGCTTGCGTATCGCCGGAGCTTTTGTGCGATCTAAAGAAATCCAAATCTTGAAAACCCTCGATTCCATACCAACCGCATTCAAAGGCAAGAGAGAAAAGTAAGTCCTTCGAGTTATATAGCAGCAGACCCGCAGTCAGGCAGAAAATCGGGAACTGACACTAGAGCGTTTTGTTGAAAAGTAGATGCACCCCGGAAGCTTCTGTCTTGATTTTAGCGATCGGTCGAAATACCATAAGGTTTTCTAATTCCCGGGACAATTATCACCATGAGAAACCAAAATTCTCCATTTGAGATCCTGAATGCAGTCTTTGGCTACAGCGCCTTTCAGGGCCATCAGGAGGAGATTATCCACCACCTTATAGCCGGAAATGACGCTCTTGTCCTGATGCCGACTGGCAGCGGAAAGTCGATCTGCTACCAGATACCTGCAATGATCCGCCGCGGCGTTGGAATTGTGATTTCTCCCCTGATTGCTCTGATGCAAGATCAGGTGGACACTGTTCGCCAACTTGGCATCCGAGCCGAATTCCTCAATTCGACCTTGAACCCCGGGGAAGCTCGCGCGGTTGAGCTCAAGATGCTCTCCGGTGAACTCGATCTGCTGTATGTGGCTCCAGAACGGCTTGTGACTTCCGAGTTTCAGCGACTTTTGAATCAAATGGACCTGGCGCTTTTCGCCATAGATGAGGCTCACTGTGTATCTCAGTGGGGGCACGATTTCCGCCCTGAGTACCTTCAGCTTTCCGTTCTCCCCGAGCGTTTTCCGCTAATCCCCCGAATCGCACTGACCGCCACAGCAGATCCTGTGACACGAAGAGAAATCGTCGAGAAGCTTCGGCTTGAGGACGCCCGGCAGTTCATCTCAAGCTTTGACCGCCCGAACATCTATTACAGAGTAGAGCTAAAGGAAAACGAAAAGGCTCAGTTGCTTGACTTTATCCGAACAGAACATCCGGAAGATTCCGGAATCGTATACTGCCTGAGCAGAAAGAGGGTGGAATCAACCGCAAAGTGGCTCTGCGAGAAAGGCCTCACTGCTCTTCCCTACCATGCAGGGATGGATCAGGGCCTGCGCTTAAAGCACCAACGTCGATTCCAGCAGCAGGAACGCGTAATCATGGTTGCCACAATCGCCTTTGGAATGGGGATTGATAAACCGGACGTCCGCTTCGTTGCTCACATGGATCTTCCAAAGACTCTCGAGGGCTACTATCAAGAGACAGGCCGCGCCGGCCGCGACGGACAAAGAGCCGACGCCTGGATGGCCTACAGCCTGGCGGATGTGGTGACCCTTCGACGGATGCTCGATGCTTCCGATGGGGATGATAAGTTCAAGAGAATCCAGCAGCGCAAGATGGAAGCTGTGCTTGGTTTCTGCGAAACGACCAAATGCAGAAGGCAGGTCCTTCTTGCCTACTTCGGCGAAGAACTCTCCAGACCCTGCGGATACTGCGATACTTGCGCCGGGAAAGTGGATACCTGGGACGGAACTATTGTCGCCCAAAAGGCTCTCTCCTGTGTCTATCGAACCGGGCAGCGTTTCGGTGCAGCCTATCTCACCGATGTTCTTCTCGGCAAAGACGACGAGCGAATCTGCAGTTTCGGACACGACCTGGTTTCGACCTTTGGCATAGGTGCCGAGCTATCGGAGAGGGAATGGAAATCGGTATTCCGCCAGCTTGTTGCTGCGGGCCTCCTCAGCATAGATATCGATGGCAAGGGGGGATTTCGACTCTCGCCCTTAAGCCGCCCGGTATTGAGGGGCGAACAGAAGTTCGAGCTTCGCAAAGATCCCGTACCAATCAAAAGCAAGAAAGCTCCCAAGCCGAAGAACGAGAGAATAGATTTACCGGCCGACTCCACTTCCACAGAGCTTTGGGAAAAGCTGCGCGCACTGCGCCTCGATATCGCAAAGAAACAGTCCATTGCGCCTTTCATTATCTTTCACGACAGCACTTTAAAAGAAATGGTCAAATACCTCCCCCGGTCTCTTGAGGAGATGAAGGAGATTTCCGGTATCGGCCAGAGGAAACTTGAATTATACGGTGAAGAGTTCCTGGCGCTCATTCAGGAACATTTGGAAGAGCATAAAGGAGCTAATCAGTAAGATGCCCTGTAGGGGAGGAGTTTGCCTGTGTCTGACCGCCTGCTTGTTGCAATTATCGGAAGCAGTGATTCGGGGAAAAGCACTACATGGAATCGCCTCTTCGACGCTAAAGTCAATACCGGGGAATACCCTCGCCGCCTCTATTTCAATGGCGCTCAGTGGGTTGATGTGTTTTTGATCAGCGGGTCACCTGAAGAGCGAGAAATTGAATTTGGAGATTTCCTTCCAGACAAAGTTCCACACATAGTTCTCTGCTCCGCCCAATACCGTGACGACGTAATTGAAACATTTGATTATTTTTTCAGCAAAGGCTACGAGGTATTCGTCCAGTGGCTAAATCCAGGGCACGCAGATTCCTCAACCTGTGAGGACCGCTTGAACCTGCGGAATTATCTGCTGGACAAGGGCGCAACGATCCAGGTGAGGGACGGACGCGCCGACCCTGTATCAAGGGTTAAAGAAATTCGACAATTCATTCTCGGATGGGCAAAGTACCGTGATCTCATTGGCACTGATTTCCCTGACTAAAAAAAACGAAGCTCGTTTTGAACCTGACAACGTTCGATACACTCGAAGATGTGGATCAAGCAAACTCTGTTGTCTTTCAAAGCGGCACTGCCTCCGAGATGATGCGTTCCAAAAGACACTGGACCCCGGCCTTGCCCGGCCTTTGCCCCCGGATCGCGGTCCTGGGAAGGCTTGGTGACGGTCACAGGAGGTTTCTACTCTAAAGTGGAAATTTCAATCCTTTTTCATCACCCTTCTAGACTTGGATGTTTTCATGTTTCGGGAAACTTCACAGGAAAAAACCAAACCAAGAGTTGTAGTTGGGAAAGATGAACTAGGTCTGCAACGTCAAATGCTCGCCTGAGCAAGCGTGAGGCACAAACTTTCCAAATCACCCATCCTTTTCATCCCCTCCACGGGAAAACGTACTCCCTTGTAACCTACAAACACAACTGGGGGCAGGACCGGGTCTACTACCATGACGAAACAGAAAGGTTGCGCTCGGTTCCGGCCAGATGGACCAGCCTTTCCGGCGAAGATCCTTTTGTCGCTGTCGCTGCTCCCCTTTTAGAGTTGTCGATCTTCTGGAATTGGCACGTCTGGTTGAAGGGATTTCCTCCAGACTTTCAGGCGGAGGGCAAAGAGGGGGAATGGAAATGTGTAAAGTAAATTATGCCGCATATGTAAACAAAAATATGCCTTTTTAAACCGATGTCACTGATAAATATCGTGATAATTCACCACTATTTGGTTTCCAAATGAAACCAAAAGCAGTTGACATCCGATGTAATTATATTATCATCGAGCTACCATTTTTCTCCAGGAGACCATTATGCCCAATCCGTTAACTCGCGATCCCAAATTGGAGGCGTTGCGCGAGCAGGGAACGCACAATCCCCGTCCGGAAGACGTCAAAGATCCACTGTTCCAGGAGAACGAATTCTTCGACCAGCGAGATCTGGTGCAGGTCAAATACGAGATGTTGCGCCGTCATCTGGTGGAGGGAACGGAAATCACGACAGTGGCCAACGTTTTTGGTTTTTCGCGGGTTGCCTTCTACCAAATTTTGAAACGCTTCCAAGAAGACGGTGTGGTCGGACTCCTCCCGAAACTGCGCGGACCGAAGGGAGCCCACAAGCTCTCGGAAAAGCTTATGGCCTTTGTGGAAACATCCCTGACCGAGAATCCCGCCCTTCGGTCACGGGATCTCGCACAGCTCGTCAGATCCAGCTACGATATTTCGGTACACCCCCGAAGCATCGAGCGGGCTCTGATACGACATCAAAAAAAACGGCGGAAGTAGCCTCTTGTCCCCAGGCTCTTGCTACGGAGAATTGAAGGAGCGCTATGAAGTGTTGCGCAGCCAGTCTTTGGGTTATCTGCCGGGAAGAGCAGAACGAGAGTTGTTTAAGTATCGAGGTATGGCAGCATGGATAAAAGCCTGGAGAAACTACACTCCACCTGGGGACAATCCGACCACAGGCGGGTCCATAGCCGAGCACACTTCGCAGACCTGGGAGGACATCGTCATGATTCTCGCAAGCATGCTGACGGCATGTGGAAGGGGAAAAGATCGCGATGAGCGTAGAGCATTCAAAGGTGAGGGCCGTGCACTTAGAAAGAGACGCTTACCTCTGCGTGCGCCAGTCAACCATGAGACAGGTGTTCGAGAATACCGAGAGCACGAAAAGGCAATATGCGCTTCGGCAGCGCGCTGTGGCGCTGGGTTGGCGAGTTGAGCGGGTGCACGTGATCGATAGCGATCTCGGACACTCCGGGGTTTCGGCGGCGGAACGGGAGGGATTCAAACAGTTGATCACGGAGGTGGGCCTCGGGCAGGTGGGGGTCGTGCTTGGACTGGAGGTGTCACGACTGGCGCGCAACAAAAAAGACTGGCACCACTTGTTGGAGCTGTTCGCTTTCGCCGATACGTTGATTCTGGACTAGGACGGTCTTTACGATCCCAACGACTTCAACGACCGCCTGCTGCTGGGGTTGAAGGGCACTATGAGCGAAGCGGAACTGCACTTCTTGCACGCCCGCCTTCAGGGAGGAAAGATGAACAAGGCCAAAGGGGGGAACTGGCCTGTCCTCTGCCTGTAGGCTTCGTTTATGACCGTGGTCCGTGCGGCTATTACCAAATGGTAATTATGAAACTCAGAACCGTCCCTATTGAGGCGATCCTTCTGCGTTCGGACCCTGAGTCCACATGTGCGTAAAACGTTTAACAGCAAGGCCCTCAGGAGATCTCCGGGAAGGTGAATGCCACATATGGCATTGTACTTGCTCTGGCCTGATCACAGCAATATTAACTCGCACCACCCGATAGGGGCTAACCTGCTTAAAAACGCAGGACACAAAATCACTGGGTTTGCTGGC
>Ga0209517_10001285_pt1 | contig 38628 bp, 38 predicted proteins | sample PeaSoiMetSII2010_FD_187695 | JGI IMG/M metagenome (GOLD analysis project Ga0209517, IMG submission 187695) | Peat soil microbial communities from Weissenstadt, Germany - SII-2010 (SPAdes) (version 2) | ecosystem: Environmental > Terrestrial > Soil > Wetlands > Peat | place: Germany...
ACGTTACAGGGTATTGAGGCGGTCAACATGATTCGGAAGGGCAGAGTCAGGTGGGTAGCAAAGGAAGATCCGGCCGGCCAGGCGCGGTACGTGGGCATGCTGTTCGGAATCGCTGCCTGAAAACGGAACCGATCTTGAGGCAAACCGAAGGCCCGTCTTCTTCTTTGAGTTTTCGCAACACAACCGGCCGGACGTGTCCGGCCCCTACACTGCGCACATGTAGGGGCGAGGCAAGCCTCGCCTGAACTCGGCGCTAAAATTCGTAATTCAGCAGCAGCCGCACCTGGCGCGGTTCCTGGATGGCCGTCGGCAAGCGCAGGTTGAACGAAGGGCCGCTGATGTCGTTCTCCTGAATCTTACGTCCGGCGTTAATCACGTTAAAAATGTCGGCCGCTGCCTGGATCTTGCCGTGGGGCAGCCGGAACGCGCGGAGAATCCGCAGATTCCAGTCTGCCGCGTACTGGGCACGGTTATCGCCAACCGGCAACAGGAACGGACCTTGAGCGAGCCCGGCAATTAGCAGCTGGCGCCTGAATAGGAGCCCGTCCATATAGGTGAAGGTGCTTCCGACTTCGATCCCGCCCCATGCCGAGGGCGCCTGGTAACTCGCCTGCATTTTGCCCACGTAGGCACGGTCGGTGAAGCTCCGATCGGGCGCGTACACGGTGGTATTTGGATCCATGTACTGCGCTCCCACCACACCCGGGTCGTTCTCGAAAACGGCGTTGCCGGGATTCGTGGGACCGTAGGTTCGCTCTGCTGCGAAGGACATGTTGACCACGAGGCTGCGCCACTGGCTGCCCACTTCCGCCACAAAACCCGTGCTCTCTGTCCGCAGGTCCTGAGGATTTGTAAGCAGATAATGATCCTGGCCCAGCGTGGCCGGGTTCTGATCATAGACGACGAGCGGCCGGTCATCGAACGTGCCGATGATGCCGTCGGGGCCGGTGTCCACAATCGTGACGGGCGTGTACGCCGAGGCAGGAACGCCTGTGTCGATCGCGGCGATGCGCTGCTTGTCGTCCCGGCGGAAAAGGTGGATGCCGGCGAACGTCCGGGGCGCGAGTGTGACTTCGGCGCCGAGGTTGAATTCGTCCGCGTACGGACGGCGCAGCGATGGCGAAATGGAGGAGTAAGCTCCGCCAAACCGTGTCAGCGGCGCTCCCTCTTCGCCGGGCTTAAACTTGCCGTCGGAGTTGCGGTCGATCCATTGATATACATTTCCATTGAGGCTGTTCGGATTGCCGAAGTCTAGATATCTGCCGGCGAGCGGCGCATAAACGCGGAAATAGGCGCCCCGCAGAACCAGCCGCTCGATATGTGAAACCTGCCACGCAAATCCCGCGCGCGGCGACACGCTATTCCACGCGATCAGGTCCGGACGTGAGGCAGACAGTTGAGGATGCACGAATTGTCCATTGCCCTGCGCCGGGATCGAGCCGCGCGAGAAGTCACCCAAAACGCCGAGATCGAGCGACAGCCCCGCGGCCAGCCGCACATGGTCCGCGGCATAACTTTCGAACGATCGAATGATCGACCGGCTGTCATCCGGCGTATTGAATTCCACGACCTCGGCGGGTGCGCCGTTGACCGTGATCAGGTTGACGTTGTTTGGAATGGTGATCCGGTTCTGCGGAGCCGAGGTCTTCCACCCCGCTCCGACAAGGATCTGGTGCCGCGACCTCGGGGCTGCGAGTGCAACCGGCTGCCACGCACCCGCAATGCCCTGGCGGGAGCGGACGGCGCGGGTAAACATCGGCGGCCCGCCCGTGACTGCACCGGTCGCCAAATCGACCGTCGACTCCCCGAGAGGACCGGCTGGAGCGTCGGCGTCGATGTGCGCGGTCGAGTATCCGTAGCGCATCTGCAAGACGCCGAGCCTTCGATCCTCGGAAAAGCGATGCGTCCACCCGGCTTGCAGAAAATCAAAATGGCTGACACTCATCTGACCGTCGAATCCGCCGGGCAGGTCAAAAGGCGGCGACATGCGGCGGCCCACCAGCGCTTCGAGGCCCGTAGGTATGGCCCAATTGTTGACGTTGATGCGTGATCCGCTGTACAACGCATCGAACTGATCCCGTGCTCCGGCGCGAATGCGGCTGCGCACATCTCCCCAGAGCCACCGGCTGCGTTGATTATTTCCAGGCGATGCCAGAGGAACGGTTTGCAAGGACCATTGCGCGGCGCCCATCACGAACAGATCGGCCCATTTGCTTATTGGTCCCCCGGCTTCTATGGAGTCGCGCGTGAACCAGCGAAAACGATCCGCCTGCTGCACCATTCCCCGTTCGGCCGGCGGCGGCAGATTCGAAGAAGAGAGAAATCCCCCCGTGTCTGCGGTCGCGAGTGCTCCATGCCACGATGCGCCGGGTAGCGCCAGAAAGATGCCGACCTCAGTACCGTAGCCGGTCGAAGCCGTTTGTGCGAAATCGCTGCGTACCACCTCATCCACTGACTGGACATTGGGCACGATCACGGGACGTCCCGGCTGATAGGAATCGGTCGCGTCCATTCCTAACAGCTTGTACTGCGTGTCTGTCCAAGAGTACCCGCGCTGGGATTCAAGCCCCACGCGGTTGTCGCTCAGGCCGGTGAAATCGAGAGGCTCGGTCACGCTGGCCGGCTCCTCATTCAGCAGCAGGCCTTGCAGCATGGTTGATTCGGGAAAGCTGCGATCTCTCGCACCTCGAGACCAGACACCGGCCGACCGGCTTTGCACCTCTTCGTGCAGAACTCCCGAGGCGTCGATCACAAGATCCACACGCGTGGTCTGCAACGGCTGCACAACCACGCTAACACCGGACGCGCGCGCGCCGTTCCCGACAGCAAACAGATACTCTCCATACGGCAGCACCACCGCGAACTCGCCCTCAGCGTCGGTCTTAGTCACGGCTCCGAACTGAAGGCCACCGGTGATGATGATTTGCACACCGGACTGTGCGTGGCCATGCGGATCTCGGAGCGTGCCATCCACAACACCTGTAGTCAACTGCGCGTGCAAGAAGGAAGGGAAAACGGCAGCCAGGAGCAGAAAGGCCAACCGAGTGGGCCGGGACTCCCGGCGGAGCGGGGCCGGCATTCAGCCAGTATACGAGGAATCCGCTGCGCGCCGCATTTCATTTCGCCCTGCATCTGTTGCTATCATGACACCCAGATTCATGCCGACAGCCGCAAAAGCGTTACGCAAGAAGAGCGTTGCCCGTCCCAAGAACGCCGCCGAGCGAAAGGCTCGTATCAACGAAATCTTGCGCCGGCTCGACGAAATGTATCCCAACGTCACCTGCGCGCTGGTTCACCGCACGCCGTGGGAACTGCTAGTGGCGACTATTCTCTCCGCGCAATCCACCGACAAGACAGTCAACCAGGTCACACCCGGCCTGTTCGCGAAATATCCGACGATTCAGGATTTCGCCGCGCTGCGACCTGAAGCGCTCGCCCGGGACATCCACTCCACGGGCTTCTTCAACAACAAAGCCAAGTCCGTGGTGGGCGCGGCGAAGAAAATTCTGGCGAATTTCGGCGGCAACGTTCCGCGCACCATGGACGAAATGCTGACCATTCCCGGCGCCGCGCGCAAAACCGCCAACGTCGTACTCGGCACGGCCTATGGCATCGCATCGGGCATCGTGGTCGATACCCACGTGCAGCGCATTTCCCGGCGCCTCGACCTCACCAAGAACAGCGATCCCGTTAAGATCGAGCGCGACCTAGTGAAAATCATCCCGCAGGAGAAATGGATTTTGTTCTCCCACCAGATCATCCACCACGGCCGTGCGCTCTGCTATGCGCGCAAGCCTCGCTGCGCGGAATGCCGGCTCGAGTCCGTCTGCTACACGCGCGACAAAACCGTATGAAGGCTCAGCTCGTTTTGCTGGTGGCTGTCAGCGCCGCCGCGCAAACTTCCAACCCGCCGCAGGTACTGCGTATCATCCGCCAAACCATCAAGCCTGGTGCAGGGGCCGAGCACGAGAAAATCGGCGCCAATGTCGCACGTGGTGTGGCGCGCGCCAAGTATCCCGCGAACTTTCTCGCCCTCAGTTCCATTTCCGGCGTGCCAGAGATCTGGATCGTGGAATCGCACGATTCTTTCGCTTCGGTCGAGGCCGCCACGACGTTTGTCGAGAACACGCCGGCCGTCAAGTGGTGGCTCGGCCAGTACGAGGCGCAATCGGGAGCTTCCGTCACCGAAGTGCGCCGTATGCTGGCCATCTACCGGCCCGACCTCAGCTATCGCGGCGATCAATTCGCGCAAGACCTGCCGAAGATGCGCTACATGAGTGTGGTGTTGGTGCGTCTGCTCCCCGCTAGGGACAGTGACTTCGCCGAAGCCGTGCGCCTGGTGAAGGGAGCTTACGAGAAGAGTGGAAGCGATCAGCCGCTCATCATCTATCAGGTGATTTCTGGCGCGCCCGGTCCGTCTTATTTGTTTTTTGCGCCCATGTCCTCGCTCAAAACCATGGACGATGCGCCCGCGCGCGGCAAGGCCATGCGTGAAGCGCTGGGTGAAGACAATGCCGCCAAGGCGCTCAAGACTTCGGCTGAAGTCACCGCCGCCAGCGAGAGTTTTCTGTTTTCCTTGAATCCGAGGCTGAGTTACGTTTCGAAGGAATTCGCCGCCGTCGATCCCGACTTCTGGATTCCCAAACCGCCGCCCAAACCCGCAGCCGCTCCGGGAGTTGTACCAGGCGCCGCTCCGGCTTCTCCGCCTCCCGCGCAACCGTAGGTCACAGTTAGGCCAGGGCGCACACAACGAAATTCGGGGACTGGCTTCGAAATTCCAGCCAACGCAATCACGGAAACGCCTGCCGGTCCGATTCGGAATTTCGTTGCCTGTCCCCGAATTGCCCGGACCATCCCCGGTTTTTCCGCTGCCCTCAGCTCCTCATTCGCAGCAACAGGTACACACCCGCCAGAGCGAACAGCGTATCCGGCGCCCATGCCGCCACGGTCGGCGGTAACTGGTTCGCATTGCCGATCTGCTCGAATAGCTTTCCGATTCCCCAGTACGCCATGGCGATCCCGATGCTCACGCCGATTCCCGCCATCGCGCCGCGGTTGCCAACCAGAAACGCGAACGGGATCGAGATCATGGCCATGATGAGCGCAAATAGCGGTATGGAAAACTTGTCATAAAGCTGCACACGCAGCCTCACCGTATCGAATCCGCTCTGCTGCAAATCGCCGATGTACGCTTCCAGTTGCTGGAAATTCATCTGCATGCCCTGCTCCATCTTTTTCATGAAGTACTCGGGCGATTCGTCCAGCTCGGAAAATGTTTTGACCTGAAAACGCTCGAAGGCAACCTTGCCGCTTTCTCCTGCATCGGGCAGCCGGACTTGGCGCACCCACCCGTTTTGAAAGATCCACGTGTGCAGCGAAGGCTGCCACTCGGCGCGCTCCCCATAGATCTCTCTTTCAAGGTCGAACGTGTTCGGATCCAGCAGGTACACGTGAACCACGCCCATCATATTTGTCAGGCTGTATTTGTAGTACCAGATGCGCGAGCCCTTCCCGAAAATCCACGGGCGGTCGGGATGCAAGTACGTCTGCGACGCCTTGCCTTTAATTTCGTTGTGCAGAGCGTCCTGTTTGCGATTGGTTTCCGGCAAATAGAAGTGGTCGAACGCGAATAGCCCCACGCTGAATAAGCCGCTGATCGTCAACACCGGAACCGCCAGCCGGTGCAGGCTCACCCCGCAGGCCTTGAACGCGGTCACCTCGTTGTGCTTGGTCATCACGCCAAATGTCACCAGCACCGCTACCAGCACGCTGATCGGCAGCATCTTATAGATCAGCATGGGCGCCAGGAAAAACAGGTAAGTGAATACCTTTGACATGGGGATGTTGTTTCGAATGATGTCGCTCAGCAACTCGAAGAAGTTGTAAATCTCCGTCAACATCACGAAGCTCGCGAGCATCACCACGAAATAGAACACAAAACTTGTCAATACGTATGTGTCAACAATCTGAGGGAAAAGGGGCAGCCACGGTGAGCGGCCGAGACCGGCGGGACGTGCCTTCATGGAATCGAGCCGCGGGCGAAAGCGGCTGAAGCTGTTCGTAAACCAGCCACGCAGGGTTCCCAGCAGATCGCGATCGCCTGGCGCCTCCATGCGTGCCATCAGAATCAAGCCGGCAATCAGGAAGGCAGCGTTGGGCGCCCACACGGCCAATTCCACTGGTAGCGCGCGCTGCTTAGCCAACCCTACCAGTGCAAGGGACGCCATGTGATAACAGAAAAAGGCGAGGAATAACGCCGTGATGTAGCCGGCAGATTTTCCTCCCTTACGGGAGGAAACGCCCAGCGGAATGCCGACCAGTGCCAGCGTAAGGCAGGCCAGCGGATACGCGAGCCGCCGTTGGTGCAGTTCAATGCGCGCTTCAATCCAATCCGCCCCGGTCCGCGAGTAGCGTTTCAAGTCGCCGGTGTTCATCGCGCGGAAAGTGGGATGTGTCTCCGCGCTAGGTGACGCGTCCAGAGCCTGTTCGCCGCTCGTATATACGCTGTCGTTCGCCGCGCCTTCGTCATCAACCTCGTGGGAGCTCGCATTGCGCAGCGAGAGTTGGATGCGGTTGTGAGCCGGGTCGGGCACCGCAATGGCCTCGCGCGCTACTGTGACCCGCGGCCCCTGGGCCTTGTCCCGTAACCCGATGGTGCGCTGCTCGGGTGGGGTCAAATCGGCTAGGAACACGTTTTTCCAGACGGCAAGCTTCCCCGTCTTGACGTCGCCCACGTACAGAATTGTGTTGGTAAACTGCTCGTCGAAGACGCGCGGCTGAATGTCGGCGGTCAGTTGCTCGGCGGCCACTTTATTGACAATAGCGATGCTCCGCCGCATGGCCCGCGGCGTCAGCCACAACGCCGCGGTCCCGGTCAGAATCGTTCCCAGCAGGGCGAACGCCAGTACCGGTGGAATTACACTGCGGCTGGACACACCCGCGGCACGCATCGCGATGACCTCGCCGTCGGTGGACATGCGGCCCAGCCCGATCAGAATCCCCACTAGCACGCCAAACGGAACGGTCAGCGGCAGCACCGGAGGTAGCGCCAGCACGAACAGCCACAGTACCGTGCTCGTGTGCGTCGAGCTGCGTACCAACATTTCGAAAAGTTTATCGACCTGCTGGAGAAAAACGACGAAGGTCGCAAGCGCCGTCCCGAGCACCGCGCTCGACACAATCTCGCGAAATATGTACCGGCTAAGGATGCGCATCCTGTAATATTCAGAGTACGCTATTCGTCCGATGCGATGGCCGGCACTGGGATTCGCGGCGCATCGTGTAAATTGCTCGTGGTATCGGTTGCTGTGGGGTACGGCCTCCATCGAATAGCTGCCACTCGGGATCACGCCTGACGAGCACACGGAGATCCGTGATTCTTCTGTTCTTCTGTATCTCAGTTCACAGAAGAATGTGTGGATCAATCACTGCAAGAGCACGTTTCCTGAAGAGCCTACCTCGCCGAGGGTCAGACTGCTGGGCAGTACCTCCGCGAGAATCAGCTCGGCGATTCTCACGCTCGTCTGCGGCTGCGTCCCCACACACTCGGCCTCACATTGCAAGATCGCGCTGGCCAGCTCGTAGGTCAGTGTTTTGATGTCATCCATCCGCGGCTTCATTTCGCTTATGCGTTCGCAGGATCAGTTTTCAACCGGAATTGTGACGGTGATCGTCTTCCCGTCGTAGGCGCCGGCCCAACCCATGGTAATCAGTGTGTACTGGTATCCGGAGATGGTCACGGTGATGCGGTCCGATGTCGTCCCCTGCCCATTCCTGGTGACGTTGACATTAGCCGTTTGCAAACCGAACAGGCCCGTTCCGCTTCCCGACGTCGCACTGTAAACCGCCATATTCTGTATCGCCGTGAGGTTGCCTGGATTCACGGCGCCATAGCGAGCGGCCGTCCGCGCCTGGTGGACAAGGGTCTGATGAAAAAACAGGACCCATCCGAAATCGTAAAGCGAGAACAGGACCGTCAGAAACAGGCTCAACGTCAGGGTCGCTTCGATCATGGCGCTTCCCCGGCGGCTTGCGCGAGATGTGGGTGTTTTTCTCATCTATGGAGGACCGTAAATGCCCACGAACGGAAAAGTCGTGGTGGGTTTGCCGACCAAGGTTGCGTTGCCAAAGTATGTGGGTATCGTGTAGTCGGTGATTGAGACGGTCATCCCAGTCGGGGCATTGTTCCAGACTGGCGCCACCACAACGTTATTTGTAGTCAGCCCGGGCACGATCGGAGTCGCTCCACTTGCAGGCGCCGGGTCTCCATACACCACTACGTTCTGCACAGCCGTCGTGAAGGCCGCTGTTGGAGTGTTGCTTCCGGAGTTATAGGTGAGCATGGAGGCGTAGCGGGCGCCGGCGCGCACCGCTTGTTCCAGTTCGCCATAGATATAGAACGAATAGCCGTACTGCCAAGTCCCCAGAAACAGTGCGCTCAGAAAGGTCAGGCTCAGAGTCAGTTCCACAATTACACTGCCCCGCAGCCTCCTGCCACGGGCGGTCGAGCCGGCGAAATGTGGCCACGAATTCATTGGTAGAGTTTGATGTGATACGAGCCCGATCCACCCGGCGCGAGATTGCCCGCGCCTTGCACATAGGTGCCGATATACTCGGCGCAGGCGGAGTCATTGCCATGGAGGCCGCTGTAAGAGGCTGCGTTCAGTAAGAAAAAGCCCGCGAAACCCATGTTTGTGTAGTTGGGCGCTCCGTTGTTGACCGCGACATAAACTACGCGCTCCCCATTACCCATACCGTTAGCAAGATACGTCGCGTAGTCTGGTGAGGTCGTGTCGGTATCTTCATTGACGCGCTCACCGATCGCGGCCATTTCCGTGTTTTTGGCGCCGTTGTCCATGTTAACCGGCTGACCGACAGTTTCGGGGTCCGTATCTCCTCCGACGATGGCTTGGCGGAGACTCGCCGCGCTCTGGGAAACGCAGCAATAGCCGCGAATCTTGCCATTCTGGTCGAGAGTCTCTTTTGCTTGATCGTTCCCGCAGGTCGAATTGGTACCCGGTGCGCCCCAACGCAAGGTGTAATCATTACCAACCTGGTATCCGAATGGGTCGTTGGGATTGTCGGGAGAGCCGGCCCGCGTATAAGGCGAGAACGGGAACTCCCCTCCCGGCACACCAGTGGTTCCCGCACGGCCCGCTACCGCTCCGGCGGCGATGGTGGAGCTCGGACTGCCCAGAGCCCCAATCAAGTACATGGGGAGCGACACGGTGGTCTGTACCTGAGCGAAGTAGTAATTCGTCGCCGGGTTCGGATTCGCCACCCATGGACCGGTCGATGACGTTGCGAAGGCCGTCTGCACATTCGTGAAGGAGTCGTTCTGAAACTCCCATTTCTTAGGATTATTGGCGACCGCGCTCTGGGCGCGCGTAATTCCCGCGGAAGTGCCATCGAGCTGCAAGGCAGCCGAGAAAGCCGCCGAATCCACAAACGACTGCGCTTCGCTCTTGGTCACGTACATCCGCCCGATGTCGACAGCTAACCCAGCCATTCCGAGGATGAATACCAGTCCCAAAGACAAGGCAATCAGAACGTAGCCCCGCTGTCGGGATCTCCAACCTGATTTTTGCCAGGACCTATCTTTACAGAATCTTTCCCGCATTATCAATAGTTTCCCAATCCTACATCCATATTCTGGCCGTTTAAGCGGAATGGGTCTAGTTCTCTTTGGTTAGATGGCTTTTTTGGAGAAATCCTGCCATCTGGAGGCCCTGACCGGGATCGTAAATGCCGTCCCTCGTTTCATTTACAGACAGGCGGCTTTTTCCCCACGCGGCTAGACTGCCATCGTCCAGACTGCTAGTATCACGGTGAGCGGCAAATGGCCGAGTCCCATCCTCAAGAGATCGAAGCAGTCCGCGCAGCCGTTCTAGAGGCCTACCACCGTCATGCCGGCGAACTGTCACGCATGGCGATGACATTGATTCGCAATCAAAGCCTTGCCCAGGATGTATTGCAGGAGACGTTTCTCCGTTACTTCCTGACGCGCCTGCACGGTGATGCGGTCAGTGACGAGCGCGACTGGCTGTGTCGGGTGATGCGGGGCGTGATCGCCGACTGGAGGAGATCCGCCGCCTTGGACACCGAGGTGGCTTTGGAAGACGCCACCGATGCCGCACAAGGCTCCGATGGCGAAGAATCCGCAACCAGAGTCCTACCCTGGGCCGGGAGATCCGCGCGGATACTGGCGCCGAGAGAGCAGGAGTGCATTCAACTTCGGGCACAAGGACTGGAATATCGAGAGATCGCCACGGCTATGCAGATTGAAATTGGAACGGTCGGAACGTTGCTGAACCGGGCTGTCCGAAAGTTGAAACAGGTTTTGCGCTCCCGGGAGAAGATGGCGTGAAATGGCTGCATGACCTGCTTGGGCGCCAGGCGCGCCCTCCTGCCTTGGTTGCGCCAGATTTGTCCGCGCCGGAAAGCTTGCCGGAGCCACCGGAGCTGTCGGCATTGGCCGATCTCGAACGCAAGCTCGATGTCTTGACGCGCGGGAGCAATCCACAGACCAAGATCGGCAAACGGGCGGAAGCGGAAGTCCAGCGATTTTTTGGGGGAGAAGCCTTGCGGGGTATGCAATCCGCCGCCAGCACATCCGAAAACGGCACCATCGTCTTCGCTGCCGACCGGCTGCTGGTGACGTTCCTGGGCCGGAGCGCCGCCATGGCTATCACTCGTAAGCTTTACTCCGATCCAAAATGAGCAGGGCGCCCCGGAATGTGCGGCGGCTGTGGGTGTCGCTGGGCGCATTGCTCACCATCGGTCTTGCCGCATATGGGCACTTTGTTCTGACTGGCAGCTACGATCTTCTCGTGCTCTTCTTTCGCAACGCCGGTGCGGCATTCTTCCTCTGTGTTACGGTTGCCGCCGCCTATTTTGCTTTCCAGGTCCGTAGCCAATTCGACGCCACTGAGCCGATGCGCCTGACCTGGACGATGATCTTTCTGAGCGGCTGTTGCCAGTTCGCCGGCCTCGCATGCTCCCAGGTGCTGGGTATGGACATCGCTTGGAATCCGCTTGTCCCTCTAGGCGCGTTCAACGCGCAACGCGCCAGCGCCTTGCACGACATAGGACTCGTCATGAATAGTCCCGTGGCTATGTCGCTCTTGGCTGGCGGTCTCGGCCGTGTGCTGATTTTGAAACGCCGGTTGGCACTCGTCGGCCGGCTGACCTTGAGGGATCGAATTTTCATTGGCGCGGTCCTGGTCTTCACCGCGGATCAACTATTTGAAGTGGGCCGGATGCTCGCGCACAACCGGGCGGCCGTCACGGTGACGCAGGTTCTGCTCTGGTTCACCGATCCGCTGCTGGCGGTTCTGTTGATGCAGGCTGTATCGATTCGAAGGCTGGTGATCAACCTGGGAGATGGGCTGGTGGCCCGCTGCTGGTGGATGATGGCGGCCGGGGTAGTATTCACTTCAGCCGGGAACGCCTTCATGTGGGCCGAAAACTACAGCATGATTCCGCTCGTGCTTTCTCCGTTGGGATGGTTCATCTGGTTCTTACCCGTTACCGCTTTCGCCTGCGCCCCCTGTTATCAGCTGGAAGCGGTGCGCCAGGCGCACGAGGGAAGCTACTCGCTAGGGATCAAGAAAGGGCACGCGCTCGCGGAATGACTCCGGCAAATGGCCGCGCGTGACAACTCGTGGAAGCCTTAGGTGATAATAACTCGATAAGCGCGAGGCCGCATATCAGCGCGCCCGGTCAACTCTGACGTTGGGCGAACTCGGATCGAGCATGCTCATAGAAATTGGACAGGTGGAGGCGATCTTCCGGTATCCCGTGAAGTCCATGCGCGGCGAACGACTCGAGGTCGCCAACCTGGGCTGGCACGGTCTCGATGGTGACAGGCGCCTGGCATTCCGCCGACTGGATTACCGGGGCGGCGGGTTCCCTTGGCTGTCGGCAAGCAAGCTTCCCGACCTGCTCCTGTTTGCTCCGCACCGCCGTGAAGACAGTGCTCCAGGAGACCTTCCTACGCATGTTCGCACGCCGGATGGCGAAGAGATGCCTGTCTTCGGGGAGGACTTGGCCACGGAGGTCGGACGCCGGTACGGGGCTCCCGTGCAGATGATGCACTTGAAGCATGGCATCTTCGATGTAGGGAGTATCTCCGTGATCGCCTTCGATACAATGCGCGAGATCGGACGACTCGCGGGGTTGAGCCCGGACGTGCGACGATTTCGCCCAAATGTCGTAGTTCGTTTACTGCGATCGGTTCCCTTCCAGGAGGACGAGTGGTTGGGCGGTGTGCTGTCATTCGGCGAGGGGGACGACGCCCCCGCCATCGCCGTCACCATGCGCGACGTTCGCTGCTCGATGGTGAACCTTGATCCCGACTCAGCAAGTCCTGCTCCAGAAATGATGAAGGCGGTGGTTCGTGCCAACCAGAACACTGCGGGAATCTACGGCGCAGTCACTCGCATCGGTCGACGGGCGGTCGGACAGACCATAATCCTCCGTGCGGCGATCGAGAAAAGGGAACGTGGGTGATCGAAATACAATGTCCCGGAACGCCGCCCAACCCGCCGTTGCAGCGTGGTGAAGCCGTGCGGAGGTTCGGGTGGGAGCGCGGGAAAAGCTTCTTTCCTAACGCTTAGTCAGTTAAGTATATTATTACCCTTACTTGCCGTTAGTGGCGGCTTTTGCAGGTTGGGCCGCCGGTGGCGCAGCCTTTGCGGTATTGTTGGGCGCGGATACGGGCTTCGCCGCTGGCGCTGTTTCCGTCCTGCCTCTATTCGTCAGATACTGAATGATCACCGAGACACGGCGGTTCGCAGGGTTGGTGGGATCGTTCGGCATGCGCAGCCGTTGATCGGCAAAACCACGTACCTGCGCCACCTGGTTGGGGCGCATGCCGTTCTCCTGCATGATGTGGCGGGCGGAATTCGCGCGGTCCGCGGACAGCTCCCAGTTGGTGTAGGAAGCTTCACCGGGGTATGGTTTCGCGTCTGTGTGCCCTTCAATTAAGACCGTGTTCGGCAAACGGCCGATCTCCGTGGCGAGGCGTGCCAGGAGTTCCTGGCCGCGATCGCTTGGATGGGCGTTGCCGCTCTCGAAGAACATGCCTTTCTCGGTCTCGATGAGCTCCACGCGCAGCCCTTCACTGGTGATGGTGAGCTCAATGTTGTTCTTCATCTGATCGAACTTGGGGATGGTTTTCATCGCCTGTTCGAGCTTTTGCTTGAGCTGCTTCATATCGTCTTTGGTGAGGGTGAGGCTCTCGCCCACTCCTCCCATGGTGCTGCCCATCAGCTTGCCACTGCCGGTGGGATCCTGAAAGTAACTGCCGACCGCCTTCTTCACCTTCTCGCTGCTGCTGAGCAACCACAACACGATAAACAGGGCCATCATGGCCGTGACGAAGTCGGCATAGGCTACCTTCCAGGCGCCGCCGTGGTGGCCGCCCCCGTGCCCTGCTTTCTTCTTGATGATGATGATGGGTGCTTCGGAGCCTTCGGATACGGGCATGGCGGCTACGCGGCCTGTTCAGCGGCCGGCGCCTTTTCCCCGGTGCGGCCTTTACAGAAATCCTCCATCTCTTTAAACGTCGGCCTCACATCGGAGGGGATGGTGCGGCGAGCAAACTCCACCGAGAGCATAGGCGCCGCGCCGCGGACAAAAGAGGCGATTCCGACGCGCAGAAAATGATAGAACTGGGCCTCGGCATCGTTCGCCTTGGACATGCTGGCCGCCATGGGCCCCAGGAATCCGTAGCACAACAGGATGCCGAGAAATGTCCCCACCAGCGCCGCGGCGACTTTGTGCCCGACTTCCTCCGGCGGTCCGCCGATGGCTCCCATGGTGATGACGACACCCAGCACTGCCGCCACGATGCCCAGTCCCGGCAAGGAGTCCGCCACCGTAGTCAAGGCGCTGACGGGGGCGTTCGCGCCCGCGTGGTGGACTTCCATATCGAGTTCCATCATCTGGTCCAACTCAAATGGGCTGACGCCGCCACTCACAAACATGCGCAGCGTGTCGCAGACGAAGTATAGGGCATGGTGATTCTTAATGAATTTCGGATACTTGGAAAATAACTCGCTCTTCGAGGGGTCCTCGATATCCGCCTCGAGCTTTACCGCGCCGTTCTTGCGCGCATACTGAAACAGCTCATTGAGTAACTTCAGATGTTCCAGGTAAAAGGCCTTGGAAAATCCGCTTGGCACAAAAACGGAGATGAGTCCCTTGCCGATGCGAATGATGGTTGGCAGGGGGTTGCCGATCAGAACGGTGCCAATTGCCGCTCCGCCGATGATGATGAGCTCGGCAGGCTGCAACAACACCATCAGGTTTCCCTTTTCCATCAGGTACCCGCCGACGACGGCGCCGAGCACGACCAGAATTCCTATGATTGCGAACATGATTTAACTCAAAGCCCTAAATGGCGAGTCAGGCAGACGATTAACCACGGGGATTAACCCCTGAAAGAATTGTATGGGCCGCAGCGGATGACTGGCAATACATCGAAAGTTAAGTGTCATGGGTAACGTGATCAGTTAACTTCGGGTTACTTGCGGCGCCCACAATCCCGATGCCATGCTGCGGAGTAGGCGCTCGGACTGCGACGAGACTTGTCTGAAATCCCCGGCGCGCGAGCCTCTCGTTGCTTGGCTTCATGCGGAGTCTGGGGTGCACAACGAAAAGCAGGTTGCTGTTGCGACAGTCCTTACCAAAAACTTTCGCATCGATCGCAAGCATCGTTTCGATCGCTCTGAGCTGTGCGGGCGCGATCCAGGCAGCGCCGGCAAAAGTTAAGACGATCGATCGGGTAGCCCGAATCAGAGTGCTTGCGCCGGATGAGGCCGCCCACGGATTCCCGGTGCACGTGCGTGGTGTCGTCACCTACTACGATCCGGGGCTGCCCGACCTGTTCGTTCAGGATTCAACTGGCGGAATTTACATTGCCTGTCAAAAACCCGTGGACGTGCGGCGCGGCCAGCTTATCGACGTGAGCGGGATCACCGGTCCCGGGGAGTTTGCGCCAGTCATTGAGAAACCGGAGATTCACGTTCTCGGCCCGGGCGTTCTTCCCAAGCCTCTGAAAGTCCCTCTGGAGGACCTCAAGTCAGGTTCCTACGACGCGGCTTGGGTGGAAGTCTCGGGCATTGTCTTGTCGGCGGTGGTGGACAATCGGCGGGCGAGCATTTATGTGGGAGTTGGCGCGGGACACATCCGAGTAGTCATTCCCGAATACTCAGCCGATGACTTGGTCCGGCTGCCGGGTGCCAAGGTCACCGTGCGCGGAGTTTGCGGCTCTGCCTTCACCAAGAGAAGGCAGCTCACCGGTGTGCGGATCGACGCGCAAACCATTCAGGACGTTGTCGTGAACGAGGCCGCACCCTCTGAATCTTCGGACCTCCCTTTGCGCCACGCGGAAGATCTACAGCGCTTCACTCCCGAGAGGATGTCTAATGCTCGCACCCGAGTGCGCGGCGTCGTGACGTTTCAAAGGCCTGGACGATCGGTTCACATTCGGGATGGTCAGCAGGGACTCCTGGTAGAAACGCGGCAAACAACTGTCTTCCGGCGCGGCGACTTGGTCGAAGCGATTGGCACGCCAGTATCGGGTGATTACAACCCGATCTTGCGATACAGCACGGTCCGGCTGCTGGAGCGCGGACCTGCGCCGCGGCCCATTCAGCTAACCGCGTCACAGGCCCTCGTTGGAGATCACGACGGTGATCTTGTGGAGATCGAAGCCGACCTGTTGAACTGGAGAACCCAGGGGAATGCGGCGTGGCTCGTGCTGAAGTCGGGCGGACAAGTTTTTGAGGCGGAAGTGGACCGTTTATCGGACAAGTCCGTCGGCTTAGCCCTGCGGGAGGGCAGCCGGCTGAAGCTGACCGGCATCTGTCTGATAGAAGTCGGCGGGGAGTTCAACGATCCGAAATCCTTTCGGCTTTTGCTGAAGTCCGGCGACGACATAGTCATCCTTCGCAGGCCTGGCTGGTGGACGCTGTCGCACTCTCTGTGGTTGCTCGCACTGTTCGGTACTGGAGTCATGGCAGCACTGGGTTGGGCTTGGATGCTCCGCAGGCGTGTGCAAGGGCAGACCGCTGAGCTGTTCAGCAAGAATCAAGAACTCAAACAGCAGATGCGCGTCACCACGATAGATGTTGAGATAGGCAACGCCGTGATGCAAGGCAGCAGTCTCGATGAGATCTTGACGCGGTCCGTGCAGGGCATTGTTCGCCATCTGGACGCGGCTCTCGCTCGCATCTGGACGCTTAACGAAGATGGCTCCACTCTGGAGTTAAAGGCGAGCGCCGGAATCTACACCCATATTGACGATGCATTTAGCCGCGTGCCGCTGGGCAGGTTCAAGGTCGGCCAGATCGCCGCGGAACGCCAGCCGCACGTGACGAACGATCTGCTGACGGACGACCTGGTAGGCGATCCGGAGTGGGTCCGGCGCGAGGGGCTGGTCTCATTTTCCGGATATCCCCTCATCGTCGACCAGCATTTAGTCGGGGTGGTTGCAATGTTTGCACGCCAGCCGGTTGGCGAAGCCGTACAGAGTGCCCTCTCTTCACTCGCGACCATTCTGGCTGCCGCGATCGAGCGCAAGCGCACGGATGAGTCTCTGCGGCAGGAGCGTAGTCTGCTGCGCACTCTGGTGGACAATGTCCCGGACTATATCTACGTGAAGAACATGCGGCACGAATTCTTGCTTGCCAATCAGGCTCTGGCATCCCGTATGGGAGCAAAGTCCGCGGAGAACCTGCTCGGGAAGACGGATTCTGATTTCTACCCGGAAGAACTGGCGAGAACATACGCGCAGGGCGAAGACGAAGTCATGCGATCGGGCCGTGCCGTGATTAACCGGGAGGAATTAACTCCGGATGCCGCGGGCAATCCCGTCTGGCTTCTGACAACGGAAATGCCTCTTCGGGATGCGGCCGGTAACATCATAGGATTGGTCGGAGTCGGCCGTGACATTAGCGAACGAAAAGCGTACCTGGCTGAGTTGCAAGAGGCTAAGGAAGCCGCGGAAAGCGCCAGCCGTCTGAAGAGTGAGTTTCTTGCGAACATGAGCCACGAGATTCGCACTCCGATGAACGCCATCATTGGCATGTCGGCGCTCGCATTGGATACGCCGGACGCCGAGGAGCAAAAAGAATATCTCCTCGACGTGATGAGTTCGGCGGAGTCACTATTGGCCTTGCTGAACGACATTCTGGATCTGTCGAAGATCGAGGCGGGCCGGATGGAGATGGATCCTGTCGCCGCGTCGATTCCCAAGGTACTGGAGGAGGCCGTGCGCTTCCTGCAGCCCGCGGCAACGCAAAAGGGGCTGGCGCTGGTATTGGGAAAATCGCCGGACATTCCCGAGCCGTTGTTGGCTGACCCGCTGCGGCTGCGCCAAGTGCTGTTGAATTTACTGGGCAACGCGATCAAGTTCACGCAAAAAGGCTCGATCACGGTGGAGGCGCGCCTCGACTCGGAAGAGGAAAATTCGGTGCGGCTCAGATTTTGGGTTCAGGACACCGGTCCTGGAATCCCGGCGGACAAGCAAAAGCTGATTTTCGAAGCGTTCTCACAAGCCGACGGCTCCATTACGCGCAAGCACGGGGGCACCGGCCTGGGGTTGACCATTTCATCAAAGCTCGTGAAGATGATGGACGGCCGAATTTGGGTCGAGAGCGAACCCGGCCTGGGAAGCACGTTCTACTTCACGGCCCGATTTCAGAAGGCGGTCGTGAAATCTCCCGAGCCGTGGGAGAGCGCGGTAGAAGCCCCAGTCGGCTAGTGAATCGTCCTGGAGTATGCCAGAGCGCATGGAGCTGAATTTTCGTCATTGTTCCGGGCGATGACCCGGCGCTTGCTGAACGGCTCAAACGCAATCTCGGCCCTCTTGCTTTCAACCTGCTCCAAAACATGCACTCATCCCCAGAGCAGAATTAGACTTCCCAGTTACTCCGCATTCGCAGCCGGTTACGCACTCAGCGGGACAGCCCACTGGTTGAACCGTCGGCTACGTGCCAAGGACCCACTAGAATGGAAGAGTGACCTTTCCGGTCTGCCACGCCGAACACGAGCCGGCATTTCAATCCGAGATTGTAGAAACCATGCGCAGCCGCGCCACGCGCGCCGGACGCCGCCTCGGCACAGGCTCGCGTGCATTTGGATGGCTGGCGGAGACAGACTCATGCATATGACCGAAACTGAGATCAACAGGATTGCCGAGGTTCTGGAAGCGCTGGAAATCGAGCCGATCAATTCGGGCGCGTGTGGCGGCGAATGGTTGGCCGCGCTCTCGGGCGGCGAAATGGAGTCTCTCAATCCGGCGGACGGCTCGGCCATCGCCAAAATCCAGCTCGCCGGGCCGCGCGAGTATGATCAAGTGGTCCGGCAGGCCGCCGTCGCATTTCCCTCGTGGCGCATGATACCCGCCCCCAAGCGCGGCGAGATCGTGCGCGAAATCGCCGATGAATTGCGGCGCTGCAAGGCCGATCTGGGAGCCCTGGTTTCGATCGAGATGGGCAAAATTCTCGCCGAAGGCCAGGGTGAGGTGCAGGAGATGATCGATATGGCGGACTTCGCCGTCGGCCTCTCGCGCCAGCTCTATGGCCTCACCATGCATAGTGAGCGTCCCGGGCATCGCATGTACGAGCAGTGGCACCCATTGGGGGTCATCGGCGTGATCAGCGCGTTTAATTTCCCGGTGGCCGTTTGGGCCTGGAACGCCATGATTGCGGCGGTGTGCGGCGATTGCGTGGTTTGGAAGCCGTCGTCACAAACGCCGCTGTGCGCCATCGCCGTGCAGAAAATCTGCAACCGCGTGTTCGAACGCCACGGCATCAAGGCCGTCTTCAACCTGGTGATCGGGCGCGCAGTGGGCGAGCGCATGCTCGAAGATCGCCGCCTGCCGCTCATCAGCTTCACCGGCTCGTCTCAAGTCGGGGTACATGTCGCGGAAGTGGTGGGACGGCGATTGGGACGCACGATTCTCGAACTGGGCGGCAACAACGGCATCATCGTCATGAACGACGCCAATCTCGATCTCGCGCTTCGCGCAGTGGTCTTTGGCGCAGTCGGTACCGCCGGCCAGCGCTGTACGACGACCCGCCGCCTGTTTCTGCAGCGCGGCATCGCCGAGCGCATGACCGAGGCTCTTATTGCCGCATATAAGCAGGTCAAAATCGGGAACCCGCTTGATGAGGCGACGGTCATGGGGCCGCTGGTGACGCGCGACGCCGTCGCCGAAATGCTGCACGGCCTCGAGACCATCCAGCAGCAGGGAGGGGAAATCCTCTACGGCGGCCGGCACCTGGGCGGCAGCTACGTCGAGCCGGCGCTGGTTCGCGCCAAGCCCGGAATGCCCATCGTGAAGGAAGAAATCTTCGCCCCGATTCTTTATCTGATCGAGTTCGACACCCTCGACGAGGCCATCGACCAGCATAACGCCGTGCCGCAAGGGCTCTCCTCCGCCATGTTCACAACGAATGTGCTCGCGGCAGAGACTTTTCTGAGCCACCGCGGCAGCGATTGCGGCATCGCCAACATCAATATTGGCACCAGCGGCGCGGAAATCGGCGGCGCCTTTGGCGGCGAAAAAGACACCGGCGGCGGCCGCGAAGCCGGCAGCGATTCCTGGAAAGCCTACATGCGCCGCCAAACCAACACCATCAACTGGTCATCCGACCTGCCATTGGCGCAGGGGATCAAGTTTCACCTGTGACGATTGGTATTCCGGTGGGTGTTGCGTCTCCCGGGAACTTACCCGTCCCCTCCGGTGTCCAAGGTTAATAGGGGCAAAGAGTGCTCCGGGGTGCTAGAATTTAGACGAAGCTGCGGTCATGGCTAGTTCCGTGCTGGGCTTGAATTCGGATGGAGAACCGGTTGGCGCCACGGCCCGTCTGCGCACCGAGTCCACCGGCCAGCGCGAAGACGACGAACTGGTCCGAAGGCTCCGCGCCGGCGATGAGGCCGCCTATGAGGACTTGCTTTCACGGTTCCAGCAACCGGTCTACAACCTGGCTTACCGGCTGCTGAACGATCCCGGCGATGCCAGCGACGTGGTCCAGGAAGTTTTTCTGAAGGTCTTCCGCAATGTGAGCCATTTTCGCCGGCAGAGCAGCCTGAAAACCTGGATCTACCGGATCACCGTAAATGAGGCCCACAACCAGCGCCGGTGGTTTTTTCGTCATCGCAGCCGTGAAGTTGGGTTGGACGACGAGCCCGAACAGATTCACACCCGGAATGTTCCGGATTCCGAGCGGTCGCCATTCGATTGCACGTTCGACCGTGAAAAGCATGAACTGATCGAAAGCGCGCTCGGGCGCATCAATCCGCTGTTCCGCGAGGTAGTGGTGCTGCGCGACGTCGAGGACTTGAGCTACGAGGAGATCGCTGAGGTGCTGCAAATCTCGCTGGGCACCGTCAAGTCGCGGATTTTGCGTGGGCGCGAAGCTTTGAGGCAGGAGCTGACCGCCAGGCTGGAACCACAACCGGCTTGGCGATGGGCTCCCGAATAGCGTATGAATTGCGATAAGGTGCGAAAAACATTGTCGATAGTCCTGGGCCGTGGCTTAGGGGCATTCGATGGCATTTCCGAGCACCTGGCGCAGTGCCGGGAGTGCTCGGACTATGCACAGGAACTGTCCGTAGTACGCGGGGAGCTGCGGAATCTGCCTATGCGGCTGCCGCCCGCCCGGCTCGTCACACAGTTGCAGGTGCTGGCCTCCCGGGAGCATTTGCGGCGGATTTCGCGCGGCACGCTGCGGGCAATGGTGCACTTCTGGGCCGCGGAACTGCGGTTCTTCTTCGATAATCTGATGCGGCCTTTCGCGCTTCCCTTCGCGGGCGGCCTGCTTTCCGCGCTGTTCCTGTTTACCATGCTGGCACCCGGTCTGCCGACTCGGCGTCACATCAGCAATGATGTGCTGCTCAGCGGTATCTTCGGCCAGTCGCAGGCCACCTTCGATGCCCTGCCACCGTGGGGGCTCGGCGAGGACGATGTAGTGGTGCTGGTCACGCTCGATAAAGACGGATCGGTGATGGACTATTCGACCATTCCTAGTAACCTCAATGCCAAGATGCGCAACGATATCGCGAACATGATTCTGTTCACCAAATTTCAACCGGCGACAGAGTTTGGCATGCCAGTTGCCAGCACGTTACTGGTTTCGTTCCGCCGCGACAGCATCAACGTTAAAGGCTGAGCCGGCGATCATTTGTCCCGCCAGCGGCTCGGCCAGCACTTCCTGGCCAAAGGTTCCACGCTAGATCGTATCGCGCGTGCCGCGTGCCCCGAGCGTGAGCCGCTGGTCATCGAAATCGGTCCCGGACGTGGCGCGCTGACCGAACGGCTGGCAACTTGCGCGGAACGTCTCATCGCCATCGAGATCGACCCTGCACTGGTCCAACTGCTCCAAGAAAAGTTTGGCGGCGATCCACGTGTCACAATCCTCCATGCCGACGCCCTCGACACCGCCCTCACGCAATGGGGAGCAGCCGTGATCACCGGAAACCTGCCGTACTATGCGGCCACGCCGATCATCGAAAAAACGCTCGCCGGCCCTTTCCGCCGAGCCGTGTTCCTGGTGCAGAAGGAAGTGGCCGCCCGCCTCACGGCCGCGCCCGGCTCGCCCGACTACGGGTATCTCAGCATTCGCACGCAACTCTTCGCCCATGTGGAAGACCTCTTTGACGTTCCGCCGTCTGCCTTCCGCCCGCCGCCCAAGGTCGATTCCACCGTTGTTCGGTTCGAGCCGCGCGATCGTGCCGTGGAACTCGGCATCGCCGACCCCACACGCTTCCTCTCTTTTGTGAGCCAATGCTTCCGCCAGAAGCGCAAGACGCTCCGCAACAACCTCACCGGCCTCTTCGGAAAAGCCGCTTTGGCGGGCCTGCCTGAAGCCGGAAAGCGCGCAGAGACGTTAACCATATTGCAATTTGCAGATCTCTACCGGCTCTTGTACCATCGTGATCCTGGAGGTCAAGACACATGACAGCCGAAGAAGCCAAAGGACTGGCAGGGTACCTTTGCCAGCACCTCGATATGGAACGCCAGATCACGCGCAAGATACTGGCAGCCTTACCTGAAGAACAGCTCAACTTCAAGTTGGGAGAGAAGGGACGAACTGCGGCAGAACTCGCCTGGCACGTGGTGCAGAGCGATCGGGGATTCGCGGAGGGCGTAGCCGGACTCACGTTCGACAACTGGCCGGCGGAAGGCCAGCCACCCGCGACAGTTGCCGAGATTGTCGCAGCCTTTGACCGTGACGTCCCGCCCGTCATCGAGCGCATTAAAGCCATGACCGGCGAGCAGCTGGCTACACCGGTCAGCTTCATGGGCATGGCCCCGCTGCCCGTGGTCTACTACATCGGCTGGAACGCTCATCACACCATCCACCACCGCGCCCAGTTGAGCACGTATCTGCGCGCGATGAACGCCCACGTGCCGTCCATCTACGGCGGCAGCGCGGACGAGCCTATGGTGGCGGCTGCTTCGGCGTAGTTGTCAACAATTCAAAGGAGCGGACGCCTTGGTCCGCTCCGAACTTCTGACGCGGGACACCACGATGTCGACCCAACCGATGGAGTACATCTGGCCCGGCATCATCGCCGCGCAGGCCATCTACGCTGCCGCGAAGCTGCGTATCCCTGACCTGCTGGCTTCCGGCCCCAAGAACGTCGCCGAACTCGCCTCGGATTCCGGCGCACAGCCGGCGGCGCTGGAGCGCCTGTTGCGAGCGCTCAGTACTCTCGACATGTTTGCGCGCGCCCCCGACGGCCGCTTCAGCAACACGCCCCTTACCGACGTGCTCCGCACGGATCATCCTCAATCGCAACGCGATGCTGCCCTGTTTCTGCCCGCCGCTTTTCTTTGGCGCCCGCTGGGAGAGCTTTATGAGTCGGTTCGCACCGGGGAACCTGCATTTGAGCGAATCTTCGGGCAACGCTTCTTCGACTACCTCGCCACCAATTCGGATGAGGCTGCGGTCTTCAACGCCGTCATGACTCAGGGCGTCGCCTGGACCAGTCCTATGCTTCTCGCTGCCTATGACTTCTCGCGCTTCGACCGGCTCGTGGACGTAGGAGGTGGCCAGGGCGCGCTGCTGTGCGACATTCTTTCGGCTACGCAAGGGCCGCGCGGTGTCCTGTTCGATCTGCCTCAAGTTGTCTCCGGCGCGAGTAAGGTTCTGAACGGCGAGATCGGCGAACGCTGTCAAATCGTGGGTGGCGACTTCTTCCACTCCGTGCCTGAAGGCGGAGACGCCTACATCCTGAAAGGCGTCATCCACGATTGGCCGGACGAGGACGCCGCCAGAATCCTGCGAAATACGCGCCGTGCGATTCGTCCGGGTGGAACCCTGCTTCTCATCGAAGGCGTCGTCGATGTGACCACACGCCCGGTTGGTGTCATGGAACTGCTGATGCTCGTGGTTGGAGGTCGCGAACGCACCGAGGCCGATTTCCACTCGCTCCTTGCCTCCACCGGTTTCGCCATTAACCGCATCATCCCAATGGAGGGGTCCTCGCTTATCGAGTGCCACCCGGTTTAGCGCTCATTAGCCCACAGCACAGTGAATCCTCATCCCCACACGGCCTGCGCCGCCAGCACTAGCGCGAACCCAACCAGCGAGCAGACGAGTTTCATTACGGTCCAGCTCTTGAGCGTTTGCGGAACGGCCATGCCGAAGTATTCGTTCACGATCCAGAATCCGGCGTCGTTCACGTGGGAAATCATCGAGCCGCCGCAGCAAACCGCGAGCACGATCATTTCCGGACGGTAACCCGTCACGTGTTTGACCAGCGGCGCCATGATTCCCGCCGCGGTAATGATAGCCACGGTCGCCGAGCCTTGCGCCGCGCGCAGCACGGTTGCCACCAGGAACGCCACCACCAGCGGCGAAATGTTCGACGACGCCAGCAGCTTGCCCGCGTACATACCCGCGCCCGAATCCACTATCACCTGCTTGAACGCGCCGCCTCCGCCCATCATCAGCAGCAGTGTCCCGATAGGCGCGCAGGAATCCACCGCCAGGCGCGCAATCTGATTACGATCGAGCCCGCGCCGCGCCCCGAACACGATCATCGCCGCCAGCGTCGCAATCAGCAGTGCCGTGAATGGGTGCCCGAAGAAGCCCGCCCACACTTTTCCCGGAAGATTGGCTGTGCCGGCAAGTGACGCGCCAAAAATCAGCAGCACGGGGAAGATCAGGATCAGTGCCACCAGTGCCGCGTGCGGAGGTGCAGCCTGTGTCCGGCCCTCCGGCTCTCCGCGATCCGCCATCGGAGGCGGAGGAACGAACACGCGCTCCGCGATCCAACGTCCGTAGAACACGCCGCCCGCCACAGCCATAGGAATCGATACCGCAATGCCATAGAGAATGACCCGGCCCAGGTCCGCGCCTAGCAGTTGTGCCGCGGCTGCGGGCGCCGGATGCGGCGGAACCAGCGAGTGCGTGGCGCTGAGCGCGGCTGTCATCGGCATCCCGTACACCAGCAGCGAGCGCTTCGATTCTTTCGTCAGGCTCCAGACCAGCGGCGCCAGAATGATGAAGCCCACCTCGAAGAACAGCGGCAGCCCCACCAGATATGCCGCTACAAACAGAGCCAGCGTGGCGCGATCGCGCCCGAACTTCTGCAGCAGCCACTCCGCGAGCGATCGCCCGCCGCCCGAGTCCTCGATGTAACGCCCGATCATGGCGCCCAGTCCGACTACGACGGCGATGAATCCCAGGGCGTCGCCGAAGCCCGATTGGATCGACTTCAAAACCGCCGCCGGCGCCATTCCCGCCCCGAGGCCCAGCGCCATGCTCGCTATCAGCATCGCCAGAAACGCGTGCAGCTTCACCACCAGGATCAGAAACAGCAATAGCGCGATCGCCGCTATTGTGAGGACCAGCAAGACGGGACCGGCAGCAGGCATGAACCGGTTATTCTATAACGCGCCGGTCAATCGGCCCCACCCACCCGTCTTGCTATCTTCAATCTCATGGAGTGGTTCGAAGACGAGACCTTCTGGAGCGAGTTGTATCCCTACATGTTTCCGCCGGAGCGCTTTGCCGCCGCCGGCGAACAGACCAGCCAGCTTCTGGCTTTGACGAAGTGCGGCAGTGGCGCTGTGCTCGACCTCTGCTGTGGCCCTGGCCGCCACTCTGTCGCGCTCGCCCAGCGCGGTTTCACTGTCACCGGCGTCGATCGCTCAACCTTCCTGCTCAACCATGCGCGTCAGCGTGCCGCCGAAGCTGGCGTCTCCGTCGAATGGGTGCAGGAGGACATGCGGCGCTTCCTTCGTCCCGCGGCCTTCGATCTCGCGTGCAGCCTCTTCACCTCTTTTGGCTATTTCGAAAACGAAGCCGACGATCTTCAGGTCTTGCGCAACGTTCACGCCAGCCTCAATGATTCCGGCGTGTTCGTTCTGGAGATGATGGGCAAAGAGTGGCTGGCCCGCGTCTGGAAGGATGTGCAGTGTACCGAGCACCCCGACGGCGCGCTGTTGATCCAGCGGCCCAAAGTTGTGAACGACTGGTGCCGCATCCAAAACGAGTGGATCGTGCTGCGCGAAGGCCATGCGCATACTTTTCGTTTCGAACACGCCGTTTATTCCGGTCGCGAACTCAAAGACCGGCTGCTCGCCTCTGGCTTTTCCGATGTGCAACTGTTCGGAGACCTTCAAGGCTCGCCCTATGGCCGGGATGCTCTCCGCCTGGTCGCAGTCGCCCGCAAGGCATCGTAAACGCACGCGCGGTAACCTTCTCGCGCGTTCGGAGTATCTGTATCATGACACGTGTCTTGCTGGCTTGCCTCCTCTTTTCGGTAATCGCGCAGACCGAGCAGACCAAACCTGCCTTCGCCAGCGTCCAAAAGTACATTCAGGACCAGATGGCCGCCGAGTCCATTCCGGCACTGTCGATTGCCGTGGCCCGCGACGGAAAAATCGTCTGGGAGGAAGGCTTCGGTTGGGCCGACCGTGAGAATCATATCAAGGCCACGGCGCACACCCCTTACTACCTCGCCTCGGTCACAAAGTCGCTCACCAGCGCAGCGCTGATGTTGTTGCAGGAACGTCACAGTTTGGATCTCGATCATCCAGTTAATGACTATCTCGGCGCGTCCAAGGTTCACAGTCCCATGTGGGACGCGTCCCAGGCCACTGTTCGCCGTGTGGCAACGCATACCGCTGGCCTTACAACCTATGCGCGAGACTGTGCAGTCAACGCTCCCGATTGCCACACTTCCACCAGTACCGCTATCGAGCGTTACGGCCTTCTATTCTGGCCGCCCGGCGATCACTTCGACTACTCGAACCTGGGCTATGGAATCCTCGGCGAGGTAGTGGCCCATACCTCGGGCAAGAGTTATGGCGATTTCCTTCACGACGAGATCTTCCAACCCCTCGGCATGTCTGACTGTGCGCTCGATATGAATCCGGCGCTGCGCAAGAGTGCGGCCGCACAATACGACCAGACATCGCACGCACGGAGTCCGCTGCGCAGTTCAGATCATCCCGGTGCGTCCGCGGTTCATTGCAGTGTTCACGATCTGGCCCTGTTCGGCATGTTCATGATCAATGCGCGCGTTCCTGGCCAGAAGGCGATCCTGTCGGAGCAATCGCGCGATGCCATGTTGAATTTGACCGTGGACGCCGGCCACGGAGAGCGCTACGGAATGGGCTGGTGGGTGAATCCGGATCTGAACGGCTACCGGGTTGTCTTCGGCTCTGGAGGAACTTTTGATTCCGCCGCCGCTCTCTACATGGTTCCCTCGGAGGGTATCGTAGTGGCCGTGTTGGCCAACACGGGGACGTCATTGGCCGACAAGGTGTTCCAACAAGCGGTGTCGGGGCTGCTGCCGAAATTCCGAGATCAGCGGGATAAGTCGGCGCAGTCAGTCAAACTGCCGGAAGCCAGTCCCAACACGACTCAGCCCGCGCCGAAGTTGGCCGGCAAATGGACCGGCGAGATTCAGACCTGGCGAGGTGTGGTTCCTCTGACTCTGTCGATATCGCCCACGCGCGACATTCACGCCACCATCAACTCACAGGATCGCGTGCTCCAGAATGCCAGTGTAGAGGACAACGAGGCCTATGGCGTTTTTGAAGGCGATGTGAGAACCCCGGATGCTCCTCGGCCCCCGTACAACCTCGAGATCGAACTCTATCTCAGAGGCGATACACTCGCCGGCGCAGCCACCACACGCGGCAATGGCCCAGCCCTACCCTATTGGGTAACCTTGAAGAAAGCTCACTAATCCGGGACCAAAATGTAGCGCAGGGACACGCGCTGTATGCGGGTACCTGCGGCCGTTCTCCCGCCAGCCCAGCGGCCGAATGAGATTTTTCGCGGTATCGTGGAACCTGATCGCCGTGAACACCCTCGATTCCATCTGGCAGGACATCCGCCTCTCCCTTCGCATCCTCCGCAAGAACCCTGCGTTTGCGATCGCGGCCGTCGGCACGCTCGCCCTCGGCATCGGAGCCAACACCGCTATCTTCAGCGTGGTTGAAGGCGTCGTCTTGGCGCCGCTGCCCTTCAGTGAACCGGATCGCCTCGTCGTGGTGCATGAGAACAGTCTGACTTTGCATCGGGAAATGTCTGTCTCATATCCCGACTGGCAGGACTGGCAGCGCAACGCTATCGCATTTCAGCAAATGGCCGCCGTCCGGTGGTACGAGTTCAACCTGACCAGCCCCGGGACGCCCGAGCACGTCACCGCCAGGCAAATTTCCGCAGGCTTCTTCAGCACTCTGGGCGTACATTTAACGCTCGGCCGTGATTTCTCGCCAGTGGAAGACGAGCACAACGGATCTCCCTCCGTCATCGTTAGCCATCGTTTATGGAAGGATCGGTTTGGCGGCACCACTGACGTCCTCGGTAAGTCCGTTACTCTCGATGGATCCAGTTACACGGTCGTTGGAGTTGCCCCCGCCGGGTTTCATCTGGATGAACCGGATGCGGATGTCTATACGCCACTTGGACAAGGCAATCCGCTGATTGTCAACGATCGCACGGTTCATGCTGGTATCATCTGTATCGCGCGTCTGAAACCGGACGCGACCATGAGTCAAGCGCGCGCCGATATGAACGTGGTGCAGAATCGTCTGACTCAGCTTTATCCAGCTGCCGATCGCGGCGTGGTAACAGATGTCATCCCGATCAAGCAGGAAATTGTCGGCGATGTCGGTGGAACACTCCTGCTGCTCTTGGGCGCAGTGGACCTGGTTCTGCTGATTGCATGTGCGAATGTCGCGAATCTTCTGTTGGCTCGCTCTGTGGCCCGGGCGCGGGAATTCGCGATCCGTCTCGCTTTGGGAGCAAGCCGTGCGCGCATTGCCGGCCAGTTGGTAGTGGAAGGCGCATTGCTTTCCCTCGCCGGCGGAGGCCTCGGACTTGTCGCCGCGAATTGGGCAGTGGGTCCAGCGCTCGCGTTGCTAGGAGGGAATTTACCCCGCAGCGAGAACATCGCCGTAAACGTGCCGGTCCTCCTGTTCACCTTTGGGATTTCGATTGCCGTCGGAATTCTGTTTGGTCTCGCGCCGGCGCTAAAGCGCTCGAATCACGATCTGCAAACTGCGCTGAAAGAAGGTGGGCGCGGTTTCGTGAGTGGCCATCATCGCACTCAAGGGGTTCTCGTGGTTCTTCAAATGGCGCTGACCCTAGTCTTATTAACAGGCGCGAGCCTGCTCCTGCGCACGATCCACAACTTATGGCAAGTGAATCCCGGTTTCGATATCCAGCACATCATTACCTTCAAAGTAGGACTTTCACCCTCTGTGACAAAGACGGCGTCAGCGACACGCTTTGCCTATCAGCAATTGATCGAGCGCATTCGGCATCTTCCCAATATTGAGTCAGCGGACCTCACCGCAATGGTCCCATTGAGTCCCACAGGTAATGCCGGGCCGTTCCTGGTAGGCTCGCAATCGCCCACGTACATCTCGGAAGCGCCCCGCGCGGAATTTTATTGGACGGGTCCGGATTATCGCCGGATAATGCAGATACCTTTGTTGCGAGGCCGCTATCTCACGCCGGAGGACACCACCAGGTCTGAGCCGGTGATCGTGATCGACAGCGTCCTGGCGCGCACCTATTTTCGAGACAAGGACCCGGTGGGCCAGTTGATGACGATTCCACATTGGGGCTTGACTCGCATTGTCGGGGTGGTCGAACACGTCCGGCATTGGGGCTTGGGTGACGTCGACCTATACACACAAAATCAGATCTACGCCTCCTTGAATCAATTGCGCGACGAGTGGGTGCCGATATTCTACTCGGGCGTAACCATGGCTGTTCATACGCCGCTCGACGTCGCGACGGTTTTGCCCGAGATTAAATCGGTGGTTTATGGATCGGCGGGCAACCAGCCGATTTATCAAGTCCAAACGATGCGCCAGATCGCCTCGGGGTCAATGGCATCCCAACGCTTTCCCATGATCCTGCTCGGCGCCTTTGCCGCTCTGGCGCTGCTGCTTGCGTCGATCGGAATCTACGGTGTCATCTCCTACTCGGTGGCCCAGCGCGTGCCAGAGCTTGGCATCCGCATGGCGCTCGGTGCTGAGAAACGAGATATATTCCGGATGGTCATTGGCCACGGTCTTCGGCTGACTCTAGCCGGCCTCGCGACCGGCGTATTTGCTGCATTGATTCTGGCCCGAGTCCTTTCCACCTTCTCGCACCTGCTCTACGGAGTCAGTGCGAGCGATCCGGTCACCTTCCTCGGGCTATCTGTGCTCTTGACCACCATGGCAATTCTGGCGTGCTATATGCCTGCCCGTCGCGCGGCAAAAGTGGATGCAATGGTGGCGCTGCGCCATGAATGATTCCATTTGGCAGGACTTGCCTTTTGACGTTTGCCCTTTGCCCTTTGCCTTTTGCCTTCAACTTCAGCCCAGCCGGATCTTCGCTTCGAGCCAGATCAGTAGCACCAGCACCAGGACCATGCATGTGCCCACCAGCGGAATCGCCATTACGACGCCTACGCCCCAGACATCCGCCAGGTGTCCCAGGGTCCACGGGGCCAGCATCGCTCCGGTGAGAGCGATCGAGAAAATGCCGTTGAAAAATCCCGGCTGGAAATCGGGAAACTCCCGGCCGATGCGCTCCGCGATCAGCGGATAAATCGCTGCGAAGCCGCAACCCACCAGGAGCGTCCCAATCAATGCCCCGAATTCGTTGTTGGTGGCGAGCAGCAGCAGGCAGCCGAACACCGCCTCGCCCGCGCTCAGCAACAGAAATCTCCCGTGCCGAACTCGCGGGAGCAAGGCCACCGCGGCCAGCCGCCCCACGATCAGCGCCAGCCAGAAGATTGCCAGTATGGTAAGCGCCGCCTTCGGACTGGCCCCCAGGCGGCGAATCAGAAAGATCGGCAGCCAACCTGCGATCGACCATTCGTTGCCGAACTGAAAGAACAGCAGCGCTGCGAGCAAAATCGCGCCGGGGCTGCGCAAATCGTGGAATAGCTGTGCGAGCGTGGGTTTACGTGAGATCACCGCGGCGAACGAGCTTCGCGCGTACCAGACGGCGAAAAAGCCAGGGAAAAGCGCTATCAAAACCAGAATGCTGGTCACCGTGTACGCGTAAAACGTTCCCGCTACCAGAACCGTAACCAGCAGGCACCCCAGGCCGAACAGGATACCGCCGACGTTGACGGTCGCTGCTGGGTCGCGATCGTAGACCGGCGATATGGCATGAAACACCGCTGTGTTCAGAAGGCCGGTGGCGAATCCGATGGAGAAAAGGCCGGCCATGCGCCACCAAGCCGGCGCCGTCGGCGGCACCAGCGCCAGACACACCAGCGCCGCGCAGGCGAGCGCGCAGGCCGCGATCAGCAGGAATCCAATCCCGCGCTTCAGCAACAGGCTGCCGGCCGCTTCCGTCGAGACCACCATACCTGCGCTCATGCTCAGGAAGTAGTTGCCGACCGTCGAGAACTCGGAGGTGAGATGATACCCCCACGCCGGTAGGATGGCTCCCAGAAATCCGAACAGCAATCCTGAGATGAGCAGGCCGCTCAGTGCTTTGAGCGCCGAGGCATCGCGCCAAACTTTTTGCCCACCCGCAGCCGTCGGAGTCACCAGGAGATTGTACCGCTTCTGAATTCGGGAACACCGAAGCACCTGAAGCTACGCGAATCGGGATGTAAGATATGAAAACGATAGCGTTTGCTAGTAGTTAGATATGGCACACGTCTTGCACTACTGAGTTCAAAGGGTCGTTATTAGGGGTTGGGAGTGCCTTGGTGGGTGCTGCCTCCCAAAATCTGGTGGAACCGGGCTCCAAAGGGGTGAGGAGCCTGCGTCCCAGTTTCTTCACGCTACCTGCGGTATCTCCCGTAACTCCGAGCGCTAAATGTAGTAATGCAGTTGAAAATCTGTCCGCGCTTTTTCTTGACAGCAATTCAGCTTGGGAATAATATCGAGTTATCACTGAGGAAGGAGGTGGTCCAGGAACATGAATGATAGTAGTAGACCGCGCGAGGTGGCCGACTGCTGAGTCGACCGTTCTAACGTAGTCGGTTCCGTTTCAGTGGCGGTGCCAAGTTCATGATGACCGGCCACTTCGACGCGAATCTAACTGCCTCAGGTTTCATCTAAGGCTACCGGGCCCCCGTGAATCTCATGGCGCAGCCGTTCAAAGCTGCTACGCGGAGATCACGGGGGTTTGTGTTTTGTTATACTTGAAATTCACCCGAAAGGATTTCCGCAACATGAAAGCCGGTATTCACCCCGCCTACGAAGAGGTTAATGTCACCTGCGCCTGCGGGCACGTCTTCAAGACTCGGTCCACCCATAAAGGCGACATTCGAGTGGAAATCTGCTCGAGTTGCCACCCGTTCTTTACCGGGAAACAGAAGTTGATGGACACGGCGGGCCGCGTCGAGAAATTCGAGAGGAAATATCAGAAATCCAGGGCTGAGAAGAAGAAGCAGCCGGTCGCTTAGGGGTGCGGCTGGCGCTGCCGCTGTTTCTCGCGTTCGTCGAGGAACCGGCTGTATTCGGCCTGCTGGGAATCGTTCAGAAGAGCCCTGATCCTCTGGGTTTGCTCATCCTGAATGGCCTTTAGCTCGGGCTTGTGCTTCTCGTGCAACTCACGGAACTGCTTGCGGGTCTCATCCAGGATGGGATCCAACTTGCTCACCTGATCATCGGTGAGGTTTAAGCGTGTCCGGAGCTCGGCAATGTACCTGTGTTTGAACTCCTCTGGACTGGGACGTCCGCTGGCGCGGACTGAATTCAGCGTGTAGAGCCTTAGGCCAAACGCACCGACGGCCACACCGCTGAGAAACAGAATGGCGAGATAAAGGACCGTTGTGAAGCTGCTTCGCCTCATCACCTTTGTTCCACTGCAGTCGTAAGACGGACAGGCTCGAAGTCCAAATTCGCGCTATTGTGTTCCTCGGCCAGCACTTCCACGTAGCTCTCGCTGGGCAAGGCGACGCGCGAACCGGAGATCGAAACCGCCAGCCCCAGTAGCGTCGACAACGCGAGTGCGGCCGTCGCCAGGTTCCTGGCCAATCGGCCGAACACCGCCGACATGCCTTGCCGAGCTTCAATCCGCTGCCAGAGCCGTGGCATGAAATCGGCGCCGGGCTCTAAATCCGGGCAAGCGTCATGGTAAGCCTCGAATAACGCATCGAGACGCGCGTCGTCACTTTCCATTTGATGATTCTGGTGGTCCATATCCATCCACCCTTTTTAACGCAAACTGCTCACTCCGACCGCCTTATTGCGCGCCCCAGTGAACGCCTTGAGAACTCGCTGCCGGGCACGGAACAACCGAACCTTCAGCGCGTTCTCTTTCACATGATAAATCTGTCCCAGCTCTTTCAGGGAGAGACCCTCGACTTCCTTGAGCGTCAGCAGCACACGGTCCTCTTCGGATACCCGGTCCAGCAAGGCATCCACTGCTTCTCGAATGCGCTTCTTTTGGCCTTCGTCCCGATCAATCTTTTCGCCCGCCACGGCATCTGCCAACAACACCTGCTGTTCGGAGAGATCGGCCATCCGCGACTCCATCCGCCGGCGGCGCTTCCGCAGATAATCATACGCCGCGTTTGCCGTCAAGCGGTAGAGCCATGGCTCGAAAACCTCCGCCGAGCGGAGCTGATCGAGGGAGTAATAGAGCCGGAGGAAAACCTCCTGCCCCACATCCTCGACGTCCTCCGGGCGCCCAATGGTCCTGGCAATGGTACCCAGAATGCGCTTGCGGTAGGCGGTAACCAACTGGTTGAAGGCCGGCCCATCACCCGCCCGCGCGCGTCGAATCAGCTCGTAGTCAACCAACATGCCAAAAAAACCGGCATGGAAGCCCTTCCGCGGCTTCGTACTGTTAGGCGTGCCGGTGAATCCTCAGGTTACCAGGGGGCCCGGAGAAGCGCTATGTGCCAGAAGATATAGGGGCTTCGGATGTGTGACCGTCGCATGGAGCCGAGCCGATTCGGGCGTATTTTGGGTCCATACGCTAATATCGCGTCCGCGATGCCGTCAGTTCTCCAGGCCATATAACTCATGATCAGGAAGATTCTCAAATACGCCGGGATAGCAGCCGCTTGCCTAATCGTTGCGGCGCTCTCGTCCGCTCTGTTGTATCGAAAATACCTGCAGCACAGGGTTGCTGAAGAGCGCGCCATTAGATCACCGAATGGCATCAGCAGCCTGGAGCGAGCGCGCATCGGCGGGATTGATCAGTGGATCCAGGTGCGGGGCCAAAACGTGAACAACCCGATTCTCCTGTTCCTTCATGGTGGTCCCGGCATTGCTTTCATTCCTTTGGCGGGCGCGTTTCAGGGCCCCTGGGAGAAATCGTTCACGGTAGTGCAGTGGGACCAGCGAGGTGCGGGAAAGACATACGCGTCGAATGACAAAGAACTTCAGCGCAGAACAATGAACGTGGCCCAAATGGAACAGGACACGGCCGAGGTGGTGAACTATCTGCGACATCGGTTCCACAGAGAGAAGATCTTTGTTCTGGGTCACTCGTGGGGAAGCGTACTCGGACTTTGGCTGGCGCACGAACATCCGGAACTCATCTACGCTTACGTCGGAACCGGGCAGGTGGTGAATATGGAGCAGAACGACGCCACAGCCTACCGGGACGCGCTGCAGGAAGCACGCAGGCGCCATAATGAACCGGCCATCAAACAGTTGGAGAGTATTGCGCCTTATTCAAACGCGGACCGGGAAAAAGAGGGGATCGCAAGGTATTGGGAGGGGCAGTTGCTCGGGCCGCCACCTGGCCCCGGCGGGTTCACGGACGTCAGGAGAATTCTCCTGGACTTAGTGTCGGCTCCTGACTACTCTCTGTTGGACGATTTCGGTTTTATCCGTGGGCAATCTCTTTCGCTTGACGTATTCCTTCCGCAACTGGCGAAGGTGAATCTGACTCCACTCGGAGCCGACTTCCGCGTGCCGATCTTCTTTTTTGAAGGAAGAGAAGACCCATACTGCCGCCCTTCTCTGGTTTGGGATTACTTTCAAACCATCCAGGCACCGCACAAGGAATTTGTTTTTGAACATGCCGGACACTTCCCATTTTTTGAAGACAAGCAGAAATTCCTGGACGAGTTGGTGCATCAGGTTTTGCCTCGCAGCGAGTAACGCCCGGATTTCTCTGCTAACCGAAGGCCGGGCGTGCCCGGCCCTACGAGGGGTGGAGGGCGTAGAGAACCACGTTGATGCCTTTGTGCTGGGTGTCGCGTTCGTAGCGCATGCCGAGTTTCTCCATGACCCGACGTGAGGCGCCGTGAGCGGGCAGGGCCACGGTTACGATTCGATCGAGGCCGACGCGCTCGAAGCCATCGCACACGACGGCGCGGGCGGCTTCGGTCGCCAAGCCGCGGCCCCAATGCGAGCGGGCCACCCACCAGCCGATTTCGATGTCCGGCGTGCTGGCAAGCGGCTGGAGACCGCAGAAGCCGACCATCTGATCGGTGTCCGGTTCCAGGAGCCTCCACATGCAGTATCCGCGTTCGCGAAGGCAGGCCATCTGACGTCCGACGAACTCCTGGATGCGAATCGTCGGGCCAGGGAAGTCCCTCACTGATGTAGCGCATGACCTCCGGATCAGTGGCGATGGGTTTGAGGGCTAGCCAATCCGCCTCGCTCCACGGGGAGAAGACGAGATGCTCGGTGCGCACAGAAATAGAGCCTGACCGGCCACTACAATTGGACTAGCGGCCATAATACCTCTTGCGGGTTGTTTAACGAACAGGCCCAAGATAGCAGAGTGTTGTATGAAGGCAGAATTGGACAAGAAAGATGCCCCTAAATGCATCTACTGCGGCAGTGAGGACAATGAGTTCAATCGGGAGCACGTCATACCACAGGCGTTCGGCACCTTCGAGCCCGAGTCATTCATCCTCTACGATGTTGTATGCAAACCGTGTAACCAGTATTTCGGCGACACCTTCGAAATCTCAGTGGCGCGCGACAGCTTTGAAGCGCTTTTGAGACTCCAGTACGGGTTGAAGCAGCCAGCAAAAGGAGCTGCGGATCTGCTCTATCGAAGGATAGAGCTGAAGGTAGATCAACCCGGCCCGTGGTTTGGAGCCACGGTCGTTCTCATGCCTGACAAAGGTGGCACGGGACTCGAGGCGGTACCCGTTCCTCAGGTTGCTTTCCGGTGGAAGGGAAGCTCCGACTGGTACTACCTGTTAGAGAAGGAGCTGAGTGACGACAAGGCCGTTCGGCCTTACAGGCGACCTACACCCGGCACGTTAGAAATCCGCGTGATGGGAGGAGCGGAACGCGATCGCGAGCGTTTGGTGGAAAAGCTGAAAGCTGTTGACATTGGGTTTGCGGCACAAGGGACCTTGAGCGCACCTGTGGTGCGGGATGGGAGCTTGCAGGTGGAAGTTATCGCTCAGGTGGACGCGATAGTTCTTCGAACGATTGCAAAAATCGCTTTCAATTATGTTGCGTCTCAGCATGGTGCCGAGTTCGTCCTGCGAGCAGATTTTGACGACTAAGAAGATACGTCCGGTACGGAACGAAGCCATCCTGGGGGCCAATTGTACGTGTATCCGACGAACCGATTCTTTTCGATGATGGCCGGCGCTTCCGCCAAACAAATGGGCACCTTATAACGTTGGATTGGAACCCGGCGCGAACCGGATTAATTGCACAGGTGAGCTTGTTCAATTGGTCGAAATTCGCGGTGACGATTTGTAGATACTATTCGGGACTCTGGCATGATGGTCTGCGCACGGGGCACCTTTTCGACCCCAAGAGTCGCAAGATCAAGAAACTTGGGGCGGTACGTGGAAGGCTTTTGTTTTAGGTGTCGCCAGGCAGCAACGGGTGGGCGGTTCGGTGCGCACGGCCGGTGGCGCTAGTGGGCGGCGACTTCCTCGGCTTCTTGCAGGACGACGCCTGGACCAGGCTGGGCGGGCATGGGAGCCAGCATGTCCTCTTTGCGCTTGATCAGCGTCGAGGTGTTGTAGCTGGAGACTTCAAAGCCGTGGCCATGGGTGATGGCGTCGGTGGGGCAGGCTTCCACGCAATAGCCGCAGAAGATGCAGCGGTTGTAATCGATGTTGTAGACCTTGGCGTAACGCTCGCCGCCCGAGATGCGAACTTTATCGGTGTTTTCCGCCGCCTCGATGTAGATGCAGTTCGAAGGGCAGGCAGCGGCACAGAGAAAACAGGCCACACACTTCTCGAGGCCGTTCTCATCGCGCTGGAGCACGTGGACGCCGCGAAAACGCTCTTCAAACTTAGGCGGCTCGTCGGGATAATTCTCGGTGATGGTGGGCGACATCATCTCCCGGAACGTGACGCCCATGCCTTTGGCAATCGCCGCAGCCGATTGAATCAATTCCTCCAGAGGATTGGCCATCTATCTTTTATCTTATCGTGGCTCCTGACCGGAGCCTAGTTCTTGGAGCCTCAACCCGATTTCATTTCCGGGACGCGCTCGCCCGCCTGGAACGGTTTCGCACCGAGTTTCTCGCCAAGCGCCTCCAGATCCGTCCGGACGAAGCCAATACTCGACCAGGAGATGTTGCCATCCCGCTCGATGAGGAACATTGAGGGAACGTGCGAGAGGCCGTAGGCGTTGCTGGCGGGATAGCCGAAACGGGCGCTGTCGAGAAGCGTCGGCATGGTGATGCCGAATTCCTGGTGAAACTCACGGGTGGCTTCGGCATCGTCCTGCGAGACGGCAAACATGCTGGCGCCGCCGTTTGCCCGGCCCCGAAACATGCGTTCGAGATATGGAAGCGTGTATTGACAGGTGGGACAGGAGACCTTGAAGAAGGCAAGAAAGACGGGACCCTCTTTCAGCAGCTCTCCCAACGTTTTTTCGCCGCCTCCAGCCAGGTCTTCGAGACGAAAATCGGGCGCGTGCTGCCCGGCGGTCAGCGTCTCATTTTCTCGGGTGGAAGCCATAAGCCTAGTGTAAATAGCGGACGCAGCTTCGCGCAAAGTGCGCACGGGGTTCAAAACTACTCTTCCTTCTGCTGCTGGACGAAGCTCAGAATGTCGAAGCGTTTGAGCTCGCGATCGGGGAAGAAGCTGTTGATGGCATTCTGCTCATCATCGAAGACTTCGAAGATGGTGGTGAGCTTGGTCATGACCAGCAGTTCGATGCCGCGGCGGCTCAGATTGAGCAGCTTGATCTTCCCGCCGGCCCTCTGGAGCGAGGTATAGCTCATGACGAGCGCGCCGAGGCCGGTACTGTCGATGTAATCCACATCCTTCAGGTTCAGGATGATGTTGGTGCGCCGGGAATCGATGAGCTTCTGCAACCGCTCGCGAAAGGTCGAAGCCTCGGGGCCTACGGTGAGGCGGCCGTTGAGGTCAAGAATGGTGATCCCTTCGCGGTCCCGTTGCTGGATATCGAGGCTCATAGGAGGAGAGAGATGGGGACGGCAAGAGTTATGGCATCGAGGATCTCAAGGCGCAGCTGAGGGCAATTCGGGGACAGGCAACGAAATTCCGAATCGGGGTGGCTGCGGTCTTCGTGATTCTGCTCGTCGGAATTTCGAAGCCGGTCCCCGAATTGCGACGTGTGCACGGTGAAAGATCCTATTTTTCGATTTTTCTAGATGGCCATCTTAGCGCCGAGCTGGGCTTCGACATTTTCGATGGGCACCATTTCGATAGCGTCCCACGGGCAACCGTCGAGGAAGGCGCCGTCGGGTCCCTTGCTAGTGCACTTTTTGCAGCCGATGCAGAGGTAGGGGTCGACCTCAATGCGGCCGAACGGCCGATGGTCTTCGTCCGGAACCCAGTACATGCAATCGGCCACCGGGCAATAGGGAACGCAGGCGGGCGAACCCGCGCAACCGGTGCAGCACTCAGTGATGATGGCCAGTTCCTTGGGGCGCTTTTTGCGAGGGGTCGCGATGCCCTCGGACTTCGGCTCCATCTTGACGACTTCAGCCACCATGACGAGGATTATGACATAAAAAGAGGACGATTCTCACCCGGACTCGGGAAACGCTATGTTGCTCTCGGCCGTTCACACGTGGTTGTGTTGCGAAAATTCAAAGAAGAAGACGGGCCTTCGGTTCGCCTCAAGATCGGTTCCGTTTTCAGGCAGCGATTCCGAACAGCATGCCCACGTACCGCGCCTGGCCGGCCGGATCTTCCTTTGCTACCCACCTGACTCTGCCCTTCCGAATCATGTTGACCGCCTCAATACCCTGTAACGT
>Ga0209517_10001286_pt1 | contig 38605 bp, 36 predicted proteins | sample PeaSoiMetSII2010_FD_187695 | JGI IMG/M metagenome (GOLD analysis project Ga0209517, IMG submission 187695) | Peat soil microbial communities from Weissenstadt, Germany - SII-2010 (SPAdes) (version 2) | ecosystem: Environmental > Terrestrial > Soil > Wetlands > Peat | place: Germany...
CCCGCCTCCGTGCTTCGCGTCGCGTATCTTCCTCAGCTCGGGCGCGCCGGCCTTCGTCGCTATGCTCACTCTGTCCCCGAAGGTGTTGCAGCGGAGCAGGCACTCGACGCACCCGTACCCGTACTGCTTGCAAATCTGAATCCCGCCCGCCCCTCCTGAGGTGTCGACGAACGCGTCGCACTCGAGCCTCTGGCCCTTCTCCAACACGACCTTGAGGACCACGTCCCCCTTGGCCTGCTGCGACCTGCCCAGCTCCACGTCCACGGCCTTGTTGGCGAAGATCAGCTCCACCCCGATGTCCTGCAGGTACTTCCTGATGTGGGTCTCCGCCTTCATGCAGTGGAAGATGGCCTGCGTGTGAATCTGCTGCTTCAGGTCCTCCACGGCGTTCCAGTTCATGTCGGTGCGCGGGTGGGTCAGGACTGGCGGGTTCTCGATGATGTCGAGGATGTATCCTCCCCCCATCGCCTTGAGCTCCTCGCTTCCCGCCTGCCTCCCGTCGTTGTAGAATATCCCTGAGTTGCGACCTACGCCCAGGAGCTCGTCGGTCCGCTCTATGAGGGTGACCTCTGCCCCCGCCTTGCGCGCGCACGCGGCCGCGCTCACTCCTCCGAAGCCGGCGCCGACGACGGCGACCTTTGGCATGACGAGTTTTCGCCCAACTAGCGATATAAGTATAACCCGGGGCCGTGCACGGGATGAGTCGTCGATGAGTCAACCTGCCGTCCGCCGATGGGTCGGCAAGCCGGTCAAGACCAAGGAGGACCGCAGGTTCGTGCAGGGGAAGGGCCTCTACTCCGACGACATCCCGCTCAGGCGGACGCTCTACGCCGCGGTGCTCAGGAGCCCGCACGCCCACGCCAACATCAAGAGGATAGACGTCTCGAAGGCGGCTAGCCTCGAGGGCGTCGTCGCGACCCTGACCGGGCAGGAGCTGCCGGGCCTGACCAACCCCATGCGCAGCAGGACCGGTTATCCCATCAAGGAGTACGCCATGGCCGTGGAGAAGGCCGTCTACGCCGGGCAGCCCGTCGCCGCGGTGGCCGCCGAGAGCAGGGGCCTCGCCGAGGACGCCCTCGACCTGATCCAGGTCGACTACGAGGAGCTCCCCGCTGTCGTGGACCCCGAGGAGGCGATGAAGCCCGGGGCCCCGAGGATATTCAGGGACGTGCCCGACAACGTGTTCTCCTCGCTCAACCTAGAGTACGGCGACGTCGAGGCGGCCTTCCGCGAAGCCGACCTCGTGCTCAGCGAGCGCTTCTCGGTCCACAGGTACAGCTCGACCCCCCTCGAGCCCGACACGGCCATGGCCCACTACGACCAGGCCCAGAACACGCTCACGTTCTACTGCAACGCGACGGGGACGGGGTCCCTGAGGGCCCAGGCGAGGGGCTTCCCGGTCAAGGACGTGAAGGTCAGGTACGTCATCCCCGACACCGGGGGGACCTTCGGCGAGAGGTGGAGCGTGTCGCTGCAGGACATGACCATCGTCTCGCTGCTCTCCTGGAAGACGGGCAGGCCCGTGAAGTACGTCAAGGACAGGAAGGAGATGCTCATGGCGGGGACGAACGGCGCCAGGGATGCGGTTTACCAGATCGCGATGGCCCTGAAGAAGGACGGCACCATCCTCGGCCACAGGCTCAAGGACATCACCAACGAGGGAGGCTCCGGCTACTACGCGGGCTACTACAACGCCATCAAGCTGACGAACATCACGGGACTCTACAGGATGAAGGACATCGCGCTCGAGGCCTACTCCGTCGCCACCAACAAGGGGCCGGGGGGCTCCAACAGGGGCCTGAGCAAGCCCCACATGGGCTTCGTCCTGGAGCGCATGGTTGACCTCGCGGCGAAGCGGCTCGACATCGACCCCGCCGAGATAAGGCGCAGGAACTTCATCAGGCCCGAGGAGCTTCCCTACCGCACCCCGAGCGGGAACACCATAGACGCGGGGAACTTCCACGAGCTCCTCGAGAAGGCCCTTGAGATGGTGGGCTACGAGCGGTGGAGGGGTGAGCAGAAGAAGATGAGACGGGCGGGCCGACACGTCGGGATAGGGATCGCGTGCAACGTCGACCCCGGCGGCGCCAACCCGGGCAGGGAGCAGATGGTCAGGGGCGGCCCCGACATCCCCGGCCAGAGGCTCACGGGCGCCACGGTGAGGATGGACCCGCTCGGAAAGGTCACCGTGCAGATAGGGGCCACGAACTGGGGGCAGAGCCACGAGACGACCACCTCCCAGGTGGTGGCGGACGAGCTGGGTGTCTCCCCCGACGACGTCGAGGTCTCCTCGGTCTTCGACAGCCTCAGCAACCCCTGGTCGAGCACCTCCGGCACGGGCGCCGACAGCTTCACCAGCATCGACATGGGCGCGATAGTCGCGGCGGCGAGGAAGGTCAGGGCGAAGGTCCAGAAGTTCGCGGCCCACATGCTCGACGCAAAGCCCGAGGAGGTCCAGCTCGACGACGGCAGGGCCTTCGTGCAGGGCAGCCAGCGCTCGGTCCCGATCGCCGACGTCGCCGTGGCCGCGTACGACCGGGTGAGGGCCGAGACGCTCCCGCCCGGGGTCGAGCCCGGGCTCCACGAGACCGCCTACTACTTCTATCCCTACGCGGACCTGCCGGACGACAAGAGGAGGGTCGCCGCCCACAACAACTACGGGAGCCAGGTGCACGTCGCCGTCGTCGAGGTCGACGTCGAGACGGGGAAGACGTCGGTGCTGAGGTACGTGGTCGCCCACGACGCAGGGGTCCTGATCAATCCCATGGTGGTGGAGGGGCAGATACACGGCCACGTCGCCCACATCCTCTCGGCGGCCCTGAGGGAGGAGATGGTCTGGAGCAAGGACGGGCAGATGCTCACCGCGACCTTCAGCGACTACCTGAAGAACACCGCCGCGGACACGCCCGACGTCGAGGTCGGCCACCTGGAGTACCCGTCGCCCTTCACGGCGACCGGAGCCAAGGCGGTCGGGGAGGGGCCGACCATCCCGGTCTTCCCGGCGATCGCCAACGCGGTGGAAGACGCGCTGTCCGACTTTGGGGTGAAGATAACCGACCTCCCGCTCACGCAGGCGAACGTCTGGTCGATGATCCGGGTGGGGCGCGCCGGCTCAACCGCGAGCAGGGGCAGGCTCGGGCATCCCAGAAGCCGCCCTAGCCCCGCGGGGCATAGAGAAGGCCGGAAAGGCCTCAGTCCGCCACGGGCTTGACCGCCCGCGGAGGCACGTGCAGGTAGACGTCGTCTCCGTCGGCAATCTCCGAGTCCATCTCGAACTTGTGCTTCGTGGCGACGATTTCGGCGTTTCCGACGCGGATCCGGTTATCCGTGACCGCCCCCCTGAACTCCTTGGCAACTATCTTCCCGCTCAGCACGTTCTCCTTGAAGTTCGGCTTCGCCTTGCTGAGGTCTATCTCGTTGCGCCTTATCACGACGTAGGATACCTTTTCGGGGAGACGCCCCTCATACTGGCAGGTCAGCTCCGCGTCCAGGTCGGGGATCGCAAAGGTGGCGATGCCTGCGGCGCTGTCCGCGCTTCTGAGCTCCGCTTTGAGTATGTTCCCCCTCCCGATGAACTCGGCGACAAACAGGTTCGCGGGCGAGGCATACAGGAAGTCTGGCGTGCCCTGCTGCTCGATCTTCCCGTTGTTCATCAGGATGACCCTGTCGCAGATGACGAAGGCCTCCTCCTGGTCGTGGGTGACGAAGACCGTCGTTATCCCTATCCTCTTCAGAAGCAGCCTCAGCTCTCCGCGGACCCGCTCGCGCTCCTTCTGGTCCAGGTTGCTCAGGGGCTCGTCGAGCAGTATGACCTTGGGCTCGTAGGAGACGCTCCTCGCGAGCGCCACCCTCTGCTGCTGGCCCCCGCTCAGCTGCGAAGGATAGCGGGCGCCCACATCGGCGAGCCCCACGAGCTCGAGCGAGTTGGCTATCCTCCTCTCCCTCTCCTCCTTCGGGAACCCCCTCAGGCAGTACGCGATGTTCTGCTTGACCGTCATGTTGGGCCACAGGGCGTAGTTCTGAAAGACGAACCCGAGGCGGCGCTTCTCGGGAGGGACGAACTTCTTCTCCGCCGGCGAACTCACGACCGCGCCGTCGAGCAGGATCTTGCCGCCGTCTATCTCCTCCAGCCCGGAGATGCTCCGGAGGATTGTGGTCTTGCCGCAGCCGCTCGGCCCGAGGAGCCCCAGGATCTCCCCCTCCTTGACCGCGAAGGACACCTCGTCGACCGCGATGACCTTTCCGAAGCGCTTGACCACGCTCTGGACTTCTATCTTGGCAGCCCCGTTTCGGGACACGCCGGGTAACTGAACTCCCTCGGTATATAATTTGAGCGCGGACGCTCGCCTTGACGCCCTTCAGAAAAGTCGGGCCGGCAACGCGCAGAATAAGTTAGAATGATTCGAACGCAAGGATTAAGTATCGTTCCGGGTAATATTTGCGGCGTGTTCCGTTCTCGGTCTGCTGCATCCCAAACTGTCTATGCGCTCGTCGTGCTGGTCATAATCCTCGGCGCGGCGGCTGCTTACGGATTCGCCCGTCCCACGAGCTCCGGGTCCACGACGACGGTGAACGGGTCGACAGTGACCGTGACCGCGTCCAGCACTCTAACGACGACGACCGCGATCGAGTCGAGCCTCGCGTCGGCGGCTCAGGCAGAATGCGCTGCAGCAGGGTCGACGTGCCTCACGATTTTGACTACGCAGTCGGCTTCTAACTGGGCGAACTGTTACGGACCGCTGTTCGACAACCTATACCCATGGGCCGCGGGGAAGGTGAGCTACGCCAGTGACTCTACCGCCCAACTGACATCGACCGTAATCTCGAGCTACGGAGCCCACAACGTCCAAGCTGACGTGATCACAGGGACTTTGGCGGGCCTCATTCCGACGGTCGCAGCCGGGGCTGTCATGAACTACACCTCGCCCTTGGTGCCGTTCATGAACTACACGGCAGGCAGCTTCGGACCTTCTTGGATTACGACGAACGACGCGATAGTGCACATGATCTACAACCCTCAGGTTCTTAAGGAAAACAACCTGCCGGTCCCGAAGAGTTGGTCAGACCTTGCTAACCCAGAATACAAGAACTGGATAGCGTTCCAGAGCGGAACATCTCTCGGCATCACGACGGCCGAGTTCTACTACCTTTCAACCCAGATGAGTAACTCGAGCTGGACGACCCTGATGCAGGGGATCGCTGCCAACCACCCCATAATCACCTCGACAGCTGGAAACGCTGAGCAGGACGTGATAAGCGGCCAGGCGGCGATAGGGATTGCCACATTCGACGACTACGTCTCCGACCTGAAGGCCAATGCAAGCGTCCCCATAGCGTTCGATGACATCGAACCGATAGTCTACACGCCTGGGGTCGTCATGATCACCAACGGGGCCCCCCATCCTAACATGGCCAAGCTCTTCGAGGCCTTCTACATCTCTGTCCCAGGCCAGACGGGGGTCCTCTGCACTAACCACGACCCCTACATGTCGTCGCTGTCGAGCAATCTCTTGGCCTACCTGCCGTCTGACCACCAGCTGGTGAACGCCTACGCGAACACCGCCCTGCTGACCGACTCTGGGTCCTGGAGCGACACGTTCAAGACCATCTTCGGCGCGTAGCCCGCAAGAGAACATGGGGCGGGCCGACTTCCCTCTAGGTCCCCACTTGGGAATCTGGCCCCGTGGCCAGCCCACAGCACTCCGCCTCCAGGAGCCCAGGTAGAAGTATTGTTCTCCAACAGAATCCTAATCGCAGTAGCGACAATCGTCTTCGTCCTGCTCCTGATTCCCGTCTTTGCCCTCTACGTCGGAATCACGATCTTCCCGACGCTAGGCACGACCAGCTTTTCGTTCTGGACATTCATCACGATGCCGAGCACCGCCACCCTCGTGGAGAACACGCTGGAGTTCAGCGTCGTCAGCGCCGTCTTCACGACCATCTTCGCGACCTGCTACGCCTGGTTCGTCGCCCGGACGGACGTCTACGGGAAGCGCTTCCTCGAGCTTCTCCCCGTCCTTGGGCTGAGCGTGCCCCTGATCTTCAAAGCCTTCGCCTGGTCCTTCCTCCTGAATCCGCACGCGGGAATCATCAATACGACGTTGAGGGGGATTCTAGGCCATGGCGCCCCCGTTCTGAACATCAACACGATGGCCGGGCTCATTTTCGTCATGTCGTTCACCAACGTTCCCATCGTGTACCTCGTCATCCTCCCGGCAATGAAGTCCATGGACTCTACCCTGGAGGAGGCCTCGAGAATCGCAGGGAAGAGCATCCTGGCGACGTTCCGCGACGTGACCTTTCCCCTGGCGAGACCCGCGGTCCTTTCGGCCTTCTTGCTCGCGGTCATCGGCGGGGTTGGGAACTTCGAGTACCCATTCGTTCTAGGAATCCCAGGCAACATCCACGTCCTGGCGACGGAGGTGTACTTCTGGGCCCAGGAGCGCGTACCTCCGGCCTACGGGACCGCCGGCGAGATCAGCATCCTCTACAGCGTCATCGCGCTCGTCGGGGTGAGCGCGTACATCTGGTCGACCCGCCGGTCCTTCAAGTATCAGGTCGTGACCGGGCGCTCCGTGTCAAGGAACGTCCAAAAGCTCGGGCGGTATCGATACGTCGCGCTTCTCGCCTGCTTCGGGATAGTGTTCTTCGAGTTCGTCATGCCGTTCGCGACCTTGTTCTTGATGTCGACAACCACCATCTACGGCTCCGAGTTCACCAGCATAAAATTCAACTTCCCCTCATCGTATATCACCGCCTTCCAGATCCCGTCCCTCTTCCAGTCCTTGGAAACGTCGTTCCTTTTCGGAATCATCGCCGCGACGCTTGCGACCGTCGTCGGCGCGCTGCTTGCCTACTCGGCCTTGAGGACCAAGGGCAGAGGGGGGAGGTTCGCGGAGTACATCTCGGCGATACCTCTCGCCTTCCCCGGCGTGGTCTACGGGGTCGCCCTCTTCTGGACGTTCCTCCTCGTCCCGGGATTGAACCTGATCTACGGGACGATCTGGCCGCTGGTGATATCGCTGGTCTTCATCCGCCTGCCATTCTCGACCCGTATCGTCTCAGGCAACCTCGTGCAGGTCTCAGACGAGCTGGAGGAAGCATCACAGGTCGCCGGTGCGGGCTTCTTCAGGACCTTCGCTAGGGTCATCACGCCGCTCATCAAGAACGGCCTCTTCAACAGCCTCGTCTACACGTTCGTCGACTCTCTCAGAGAGCTCGGCGGGGTAATAATCCTGGCCACCGCGCAGACCACGACCTTCACCGTCCTTCTCCTGCACTACTACAACACCAGCACGCTCTTCAGCTCGATCGACACCGTCGCGGCAGCATCCGTGGTCTTCACGGGACTCATAGCCCTCCTGATGGCCGCCGCTGGCGTCGTGCGCCGCTATTGGGGCGGCAAGTGGGAGAGGTAGCCGCGACCGGCTCCGCGAGAACACATATCTAGCCGAGCGGCCGAAACTCGAGAGGCGTAACGAAACGAGCGCAAAGAGCCCCACCGTCGAGAAGGCCAAGAAGGAGGGCAGGGTGCTGGTCTACGGCACCGTCGAGATAGACGAGTTCTCGGGCTGGAAGCGGTCCTTCGAGAAGAAGTATCCGGGAATCGAGGTCGAGTACATGAGAAAGTACGTGCCCGGGACGCCGCCCCCAATGGCCAAGACGATAATGGAGGAGACCGAGGCGGGGAAGGAGACCGCCGACGCCGTCATCGTCGCGGTGCCCCCTCTCCTGCAGTTCCGGGGCCTGAACCTGCTGGCCAACGTGAAGCAGAAAGAGTCGGCGGCGTATCCGAGGGCTGTCCGCGAGCCGCAGGGCTACTGGTTCCCGATTGTCTCGATAGGCATGATCCAGGTCTACAACCCGAAGCTGGTGAAGAAGAGCGAGCTACCCAAGACGGCCATGGACCTGGCCGACCCTAGGTGGAGGGACGCCATAGTGACCCACGACCTGACGGTGGGGACGCTCGGGGCCTACTGGCTGGCTTCGCTCAGGCCAATCTTCGGCGAGAAGAAGTGGCAGAAATTCACTGAGGGGCTCGCGAAGAACCGGCCGAAGGCGTACCCCCTCTACGACACCGTCGTCGACTCTGTGACCAGCGGCGAGACCAAGCTCGGCCTGACGGTGCTCCTGCACGACTTCATAAAGGCGAAGCGTGCCAAGCGGGACATCGATCGCCTTAAGCTGAAGGACGTGCCGATGCTCATGACGTTCAACGCAATCGCGAGGACGCGCGCGAGCAGGCATCCTGCGGCGGCGGAGCTCCTGGTCGACTTCCTCCTCTCGAAGGAGGGCCAGAAGATGGTCGGGAGCACTTACCTGAGGATACCGGCGAGGACGGGGACGGGCGCACCCTACTCATTCGAGAAGATGGTAGGGAAGGAAAAGTTCACCCCGTTCCCCAACGAGAAGGTGTTGGCCCGCTCCGCGGACTCGATCTCCACCCTCGCGAGGCTCTTCGCGAAGTAGAGCCTCCGCTGTCTTCTCGGCTAAATCCGGGGCGCGGCTGGCTTGCCGCTAGACTATGGGAGCCCGGCGGCCTTGAACTTCTCGAGCAGCGAGTGCGGCGAGAACGCGTCCTTCACGCCGTGCTCGTCTGGGAAGTACTTGAACGCGGTCGTCGGGTTGACGAACGGGGCGTTGTACTTCATGGTCGCGCCCGGCCTTGTCGGGACCAATCCCTCGTAGTTCTTGCCCATCGTGTTCTGCCACTCGGCCGAAAGCAGGTGGTTGACGAACGTCTCGGCGTTCTTCTGGTGCGCCGCCTCCTTGACAATCCCGATGCTCCTCATGCTCGCGGTCTTCGGGACGTCTGACAGATTGAGCGTCTCGACCTCCCAGCCGACCTTTATCAGCGGGAGAGGCAGCCCGATGGCATAGTCTCCCCTCGAGACGTACTTTTGCATGTTGTGGTAGCACGCGAACACCGCAGGCTGCGTGTTCTTGAGGAACGCCTTCACAAACTCGTCCCACTTCTTCTCCCCGATCAGGCTGAGCAGGGTCGCGAAGTAGAAGAAGCTGTACATCCCGTCAGACCAGTCTTGGGTGGACTGCATCGAGACCAGCCCCCTCAGTCCAGGGTTTGTCAGGTCCATCAACTTGTTCGGGACGAGCTTCTGGTCGAGAAACTGGCGGTTGTAGATGAAGTTCGTGGGCTCGACCGCGATGGCTGACCACATACCTTCCTTGTCCTTGAACATCGGGTCGTAGGCCTTGAGCTCGGGGGAACGGTAGTCACGAAGGTGCCCCGACTCCTTGAGCATCAAAGTGGTGTAGTGCGGAAGCATCACCACATCGGCGGTCGGGATGCCGTACTTCACCTCGTCCCTCACTTTCTGGACCACCTCGACCGGGTGAGCGGCATAATAGGTCAGGTCTATGTCGAGACCATAGTATCTGTGGCGGAACTGCGTTAGGAAGTCAAAGAACGTCTTGTGAAACGGACCATATACAATTAACTCGTTCTCATTTCCGTGCTTCTTCGCCACCACCTTCTCTGGATGGATTTGCATAATGAATCAAAAATCGCTATAACGTGGGTAATATAAATATTATTTTAGAATCATTCTAACTAGGTGCGGCCCAATCAGGCAAAGGCGTTCGGCCGTCAGAGCCCGTCTTCTTCGAGCGGCGGAGCCTCCGACTCCTTCCGCGGAAACAAGTGGACTGGTCCACCGATTCCTCAACTGCACTCACAAGCCTTATGCTTCGACCTGAGCCCGAACCAGACGATGGTCTCCAGGCGGGTCGTCCTGGCAATATTCATCGTCGCGGTCCTTGCGCTGAGCGCGGCCTACTACATCCTGACCGTCAGCGGCGGCTCCAAGAACTCGGTGACGGTCGTCATACAAGTCACGAACGGCACCGCCCAGAACGGGGCGGCGGACGCATTCTCGCCACGCAACTTCACCGTCGTCGAAGGGGCGCAGGTCACCCTTGTGTTCGAGAACAACGACGACAACGCTCACGAGTTGGTGATACCGCAATTCGGCGTCGACACCAACATCGTGCAGGGTGGTAGCTCGACGAGGGTAGTCTTCGTGCCGAACCATGCGGGTGTCTTCGAATATTTCGAGCCGCCGGGAGTCTGCGGTTCCTGCACAGGGATACAGGACACCTCGGGAAACATGACGGTCCTCGCCCCAAGCTAGCAAGAAACCTGGAAGCTCATCAGACGAATGAAGGGCTGGCACGCAGCTTTCCATGAAGCTAGCCGTCCATGGGCCCAAAAGCGCCTGGGGCTGTGATGGGCGAGAAGATCGTCGACCTGCAGAAGGACGCCGCGCCATGCCCCTCCTCGCAGTAGGAGGCCAGGGCGCGAGGTTCTTGAAGTGGGCAACGTCGTCGAAGTCTCGTCGAAAAGAACGGGGAGGCTGAAGAACGGAATAGTCGAAGGACCGACCCGAAACTATATCGCTTTCATAACTTAGGTTATTAAACCGCCGATGCTCGGGCTCGAGTCCTTGAGTCGCGAACCTGTGACCGAGTTCCCGCGCTCCCCGTCAACAAGTACCAGGATGGCGGCAGCAGAGGGGGGAGCCACCGGCATGCAGTCACCTCAGGCCAACGGGAGCTTCTCGGCCAGCATGCCTACCAGACGCAACACCCTATTGATAATCGGCGGCCTCCTTACCGGGCTCTTACTGGCCGCCCTCGACCAGACGATTGTCGCGACGGCCGGGCCCACGATAATCTCGGACCTCGGAGGGCTCAGCCTCTATGCGTGGGTCTTCAGCGCGTACATCCTGGCCCAGACGGTGGCGCTCCCGATATTCGGCAAGCTCTCCGACCTCTATGGCAGGAGGAGGTTCTTCGTGCTGGGCCTTGCGATCTTCATGGGCGGGTCCATCCTTTCGGGGGCGTCGCAGAACATCGACGAGCTGATTGTGTTCAGGGCGATACAAGGGATAGGGAGCGGCGCGTTCTTTCCGATCGCGCTCGCGATAGTCGGGGTCTCCTTCCCGCCAGCCATGCGAGGCAGGCTCCAGGGCATCTTCGCGAGCGTCTTCGGGATCGCGGCCGTGGTGGGGCCTTCGGCAGGCTCCTACATCGTGGACGCGATCAACTGGAGGTGGATCTTCTACATCAACCTGCCCCTCGGAGTCATCTCGTTCGCGCTCATCATGCTGGGCGTCAAGGAGTCGAGGAACTCGAACGCGAGGCGGTCGATTGACTTCCTCGGGGTGGCCACCTTGACGGCCTGGGTCGTCCTCCTGATACTCGGCTTCCTTGACGGCGGCACCACCTTCGCGTGGTACTCGTGGCAGGAGGTGGCGACCTTCGCCGGGGCCGTAGTCCTCTTCTTTGCTTTCCTGGTGATCGAGAGGAGGGCCAAGGAGCCCATCATCCCGCTCGACCTCTTCAGGAGCAGGACCGTGTCGTCCGCCTCCGCGGTGGCGTTCTTGAGGGGCGTGTCCTTCTTCGCGGTCATCAGCTTCATCCCGCTCTTCGTCCAGGCGGCCCTCGGGGGCTCCGTCAACGACGGGAGGAACGCCCTCTACGGCTTCCTGCTCCCCCTCATCGTCACCGCGATCATCGGAGGGCAGCTCGCCGTGAGGACGAGCTACCGAGGCGTGATCTTCGCGGGGTTGGCCGTGATGACCGTGGGTATGTATTTCCTGACGGGGATCAGCCAGACCTCCACCGTCGTCGACATAGCCGAAAGGTCGGCGATAATGGGCTTCGGGGCCGGTCTCACATTCGCCAGCATCGTGATAGCCGTCCAGTACTCAGTACCGAAGGAGAAGATAGGGGTGGCGTCATCTCTCGCCCAGTTCATGAGCAACCTGGGCAGCTCGATAGGCCTGGCGATCCTCGGGGCGATACAGGCGAACACCTTCGGAGCAAAGCTGAGCGCAATCTTGCAGTCCGTCCCTCCCCAGGGACAGGCCGCCGCGGCCCCGTTCCTGAGCAACCCGAACCTAGTGGGGCAGGTGCTGGCCACCCCAGCCGCCCTGGCGCAGATGACGAGCCAGAGCCCGGCTCTCGCCGCCTTCGTCCCCCAGCTCAGGGTCGCGTTTGCGAGCTCCATAACCCCGCTCCTCTGGGTCAGCCTCGGCATGGGGGTCGTAGCCCTCGCCGCGAGCGTGTTCATCACCGGCTCCATGAAGGCGCAGCTCGCTGCGCAGATCGTCGCGAGCGCCCAAACCGAGGGGAAGGAAGGATTGCAGCCGCCCTCGCCCGCGATGGGCGCTTAGCAGGCTAGCCACAAGCAGGTCAGTCAGGCCCGTTCTGGGCGCCCTGGGGAACGAGATCGTCGCGGAGAGGGTCAGACGGACTCGCGGTCGCGACGACGGGCAAGGATAGGCCGTAGAGCTCCGCGATCTGCTGGTAGACCTCCTTCAGGGCTGAGACGCTCCTCTTGACCGCAGACACGAGGGACCCTTTCGCGCCGCGCTTCGGGCCCTGGACGAGGGCTGCGACCGTGAAGACCAGCATCCCCCTCGAGCCCGCGCGCCGAATCTGAAGCCGCACCCTCCTCTTCTTCGAGACGTCCGCGGCGACCTGCTCGTACTCCCTTATCCTCGCCATCACGATCGGGAACCTCTGCCTGAAGTCCTCCTGAAACGACGCGTCCTCGAAACGCGAGTAGTCGATGTCGAGAGACGCGCCCGCCTTCTCGTCGCCGTACGCGAGCTCGATCCAGTCGATCGTGTCTCCCACGGCGAGCGACTCGAGCCAAATCCCCACACCCTTCTCCTTCCAGACGGCGTTGAGGTATGGCGCCTTCCCTATCTCCTCGCGGTTTCGCACCCTCATGAACCACTCGAGGCGGTCGATCGCGAGCGGGAACGCGGGATGCGGCGCCACTAGCTCGAAGCGCGCTCCCGTGGCCTCCGAGACCGTCTCCCTGACAAGCTCCTGCTCGCTGATCTTCTGCACCTTCCGCCGCGCGACCGCGCCGGCCTTCTTCGCTGGCCGCCCGCGGGCGACTGCTCCGCCCTTTCGCTTCGCGCGTCGGCTGTGCGACAATCGGCCGTAGCGACGCATCCTGTCAATATAAGGCAATCTTCGAGCAAGAACGGCCCCGGAGGACCAGAAAGGTTAATGGCCAAGAACTTCCGCTTTCTCCCGATGACTTCCCGAAGGGTTCTCGCTATTGCGAGCGGCCTGGTCATCCTCTTCTTGTCAGGAACCGCCTTGGCCTTGCCGGCCGCGAGCGCCCAAACCGCCGTCGTCGTGAACATACCTGTCGGGGTGGGCGTAGGTCCCTCGGCCGCCCCCGGCTTCTCGCCCGAGAATGTCACGGTCGTAATCGGCGTAAACAATACCGTGACGTGGACCAACAAGGACACGGACAACGGCGGCACGGACCACACCGTCACGTCGTTGAGCGTCCCCAGCGGGGCGGCTTCCTTCGACTCCGGGATAATGAAGGAGGGCGCCAACTTCACGGAGACCTTCACCACCCCGGGCACCTACGAGTACCACTGCACCCTCCACGCGTGGATGACAGGCAGCGTGGTGGTGTTGGCCTCCACTTCCACTTCCACCCACACCACCCCCGAGTTTCCGTCCGCCGCGCTCGCGGTCACCCTCTTCGCGGTCATCGCCGCCGTGATTTTGGCGACGTCGCGTCTGAGGCGGACGCTGCCGACATCGCCAGGCGCCACGCCGAGTCGAGCTGCCTCCACGGCCCCGTAGCGGACGGGCTCGAGACCGGGCCCAATCCGGGTGCGCGGCAGGACCTCAAGTCCATCAACAACCCTTATCAAGGAGCAGAGACGTGTTCGTCCAGTTTGAAACTCACTGTGGGCCTCCTGCTCGCAACCATCTCGCTGCTTGCGTTAGTGCCCCTCGCGCAGGCGTCAACCTCGTCAAGCGCCGCCTCGCCTTCTTCCGGTTACGCCGCCTACAACGTCCAATTCACCCAGAACGGGACCACCCGGACTGCCTCCGTGAACGAGAGCGTCACGCCGAGCTCGAGCCCCGGCGAGTCTATCATCCTGCTCACGGTCGAAGGGACCCAGAGCAACTTCACCTATTCGCGCGCAGTGAACTCCTCCCTGACGCTCTTCCCCTATCTGCCGGCCATCTCGAACCAGACGTACAGCTACTCGAACTCATCTTACACGGTCTCTGCTAGCATCTCCCAGCATGGGAGCTCGCAGGTGACCTTCCAGGGCACGGCCTACACGCTGACGGAATACGCGTTCTCGGCGGACGTCGGCTCGGCCAACGGGTCGCGGACGATCACCGGCACCGTCTCCGCCTTCCCGTCCGACCTTGTGTACTCGGCCACAGCCCAGTCCAACGGGACCAGCGTCGCGGCCACGCTGACAGCGACGTCCCTCTCGCTTACCGGGGCCGCCGCGGCTCCCGCTCTGCAGGCAGCCTCCGCGGGCATCGGGCTCTCGCTGGCAGCAGGAGCGGTGGCGCTTTCGCTGGGGGTAAGGATGAAGAGAAAGCAGGCGCCTTCCGGACCTTCGAACCCAGAACACTGGGTAGATTGACGGACGATCCGGTCACACACCACAACCTCACGAGCACCCTTCAGGTGGATGAGAGAGCGACGACCTCAGAAGCGGTAATCAGTTTCGAGCAGGCCGTAAAGGACTACGGCCCCAAGGAGATAGGCCCGGTCACGTTCTCCGTCGGCCGGGGGGAGATCGTAGGGTTCCTCGGCCCCAACGGCTCAGGCAAGTCCACGACCATCAGGATGCTCCTAGGGCTCATCAAGCCGACCTCGGGGACGGTGAGGCTGATGCAGAGGGACCCGCTACACGACCACGTCCGGGCCCTCGAGCAGGTGGGCTATTCGCCCGAGCTGCCGAACCTCCAGTCGTTCCTGACGCCGGGGGAGCTGCTCGAGCTCACCGCCAAGGAGCTCGGGCTGGGCCGCAAGGAGACTGACGACCAGCTCCCCGTCCTGCTGGAGGACGTCGGCCTGATCCAGTACCGGGACTACAAGATCGCCAAGCTCAGCAAGGGGATGGTCCAGAGGCTGAGCGTAGCGCAGGCCCTCATGGGCACCCCCAAGGTGCTCATCCTCGACGAGCCCATGATAGGGATAGACCCCGCGGGGGTCGTCCAGTTCCGGTCGATCTTCAGGGATTTCGTCAGGGACGGGGGGACGATAGTGATGTCCTCCCACATACTCACCGAGGTCGAGTCCCTCTGCACCAGCCTCGTCGTGATCCACTCCGGGAGAATCCTGTTCAGGGGCGGCATCCAGGCTTTCATCCGCGAGCGCCTGGGCTCGCGGTCCATCGTCGTGGAGATAGCGGACGCCCCGGCCCTGGCGGGCCCGGGCAGCGCGCTCGTCGACCGGATTTCTTCCGTGAGCGGCGTGAAGCGGGTCACCCCGGCCCCAGCGGGCCTCCTCGTGGAAGTTGCCCCCGACTCCGACCCGAGGGCTGAGATCTCGAGACTGGTCGTGGAGTCCGGGGCGAAGCTCGTCGGCCTGGGCCACTCGAGGAGCGAGCTGGACGAGGCCTACATCAGCGCCATAAGGGGGACGCCGACCCAATGAGGGCTTCCAGGGTACTCACCTTCGCGCGCTACGAGATCCGGCGCGCCGTAGCGCGGAAGAAGGTCCTCTCCCTCGTGGCGCTCACCGTCCTCATCTCCATAGCGCCATACTACGCCTTGTACGCGACCCACACCTCCCTGGTCACGCCGCCCCTCCGCCCCTACCTTTGGATACTCGGGGTCTTCCTCCCCCAGGCGTTCTTCCTCCAGTTCACCGCGCTCCTCATAGCCGCCGGCTCGATGTCCGAGGAGTACGAGCAAGGGACCGCCGAGGTCCTGCTCTCGAAGCCCGTCTCGAGGCAGGAGTACTTCTTCGGCAAGTACCTCGGGGGCTACGCGCTCGTAGTCGGGATAGTGATACTGGACGTCGTCCTGAGCATCACTTCCGCGACCTTTGTCTTCGGCCCACAGTTGGAGCTGGGGATAGAGCCGATGATTCTCCTGGCCCAGGTGTTCGCGGCGCTGGTCTTCTACTCGTTCGCGTTCATGGTCGGAGAGCTGATGAGGAGGTCCTCCCTCTCCTACATCCTCTCCGCCTCCGTCTTCTTCACCAGCGAGGTCGTCGGCGTGTTCCTCAACATACTCTACAGCCTGACAGGGACCGACATCTACAAGGTGGCCAACTATTACCTTCCGACGTCCTCCGTGGACTCCCTTCCGCTCCTCCTCGCCGAGCCGAACTTCCCGAGCTCGGTCCAGCTCGTCTTCAGGTTCGCGGCCACGCCGGTAGAGCCCTCGATAGGCGTCTCGGCCCTCTTGATAGCGGTCTACTTTCTCTCCGCGGTGCTCATCGCGCTCGCCTACTTCAGCAGGATGGACGTCGCGAAGCGCGTCACCTAGAAGGCCTCACCGGAGTCGTCGGGACCGGAAGACCATCGCGAGTCCCGCCGCGACGAGGACGAGGGCCAGGAGGACTCCAAGGAAGCCCAGCACGAGCGGGCTGAGGTCGACGAAGACCCCTCGCAGGGCGTAGAGAAGCACGAGCCCCGCGAGCACGTGGACCAGACCAACGACTTGCTGGGGTCACATCGTCGGGCCGGTCGGGGACCTGCCCGACATCAGATTACCCCTGCGGCGAGCCCGCAAGGACTAACCGTTATATGGGACAAAATCAGCGCGTCGCTCTCCTTGTCCAAGAGCACCGAGCACCTCAGCGCAAAGGTGAAGGACTTCATGGAGGCTCCACCCATCGTCGTCAGCGAAGAGACCACCATAGACCAGGCGGCCTCGACCATGTGGGAGAAGAGGATCGGGAGCGTCATAGTGGTCGACAAAGAAGGGAAGATGGCAGGCATAATCACGGCGAGCGACATAATATTCGCCGTGACCAAGTCCCTTGTCGGCCGACAGGTCCCGGTCTCTTCGATCATGTCGAAGACGTCCATCATGGCCATCCCCAACGAGAGCGTCCTCACGGCGGTCGAGAGGATGATGAAGGAGAACGTGAGGCATCTCCCCGTGATCGAGAAGAACGGGACGCCCGTAGGAATCATCTCGACAAAGGACGTGATGGGCATGAGCGAGCCCTTGCTCAAGTTCGTCTTCCGCTCCAGGAAGGCGACTACAAAGAAGAAGAAGGCCCCTTCCAAGAGAACCAAAGCTTAAACCCGATTGGCTTTCTTCGGGAATCGTTTACGATGTCGTCAGGACCCGCAGACCTCCCCGAGCTCGAGGCGAGGACCATGCAGGAGGTCAGGAGCTCCACGCGGTTCCTGCTCAACTCGTTCAAGGGCAAGATAGACGAGCTCAAGGCCTCAGGCGGGCCCGACATCCAGACGCTCTTGCGGTTCGGCGTAGACCAAAAGTCCGCCAGCTCGACCGGCAGGAAGTTCTTCGGGAAGGACGAGGTGCGGTACCTCGCCGTCGACGGGACCTGCTCCGTCGACCAGCACCTCGACCTGCTCGTCTTCTACGTCGGCGCTTTTGGCTACTCCGGGACGTTACGATTCGAAGGTGGTGAGGTCATTGTGGGCGACCCCTCCCCGATGAACCGGTCCTCGGCGGCGGTCTCAGCGTCCATCCCCCTGTCCGAGGAAGACGCCGCCACCGTGTTCGGGCAGAGGACCGAGTCGGGGACCGAGGTCGACATCGAGTCCGAGCGTCTCCCCAACGCGGTGATGCACCTGGCCGAGTACTACATCGCGCTCAAGGCCGTCTCCTCCGGCGACCAGTACAAGGTCGTCCTCCTGGACAGGCCGCTCGCCGGGGATGTCGCGCATCTCGTCTGGAGCACGCGGGACCTCGTCCAGGACCACCTCTCCGTCCTCGAGGGCATGGAGACGCCCTTCGGCACTGTCACCAACTTCGACCTCGAGCTCGCTAGGCTGCTCGTGGCCAACCCAGAGCTGAAGATCCCCTCCCCGCGCAGCCAGCTCCTGAAGTTCGCAGCCATGCTCTCGCTCTTCGGCGGCGCGGAGCTGACCCTCTCCCAGATGCTCGACAGGATAGGCTCCGACCGGTCGCACCTCCCCGTCCTGCGAGAGGACCTGCGGGAGCTCGACGCGGCACATCACGTCTTCGAGAAGGGCGAAGACGGCGAAGACAGAAAGTTCAGACTCAGTCCGGGCGTCAAGGACTACCGTGAGCGGGTCGTGCGGGCCGCCTTCGCGGTGGCCGACCACGTGTTCAACCCCAAGAGCGAGCACCCGCTGAGGATCAAGGCAGGACCCAACCACGCGGAGAGGTGGATAACCGCCGACGACCTCGACTACCTCGTCCTCATATTCGTCCTCGAGCTCACACGGAAGGCCTGGTCGGAGGGCGTCCTGCCCATAGGCCTCACCAAGGACTCCGCCGCCGCTGAGCTCGTCAAGACGGTCGTGCCACTCCTCCGGGACTCCGACCTCGGAGAGTTCGCGCACGCCCTCCCCAACTTCAACAGCGACAAGATGCTCCTGCAGACCAACAGCGTCGTCAACGCCGCGAGCGTCCCGACGCCGTGGCACACCGTGGACATCGACGCCGCGTTCAGGACCATGGTGCCCGTGGCCGACGACAGCCTCCCGCGCGGGGAGGCAAGGGCGCGAGGGGCCTACCGCAACGTGATCTACCCTGAGCGGGTGTTCGTGAAGACCTACATCCAGCTCTGGAGCAGCAGGAACGACCCCGCGGTGAGGTCTCACGTCTTCACCTTCGACAGGCCAGCCTACGCGGGGTTCGACCACTGGGGCGACCTCGTCGTCCACAACAGGGACAACGAGATAGACGAGAGGATCACGCCGATACTCAATCTCCGCGAGGAGTCCGCGATGACCAACCTCGCGATGTCCATCCTGTTCGAGATGTCCGGGGAGGTGGTCCCCGAGGCCCTAGGCCACAACTACCCGCTCTTCCTCGCCGACAAGAAGGCGAAGTTCGTCCTGAAGCAGAGCAGGAACGCCTACCTCGGCGCCGTGGAGGTGGAGATGGCGAAATCCGAGCTGGACCAGCAGGTGCTCTTCTCGCAGAGGTTCAGGGACTATAGGAGCCAGGTCGAGGCCAAGAGGAAGGGGGGCAAGTGAGATGATGCAGCGGACGCCGGTCTTCGACGACCTCGACGGCGAGTTCAGCGGCAGGCTCAGGGAGATAGTCTCGACGACGAGGCAGACCGCGGACGGGAGCTCCACGGTCACCTTCAGCACGGCGGTGATAGAGTGCGACTACAACCCCAATGTCGTCAAGAAGCTCGCCACCGGGCAGCTCATCGCGATACCCAACGTCCAGACCCTGGGCGCGGAGGACGTCTTCTCCGTCTACGAGATAGCCGACGTGTTCCCCATGCACTACTCCCAGCCCAACCTCGACAGGTCCCAGCCCGCCGCGATACGCAAGGAGTTCATGGAGCTCATCGAGGGCGAGTGGAAGAAGGGCTCCAAGAGCACCTGGATAGAGATGGTCGCCGCCCCCATCGGTTACGTCATGAGGACGTCCGCGGACGGCTCGATCGCCTTCGAAAGGAAGCCCTACGCGCCCCTCGCCGGGAGCTCAGTCAGGCTCCTGAGCCGCGACTCGGTCGAGAAGCTCATCTGCTTCAGGGTGCCGAAGGGGGAGCAGCCTGCCGACTACAAGTTCGGCAACCTCCTCGGTGTCATCGACGAGAAGATCCCCTTCACGGTCGACATCGAGAAGCTCCTCCACTATCACGTCGGGGTCTTCGCCTTCACCGGCAGCGGCAAGAGCAACCTCACGTCCACGGTCATCAGGAAGGCCCTCAAGGTCATCCCCGACCTGAAGATAGTGATACTGGACGTCTCCTCGGAGTACGGCATCCACATCCTCGACGTCCTCAACGAGTACCCCAGCAAGGTCCTTTTCGTTGACTCGTTCGCGGGGTCGAAGCACAAGCCTGCCGAGTACTTCAAGCGCCACGTCTGCCCCGAGGCGCTCTCCGAGCTCCAGCCCGAGTTCGAGAAGAAGATTGCGAAGCTCTTCGACGACGACAAGGTCGTCTTCGCGGAGCTCCCGCTGGAGGGGAGCGAGGAGGTGGAGCGCTTCAGCACCTACGGCGGACTCATCGAGGTGCTCACGAACACCCTCAACGACAAGTACGGCGCGGTCCAGCAGAAGATCTACGTCCCTCAGGTGATCAGCCGCATCAAGGAGTTCATGCACGACGAGGGGTTCACGCCGGACACCCGGTTCAACGCCAAGACGGCCAAGCTCATCACGCAGATACAGACGCTCATCACCGACCTGCCTGCCACGAGCTCTCTGAAGAAGACCTTCGACGGCTTGAGCAAGGTCGTCGAGCAGGCTACCCCGGAGGAGGAGCTGGTGAAGTCCCCCTGGGAGACCCTCCCCGACGAGATAGTCTCCACTGACAAGGGCTCCCCCCGGGTCTTCGTCATCAACCTCCCCGAGGCGGAGGACGCGAGGGCGCAGACCGCCGACGTCATCAACAGGGTCTTCCGCAAGAGGAAGAAGAGCTTCAGCCTCACCCCGAAGGTGCTCTTCATCATCGACGAGGCTCAGGAGTTCATCCCCCAGGACGCGCGGAAGGGCGACAACGCCTACGAGTCCAGCAGGGCAGTCGAGAGGCTCCTCAGGCACGGGAGGAAGTACAACCTCTTCTGCTGGGTGAGCACCCAGAGGATAGCGCACCTGAACACGAACGCCCTGCAGCAGCTCCACAGCTACTTCATCGCGACGATGCCCAGGCCCTACGACAGGCAGCTGGTCGCCGACACATTCGCGATCGGGGACGCCTTCGTAGACCGGACGCTCGCCTTCCAGAACGGGGACTGGCTCATCACGAGTTTCAAGGCGACGGCGACCCAGAACATCCCGGTCTTCTTCCACGCCGAGAACAACGAAGACACCCTGCGCAAGTACCTGACATCGTAGCAGTGTCTCCCCGGCTGCGGACCAATGCTTATACTGACGCGGCGCGAAAAACTACTTCGTGCTCAAAAAGGATGAGGTCGCGAAGCTGAGGTCGAGGCTCACCCCCGAGCAGGCCGAGGTCTGCGTGAACAAGGGAACGGAGATGCCCTTCACGGGAGAGTACTGGGACAACCACGACGAGGGGGTCTACAGGTGCGCCGTCTGCGGAGCGGAGCTCTTCGACTCATCTACCAAGTTCGAGTCCGGCACGGGGTGGCCGAGCTTCTGGCAGCCCGCTAAGAAGGAGAGCGTGAAGGAGAAGGACGACTACAGCTTCGACATGCACCGTGTCGAGGCCGAGTGCGCGGAATGCGGTTCCCATCTCGGCCACGTCTTCGACGACGGGCCCGAGCCCACGAGGTTGCGCTACTGCATAAACTCCGTATCCTTGGACTTCGAGAAGCGGAAGCACTAGGCGGCCAAAATCGTTAAAGGCTCGGGCCGGGGTCGTTCGCCTTCGATGTCAGCGAGCAACCTCACTGCCCAGAACGGAGACACCATCTCGGTCCACTACCTCGGGAAGTTCCCGGGAGGTAAGGTCTTCGACACCAGCATGAAGTCCGAGGCGGAGAAGGCCGGCATCTTCAGCCCGGCTCGCGACTACAAGCCCCTGCAGGTAGTGCTTGGTGCGCACCAGGTCATCCCCGGATTCGAGGAGGCGCTCGTCGGGATGAAGATCAACGAGACCAAAGAGGTCACCATCCCACCGGAGAAGGCCTACGGGAAGACGGGCAGGCACCAGATGGCGGGAAAGACCCTCCAGTTCAGGCTGCTCGTGACAAACATCAAACGGCCCTAGTCACGCCCCGCGCCGCGCACTAACGTTATGTGATTACTGGTGGTGCGCCGAGTATATACGCGGTCGGAGCTCTCCGCCACCCGAGAAACAAATGTTCGGAAGACGAAGACGGAAAAACGAGGACTTTGAGAGACCGAAATACATCTCGGTCTACGCGTACCTGAACGAGGGCCTCTTCCCCCCGAGCGACACGGGTTTCCGGCTCATGCGGACGGCGCAAGGATAAGAACTGGGAATAGAGCGAGAGTGGAAAGATGCCCAAGACCAAAATCATAGAGGCCGAGAACCTGACCAAAGTCTACAAGGGGAAGGTCAAGGCGGTCGACAACATCTCCTTCTCAGTCGAAGAGGGGGAGATTTTCGGGTTCCTCGGCCCCAACGGCGCCGGGAAGACCACGACTATCAAGATGCTCAATACGATCGCGTCGATAACCAGCGGCAAGGCGACAGTAGCGGGGCAGGACGTGACCAAGCACCCGGCGAAGGTCAGGGACGTAATAGGAGTGGTCCCCCAGGAGCTGACCGCCGACGACGAGCTCAACGGCATGGAGAACATCCTGCTCTCCGCCCGCCTCCACCACGTCCGCGGCGACGAGGCGAAGAAGAGGGCGAGCGAGCTCCTGAAGTTGGTCGACCTAGACGGCGCGGCAGGCAGACGGGTCAAGACCTACTCCGGGGGGATGCGGAGGCGCCTCCAGCTCGCGATAGGCCTCATCCACACCCCCAAGATCCTCTTCCTGGATGAGCCCACTCTTGGGCTAGACATCCAGACTAGGACGAAAATGTGGGAGTACATGAGCGGGCTCAACAAGGATGAGGGCCTCACAATCTTCATTACCACCCACTACCTCGAGGAGGCAGACGGCCTCTGCAACCGCGTCGCGATCATCGACCACGGCGTGATCAAGGTGTCCGGGTCGCCTTCCCAGCTCAAGGAGAGGGTGGGAGGGGACGTCCTGACCATCGAGCTGACAACGGGGCCCGACATCACCGACTTCCTGAGGTCGATCCCCGACGTCCACGACGTGGTCAAGACCGACCAGTCCTACCGCATCAAGCTCCCGAAGACCGAAAAGGCCCTCCCCGCGATAGTCGACGGGGTCACAAAGAAGGGCCTGGAGATCAAGGAGATCGCCTTCACCAAGCCGACCCTCGACGAGGTCTTCCTCGAAGTCACCGGCAAGTCGATGCGGGACGAGGACGCTGGAGAGAGCGAGTCCTGGGTCCAGAACATCATGACGGAGAGGATGAAGTGAGCGGCCATGTTTGACGAGACGCTGGCACTGACGAACAGGGCGCTCAAGAAGTGGGTGAGGAACCCGTTCACCATCATCCCCGGCCTCGCGACGTCTGCGTTCTACCTCGCGCTTTTCGGGAACTCGTTCAACCCCACGAACCTGGTCCCCGCATCAGCAGGCGCCGCCGCCAAGTCCGCGATACTCAGCACGACCTTCGGCGGTGCCGCGACCTACATCACCTACCTCACAGCGGGGGTAATCTGCCTCATCATCGTCTTCAACATGTCGTTCGGCGGGATTGACATCGTCCTCGACAGGCAGCTTGGTTACTTCAACACCTTGTTGACGTCGCCAATCCCGCGGGCATCCATCTACTTCTCTGGAGTCTTCCAGAACCTCGCGAAGGCGATGCTCCTCGCGGTCCTCACCTTCGTCATCGCCCTCATCATCCCTGACGGCCTCAAGCTCACTTCGAGCTTCGGGATCCTCGAGCTGCTCGGGGCCTTCGCCGCATTCACGCTCCTGGGCCTAGGTCTCTCCTGTATCTTCACCTCCCTCGCGCTCCTCGCAAGGAGCATCGACTCCCTCATCGCCGTGGTGAACTTCATCAACCTCCCACTGATATTCATGAGCAGCTCCCTCTTTCCCTCGAGCTCTTTCCCGAGCTGGCTTCAGAGCGTCTCGAACGTCAACCCAATCTCAAAGGCGGACGAGGCGGCAAGGATCCTCATCGTCAGCGGCAACCCGGCCGCGAACGGCATGATGGGCACCTTCGTGGGCGACATGCTCTACCTCGTGGGATTCGTAGTGGTCATGGCCCTCCTGGGCTATTGGGCCGCGGCTAGGGCGATGAAGCCCGAGTAGGCTGGCTGGGAGACCATGCCCGACGTGTACGTCGAGAAGGGGAGCACAACGCGCCTCGATAACGTCGACGGCGAGCTCAGGGTGGGCAGGGGCGCCAAGATAGCCGCCAAGGGGAAGGCGGTGACCGTCGCCAAGGGCGCCTACTTCGAAGGCGACGCCGAGATTGACTGCGACTTCGAGTGCGACTCCCTCACGGTCGAGAAAGGCAAGCTGATTGTCTCGGGCAACCTGACAGTGCACAAGGGCTTGGACGTCGCGCACACCGTGGATGTGGGCGGCACCATCAGCGCCCACGACATCGACGTCGGGGGCAAGATGTTCGCGAGGTCTGTCTCCTGCGTGGATTCGGTCAGAGTAGGCGGGATTGTGGAAGTCAAGGAGAGGCTCGAGGCCGTGTCGGTAGAGGTGGGTGGGAAGGTCGACGTCTCAGGAGCGGTGAAGCTGACAGACCTCAGCGTCGGCGGGAAGGCGGACGTCGGCGGAGGCGTCATCAAGGGACACACGAGCGTCGGAGGGGTCTTTTCGAGCACGGGCCCTCTGGAGTTCGGGGAGTTGCAAGTCTACGGCAGGTGCGCCCTGCCCGCCGGCTCCAAGGGCAAGAAGCTCTCCACGTTCGGGAAGCTATCGGTCGAGGGGAACCTGGCCTGCGAGCAGGTGGACGTAGGCGGCCTGACGACGGTCCGTGGGGACCTCAGCTCTTCGGAAGTGCTGGTCAACGGGAAGCTCGACGTCTCCGGGTCGCTCTCCACGAAGGGGATGCTGGAGGTCAACGGGTCGTGCGAGGTGGGTGGCGAGCTCATGGGCGCCGACCTTCGCGTCGGAGGCCGCTTCAAGGCCCGCAAAGCGCTGCTCAGCAACCAGGCGGACATTGCCGGAGAGGTCGACACCGTGAAGGGGCTGAAGGGAAAGTCCATCGTGATCAGGACCGGGACGAGGTGCAAGGGACCCCTCGTCGGCGAGCGCGTGGAGCTCGGAAAGAGCGGCCTCGTCCTCGCGAACTGGGGGACGCGCTGGGCTGGGCAGTCCGTCATGATGCGGGGGATAGGAAGAATGACGGACGCGGAGGACATCTACGGTGCCGATGTCGTCCTGGGGTCGAACGGGAGGTGCAGGAGGATATTCGCCGAGAGGGTGGAGCTCAGCGACGGCTGCGCTGTCGACAAAGTGACATACACGCAGGAGCTGCGCAGGAGCACCGGGCGCCAGTTCCTCACCCACCCCGCCGAGAAGGTCGCCGTGCTGCCCCCGTTCCCGCTCTGAGGGGAGTGACGACGCTGAGCCGCCCTCGACCTGAGCTGCAAGGACGACCTGTGTGGAGGCCTTCGTCATGACGGGGAGGACGAAGAGGACCAAGGTCGACCTCTACGCGACCATACTCGAGGTAATCCGCCGGTATCCTGAAGGCGGCCGCATCACACGTATCTCATACGGGGTCGGCGTCCCTGTGGACAGGCTCAAGGTGATGGTGGAGGCGCTCTCCGCCAACGGCCTGGTGAGGAAGATCGCCGCCGAGGATGAGGAGGGCGACGAGGCGGGCGTGTATTACTACGGCGTCACCAACAGGGGTCTGGAGTTCCTCGAGATATACTGGAAGATGAAGGGGTTCCTCGCCGCTTTCGGCGACTAGGCCTCCCGACGAAAGATTCATCTCGGCCGCCCTCTTCTGGCCTCCCGTGTCCTCCTCCGCCGGGTCCGGGGCAAACGACGCCTCGGTCTACATCTTCCTGGGCGTCCTCATCCTCCTGGTAATCCGGCGGTTCTCCAGGGTCATCCGAGGGTCCAAGGTCAGCAGGGGCAGGACGATAGCCTTCTCGGTCTACTATCTCGGTTTCGCAGGCCTCCTCATAGCCGTCTCCGTATACTCAGGCGGCGTCTCCGCGGTCTACCTCGTCCTCTACGCGCTAGTCGGGGCGGTCGGCGCGTACGGCTCATACGTCTTCTCGGACGCGCGGATTGGCTTCTGGAAGGCGGCTGACGGCTCCATCTACTACAAGGGGGCGATCATCGTCTACCTGGTCTACATCGTGGGGCTCATCGTGAGGATAGCGATCGACCTCGCCTTCATCGGTCCGCAGGCCTTCGCCTTCTCAAGCGGGGCCTCTTCCACGCTGTCCTCCACCGCGATATACGCGGGCATCGCGACGGACGTGCTGCTTTCGTTGGGCTCGGGGCTGCTGGTCGGGAGGAACCTGCGGGTGATGAAGAGGTATGACGCAATCGTGGCTGGGAAGGAGGCGGTCACCGACACGCCTCCGAACATCCCGCTTGTTTGAGCCCGCACCACACCTTATATCGGACGGAGAAGGCTGCGACCCGAAGAAACATGGCCAACGAGAAGGCCACCATCGTGACCTACCCCGACGAGTTCTCCAAGGAGGAGATCAAGGAGCTGGCGCTGCGGGCCGGCTACACGGTGGTCGGCATGATCACGCAGAAGCGCGTGGTGAAGTCCGAGTACGGAGTCGGCGTAGGCAAGGCCGAGGAGCTCCGAGACATGGTGAGCAAGAACGGGTCGAAGATCCTCATAATCGACGAGGAGGTCACCTCGTCCCAGGCCAACAAGCTCGCGACGGTCACTCGCTGCGAGGTGGTCGACCGCGACCGCCTCATCCTGAACATCTTCGCCAGAAGGGCCGTCACGACGGAGGCCAAGCTTCAGGTCCAGCTCGCGGAGCTCAAGTACGAGATGCCCCGCGCGAGGGACGCCGTCCGCTACTCAGCCAACGGCGAAAGGGCGGGATTCATGGGGATGGGCGAGACCATGGTGGACATCAAGTTCAGGGCCCTGAAGAAGAGGATGGTCTTCATCAAAGAGAGGCTGGAGAGGGCGCAGGCAAACCGGAACCTCCACCGCGCGGAGAGGAGGAAGCTGGGGCTGCCCTTCGTCTCGCTCGCAGGCTACACGAGCAGCGGGAAGACCACGCTCTTCAACAAGCTGGCCGACGAGTCGAGGGAGGAGTCGCCCGACCTCTTCACGACCCTCACCACGACCATGAGGGCAGTGAGCTTCGCCGACCAGCGCAGGAAGATAATGCTCTCAGACACGGTCGGCTTCATCTCGCGCATCCCGACATACATGGTAGAGTCCTTCAAGTCCACCCTCGAGGAGCTCACCTACGCCGACCTGGTGCTGCTGATGGTCGACGCTAGCGAGGAGAGGGAGAGCATGGCCATCAAGCTCAACAGCTGCCGGGACATCCTGGACCAGCTGGCGGTCGACCCCAAGAAGACCATCCTCGTCCTCAACAAGGTCGACCGGCTGGAGGGCGCCGCCCTGCGGCAGGTCGAGGAGGACGACCTCTTCGCGGGATTCGCCATCGTGAAGATCTCCGCCGTGAGGGGTGACGGGTTGCGCCAGCTCAAGAACCGCATAATCGCGATGACCTACCCGCCCAACCAAAAGTCCGGCCCAGAGGCCGTCCCCCAGCGGATGGAATTCTCGCGCTAGCAAAGATACCCAGATTTGCCTCTGGGGGCAAAGAAAAAAATTGGGCCCCGACGGGGACTAGATGCCCAATGCCCCGTCGAGGGAGAGCACACCGGCGCCCAAGAACACGAGCGCGAGGGCCAGGACCAGGTAGAGCACGTCGGTCTCGTAGGACGGCTTTCCCACTGCGATGTAGTCAGCGTGCATCTTGCGCTTCTTCATCACTGAGGCCGAGACCATGAAGAGGACGAAGAACGCGCCAACTATCGGGACCAGAAGCCCCAAGATCAGCGCTATCCCCCCGGCCAGCTCCAGCGCCGTCGCGGCGTAGGTCGCCCCGGCGGGAACCCCGAGACCCTTCATGCTCTGGACTGTCTGCGGCATGCTTGAGATCTTCGGGCGCGCATGGATGACGAAGTTCGCACCCACCCACACCCTCAGGATTAAGGCGAGGTATCCGGTGTACGGAAGTAACGGATCCAATAATGCGGTCATTTTTGGTCACTAGTTGCTACACCAGTACCACATATAAACCTAGTAGTTTGTTGCTACCAAGTAGGTGAAGAATACCATAGTACGTTACGCAGCCTTTACCGAGGCGCGACGAAAGCCCGCTTCGACCGGACCAACAGCCCGGAATCGGTCGCAGGGTTAAAAACAAACTCCCAGAGCGAACTCGCGAGGGTTTCGTGCCAGCGCTAGAGATAGGCGGGAGGCGTATCGAGTACCTGGTGCTCCGGGGGACGAGCAGGCGCTACACCTACTTCAGGTTCAGGCCCGACCTGACCCTCGAGGTCGTCCTGCCCCGGGGGCGGCTGGGAGACGCGAGCTCGGCCATCGGCCAAAAGAGGGAATGGATCCTGAGAAAGTACGAGGAGATGCAGAAGACCAGGAGGATCCTCGACGACGAAAGGGTCATGTTCGACGGCAGGCTCCTGGACATAGTCTACGAAAAGGCGCTGGAGAAGGAGGAGATACTCCCCGACCCCGAGGGCGGGAGGGTCGTGGTCCGCGCAAGCGAGAGGTCCAGGGTGAGGGAGCTCGTCCGCAGGTGGTTCCTGAGGGAGACGTCGAGATACGTGATGAAGAAGCTCGCCGACCTCGCGCCGACCCTTCCGGCGGTCTACAAGCGCGCCGACGTGAGGGAGATAAAGAGCTGGGGCTACTGCACCAGGACCGGCAGGCTCTCCTTCAGCTGGCAGCTGATCGCCCTTCCCGAGCGGCTCCGCGAGTACGTGGTCTTCCACGAGCTGACTCACCTCGAGGAGTTCAATCACTCGCCATCATTCAAGAAGAAGCTGGCAAGAGTCTGCCCCGACTACCGGCAGAGGGAGAAGGAACTGGACTACATCTCTCCCGCCGAGCTCTCCCGGATTTAGGCCGCCTGCACAAAGAGGTCCTGGTGTCCTCTTACACATGCCTTATAGGAGAGCGACAAAAGGCCCTTCTTCAGGTAACATAGCGAATTGGCAAGATCACATCGTGACGCTTACGCAAAGGCGATAGACAAGGTGCGGGAGCAGCACAGCATCTCAATGGGGCCGGCACAGCTGCCGGTGGAGTGCCCAAAGTGCGGCACCAAGCAGATAATCTCTGACGCCCCAGGGAGGCGGGTCTGCATCCGGTGCGGTTACGAGTTCAGGCCCCAGACCCAGAAGGTCTGAGCGCTCAGAACCTCCTCGTAGCCCTGCCGTCCTCCATGACGTAGAGGTGGTCGGCGAGCCTCCCGTCGGACTCGTCCTGCGTGGAAAAGACAACGTCGATCCCCGCTTCAGCGGCTAGCTTGCGATAGGCCGCGATGAATCCCTCACGCTCGTGCAGGTTTGAGAACGCCTCGTCGACCAGGATCCCCGCCGGCCCAGAGAGGAGCGCGGTTCCCAGAGACACCCGTTCCCGCATGCCCAGGCTCAGCTTCCCCACCTTCCCCTGAAAGTCTATCCCAAGAGACTCCTTTACCGCCCGCAGCCTCTCCCCGCCCACCTCGACCCCCTTCAACTTCGCACCCCACCTGAGGTGCTCGTCTTCTCGCATGCTTGGGATGCACGACTCCGGCGTGACCATCACCACGCCCCTCCTCTCAAGCGGCATCCCGGTGACGTCCTTCCCGTTGACCTTGACGCGCCCGCCATCCGGCTTGGTCAGGCCTGCGACTATCCTCAAGAGCGTCGTCTTGCCCGAGCCGTTCCTGCCCGCGACGCAGATGAAGCCCCCGTCGCTCACTGCAGCGTCGAGCAAGAACTGACCGAACCGCTTCTGCACGGCAGCCTCAATCATGCGCCCTCCGCTTCGCCTCTCCCAAAGGATAAATAGCGTTATGCATGGCTATGCACATCGCTCTCCATGAAGACGCAGAGAAGGGGGGTATCGACCATCGCAGTGGTCTCCGTCGTGGTGGTCGTCGTGGCGATTCTGATAGCGGCGCTCGTCGTCTACTCTGCGCCCGCGAAGACGACGACCTCCTCCACCTCGACAGCAACGTCTGCCTCGAGGCCGACCTCCTCGGTCACGAGCACGTCGAGCTCCAAGGAAGCGCCGCTCATCACCTATTCCGCAGACGCCTACGCGACTGAGGTGACGTCGCTGCTAAACGGCTTCTCCTCGAGCACGGGGGTGCAGGTAGCCCCCGTAAAGTCCGGAGGCTCCACCGCCGACGCGTCCGCGATAAAGGCGGGGGCCCCGGACGATGTCTTCGTGTCCGCCTCGCTCACCGCAACCTCGACCCAGTATCTCGGCAACCTGACCGCCAACTGGGCGATTGGGTTGGCCACGGACCAGCTGGTCGTGGCGTATTCGAATTCCACCGCGCAAACGGCCGCGACGACCAGCATCATCGGCCTGGCAAACACGGCCATCAAATCGAACGCGACCTCGGATTGGAATGACTTCTTTACCGCGCTCGTCGGGGGGACGGTCAAGGTGGGCATCTCCGCCCCAGCCCAAGACCCGGCCGGCCTACGCGCCTGGCTAGTCCTGGAGGCCGCGGGGTACCTGTATTCGGGAGGCAACCAGCAGGCCTATGTCAGCGCGCTCCTGAGCGACCAGGCCAACTCCACGGCGGCCAGCGCAGCCGTCCTCGTGGCCCCCCTGCAGGCGGGGAACATTCAGTTCCTCTTCACCTATAAATCGGCCGCCATCTCGAACCACCTGAACTACATAGGCCTGGACTCTCACGCAAACCTGGGGACGCCCAGCCTCAGCTCGTTCTACTCCCAGTTCTCCTACACCGACTCCGCGGGCGTGACCAAAGGGGCGCCGATAGTCATCTGCGTCACGATCCCGCTCAGCGTGGTCAACCCCGCGGAGGCCCTTCAATTCGTCCAGTACGTGGTCCAGAACGCAAAGTCTCTCTCGACCTTCGGGCTCGTGCCCCTCACACCCGCACTTCTCTACCAAAATACGCCCCCGCCAGCCGCCATCCAGCAGCTCGTGACGCAAGGACTAATAGCCGACAACGGGGCTCTCCCGTAGGCCTTCGGCGATGAACTGGCTCAGGGTCATTTCGCTAGCATCGCTCTTCCTGCTTCTGATCCCAGTAGCCGTCCTTCTCTACTACGGCCTCGGCCCGCTGCGAAGTCCCGCCGGATACAGCGTCGGAGTCCTGCGCTCGATAGAGCTCTCCCTCGTCTCATCGGCTGCCGCGGCGGTGGTTGACGTCGTCCTCTTCACCCCGCTCGCCTACTATCTGGCCAGGGGACGGGACAGGCTGGCCGAGACTCTGGTCGACGTGCCTGTCAGCGTCCCTCACCCGATCGTCGGAGTCGCGCTAGTCATCCTGGACAGCCCACGTACGCCGACCGGGATGTTTCTGAACTCCTTGGGGATCAATTTCTACAACACCGTCCTAGGGCTCGTGGTCGCTTTGGTCATCATGTCCGCCCCCATCTACGTGAAGGCCATGCAACCATACTTCGAGTCCAAGGACCCCGCGCCCGAGGATTTTGCCATGGGGATGGGCGCGTCTCGTCTCCGGACGATGTTCTCGGTGGTCCTCCCCAGCTCCGTCCCGGGGATCGAGAGCGCTTCATTTATCGCGATGAGCAGGGCGCTGAGCGAGTTCGGCTCCATCTCCATAATCGCCTACTACGTCCTGCAGTACCCCTTCTACGGGGTAAGCCCCGCTTCCGTCACCATCTTCGCGCTCTTCAGCGGCGCCGTCCCCGGGGGCCTCGACGCCGCGGTCACCGCGTCGGCCGTGATGATCCTCATCTCGCTGCCCATCGCGCTCGCGGCGCACTTCGTCGGGAGGAGGTAGCCGCCCCGCCTGCATAACGGTTTATACCGAGCCGCCCTCCCTTCAGCGAGAAGGTGCCTAGCTCGTGCCTAAGAACCCCGGGACGCCGCTGAAGCCCGCGTTCCGCCTCTGGATGGAAGACGCCAAGAACGAGGTGATGTTCGACCAGACCGACGCCTTCCTTCTCAGGAGGGTCGGCGAGACGCACTCCCTCACCGAGGCGGCGAAGGAGGTCGGGATCTCCTACCGGAACGCGTGGGACCGCGTGAAGATTATGGAAGAGAAACTCCACCGGCGCCTCGTCGAGACCAAGGTGGGGGGAAAGACCGGAGGGGGCGCCACACTGACCGCGGACGGGAGCCAGCTGCTGAAGGAGTTCAGGAAGACGCGCAAGCTCCTCTTCAACGTCCTCGACGACAAGGAGGCCTGGGAGGACGTCGGCTACAGGCTCAGCGCCCGGAACAGGCTGAGGGCGAGGGTCTTGGAGGTGAAGCGGGGCGCGGTGACGTCCCAGGTGAAGATGCGCCTCGTCTCGGCCAGCACGCTCACCTCCGTAATCACGAACGAAGCGGTCGATGACCTCTCCCTGAAGGAAGGCGACGAGGTGGAGGCCATCGTAAAGTCCACGGACGTCCTCGTGGCCAAAGGGGCGCCTGGCAAGCGCTAGCGGGCGCAAAGCCAACCTCTCCACAAGTTATATTACGCCGTGGAGTCGGTGCACGAGAAAGATGAGTCGCAGAGTAAGAACCGGTCAGCGCAAGCGGTCCAACGCGGTCTACATCATACCGATTCTTGTCGTCGTCACCGGCGTCGTCGGCTACTACATCTTCACCCAATCGGGCAATGTGGGCGGCGCCAGCCCGCTCATCGGGCAGCCGGTCTCGACGACCGTGCTCAACGAGCTCTCCGGAGTGAGCATGAGCACCCTGAACCAGGTCGGCAAGGTATCCAGCGTCAATTCGCCCACCGCGCTTACCGGCGGCTCGCCCCTCACGCTCAACGGTAAGCCTGAGGTTCTCTACATGGGCGCCGAGTACTGCCCTTATTGCGCGGCAGAGCGCTGGGCGATGATCGTCGCCTTCGACAAGTTCGGGAGCTTCACCGGAATCCAGTACATGCAATCGAGCGGAACTGACATCTATCCCAACACTCCCACCTTCACCTTCGTGGGCGCGACCTACACGAGCAATTACGTCACCTTCGTGACGGTCGAGCAGGCCGACAGGAACGACCAGCCACTCCAGACCGCCACCACGGAGGAGACTTCGTTGTTGACCGCCTACGACACCGGCGGGACGATCCCGTTCGTAGACATCGGCAACACCTACGCGATTACGAGCTCGCAATTCGTGCCATCGGCCCTCAGGGTCGGCAATACCGAGACAGGGGCCCCATACAACTGGACGCAGATCGCGTCCCAGCTCAACAACGCGAGCAGCATCCCCGCCATAAGCATCGACGGGGCTGCCAACCGCCTGATCTCCGCGATCTGCAAGATCGACGGCGGCGCGCCCTCGAGCGTCTGCTCCCAGAGCGCCGCGCAGACCCTGAGCTACGCAAGGACGCCTCCCTCCGGCAGCTCGCAGCTGTTGGCCTCGGAGGCGATCCTGACGGCACAGGCGCCTTCTGTGGCAGCGTCCCGTTTCGCTCCGACCCGTTTCCCTGACTGGGTCTAGGCGGAGCTTGGCTTTGGCCTATAACTGGCAATCCAGGGCGTTCATCGCCCTTTCAGTGATGGGCATCGCGGTGGCCTTCTACCATGCCTACGGAGAGCTGACCTACGCTCTCGGCTCCTGCAGCTTCAACCAGAAAATCAGCTGCGCACTGGTCTTCGGGAGCGGCTACACCAGGTTCCTTGGAGTGCAGTTCTGGGTCTACGGGGTAGTCTGGTTCCCCGTCTGCCTCCTGGTGGGCGTCTGGGCGATCCGCAGGTACGGGTCGCCCATCCGCTCGTTCTTGGTCCCGTTCTTGATGGTCGGCAACGTATTCACGCTCTATCCCTGGGACATCGAGATCAGGATCCTGGGCGGGGTGTACTGCCTCGTCTGCGTCTCACTGTATTGCATCAACTACCTCCTCACCTTCGTCGCCCTGACTTCAAAGTCGAGCGAGACCTGAAGCCTGCCGGTCAGAACCGGGGATTGGTCGGATGGTAATAGTCATACCTGAGGAAGATTTCCTCGCCTTTTCTTATCCGCTTCGTGGCCTTTAGCGACGCTCTCGTCCTCCCCTCGTCGAAGACGAAGACGGCGTTGGGGTCGTCGCTGTGGTCGATGAAGTTCGACCAGTAGTCGGGACTGCCCCTTGGAAACCCGTCCCAGTATTCGTTTTCGCCTATTTGCAGGGCGTACCTTCCCTGAGGCGTCGAGGCGGGGTGCGAAGTGAGGACGATGTCCCCGAACTCCCGAATCACGCTCCCTCTCGCGATGTCCCTGCTCGCGAAGAGGCCTCTCCCATGAGGGCACGGCCCGACCGCGACGAGCCCTCGTATGGCGAGACCCAATCCGAGTCTGCGTGAAACGAAACGGTTGATAAGCAAACGCCCCGCATCCACGCACAATGACCCCCACGGCTCCGCGCAACTACGCCCGGCTCGGAGCGGCGATAGTCATCGCGGCCGTGGTGATCGGCGCGGGCATCTTCGCCTCCACCCTTTTCGGGACCGCGACGACGACGCCCCAGACGATCGCCACCGCGCCCGCGACCGCCACCTCGTGCTCCCCTACAGGTGACTTGGCGGCTCCCCGTCACTTCGCTTTCAACGTCGCCGTAAACTACACCGGCCGTTGGAATGCGACCGCGGAGGGCTACAGCGGCACCACGCCGGCTTTCATCGACTGCTACACAGGCAGCGGAGTCGGCCTGATCTACCTGTCCGACTGGAACCAGGGCGGCCGGGCCACGCTCCAAGTCGTGGCGGAGAAGGCCGATCCGGGCAACGGGAACCTGACCATCAGCGTGAGCTTCGGCGCCTCCAGCTTCATGACGGAGACAAACAGCACGTCGCTTCCGAAGGGTTCGGCGACGATCACGGCGACCATGCTGGGCGAGGCGGCCGTGGCCTCGAATTTCACTCTGACGACCTCAACGGCCGGAGGGTCGCAGCTCTACGACGTGTCCTTCCACCAATCTGGCGCCTGTTCGCCGCTCGCCTACGTGGCTCCGTGGTCGGTGACCCTCGGGAACGAGACCATAGCCGAGCCCTCCAACGCGACAACCCCCATCTCCGGAGGGTATGTCGCCGGGCCTGAGTACCAGAGCCTATCGACGATAGTCTTCTCGGTGCCAGACGGGGTCTACCAATACACCCTCTCCCCGCACGGGGCGTTCGCTCAGCCTGCAGGCAGCGTCACGGTGAATGGCTCGGACGTATCAGTCGAGCTCAGCGGTCCCGACGTGACCTGCACGACAACCCACTGACCTAACCTCGTCCGTCCCATCGCGACGCTCGCGCGTAACCGTTATATACAACGCTAAGTTGTATAGTGAGAGTGAACTATTAGATGTCGAACGGTCCGCAGTATATCATACTCAAAGAAGGCAGCTCCGAGTCGAAGGGCAGGGACGCCCAGCGTAACAACATGCAGGCGGCGAAGCTCATCGCGGAGCTCGTGAAGACCTCCCTCGGTCCGAGGGGAATGGACAAGATGCTCGTCGACTCGCTCGGCGACGTGACGATCACCAACGACGGCGCTACGATGCTGAAGGAGATAGACGTCCAGCACCCGGCGGCGAAGATGATGGTGGAGATCAGCAAGGCCACCGACAACGAGGTGGGCGACGGCACCACTTCCGGCGTCATCCTGGCAGGCTCGCTCCTCGAGAAGGCCGAGGAGCTGATCAACCAGGACGTCCACCCGACCGTGGTCGTGGACGGCTACATGAAGGCCCTCGAGAAGGCCGAGCAGGTCCTCGAAAAGATAGCTGAGAAGGTCGACCCCACCTCGCGGGCTGACCTCATCAGGGTCGCTACGACCAGCATGCAGACCAAGCTGGTCTCGGACGACGCGCCGTTCCTCGCAGGACTCGTCGTGGACGCGGTCTTGCAGGTCGCGGAGAAGGTCGGTGACAGTTACAGGGTCGACATCGACAACGTGAAGGTCGAGAAGAAGCCCGGAGGCTCGATGATGGACACCAAGCTCATCTCTGGAGTGGCGCTAGACAAGGAAGTAGTGCACTCCGCGATGCCTAAGAAGATCGAGGGCGCCAAGATCGCGCTCATCAACTCCCCCCTCGAGATTGAGAAGACCGAGTTCAGCGCAGAGATCAGGATCAACGACCCCAGCCAGATGCAGGAGTTCCTCGACGAAGAGAGCAACATCCTGAAGGGGATGGTCCAGAAGGTGGCCGACTCAGGGGCGAACGTGCTCGTCTGCCAGAAGGGCATCGACGACAGCGCGCAGCAGTACCTCGCGAGGGCGGGCATCATGGCGATCAGGCGCGTCAAGGAGAGCGACATGACCAAGATATCAAAGGCCACGGGCGCGAGGATAGTCACCAACCTGGACGACCTCTCCTCCAAGGACCTTGGGCACGCCAAGATAGCGGAGGAGAGGAAGGTCGAGGAGGACAAGTGGGTCTTCATCGAGGGTGCGAAGAACCCGAAGGCGGTCACCATCCTGATCCGCGGCGGCTCGCAGAGGGTGGTCGACGAGGCCGAGAGGTCCATGCACGACGCGATAATGGTGACGAAGGACGTCATCGAGAAGCCGGCCATCGTGGCTGGAGGCGGAGCGCCCGAGGTCGAGGTCTCATACCAGGTGAGGGAGTGGGCGCAGAAGCTCACGGGCCGAGAGCAGCTCGCCGCGCTGAAGTTCGCTGAGGCCATAGAGGTGATCGCCACCATCCTCGCTGAGAACGCCGGGATGGACCCGATCGACACGCAGGTGGAGCTGAGGGCCAGGCACGGAAAGGGCGAGAAGTGGGCGGGAGTCGACGCGCTCTCCGGCAAGGTGTCCAACATGATGTCCAAGGGCGTGGTCGAGCCACTCGCGGTCAAGCTGCAGATACTGAAGGCCGCAACCGAGGCCGCGTCGATGCTACTGAGGATCGACGACGTCATCGCTTCCAGCAAGATGTCGGGCCCCCCGCCGGGAGCGGGCGGAGGCGGCATGGGTGGGATGGGCGGAATGGGCGGCATGCCCGGAATGTAAGGGCCTGCCTCTAATTCCCAACAAGGGTAATTCTGATAGGAATACCCTACCGCCACATTTATGAACCGGGTGGCGCTCGACGACCGCGTTCGAGCGATGCCCCCCGGGACCCCAGCAGAGCATTTTTCTCGCCCCCAGTCGACGGTCTCGGGAGCCGATGGAAGCGTGACGAAGAGGGCGTGGTGATCAGGCTGGGCAGGCGGACGCTCGAGGACATCCACGCTCACGCCGAGTCCACCTACCCCGAGGAGTGCTGCGGCCTCCTCATCGCAAGCTCGGGCAGCAAGGACGTCGTGGACTCGATCAAGATGAGGAACGCCTTCTCGGGGCCGAAGCACGACAGGTATCACATCGACCCGCTCGAGCTCTTCAAGGCGGACAGGGAGGCGGCGAGGAAGGGCCTGACGATCACCGGGATATACCACTCTCACCCCGACTATCCCGCGACCCTCTCGAAGTTCGACGTCGAGCACTCCTTCCCCTGGTACTCCTACGTCGTCGTCTCCGTCCCGAAGGGGGAGGCCGGGGACACGAGGTCGTGGCTCCCCAACGAGGACCACAGCTCAGTCGCCGAGGAGGCCATAGAGATACGCGACGGGATCGTCGAAGACACAGGAGTGGGCCAGAAGGCATGACCGTCACAATAATCATCCCGACGGCGCTGCGGCAGCACACCGACGACGAGGACGAGCTCAAGCTCAACGCGAGGACGGTCAGCGACGCCCTGAAGGAGCTCGTTACCGCCTTCCCAAACCTGCGGAGGCACCTCTACTCGGAGAGCGGGCGACTGAGGAACTTCATCAACATCTACCTCAACGAGGAGGACATCAGGTACAAGGAGGGCGAGAGCACCCAGCTCAAGGACGGGGACACCCTGATGATAGTCCCGGCGGTGGCGGGAGGGGCGCACTCCTCGGCGGACGACGAAGGGGACGACGAAGGGGACGACCAGAGGGTCTCCTTCTCCAGCGGGGAGTTCGCGCGCTACAGCCGCCACCTCATCATGCCCGAGGTCGGCCTCGAAGGCCAGGCCAAGCTAAAGTCGGCGAGCGTCCTGATAATCGGCGCGGGGGGCCTGGGGACTCCGTCGGCCACCTACCTCGCCGCCGCCGGGGTGGGCAGGATAGGTATAGTCGACTTCGACGTCATCGAGAAGAGCAACCTCCACCGCCAGGTGCTCTACTCCGAGCAGGACGTCGGGAAGAGCAAGGCGGACGTCGCTAGGAAGAGGCTGCTCGAGATCAACCCCAACGTCAGCGTGGAGGTGCACAAGGTGAGGCTCGACTCCTCCAACGCCCTGGAGATACTAGGGGCCTACGACATCATCCTCGACGGGACTGACAACTTCCCGACGCGATACCTCGTGAACGACGCGTGCGTCCTTCTGGGGAAGCCCAACGTATACGCGAGCATATTCAGGTTCGACGGGCAGGCTTCGGTCTTCTACGCGAGGGAGGGTCCCTGCTACAGGTGCCTCTACCCTGAGCCCCCGCCGCCCGGGCTGGTCCCCTCCTGCGCGGAGGGAGGCGTCCTCGGCGTCCTCCCGGGGATAATGGGGAGCATCCAGGCCGCGGAGGCGATAGACCTGATCCTGGGCAAGGGCAGGCCACTCATCGGGAGGCTAGTCCTCTTCGACGCGCTCGACATGACCTTCAAGGAGCTGAAGCTCCGCAAGAACCCCGACTGCTCCATCTGCGGGCCCAACCCGACGGTGACCAAGCTGATAGACTACGAGGCCTTCTGCGGAGTAGAGGAGGGGCTCAGCGCGGAGCTCGAGGTCTCCCCGAGAGCGCTGAAGCAGCTGGTCGACGGAGGCAAGGATGTCGTGGTCCTCGACGTGAGGGAGCCTTTCGAGTACGAGATCGCCCACCTGGGCAACGCGAAGCTGATCCCCCTGGGGCAGCTCCCCTCCCGCGTCAACGAGCTCGACACCGCGAGGCCGATCGTCGTCTACTGCCACACGGGCCAGAGGTCCGCGCAGGCCGTCAGGTTCCTCAACGGGCTCGGCTTCAAGAAGGCCAAGAACCTGAAGGGCGGCATCAAGGCGTGGGGGAGCGAGGT
>Ga0209517_10001288_pt1 | contig 38537 bp, 35 predicted proteins | sample PeaSoiMetSII2010_FD_187695 | JGI IMG/M metagenome (GOLD analysis project Ga0209517, IMG submission 187695) | Peat soil microbial communities from Weissenstadt, Germany - SII-2010 (SPAdes) (version 2) | ecosystem: Environmental > Terrestrial > Soil > Wetlands > Peat | place: Germany...
TTTGAGGTCTCAGGTGCCAGGTCTCAGGTCTCAGGAAAATCGTCGGCGGCTCTACAGAATATTGTTGACCTCGCGTCGAGTGGAGATTTTGAGTTCCTAAGACCTAAGACCTAAGACCTAAGACCTAAGACCTAAGACCTGACACCTGAAACCTGCAACTGCTTCTTGCTACACTCCTGCTATGGATCACGCTGGCCGCCTGCGTCGTCTTCGATCTGGGCTCGAAGAGAACGACCTGGACTTGCTGCTGGTGACTCACCTTCCGAATATTCACTACCTGTGCGGATTTACTGGAAGCGCCGCGGTTTTGCTGGTCGGCGATCATGGTTCCGACAATACTGGTTCGGTTCTGTTTACGGACGGCCGTTACCGCACCCAGGCAAAAGCAGAGATAAAGGGAGCGAACGTCAAGCAGGTGAAGATTGTCATTGCGTCGAAGTCTCCGCTGATGGCGGCTGCGGAATGGCTGGCTGGGCAGGGGAGAAGTTCGAAGCCAGGAACCTTGGCCCCAACCTGGGTGGGCATCGAAGCGGAAGCGATTACCGCCGGCATGCGCGACCGGTTGGCGTCGGCGCTGAAAGGCGGATTCGGCCGTGCGACGGGCGGAGGCGCCCGTCTCTCCAGCGGCTCCGGAAAGATACGGCTGCGTTCCGCGCCACCGCTGGTCGAGCGCGCCCGGATGGTGAAGGACGCGGCTGAGATTCTGCGCATCCGGCGAGCGGTGGAACTGGGCGCCGGTTTGTTCCGCATCGCGCGCGAGAAGATTCGGCCGGGTGTGCGAGAGGTCGAAGTCGCCGCCGCCATGGAATACGAGGCCCGTTGCGCCGGGGCCGAAGGCATGTCGTTCCCGACGATACTGGCTGCCGGAAAGCGCTCTGCGATCGTGCACGGCCGGGCCTCCGGCGCACGCATCCCCCGCCGGGGGTTCGTGGTCTGCGATTTTGGTGTTATACTCGCCGGTTATTGTTCGGATCGCACGCGTACGGTGCATGTCGGAAGGCCTTCGGGAGAAGCTCGAGGGTTGTACGAGGCGGTGCTGGAGGCGCAGCAGGCGGCGATCGCGGAGGTCCGTCCGGGCGTGACTGCCGCCGAAGTCGATAGCGCGGCGCGTCGTGTGCTCGGGAAGCGGAAATTGGCGCGGTACTTCACCCATTCGACCGGGCATGGTTTAGGATTAGAGATTCACGAGTTGCCCAGGTTGGCGGCGGGGCAAGCCCAGAAACTGGAACCGGGAATGGTGGTTACGATTGAGCCCGGGGCGTATGTTGCTGGGAAGTGGGGCGTGCGGATCGAAGATGTGGTGGTAGTTACCTCTTCGGGCTGCGAAGTGCTGACGGCCACAGAAAAAGAACTAGTTGTGATTTAGCGGCCTAATTTCCTGTAGAGACGCGGCTTGCCGCGTCTCCTGCCGCAGGGTGAGACGGGGCAAGCCCCGTCTCTACATAACGATTTACCTAGGAATTCAAGGCGGAACCTGCCCCTTATCCATGAATCAAAAAGAGCTGAAAGAGCTGATCGAGTTCTTAATCGAAAAGGACATCGCCGAATTTGAATTGGAGCGCGGCGACGTCAAGGTGAAGATCAAGCGCGCGGCCGAACCGGCGCCCGTGCCGTTGCCGGATTCCCGGTACATTGCGGTTCATCCGGCGCCGGTTGACGCGGGCGCCCACGTTTCCGCTTCGGTGCCAGCCAAAGTCGACCTCGCGGTAGCTGCCGCGGCAGTCCCAGCGCCAGAAGAGGATCTGCACATTGTGCGGTCGCCGATCGTGGGCACTTTTTACGAGGCGCCCTCGCCGGGATCCCCGCCTTTTGTCAAGGTCGGCGATGTTCTGGAAGTGGGCCAGGTATTGTGCATTGTCGAAGCGATGAAGCTGATGAACGAAATCGAATGCGACGTGGCGGGAGAGTTGGTCAAGAAACTCGTCGCCAACGGCCAGCCCATCGAGTACGGCCAGGAAATGTTCGCCATCCGGCCGGCGAAATAAGCTCTCAGCTCTCAGCTATCAGCTCTCAGTAAAATCAAGTGCTGTGGCAGTCGCAGGAATTTACTGAGAGCTGATAGCTGACAGCTGAGAGCTTTCACATCATGTTCAAGAAAATTCTGGTAGCGAATCGCGGCGAGATTGCGCTGCGCGTCATTTGCGCATGCAAGGAACTCGACATCCGCTCGGTGGCGATCTACAGCGAGGCGGACCGGAATTCGCTGCACGTGCGCTTTGCCGATGAAGCGATTTGCATCGGCCCGCCGCAACTGGCGCAGAGTTATCTCAACATTCCCGCAGTGATCAGCGCGGCGGAGATCGCGAACGTGGACGCCATCCACCCGGGGTATGGCCTGCTTTCGGAAAACGCCAACTTCGCGGAAGTGTGCGAGGCCTGTCACATCAAGTTCATCGGGCCCACTCCGGATGTGATCCGGCTGATGGGCGAAAAAGAAAAAGCCCGAGCCGCGATGAAGCAGCACGGCGTGCCGATCCTTCCCGGTTCGGACGGCGTGGTCGCCTCCGATGGAGAAGCGTGCGAGTGGGCGCGGCAGATCGGGTTTCCCGTCATCCTCAAAGCCACGGCGGGCGGCGGAGGGCGGGGCATGCGCATTGTGCGCAATGAAGACGAATTGCCCGGCCTCTACCGGCAGGCGCAGTCGGAGGCGTCGGCCGCCTTCGGCAACGGCGACCTTTACCTTGAGCGTTATGTCGTGAATCCGCGCCACATCGAATTCCAGGTGCTGGGCGATGAGCACGGCAACGTCGTCAGCTTAGGAGAACGCGAGTGCTCGATTCAGCGGCGCCACCAGAAACTGCTGGAGGAGTCGCCGTCGGTGCGGATGACGCCCGAGCTGCGCCAGGAAATCGGCGACGTCATCGGCAAAACGCTCAGCAGCGTCGGCTATCACAATGCCGGCACCATCGAATTCCTCATGGACCAGGAGCGGCGGCTTTACTTCATCGAGATGAACACGCGCATCCAGGTCGAGCATCCCGTTACGGAAATGGTCACGGACGTGGATCTGGTGAAGAGCCAGATCATGATCGCCGCCGGCGAAAAGCTGGCCGACGTGTTGCACGGCCCCATCGTGCATCGCGGACACGCGATCGAATGCCGCATCAACGCCGAGCATCCGGAGAAGTTCACGCCCTCGGCAGGCAAGATCACCACGTTCCATCCGCCGGGAGGGACAGGCGTGCGCATCGACACGGCCGCTTACGCCGAAGGCACGATTCCTCCGTATTACGATTCGCTGATCGCTAAGCTGATCGTCCGCGGCAAGGATCGCAGCGAAGCCATCTCGCGCATGAGCCGCGCTCTCGAAATGTTTATCGTGGAAGGAATCTACACGACGATACCGCTGCACCGGCGGATACTGGCGGACCCGGATTTCTGCGCGGGCAATTTCGATACGGGGTTTATTGAGAAATTCCTGGCGAAAAAAGAAGCGGCAGGTTGAAGCCATCATCTAAACCGCCTGAAGCCACGTCAATGCGAGAGTGGTGCCATGGATTCCCGCCTGGAAAAGTTGAAAGAAAATCTGGAGTCAACAGTAGAAGGCATGTCCACCGAGCAATTGAGCTCGCACCTCCCGGGCAAGTGGTGCGCGGCGGAGGTCTTGGAACATCTGTATCTCACCTACACCGGAACGATCCAGGGATTAGAGAGAGTAATGAGAAAAGGGAAACCGCTGGCCTCGCGGGCCTCCATGGCGCATCGCGTACTGACCTTCGTGGTCGTGGGATTGGGCCACCTGCCTGCCGGACGCAAAGCACCTGCGTTCTTGCAGCCGAAAGGCTTGCCGACGGAGCAGGTGCGAAACGAGATCGGGGCAAAGATTGTGGCGATGGATGCGATGATCACGCAGTGTGAATCCCGCTTCGGGCGCCGGGTCCACCTGCTCGACCATCCGTTTCTGGGCCCGTTGACTGCGACGCAATGGAGAAAGCTTCATCTGGTGCATGGACAGCATCACCTGAAACAGCTTCTCCGGCTTCGGGAAAGCACGACAAGGCAAATGAGCTGAACGCGAGCAAGCGCGGTCGTTTCTTCTAAACAGGACGCCAGTGAAATGGCCGATCGATCTGGAATGGGGGTTCCATGAAGCCGATCTCTCTGGTCGCCGTCCTGGTTTTTCTCGTTACCTGTTTCTTGGGATCAGTCGGCGCCCAAACCCGCGATCCGAAGGACGAAATCCCGATCGAACGTTGTGATGTTCTGCCCGTGGTCACGATGAAGGTTGCTGGGGAGAATCGGCGGTTCCTTCTGGATACCGGCGCCACTACGATCCTCAATATGAAGTCCTTCATGTCAGGTGAGTCGGGGAAGATCCACGTCGAGTCGTGGAGCGGAACAGCGGCCACCAGCGCCCGCGAGGTGTTTTTGCCCGAAGTAGAGTTAGGTACACACAAGCTGCGAAATTTGAAGCTCCCGGCCATTGACCTGAGTCCCATCGGCAAGGCCTGTGGAGGGCAGATCGACGGGATCCTGGGTGTGGATTTGCTCGATCAGATGGGGATGACCATCGATTTGAAGCGGCGAGTTGCCGTACCCGCGCCAACCGGTGAGCCGGGAGATTCCGCAGACGCATTTGCCGAGGCGGAACGGGACATGGGGGCCTGCAATGTCGCCTTCAATCAAGGAGATGTGAAAGCAATGGCGGAGTGCTTTGATCCGGAAATCGTTTTCTATACTCAGCATGGCGAGTATCGGGGACGCCAGGAGGTCGTGCGTTATCTGAGCGAGCGTTACTTCAAGTTTGCTCCCAAACTGCGCTATGACGCGAGGCCGCGTGACGTACACACCTTCGGCGACGCCTTGTGGTACTCCTACGATTTCTGGATTGATACCCCCGAGGAGCGCCTCACCGGGCACGGGATGACCATGTGCCGAAAGGATGCCGGAGGCCGGTGGCGCATCCTCAACGTACATAATTCCGTATTGGAAGCGGCCCCTGCCCCTGACCCGGTACACTGATCCGGTACCGTGAACTCTGTTATTCCACACAAAGCGATGGTTTCGCTGCCGCGTCTGTACCCAATCCTGGATACATTCTGTTCTTCTGACAGCAGAAGTTTGTTTCAGGCAGCCCATGACCTCGCTGCTGCGGGTTGCACCCTGCTGCAGTACCGCAACAAGTCGGGAAACGCACGGCGCACGCTCGAGGAGGCTCGTGAACTCAGGGTGCGGCTGGGGGCTGGCGTCAAGCTCATAATGAATGATCGCGCCGACCTTTGTCTGGCTGCTGGCTACGACGGCCTTCATGTTGGCCAGGATGATCTGTTGCCCGAATCGGCGCGGAGCATCCTTGGGCCTGACCGCTGGCTGGGCGTATCCACGCACAATCCGGAGCAACTCGGGGAGGCTGACAAAACTTCCGCCGACTACCTAGCCATCGGTCCCGTGTTTGCAACCAGCAGCAAGGCCAATCCCGATCCAGTCGTGGGCCTCGAAGGCGTTCGCCGGGCCAGGGAACTGACGCGCAAGCCCCTGGTTGCGATTGGCGGCATCACCCGTGCCAACGCCCGTTCCGTCATCGAAGCCGGAGCCGATGCCGTGGCGGTGATATCCGACTTGTTACGGGATCCGCGCAAATCAGCAGAGGAATTTTTGAGGATATTGAGGTAAAGTCGTGATTCGCGTAGCGCCGGCATCCTGCCCTGAGGCCTTGGCCGGAAGGGGCGGCGCTACAGAAACTAGGAGGTTCGTGAGCACGAAGGTTCAGCCCCCAGTTCCCGCTTCCCGCGTCGACGATTGGGAGCGCCACAGCCAGCAAGACAAGGAACTCGTCAAGGGTCTTGGCCTGACCAGCGCCACCATGCTGGTGATGGGCTCGATGATCGGCTCGGGCATCTTTATTGTGTCCGCCGAAATTTCCCGCGAGGTACAGTCGCCGGCGCTGCTCATAGGGGCGTGGGTGATTACCGGATTCTTAACCATCGTCGGCGCCCTCAGCTACGGCGAGCTGGCGGCCATGATGCCGCGGGCGGGCGGGCAGTACGTCTATCTGCGCGAGTCACTCGGCCCACTCTGGGGTTTTCTTTATGGCTGGACTCTGTTTCTCGTGATTCAGACCGGCACGATTGCCGCCGTGGGCGTAGCGTTTGGTAAATTCCTCGGCATTTTCTGGCCAGCCGTTTCTTCAACTCATTGGATCGTCCACTTGTGGAAAGTACCGAAGTTTGCAATCGGTCCGATGATGCTCGGCGGCATGGACGTCGGACTGAATACGCAGAACTTCGTCGCCATCCTGGTAGTGGTGGTGCTCTCGATCATCAATATTTTCGGCGTGAAGACGGGCGCTTTCATCCAGAACATCTTCACTTCGGCGAAAGTTTCGGCGCTGCTCGGACTGGCCCTCTTCGGAGTTTTTCTTGGGCGGAACGCGCACGCAGTGGCCGCGAATTTCGGGGCAAACTTCTGGAAGAATTCTGGCCTTGGCACGTTGCATGACGTGGGCGGAGGGGTTTTCGTCTCGACGCTCACCGTGTTGGCGATTGCGCAGGTGGGATCGCTGTTTTCCGCCGATGCCTGGAACAACGTTACGTTTACGGCCGGCGAGGTGAAAAATCCCAGCCGGAATCTTCCCCTGTCGCTGGCGCTCGGCACCGGCGTGGTGATCGCGCTCTATATCGCCTGCAACTTTATTTATCTGGGGGCGCTGCCGCTGGTGGGCAGTCCCACCGGTTCAACGCTCGTCGAGCGCGGAATTCAGTATGCCAGTGAAGACCGCGTCGCTACCGCCGTCATGACGCAGATGTTCGGTTCCGCCGGCGGAGCGCTAATGGCCGTCGCCATCATGATTTCCGGCTTCGGCTGCTGCAATGGTTTGATTCTCTCCGGAGCGCGCGTCTACTACGCCATGGCCAAGGATGGTCTTTTCTTTCGCAGCGTTGCCCGGCTGCATCCCGGCTACAAGACGCCCGCGGTTTCGCTGATGGTGCAGATGGTTTGGACGTGCGTCCTCTGCATCTCCGGCAGCTATGGCCAGCTTCTCGACTACATTATTTTCGCGGTGCTGGTGTTCTACATTCTGACGATCTTCGGACTGTTCGTCTTGCGCCGCACTCATGCCGAGGCCGAGCGTCCGTATAAAGCCATCGGATACCCCGTTCTGCCCGCTGTCTACATCGTGATGGCCCTATTGATCGACGTTGTGCTGTTACGCTATAAGCCGCAATACACCTGGCCGGGACTGATCATCGTTCTGCTGGGCATTCCGGTGTACTACATCTGGCGGCCGCGAGCCGAGACGACTTCGTTTTAACCGACTAGTTCTTACTCACAGGAGAAACGCAATTCATGACTGACCTCTTTGCGAAAAAGCCGATTGAGCTTCTGATGGAGGAGGCGCGAGAGACTGGCACGCATAGCCTGAAACGCACGCTCGGTGTATTTCAGCTGACGGCGCTGGGCGTCGGCGCGGTGATTGGAGCCGGAATCTTCGTGCTCTCGGGATTGGGCGCCCACTACGCCGGGCCGGGGCTGATGCTCTCCTTTGTGCTCTCCGGGTTGGGTTGCACGTTCGCCGCCCTTTGCTACGCGGAGTTTGCGGCGATGATCCCATTGGCGGGCAGCGCTTACACCTACGCTTACGCTACCCTGGGCGAAATCATTGCCTGGATCATCGGCTGGGACCTCACGCTCGAATACGCCATGGGCGCCAGTACCGTGTCCTCCGGCTGGTCGAATCACTTCATCGAACTGCTCAATATTTTCCACATCAGGATGCCGTTGTGGCTGGCCTACGACCACTGGACGGGACTCGGCGAGGCGGAGAAGATAATCGCTCGCCAGATGGCGCTGGCCGCCGATCCCACGCTGGTGCCCGGCACGCAGGTTTTCCTTAATAAGGTAACGGCGATCATGGGAGCGCAATCGCCAGAGTTGGTACAAAAAGCTCACGATCTGCTAAATGCGCCACATCTGTTCGGGCACGAGATCGGTCTCAACGTGCCGGCCTTCGCGATCGCTCTGGTGATTACGGCGATTCTGGTGATTGGCATCAAGGAGAGCGCCCGCTTCAACACCACCATCGTCACCATTAAGGTCGGGGTGGTCCTGTTTGTGATCGCACTGGGCATCCACTACGTCAGCGCGGTTAACTGGGGAACGGACTGGGCGAGTTTTGCGCCCTTCGGATTCTCTGGAATCGGGGCTGGAGCTGCTTACATCTTCTTCGCGTATATCGGATTCGATGCGGTTTCCACGACCGCCCAGGAGGCGAAGAATCCGCAGCGCGATCTTCCCATCGGAATCATTGCTTCGCTTCTGATCTGCACATTTTTGTATATCGCGGTGGCGGCGGTTCTGACCGGGATGGTGCCGTGGCGAGAGATCAACATCGAGGCGCCCATTGCGCGCGCTTTTCTGGACCGTGGTCTTACCGGCGCCTCCCACATCATCACGCTTGGAGCGCTGGCGGGCCTTACCAGCGTGATGCTCGTCATGCTTCTGGGGCAGACCCGTGTCTTGTATTCGATGGCCAACGACGGGCTGTTGCCGAAGAAATTCTTCGCCGATGTTCACCCGCGCTTCCGGACGCCGTGGAAGAACACCATGCTCGTGGGCCTGCTGGCGGCGATCGTGGGCAGCCTGACGCCGATCGACGATATCGGAAAAATGGTGAACATCGGAACCTTGCTGGCCTTCGTGATCGTTTGTATCGCCATCCTGGCCCTGCGGCATACGAACCCCGGCCAGCCTCGTCCCTTCCGGACGCCCTGGGTGCCGTTTGTTCCGGTTATGGGCATCCTCTTCAACGGCTACATGATGTACAAGCTCGGCTGGATCAACTGGGCGCGATTGATTATCTGGCTGATTATTGGGATGGTCGTGTATTTCACGTACAGCCGGAAACACAGCCGCGTGCAGGCGGCGCTGGAAGGGCGCAAGACAACCTAACTCAGCTAACGGAGGCGAAGATGACCAACTATCGGATGGTGCTTGTGCTGAGCGTGATGGTCTGTTTATTGGCCGGTGCGTCGGCAATTTCATCCGGGAAGACAGTCCAATCGCAAGCGTCGGACCAAGCTTCGGACAACGAGCAAGCAGTCTGGCATCTGGAGCACGCGTATTGGGGCTACGTCCAGGCGAACAATTTGAGCGCTTATTCAGACCTGTGGCACAAGGACTTCCTGGGCTGGCCGGCGCAGAGCGCAGCGCCCGTCCGAAAAGACCACATCACCGACTGGATCACCTCGCAAACCGCAAAGGGGCTGACTTTCAAGTCCATTGAATTTAAACCTGCGAGGATTCAAGTAACCGGGAACGTCGCGGTGGCGTGTTACTGGATCACGTTTAAATGGCTGGACAAGGATGGCATCGGAGCAGCGCATACACTCCGCATCACCCATACGTGGCTCAAGGACGGGAAGGACTGGCGGATCATTGGGGGAATGTCAATGCCGGAACCCGCGCCTCCGCAGAACTAACTAAGGTCAACACGTAAAGGCTCTCCGGCCAGGAAGGACGTATCCGCTCCGCAGTTCATTCAGACGGGCAAGGACGCCCGTCGCTCCATCACCTGCTGCTACTCCTGCGCTTTCCTGGCGATCGCCGTCACGAGTCGACGTGGGGAGAAGCGCACCGATTGCGCCAGCAGCCAATTCTTGAATCCTGAAATCACCACGGGCTTCCCGGCCAGCAATGCGCGATAGCCGTCTTCGGCTACGGTACGCGCATCCATCGAACCGAACTTCAGAAAGCGTTGGCCGGTTGCGTTCGCGCGCTTGTGGAACTCCGTGGCCGTCGCACCGGGGCACAGGCAGGTTACGGTTATGCCCGTCCCCTGGAGTTCATTGGCCAGCGCTTCTGAAAAATGCAGGACATACGCCTTGGTCGCAAAGTAGACGGCCATCAGCGGCCCCGGCTGAAACGCCGCGGTGGACGCCACATTCAGGATGCGGCCAGTCTTGCCCTCAATCATCGCCGGAAGATACAGGCGAGTGAGGTGGGTGAGAGTCGTCACGTTGAGCTGGATTTGGCGCAGGCATTCTTCCAGATCGTTCTCGGCAAACAAACCATACTGTCCGAATCCGGCGTTGTTGACCAGCACGTCCACCTGGATGTCGGCGCGCGTCGTTTGATCCAGCACATAGGCGGCCGCGCCCGGTTCAGTCAGGTCGGTCGCGAGGATCAGCGAACGGGTGCTGTGGGCCTTCTCCAGTTCGGACGCGAGCTGGCGGAGTCTGTCGGCGCTGCGGGCGACGAGCACCAGGTTGTATCCTTCGCGCGCGAAGATGCGCGCGAATTCCATGCCGATGCCGAACGAGGCGCCGGTGATCAGAGCGGTCTTGGAATGAGCATTCAGCACTTAGCAATTAGCACTTAGCAATTGGAGCGTGTTTCATAAATCGGTCTTGGGAAGGGCACGGCTTCAGCCGTGCCGTTCAGGTCCTGACAAAATGCGGGCTTCAGCCCCGGAGGGAGAGGCCTTCCTCGCTGAAAGAGATTTATGAAAAAGCTCTGAGTGCTAAATGCTAATTGCTAATTGCTAGGTGCTAATTGCTGAACGCTCTCCGTTACACTCCGTAGATCGAGTGCCACGAGGTTGCGGCCTTCAAACAATCGTTCACGTTATTGATGTTCTTTACTCCTTCATCTTCCAGCCACTTCCGGAAAGCGCCGGCGCCCTGTTTCGCGTAGATGGGGATGCCCTCTTTCCAGGTGGCGCGTCCGCAGAGCACGCCGTTGAACTTCACCCCCGACTCGGCGGCCAGCTCCAGCGACTCGGTGAACTCGGAATTGCTCACGCCCGCCGACAGATAGATGAACGGCTTGGTGGCGACCACGGCTGCCTCATGGAAGAATTTCATCGCTTCGTGTTTCGAGTAGGCTTTTTCACCTTTGCAGGATTGGGTCCCTTCGACATACTTCATGTTGATTGGGACTTCGACCTTCATGACGTCGACGCCATAGCGGTCTTTGGTGAATTCGCGCATGGCTTCGATGACCGCCTTCGGCTTCTTCTTCGCGAAATCGAAACCTTTCTCGTCCACGCCTTCTTCGTAGGTGACGAACTCCAGGAAGAACGGGATGTCATTGGCGCGGCACTCATCGCCTAACCGTTCGACCCAGGCGTGTTTCTTGTCGTTGATTTCTTTCGGATCGAACGGCGTGTAGTAGAGCAGAATCTTGACGCAGTCGGCGCCTGCTTCCTTCAGACGGCGCGCCGACCAATGGTCGAGCAGATCGCCGAGGCGTCCCGGACCGGTCTTGTCGTAGCCGGTCTTTTCATAGGCCAGCAACAGGCCGGCGTTCTTGGCGCGGCGCTTCGAAGCCGGCAGCCCCCACTCGGGATCGAGCAGGATGGCGCTGGCGTGGGGCGTCAGGACCTCGCTCACCAGAATCTTGAATTCTTCCATCATGGCGTCGGAGACAGCTGAGCCTTTCTCTTTGGCGAGGGACTTCTGCAGTGAGCCGCGCTGATCCATGGCGGCGGCGGCGATTACGCCGCGTTCATTCGATACCGCCTTCATTCCGGCGAGTTTGCCGGGCGTGAGTTTCATAGGTCCTCCCATCGGTATTTTGGCATGGTTGAAAGCGTGCGCGTGTTAGCAAAGCAAAACGAAACGATTTGTCAGTCTGGAGGCGGCCGGGTGCATCTTCTGGGAAATGATACGACATCGTGTGATGGCCGTCACCGGAGTTGCGCTCGCCGCATTTTACACTGAGTCAAGGGTCATCGATCTCATTCGAGAAGGAGTGGCAATTTATGCCTTTAGTTTCAATGCGGCAACTCTTAGACGAAGCGTCCAAAGGCGGCTACGGCGTCGGAGCATTCAACGTGAACAACATGGAGCAGATTCAGGCCATCATGGAAGCGGCCAAGGAGACCCGTTCTCCGGTCATCATTCAAGCCAGCCGCGGCGCGCGCTCCTACTCGCAGGACAAATTTCTTTATCACCTGATGCTGGCGGCAGCGGAACTGTATCCCGAGATTCCTCTGGTCATGCACCTCGACCACGGCAACAGCGTCGAAACCTGCAAATCCGCCATCGATCTCGGTTTTACCAGCGTGATGATGGACGGCTCTCTGATGCCCGACGGCAAGACTCCCTCCAGTTTCGATTACAACGTGCAGGTGACGAAGGATGTCGTCGCCTTGGCCCACGCCAAGGGTGTGACGGTCGAAGGCGAGATCGGAGTGCTCGGCGGAATTGAAGACGGACACGGCGCCGGCGGCACCGGTCTGGAGCATGTCACCGATCCCGATCAGGCGGTCGAGTTTGTCGAGAAAACCGGTCTGGACGCTCTTGCCATCGCCATCGGCACCAGCCACGGCGCCTACAAATTCTCCAAGAAGCCCGACGGTTCCGTGCTGAAGATGGATGTACTGATCAAGATTCACCAGCGCCTGCCCAAGACGCACCTGGTGATGCACGGATCGTCGAGCGTGCCGAAGGACTTGCAAGACATTATCAACCAATACGGCGGCAAGTTGAAGCCGACCTGGGGCGTGCCGGTGGAAGAGATTCAACTCGGCATCCGTAACGGCGTGCGCAAGATCAACGTCGATACCGACAACCGGCTGGCCATCACCGGCGCCATCCGCAAGGTGTTTATGGAAACGCCGGAGAAATTCGATCCGCGCGACTACTTGAAACCGGCGCGCGAGGCCATGAAGAAAGTCGTGGCCCAGCGCATGACCCAATTCGGCCAGGCCGGACACGCCGGCGATTACAAACCAATTCCGCTGGCCGAGGTTGCGAAGCAGTACAACTAGCGCGCTGCGGGAAGGAATCCAGAGCGTTCTCATGGTTACCGTAGACTGCGATCTGGTTCTGGGTAGGGCACGGCTTCAGCCGTGCCGCTAACGACTGCCAGAAATGCGGGCTTTAGCCCCTGAGGGATTGCCGGTCGCGAGTTTACACCAACCATGAAAACGGTATAACGGTTTGACCATGGCGGATAGGGCGTTGCTCCTGTCCGCCTTTTGCGTGCCCAGCTTTGGGACGAGACTCAGTGTCCAGGAAACTGGTAGCGCAGCCCGATGCGCGCGAGGATGGGAGCGCCGAGATACGGTACAGGATTTAGGTTCGCGTAGTAGCGCTGATTGAACGCGTTTTCCGCGGCCGCGAAGACTTCCACCCCATGACCGAGCGAGCGCCCCACGTACAGGTCGACGGTAAAGAACTTCTTCAGCAATAAACTGTTCAAGTCGTTATCGAACTGTTGGCCAACGAAGGTTCCTTGCACGTTGGCGGTGACGATCTTGGGATTCACATAGCGCGCTTGCAGCGTGAACTGCTGGTGCGGCACCTCGGGTATCCAATTTCCCACCAGCGATGGGTTCAGCGCGTTTGGCGTGTAGCTGGATACGACGGCGTGGGCGAACTGGTAGCCTCCGGCGAATTGGAGGGCACTGCTCACGCGGAATTCGCCGTCGAGATTCACTCCCGTCGAGAGCGTGCGGTCGACGTTCTCTTTCTCGGCCTGGATCGGGTTGGTCGTATTGTTGATGGTAACGTTCACGACGGCATGGGTGATGTCGTTCCAGAAAAACGTTGTCCGCAAACTGAGGCGGTCGGAAAGCAGGCTCTGCCGGACTCCCGCTTCCACGCCCGTCAATCGTTCGGCAACCAGATCGGGGTTGCCGAAGGTCAGGGTGTTGCCTTGACGAAAATTTCGATAGAGTTCGTTCAAGGTAGGTGCGCGGAAGGCGCGATAACCCGAAGCGGTGAACGAGGTGCCGTGTCCGGCATGGTAGAGCAGTGAAACGCGCGGATTGAGCGCGTCGGAAGTGCGGTCAGGGTAGGGCGTCAGCGTCGTGCCGGCGGAGTTGATGGCGATGAGCCGCGCATCAACGTCGCTCCAGTGATCGTAGCCGAGCGACAGGTTCGCAATCAGCTTCCGGCCAAGTTGAAGAATGTCTTCTCCAAAAACCCGCATCGTGCGTTCGTGTCCGCCGCTGAGAGTGCTCCCGTTCGGGCCCCCGGGTTTGAACAAGTCATCGTTGCTCGAACCATGCACTTCTCGCATTTCGAACCCGGCCACCAGTGTCTGCATGCGGCCAACCGGGCGCGACCATTGGGCGCTGCCACCGAGCGCCTGCGACGGAACCGACTGCTCGTCGGTAAGGCTTTCGGTATCGCGTTGCGATTTGACCGATGTGATTGCAGAGTAAGTCTGATAGTACGACTCGAAGAGTCCGAACACGCGGGCGGAAATCGCTCCCAGGCTTTTCGTTTCGTAGTTCCATCCGGTTGCGAAGTCCGCCAATTGCGTGGTGTTTAACTGGATCACCGTGCCGTTGTGCCGATCTTCATTGAAGTAGGAGCCCCGAGCGAAGAAACGGCTGAAGTCGCCAAAACGCCGGCCGAGATCGACCTCGGTCAGTTCGTGGGTGGAGTTGGCGGGCGAATCGACTGGGCCGCGTTGGGACTCAGGCACCGGAACATAGCCATTCGTGCGGAACAAATCGGTGGATGCTGAGCCGTACCACGGCCCCACGCGAGTTCCTGCCCACAGCGATAACTCGGGCGTGTTTTCACTTCCCCAGGAACTCTCGGCGGAGATCGCCGTCTGTTCAGGCTCGCGAGTGCGGAATTGAATCACGCCGCCCATGGCCGTCGAACCGTAGAGGCTGGCATCGGCGCCGCCGCGAACGACTTCGACGTCGCTGATGGATTCGCGGACCACGCGGTCCCAATAAACCCATCCGCCGAAGGGATCGTTGAGGGGAATGTCATCGACCAAGACGAGGGCGCGGCTGGCGCCGCTGGCGCCGACTCCGCGCATGGAAACGCCCTGCGTGCCTGGATTTCCAGTGCGGCTGCTAGAACGGCGAAAGAGGGTGAAGCCGGGCACTTCGCGAAGCACATCATCGAGTGCGAGCGCTGGTGTAGAGGCCAGATCGTTGTCGGAGATGGTGACGCTGTCGGCGGGAGAATCCTCCAGTGCAGTGTTAATCCGAGTCGCGGTGACCAGCATGGTGCGAGTCTCGCAGATGCAGGTACAACAGCACACTGCGGGCTGCACGACAAGGACCAGTTCGGGCTCGCCCTTCCACGTGCGCTGGAGAGCTTTCGTGTCGCACCCGGAAACGGTGATGGTGGCGGAGCGAACGGGGACCTCGGGCAGGATAAACCTGCCGTTAGCGTCGGTAACGACGGTTTGCTGATAGGCTCCGCCTGAGATCGTTACGCGAGCGCCGACGATCGCGGTCCCTGCGGAGTTACGCACCATGCCCTCGACGCGTTGCGTCTGGGCAAGGGCAGTCGCGCACCAGGCAAACGCAACAACCGCCATGACGATGGTTTTGAATGGCACAGTGGATAGCGTAGAGGAATTGACGGAATTTTGTGTCATGACCGAAGTCACTGCCGCAGAGCCAGCCCTCCGAGCAGCGCCCGCTGCTTAGCAATCAGCGACTGGATCCCCTGGCGCGCCAAGGCCATCATCTTGGCGAGTTGAGCGTCGTCGAACACCTGGTGCTCGGCCGTTGCTTGCAGTTCGACAATTTTATTGCCTGCCGTCATGACGAAGTTCATGTCCACGTCGGCGCGCGAGTCTTCTTCGTAGTTCAGATCGAGAAGAACTTCGCCGTCCACAATGCCTACGCTGATGGCGGCCACAAAATCCTTGATGGGCGCGGCGGACAGGGTTCCGGCATCGACCAGGCGCTGCAGAGCCAGGCCCAGCGCGACGAAAGCTCCGGTGATCGAAGCCGTTCGTGTGCCCCCGTCGGCCTGGATCACGTCGCAATCGATCCAGATGGTGCGCTCGCCCAGGCGCTTCAAGTCGGCCACGGCGCGGAGCGAACGTCCGATGAGCCGCTGGATCTCCTGGGTTCGCCCGCTTGGCCGTCCCTTGGCCGATTCGCGCGCGGTGCGGGTCAGGGTCGAGCGGGGCAGCATTCCGTACTCGCCGGAAATCCATCCCTTGCCCGAATTGCGCAAGAACAGAGGGACCGATTCTTCGACCGAGGCGGTGCAGATGACGCGGGTGTTGCCCATCTCAATCAGCGCCGAGCCCTCCGCCGTCGAGATGAAGTCGGGAATGATGTTGACGGGACGAACCTGCTCGGGAGTGCGGTTATCGCTGCGAAAGATCATGAGAGGGAATTCTAACAGTCGGCGTCCGGATCAGCTCTCAGCGGGTGCCCCACTCATTCGCGTTCTTTGCGAATGAGTGGGCCGCTGCGAATGAGGCTCGCACTGTTCCCATCACTAAACGTCGCGACCGGACGAGCCTTGATCTCCAGCGGCCACTCCTGAAACTTTACTCGTACCAATCCGGTCACTCGGTAAAGATACGAACGAAAGCTGCTCCACTCCCACTGTTCCGGCTTGTCTACCAATCCGCGCTTTACCAGGTTGCGGTGCATGTAACGCAGCTTCTCGATTTGCTTCTGTTCGGTCCACACGTTGAAATCGTAGAAGCGTTTCTGCCAGACCGGAGCCGGATCGGGGTCGGGAGGCCCACTCATCGCAAAGGACGCGATGAGTGGGGCACCCGCACTCTTTCCCTTGGTTCTTAGTTTCTTCGTGAACCTTTCTTTTAGGACTTTCATCACTACCGAGGGATCGCCCTCTTCCGGTTCGGTTATGAGCAGGTGAAAGTGCTCGGGCATGATGACGTATCCGTGGACCACGAAGCGGTACTTCTGGCGCGCTTCTTCCGGAATGCTCAGAAACAGATCGCGGCGCTCGGACGTGTCCAGTTGCGGCTGGCGGTGGTAGCAACTGCAGGTGATGAAATGCAGGTGATGGGCGCCGTAATAGCGATGCAGGCCCTTGGTCATCCCGTTAGCTTAGACACGGGAGTTCGAGATTAGCTGTGACCTGGGTCGCAGCCGGATTGTGACAAACCCACTCATTCGCACAGAACGCGAATGAGTGGGGCACCCGCCGAGTTACTTCCCCAGTCGCCAGACCAGCCCGGTGGAAACGCGGACATGGTTTTGTCCCGTGCCCTGGTTTGTCAGATAGTCGGACTCAAGCCGCCAGGCCAAATTGTGCTTGAGGGAGTAGTCCACTCCACCACCCAGAGCCATGGCAAATTCGAGGCCCGAGCCAACGTTGACAGGGACTCCGCCGATGAAGCAACTGCTCGAACAGGTTATGATCTCCGACCGGGTTACATGCGAATTCTGTCCGCCCAGAAGAAAGTGGGCGAATGGCCGGATCTTCCCGGCAGGATAGGAAAACTGCGGCCCGAAAAGGAAGTTGTGGATCTTGGGGCTCGAAGCTATTTCGGTGATCGTCTCCGTCAACGTGGGTAGAGTCACGGTTCTCGTGGTCGAGGTCGACGAACCGCTATAGTAGCCGCTGACGTCGGTTGCAAAGCTGAACCAGCGGTTCATGTTCACTGCGACCGACCCGTCCCATCCGAACGTTCCCAGCCGCCCGCTGGGACTGGAAGAGATAGTTTCTGTCGGACTCGAGAAGCTCGAAGTGCCTGGAATCAGCTCATAGTTTCCATACGAAAATCCGGCAAAGATCTCCGCTTTCGGAGCATCCTGCGCCAAGACTGCAAGGTTACACACAACGAGGACGACTACACAAATGAAGGGGCGCATTTTCAGTTCTCCATAAGGTGGAATGATTGACCAGGAGACGAACGGCCTGGCTGTAAGTTAAAAGGGCGCAGATCTTACAAATTGCGGACACAATGATCTGCGAAAATGTCTCAGCAATGGAACTTAGTTCGACGGAACCGATCAAACTACCAGAGCGACGATACTATCGGCAAGTTAAAGATTCCCGCGGTACTGTTACAGTTTGAAAACTGTAACAGCACCATTCCCGCAGCTTACTAGGACAAGACTGGTTTCGGGTGTTGGATTGCTTACTGATTGGCCGCCTGCTCAACCGTAATCACGTCGAACGTCTCGGTCAGGTCGGCGTGTCCGGCGAGGGTTTCGCGCGTCTTACCCTCGACCAGGATGTTGACCCGACTTATTCCCGGAACGTTGGCGGCGAGGGTCTCCACCAGCGAATTGACGGTGAGTTGCTCGCTGAGAATGCCGGAGCGATGCTGGTCGGCGAAGGCGGCATTCAGATCGATGACGGCTGCGCCCGGATCGACGAGAAAGATGCTGCGGATGTCGGCCGCCGGAGGCAGAGGATGAGCGGAGTCCGGTTGCTGGTAGATGCGCAGCAGGGCGCGCAATAATTCCTCGGCGCGCTGCTGGCGTCCTCCGGGAAGAGGAATCTGCGCCGATCGCGCGCGGAGTGTGCCGGCGTCGTCATCGGCGACATAGAGGGTCACGGTTTCCGTTGGACCCGAAGCTGGGGGAGCGACGGGGAGCGCGTCGGCCGCCGCATACTGAAATTCTTCCGCTCGCCGCCGCATGTGGCGGACGTAGATACCCATCGACACGACCAGGACCAGCAACGCGGCGACACCGATCAGAAGATGCCGCGGGATCATGGTTGCACCTTCATGGCTGAGCTCCCAGGCGGTCGCGGACGGAAACAACCGCGTCTGCGATCGCGGAGGCGGCGCGTTGTTGATAGTTCGCGTTGGTCAATTCGGCAACACCATCGGTTCCGGGCGCCAGTTCCACGGCGACTGCGGGCATGGACACATTATTCAACGGCCGCAGAGACGCGGAAGACGCTCGCACCGGGAATTCTCTCTTCTGCATCTGGGCGACGATGGCCGCCGACACGATCCGGCTGACGGGCAATGCCGGCGACTGGGCCGCATTCCACGCATGAAACGCTCCTTTGCTCGGTCCTTCCACCGGAAGCAGAGCGGTGTAGACGCGTGCGCCGCTGCCCTGTGAGGTCGCATGCAGGCTAATGTAGATTCCGGCGCGAGCCACGTTGGCGGCTGCGGCGCGCTGATCCAGAGTCGAACTGGTGTCCGCATCGCGCAGCAGCGCGACCGCGAACCCCCGAACCTCCAGTTCATGGCGCAGCAGCCGCGCGAATCCCAGCGTGACATCTTTTTCGGCCAGGGTATCGGTCAAGGCCGCACCGCGTTCGCTGCCGCCGTGCGCGGGATCGACCACGGCCAGAACGCGACGGCTGCTGCCCGAGGCAACGTTTGCAGTGGGCGAGGTCGGCGCGGGATTTTGCGATCCGGCTACACTCGGCGTGGCGGGTGCTTGTGGGACAACCGAAATGACGATCGTCTTCCTATCATTGCTGAAGCTTGCCATCAGCGGCTGGGTGGCCGCCACGTCTAATTCGGCGTCCCCGTTGTTCTCGGAGTAACTGGCCTGCGTGATGACTTTGTTGTCGAAAGAAATCGACTGGCTCCCCGGAGACACGACCGGGTCCCGCTTAAAGACCATCCGCAGCTTGCCTGGTTCGGTGGAGATGGTGGGGTTCACAGGCGCACTAAAATTCAGCGCCAGCCGGAGTGGATTGCTTGCGTCCGGTTGGAAGCCGACTTGGATGCGGACGTCGCCGACGAACAGCCGGCGCGCGCTTTCGTGAAAGTTCACCGGCGTTTCCAGAAAACGTGGCAGCAATGCGCTCAGCGAGCTCAGGGGAACCAGTCCATGCGAGTTTTCGATCAGGAACGGAGCCGACAAATCGAAATTGCGTCCACGAATCCGGGCCCGCGTCTTTCCCGCAGCAAACTCGGCATCCACCGCGTTATATCGAAGGTTCCAGCGCCGTCCGTCAGTCTGGGAGCTTACGCGGCCCAGCGGTTCCAGAAGTTCGAGCAGGCCGACATACTCATGGCCCGCACGCTCCAGGACCGGAAGCGTATAAATCGCGACGGGAGAATAGACGGAGATGTGCTTTTCTTCCAAGGAAGGCGCTGCGGACAGAAGTAGCAGTACCCAGTACGTAGTACCCAGTACCCAGTAGCCCACTTTCCACCGAGAACTGGGTACTGAGTACTGGGGACTAGGTACTTTAGTCCAGCGCATAGATCGTGAGACCACTTAGCAATTTGGGGTAGAAATCGGTGGACTTCTGGGGCAGCACTTCGCCGGCAAAGGCGATGTCGCGAACCTGCTCCATGCGCACTGGATTCATCAGGAACGCGATTTGCGCCTTTCCGCTCTGCACCTGCGCGAGCGCTTCCGCGGCCTCGCGACAGTAGGAAACGTTTTCCTGATTGCGAATGGCTTCCTCGGAGATCTTCAGCACGCTTTCCAGCAGGCACTTGTGCAATTGCACGACGTCCAGCGATTGCTGGCGCAGGGAAAGGTTTCCGAACAAGCGAGTGCCAATGGCCTTTGGCGAGTGCAGCAGGAATGCACGTTGGGCGGCGACCGCGAGCAATGCGGTTCCCGCGTGGCCGGCCTGCCGCAGAATCGCTGTGGCGCGCGCCGCGTCGACTCCGGCATCGACCTCTTCGATATTGAAGAATTGCTGGGCCTCAGCCCGAAATTTTGCAGGCGAAAAAGATCGCAGGCCGAATGCGAGCCGGTGCGTTGGCAGAATGACCAGACCCGGGCGATCGATATTTTGACGATCCGTACTTTGTCGATCGAGATTTTGACGATCGAGATTTTGCTGATCGATGTCGACGAAGGTCATCATCACCGAGTCGTACGGAGCGGGCAGGCCCGTGCCGGTGTCGGCCATGGCTCGCCGTTCGTTCCGATAAGCCAAGGCAGTCTCGTAGCGGTGATGGCCGTCGGCGATGATCAGCTTCTGGTTCCGCATCTGTTCCTGCACGGCGGCGATGACCGAGGCGTCGGAAATCTTCCATACGCGGTGGACCACGTCGTACTCGTCGGTGACCTCGATGTCGGCGTCTGTGGCGGCCGCTGAATCGAGCAGGGTGTCTACCTTGCCCGCCCCGCTATAGAGCATGAAGATTTGACCAAAGTGGGCTCGATTCGCCCGCAACAGGTCGAGCCGGTCGGCCTTCGGTTTGGCTAGCGTCTGCTCGTGCCGGAACACAACCCCGGCGGAATATTCCTCGATCCGGCCGAGCGCGATGAAGCCGCGGCGCTCGCCCCGCGACGGGCTTCCGGGAACGTGTCCCGGTGCGCCTGCCGGCATTAGGAACGTCTGGGAATAGCGGTAGATCGAAGGCTCGGGATCCCGCCGCAAAATGCCTGTCTGGCGCCAGTTCTGGAAGGACGCCGCCGATCGGGTATAGACGTTTTCGGCGTCCCCGTCTCCCGGCATGCGTTTTCCGAGAATAATCCGCACCAGATTATAAGGACTAGCCTGATAGTAGCGTTCCTGCATGGCGGGGGTGATTTTGTCGTAGGGCTGGGTCACAACCTGCTGGACCGGGACGCGCTCAGGGTCGTAGCGCCAGGCTCGGAACGGGGAGATAATTGCCATAAGGGGAACGCAGAATTGTAGCAGGGACGATCCGGTCCCGGCCCAAATGAGTCCGCCGCGAGCCGCACGCCGCTTGCAACCCGTTTGCTCGCAACTCGCGGCCCGCGGCTCGGCAGCGCGGAACCAGCCCACTGCCCAAAAACGGAAAAAAGATGCGCAGCGTCGTTCAGAAATTAGCGGCCGGTGACAAAAAAGTGACAACGCTTTTTCAGGATTGTGCTAGTATCCGGCTCAGAAGAGATTTTGATGACCTGCCTTGTGGGATGCCGGTCGTCTCCCTCCGAGGCGCGGATTCGCGCTGATTGAGTAGGGCCTATGTGGTACGCCAAACGGTTCTCGGCTCGCCTCTCGCTCGCGGTTCTTCTGGTCTTTGTTGTTGCTGTGTGCGGCGCCCGCCTGCTTGCCCAGAATTTGACTGAGGACGTACACATCCAGCCCCGCGTGCAGCCGCCGGCTCCGAAAGCGCCCGACCTTGATCCAGCCTTCAACACCCACACCAAGCCTTACAAGAAAGACGTGGAGTTGGTGCTGGTGCCGGTTACGATCACCGATCCCTTAAACCGGCTGGTCACCGGCCTCGACCGCGAGAACTTCAATCTTTTCGAAGGCAAAGACCGGCAGGAGATCAAGACCTTCTCCAGCGAAGACGCTCCGGTTTCGATCGGCGTGGTCTTTGACATGAGCGGCAGCATGAGCAGCAAGATCGAGCGCGCCCGCGAGGCGGTGGTCGAATTCTTCAAGACCGCCAACCCGCAAGACGAATTCTTCATGATCGCCTTCGCCGACAAGCCGGAGGAGATCGCCGACTTCACCAGTTCGGTGGATGACATTCAGGGCAGGCTAATCTACACCGTTCCCAGGGGCCGCACGGCGCTGCTGGATGCCATCTACCTCGGCGTCACCAAAATGCGCCAGGCCAAGTATCCGAAGAGGGCTTTGCTGATCATCTCCGACGGTGGCGACAACCACAGCCGCTATACCGAAGGCGAGATCCGTTCCATGGTCAAAGAGGCCGACGTTCTGATCTATGCCATCGGCATCTACGATCATTATTTTCCGACCGATGAAGAGCGGCTCGGACCGACCCTGCTGAGCGATGTCACCGAACTGACCGGTGGCCGGGCGTTTACCATTGATAACCCGAACGACCTGGCGGACGTTTCCACAAAGATTGGCATTGAGTTGCGCAACCAATATGTCATCGGATACCGTCCAAAGAACCCAGTGCGCGATGGCAAATGGCGTAAAATAAAAGTTAAGCTGTTACCGCCAAAAGGACTGCCGCCGCTGAAGGTCTACGCCAAGACGGGTTACTATGCGCCGACCGAATAACGTTGCTCTGCTGGTTCTCTTCCTGTTGACAGCGCTATTTCTACCGAGAGTTGGTTTCATAAGCGCTCATCCGCTCGCAAGGCATGTCCCTCAGGGGCTAAAGCCCGCATTTTCCCAAGTCGTGAACGGCACGGCTGAAGCCGTGCCCTACCCAAAATCGATTGAGGAAGCCAACTCTAGCTCTCACGCGCAAGCGGGGGCTCCGAACCAGCCGCCTTCCGCTCCGGTTGCGAGTTCCCAGTCGCCTGCGAATTCACCGACGTCGCCACCGCCTGCGGCCAGCGCCGCTCAGGGTCCGGATTCCAGCGACAGCGGCACCTTCGTGTTCCGCAAGGAAGTCGAAGAAGTCGTGCTGCACGCCACCGTCGTCGACGACAAGCAACACATCGTCACCAGCCTCGACAAAGGCGACTTCAATGTCTATGAGGATGGGCATCCCCAAACCATCACCTCATTCCGCCACGAAGACATTCCCGTCGCCATGGGCATTGTGGTCGACAACTCCGGTTCCATGCGCGAGAAGCGGCAAAAGGTGAACGCGGCGGCGCTGAATCTGGTGCGGTCTTCAAACCCAAACGACGAGGTATTCATCGTCAACTTCAACGACGAGTACTACCTCGACCAGGATTTCACTTCCAACATCAAAAAGCTGAAAGAGGGCCTGGAAAAAATCGAGGCTCGCGGTGGTACCGCGCTCTATGATGCGGTCGTAGCCTCCGCCGACCACCTGAAAAAGGAGGCAAAACTCGAGAAGAAAGTCATTTTTGTAGTTACGGACGGAGACGACAACGAGAGCGCCGAAACCCTCGAGCAGGCGGTGCGGCGTCTGCAGGGCGACGGCGGACCCACCGTTTACGCCATCGGCATTTTGGAGAAGGAAGAGCACCCAAAGCACGCCAAACGTGCACTGCAAATCATGTCGGAGAGAACCGGCGGCCTCGCTTTCTTTCCCAAGACGCTGGACGAAGTTGACGCCATCAGCCGTGAAGTGGCCCACGATATTCGCAGCCAGTACACCATTGGATATAAGCCGACGACGCCGAAAAACCAGGGCGGCTATCGTCAGGTGAAAGTGGATGCCCGTTCGCACAACTACGGTAAACTCACCGTCCGAACCAAGAGCGGGTATTACGCCGGAGCCGAGCCCGCTTCGGGGGCGCAGTAGAGAATTTGTAATTTGTAATTTGTGATTGGTAATTTGAAATCGATTTTCGCTCGGAGCGACTGAGGCAGACGTTCCAGGCTGCCCAGAGATTTGCAAAATTTCAAATCACAAATTACAAATTACAAATTACAATTCCCCGCATTGACGCTCCCCCGTTCCGTTCCTTACTCTGTAGAGTGCCCACATCGACCTCGAACTCCCGCCTGCGCGTCAGCGACGATATTTCCAAACTGGTTGGCGAAACGCCGATGCTGCAAATGAAGAAGCTGGCCCCTACGGGATCGGCCGATATTTTCGCCAAACTCGAATACCTGAACCCCGGCGGCAGCGTGAAAGACCGCGCCGCCATTGGCTTGATTGAACGCGCCGAGCGCGAAGGCAAACTCAAACGGGGCGGCACGGTCATTGAAGCCACGGCCGGAAACACCGGCATCGGCCTCGCCCTGATCGGCGTGAGCCGTGGCTATAAAGTGCGGCTGTTTGTTCCGGAAAAATTTTCGGAAGAAAAAGCAATCATCATGCGGGCCCTCGGCGCCGAGGTGACCCGCACCCCGGAGGCCGAGGGCATGGCAGGCGCGATCGAGCGCGCGAATAATCTGGCGGCCACCGACCCATCCGCCTTCATGGCCGCGCAGTTCGAGAATCCCGCCAATCCCGATATTCATTACGAAACTACCGCCCGCGAAATCTTTGAACAAATGGAAGGACGCATCGACGCCATCACGGTCGGCAGCGGCACCGCCGGAACCTTTACCGGGATCGCGCGATTTTTGAAAGAGCGTCTCCCGAAAGTGCACACCGTCGTCGTGGAAACGGAAGGGTCGGTGTACGGCGGAGGCAAGCCCGGTCCGCACAAAGTGGAGGGGATTGGATCGAGCTTCATCCCCAAGAACTTCGACCGGTCCGTTTGCGACGAAATCATGATGGTGACCGACGTTCAGGCTTTCGGCATGGTCAGGGAGCTGGCCGCGCGCGAAGGCGTGCTCGGAGGCTCAAGCGCCGGCGCGAACGTCTACGCCGCCGTCCAAATCGCAAAACGGCTCGGAGCAGGGAAGCGGGTCGTCACTCTGATTCCGGACTCCGCGGAACGCTATTTGTCGAAGAAGATTTTCGAAGGCGGAGTCTAGTGTCGTGTCCCACAAATTTCTGCCATAAATTAAGGTTGTCATCCTGACCCTGAGCCGGCCGAAGGGGAAGGACCTCTGCATTTTGTTTGCAGCGTCCAACGCTTACGCGCTGCATATATGCCTGCAGACTATTCCGCGTATTTCCCGGACACGATACTAGCTCATCCATGTCGGGACGGACGACTCGCCCGTCCAACCGAGCGGACAACACTCAAAATCCAGAGCTGATTGCAGGGCCAATGAGTGTAATCGGGATTTTGCGACAGTTAAGGTCTGGCCAGGCTTTGCACTGTGGCTCCCGGCGGCCACCGCACATCAAAATGTGACAGTTCTCACTGACGGAACTCACTTATTCGTGGTTACATCAAACCGTTCCGCCTCTCCGAGGGCAATCTCCGCCCGTTGAGATGCAGCACCCCCTGGGGCGAATGGCCCGAGTTCTTGGGAAACGCATTTCCGTCGAACAAGCGAAACCAAGTGCCCTTCATGAGTCGCAAAAAGTACACATGAAAACGCACGCGCCTCTCTCGAGAGCAGGATGCAGAAAGAAAGACTGTCGCCACAAGTGGAAGCGTGTGCACCCTTCGTGTAAGGTGTTTGGGACATTGAAAAAGAGCGTTCCGAAATGACCAAAAACTCAACTTGGAGGCAAATGATGAGATCCATGAGTCGCAATTGTCTAACGAAAAACACCCGAACGATCGCGGGGCTGCTGACGGCCCTGCTGTTCGCGATCCTAGCGGCTCCACTCGGCGCCCAAACGGCACCCCAATCCCGCGCTGCACAAGGCTTTGGTCCGGCCTACGACGCGGCGCATGAAACCATTCTCCATGGGACCATCCAGGAAGTCGTTACCAAGCACGCGAGCGGCAGTCCGGCAGGGATACACCTGCTGGTGGCTGGCCCGCAGGGTGTCGTCGATGCCCATCTCGGACCTTTCCTGAGTAAGGAAACAAAAGAGGCCCTGCAAACCGGAACGTCGGTTTGGATCGCCGGAGCCCCGTTGTCGCTGCACGGGAAGCAATACTTCCTGGCCCGCCAACTGAACGTCAATGGTCACACCGTCACCATCCGCAACACCAGGGGATTTCTAGTCCACCCAGACGATGGTAGGACCGCGAAGATCGGAAAAATTGCCCTGTTTGAACTCAACGGAGGTGCCCGATGACATTCCGCAAATCGCTTCTTCTTCTCATCAGTTTGAGCATGATTGCCGCCCTGGTGGCATGCAGCAGCTCCAGTTCGAGTACCCCGCCGCCCCCCGCAATCACGGTTACACTGACTGCAGTTCCGGCGACTTTGCAGGTCGACGCGAATCAGGCTGTCACCGCAACCGTAACCAACGACTCGGCAAACGCGGGCGTGAACTGGAGTTGCACCCCGGTTGGCACCTGCGGTTCGTTCAGTTCAGGCTCAACCGCCAGTGGCGTCGCCGTCACTTACACCGCGCCCCTTACTGTACCCGCCAGCACCGTAGTTATCACCGCAACCTCGGTGACCGATCCCACGAAGGGCCAAAGCACCCCCGCGATCACGATCACCCCGGCCTCCGGGATCAAGGTTACGCTGACCACGCCTCCACCGGCGACTCTGGCACCCAGCGCGACCCCGAACATCACCGCCACAGTAACCGGCGACCCAGCGAACGGCGGCGTGAACTGGAGTTGCGCCCCAGGCAATTCGGCCAGCACCTGCGGTTCGTTCAGTTCAAGCTCAACCGCGAGTGGCGTCGCCGTCACTTACACCGCGCCAACCACTGTGCCCAAGAGCGCTGTCGTCATCACCGCAACCGCTGTCAACAACAGCGCGCAGAGCGCCAGCGCCACAGTCACCATCACCAGTGCTGCCTCCGGAACCCTGACTCCCGGCAACTACGTGTTCTCGTTGTCCGGATTGGACGCTAACAACACCACCCACACCGTCTCCGGGGTCTTCACCCTCAAGAGTGACATGACAACCATCACCGGCGGAGAACAGGACTTCTTCGACTTGGTTGTGGGCCCACTTTCGGACCCAATTACGGGCGGCAGTGTCGTCCCCAGCGGTGACGGGACCGGAAGCCTGCTGATCACACTCAACACCGCGGACACCTGTTTTGGTCCGGGTGGCAATAACCTTTGCTCCGGCACTGGCACCGAGGTGCTGGTCGCCACGCTGATTTCGGACTCGAAGGCCGCAGTCGCCGAATACGACACCTGGGCAACCTCCAGCGGAACGTTAGACCTGCAAGATAGCACTGCCGCTGCTGCCACTCCGACAGCCGGCTACGCCTTCGTCGTTAGCGCCTGGTACGGGAGTCTCGCTATGGGCGGCATCATCAAAGTCGACAACAACCCCAACCCAGGATCAATCTCCGGAGTGAACAGTATCTTCGATGCGAACTTAAGCGGCTCGGGCAACACGTACCAGGGCGAGACTTTCGCCGCCAGTGCGGTTTCTCCGCCTGACCTTCTCGGTCGGGTCACGTTCACACTGAACGCCACCGATTCCACGGACTTCCCCCAGATCATTCTGGCGGGTTACATCGTGGATGCAACTCACATCCGGCTGGTGGAAACTGACACTTCGTTCGGCTGGGGCTTTGGCGGCACGGCTCTCGGCCAAGGAGCAAACACCGGAAACTTCAACTTAAGTCCCATCTCCGGCAATAGCTACGTGGTCGGAATGACTGGTGCAGACGGGAATGGAGTGCTCCAGGCGGCCGGTCTGTTCACTGCAGGCGCCACCACCTTTAGCGGCTACGTCGACTACAACGACCTCACCGGGTCAGAGCCTGTGAGTCCGGATCCCATCACGGAAGGAACGGACACGTACACGGTGGATCCCACCGGACGAGTGTCGATACCCGGCATGACCGATGGCGTCATTACATTTAACCAACAACTCTATTTGGACGGGAATGGCAATGCGCTGGCAATCACTCTGGACAATAAGGACACACTCTCCGGTTTTGGCTACCAGCAAACCGGAGGTGGCTTATTCAACGCTGCCTCTTTCAACGGCACCTACGCCGCCGATGCCACCGGCTGGGACGTAAACGAGAGTGGCGAGATCGACGCCGTCGGCCCGGTCATGTCTGGCGGAGCTGGAGACTTCACCGGATTCGTTGACCTGAACTGGATCTTCAACACTGGTCCGACTCCGGATTTGGTCATGTCCGGTGCATTCAACACAACTCCTGCCAGCGGAGTCTTTACCGGCTACATCGTCGGCCTGGATGTCACGACCGCGACCAACGAGGACAAATTCACCTTCTATATGGTCGACTCGACAAAGGCCGTGGCCATCGAAACAGATCCCAATCAGTTGACGCTCGGTTACTTCCGGCTTCAACACTAACCAAGTATGAGGCCTTGCCAATTCGTGTCCAACTCCGTGGCGCACTACGGTGCGCCACTTTCTTCTGCGTGCCGAACTTCGCCGTCAGCACGTCGAAAAGGGTGTAGCAGGTGGTGAATCAACCACCACCGCCGCCTTCCTCCCTGAATAGGTCGAGTACGCCCCACCACAAATAGTCCTGCGCCAAACTGACGAAATCAAGGCGTTAGCACTCAAAACCTCGAAAAGAGGTCAAACGATCATCCTCTGACTGCCAGCCCTCCTCAGATGGTCCAGAAACCCGAACAGCCTTCTTGACATCGCCTGCTAAAATAGAAGTTCGAGTTAATCAAGAATTGCTTTGCCGTGCCTATCCTCGAAAGGCCGGACTGGAAAGTACCAAGTTGGGATAGAAATGCTCTAAGTCTTTGATTTAGAAATACTTTACCCGTAAGTCCTTATTCCTCAAAGACCCAGCGCCCCGCGGCCTCTAAGTCTTTGAGTTCATTAGACCGGGGGAGGGGGGTAGGATGACTAAGTAGTAATGTCGCCTTCCCATTTTGGGAAAAAATTCTCTTCGCTAAACTCTCCAATTCCGAGGACTCATTCCTTGACCACCAGACAACCAGCCTCCGCAAAACAAGGTTTCGCCACTCGAGCCATTCACGCAGGCCAGGAACCCGAACCTGCAACTGGCGCTGTCAACGTTCCGATTTACGCCTCTTCCACCTACGTTCAGGAAGAGATCGGAAAGCACAAAGGATACGAATATTCGCGCGTATCGAATCCGACGCGCGACCGCCTGGAGACCAACCTGGCCGCGCTCGAAGGCGGCGTCGCGTCCAGAGTTTTCGCCAGCGGAATGGCTGCGATCAATGCCGTTGCGAGCATGCTCAAAGCTGGAGATCACATGGTCGCGGGCCACAACCTCTACGGTGGAACGCCTCGGCTGTTCAATCAGGTGCTGGCCAACTTTGGGCTGACATTTACCTATGTCGATACATCCGACCTCAGTAAGGTCGAGAAGGCATTCCAGAAGAACACGCGGCTTGTATTCGTCGAGACGCCGACCAACCCGCTGATGGAGCTTTGCGATCTGCGCGCCATCGGCGAACTCAGCCACCGGCATGGCGCCGAGGTTGTCGTGGACAACACTTTCATGTCGCCGTACTTCCAGCGTCCGATCGAGTTCGGCGCTGACATGGTCGTGCACTCCACCACGAAATTTCTCAACGGACACAGCGATGGGCTGGGAGGCGTCGTCGTTTGCACCAAACGCGAGCAGGCGGAAAAGCTGGCTTTTCTTCAGAAAGCGGCGGGCGCCATTCTGTCACCCTTCGAGTGCTGGCTGATTCTGCGCGGAGTGAAGACGCTTGCGGTGCGCATGTTGCAGCACGACTGCAACGGACGCAAGGTTGCGGACTATCTTTCGAAACACAAAAAAGTGCAGAAAGTGTTCTATCCAGGATTGGCGGATCATCCGCAGCACGCGTTGGCCAAGCGCCAGATGTCGGGCTTCGGATCGATGATCGCCTTCGAGACTGGATCGTTCGCGAACGCCAACCAGATGCTGCGCAAGGTGCGCATTTGTTCCCTGGCCGAGTCGCTGGGCGGAGTTGAGACCCTGATTTCGCATCCCGCCACCATGACCCATGCTGCTGTCGGCGAAGAAGGGCGCCGCAAAATCGGCATCACCGATGGCTTGGTCCGCATCTCGGTCGGTATCGAGGACGTGGACGATATCCTTGCCGATCTCGACCAGGCGCTGGCCGCGATCTAGCTGTCAGTCATCAGCTATCAGCTGTCAGTAAAAACTGATTTAACTGAAAACTGATAGCTGATAACTGACAACTGTGTTACCGCACTGACTGTCCAATCCACTCGAGGTACGCCGCGCTGCCGTCTTCGACGGCGATCGCAATACACTCTGGAAGTTCGTAGGTGTGCAACTCACTCAAAGTCTCGCGCAGGCGATCGAAAACCTCTGCCGTGGTCTTGATTACGAGCAGCCACTCCGTTGCCGTCTCGACCTCGCCCTGCCAGCGATAGACCGATTCGATTTGGGGAGCGATGTTGACGCAGGCTGCCAATTGCCGCTCCACCAGCGTCTGTGCGATGCTGCGAGCTTCTTCGAGCGATCCGCAAGTCGTGAGAACGAGCCTTTTGTCGGTCATAATAGGTAAACTCGGAATCGAAACCGGGAATCCAAACCGAGAGTCGAATTTCACTGGAAGCATACGAGGCCGCCGATGGCAACGCAAATCAAGTTTGGCACTTCTGGATGGCGGGCCGTGATGGCCGAAGAGTTTACGTTTGCCAATGTCCAGCGGGCCGTGCACGGCATTGCGCGCTACGTGTCGTCGCAGAAATCGAACCGGGCGAGGGTTATCGTCGGCCGCGATCCGCGTTTTCTGGGCGAAAGTTTTTGCGCTACGGCCGCCGACATCTTGTCCAGCCACGGCATTACTCCGCTGGTCATCGCGGAGCCGGCGCCAACACCCACGATTTCCTACGCCATCATTCAGTCCAAAGCCGATGGCGCCATCAACTTCACCGCTTCGCACAATCCGCCCGAATACAACGGCATTAAGTTCTCAACGCCCGATGGCGCGCCCGCGCTCCCCGAAGTAACGCAAGCGATCGAGCGCGAGATCGCAAAGTTCGACGCGAATCCGCATCCGCAAACGCCAGGCGCGGCAAAGGCCGAGGCGCAGCCGCAGTCTCAGACGCAATCTTTATCGCAAACTATTGACCCGCGCCGCATGTACCTTTCGCGCTTGCGCGAAATCGTCGATGCCGACGTCATTAAGAAAGCCGGCATCAAGATTGCCTTCGATCCCATGTGGGGCGCGGCCCGCGGCTATTCGGACGCGTTCCTGCGCGAGGCCGGCGTGACCGTGGCCACCGTCCATGACACTCGCGACGTGCTCTTTGGAGGCCACGCTCCCGAACCCGACGATCATCTGCTCGAAGACCTGCGTCACCAGATGCGCGAAATCGGCGCGGCGATTGGCATTGCGACCGATGGCGATGCCGATCGTTTTGGGATTGTGGACGACGACGGTACCTTCCTCCAACCCAACTACATCATCGCGCTGCTGTTTGACTATCTGGTGGAAACGCGCGGCTGGAAGAACGGAGTCGGCAAGTCCGTCGCCACCACCAACCTGATCAACGCGCTGGCTGAAAAGCACGGGATCGAGCTCCACGAAACCCCAGTCGGTTTCAAATACATTGGCGAACTCATCAAGCAGGACAAGATACTCATCGGCGGTGAAGAAAGCGCCGGCCTGTCGATCCGCAAACACGTTCCGGAAAAAGACGGCGTGCTTGCCGGCCTGCTCTGCTGCGAGATGGTCGCTCGCCGCGGCGCCTCGCTCGGCAAACAACTGGGCGAGCTATTTGCCAAAGTTGGTTCCTTTTACCCGCTGCGGGAGAACTTCCGCTTGACGCCGGAAGTGAAACAGAAGTTTACTGAAAAGTTACGTCGAGATCCGAGCGAATTTCATGGCAAAAAAATTGCCAGCGTGGTGAGGATTGACGGACTGAAACTCGTCCTCGCCGACGGATCGTGGGTTTGCTACCGGCTTTCGGGCACGGAACCGGTGGTGCGCGTGTACAGCGAAGCACGCAGCAGGGAAGGGCTCGCAAAGTTGAGTGCCGCGGCGAAAGCATGGATCTTCGACTAGGACCGCCATCGAGAGTGCGCATCCTTCCAAACCGGGAGGAAAGCCTGCGCGCGGTCGTTGGTCAGGCGATTGATCGGGCTAAGGATCAGGCGATGGGTCGGGCCAAGGATCAGGCTCCGCGGGCCGAGGCCGCGGCGGCGCGCTGGGTGGAACGAACGCGTCCGGCGTGGACGTGGTTCGCACTGGAGTGGCGTCGTCTGGGGACCGCGGCCGCTACGCTTCTCATCGTTGGATTGCTGCTGCACGCCATGTTCGGAGCCAACGGGATGGTCGTGTATCGCCAGAAGCACGACGAGATGGAGTCGCTCCAGAGTGAGGTCGAGCGCCTGCAGAAGGAAAACAGTCAGTACGTCGATCAGATCAAATCGCTCAAATCGGATCCGGCGGCCATCGAGAAGGAAGCCCGCGAGCAACTTCACTACACTCGGCGTGGAGAAGTGGTGTACGTCGCTCCCGATTCTCCGCAGAAGCCACCTACCGGCCGCGCCAGGAACGAGAACAAGAGCGACCGGTAGATGCTGGTGGAAAGAAGTTTCGCAGCCCCGCCCCTGCTCCTTCTCCTTCTGTGATAGAGTCTGGAGATCGAATCACGTGTGGGAACCAATCTAAGGAGGGTGACATGAGGAAAATTCTCTCGTTGTTACTTGCCGGCGCGTTCGTTGTGTCGGTTGCCACGGTGTCATTTGCCGGCGATGCCCAAACCGTGAACGGCTGGATCAGCGACTCCAAATGTGGCGTTAAGGGAGCCAACGCGGCCTCGGAGGCATGCACCAAGAAGTGCATCAAAGAGGGCGCCAAACCGGTCGTCGTTACCGATGCCGACCAGAAGGTCCTGACGGTCGACAATCCCGATGCCCTCAAGGAGCACTATGGACATCACGTTGCCGTGACCGGACACATTGACGGCGATAAGATCCACGTTGATAGTGTCAAGATGCTCTGAGGCCGGGTCCCGTAAGTTCGCGGCTTGTGTCAGCCCTGTCATCCTGAGCGAAGCGAAGGATCTGCTGTCTCTTGCACCGATGGGAAAGCATGTCCTTCGCTTCGCTCAGGATGACAAACTTTTTGTGGGCTGCGGCGCGTGTTTCTATCGGACATTCTTACTTCACTACGCCTTCCAGCGGCGAGCTAGCTGTCGCATAAAGTTTCCGCGGCATTCGTCCCGCCATATACGCCTGTCGTCCCGCCAGCACGGCGTGCTTCATCGCTTCCGCCATCAGCACCGGTTCCTGCGCGCCGGCGATGCCGGTGTTCATCAGCACCGCGTCGTAGCCTAGTTCCATGGCAATGGCCGCGTCGGAAGCTGTGCCCACGCCCGCGTCCACAATCAGCGGGACTCCGGTGATCAGCTCGCGCAGGATGCACAGGTTGGCGGCGTTCTGAATGCCCAGCCCGCTGCCGATCGGCGCGCCCAAGGGCATCACCGCGGAAGCTCCGGCGTCCACCAGTCGTTTGGCGAAGACGATGTCGTCCGAGGTATAGGCCAGGACAGTGAATCCTTCCTTCACCAGGACCCGCGTGGCTTCGAGCGTCGCTTGCACATCGGGATAGAGCGTTGCCTGATCGCCAATCACTTCGAGCTTGATCCAGTCGGAGAGTCCGACTTCGCGCGCCAAACGGGCGGTGCGGATGGTGTCGTCGGCGGTATAGCAGCCGGCGGTGTTGGGCAGAAGGAAATATTTCTTGGGATCGATGTAATCGAGCAGAGATTCCTTGCTGCGGTCGAGATTGACCCGGCGCACGGCCACCGTCACCATGTCGGCGCCGCTCGACTCGAGTGCGCGAGCGGTTTCCTGAAAGGATTTATATTTGCCGGTTCCGACGATCAAGCGGGAACGGAATTGCCTGCCAGCGATAGTCAATGAGTCCGTCATGGACTTATTGTACGGTGCGGGCGGGCTCGAAATCATCCACTTCGCCGCCCGCCGCCATTCTCATCGCTCAAGCGCGTTCGGCCTCACTTCTTTTTTAAGCAGTTCCAGCGTCACTTTGAGCGATTCCACGGAATCCTCATGACCAGTGCCCGGCACGCTGATGAATTGCTTCTGGGGCGCTATGATGGTATCGAGGTACGCCTTGGCAAGTTCTGGCAATGCGTTTATATCCTCTTGGCCCTGAACAAAAAAGATCGGGATTGCGAAGTCCGCTCCTAGCGCCGGGAGGTCGACTGTTTCCAGCGGGCCTGACATCGTGAGCCCGAAAAAGTGAACGAACGAGAAGTCATCGGCTTCCTCGTATTGTGCCCGCTCGGCGGCTGAAGCATAGGCGGGGTCTCTGACCATCGGGGGCGAGGCGGCAGTGACTCGTTTGGCCTGATATGACAGAAGGGCTTTGTGGAACACCGGCCATTTGCGGAGCGAATCCCACGGCGGCGGGCCGAGTGCTTCCAGTGCCTTGATGGTCTTCTGATCGTCGCTGGCGCGCGCAAGCTGAAGCAAGCGCGCGTAACTCGCGGACTGATTGGCTCTTTCGTTTACCATCTGCCCCATGCCAATGTACGCGTAGAACAGATCGGGCCGTTGCTTGGCCATGTAGATACCAAGAATCGACCCCCAGGATCCCCCGACTAGAATGATCTTTCTCTTTCCAAGGTGTTTCGTGAGATACTCGCTGACTTCGATACCATCTTGGACCATACGAGCTAGCGTCATGGTTGCTTCGATCGACGGCCCCGTCTTTCCATACGTTCTGCCGGCGCCACGCTGATCCCACTGCACCAGAGTGAAGTCCTTCGCCCAAGTGCCGAACAAGGACTCCGCAAAGGGACTGTATGCATCTCCGGGCCCACCATGTAGAAAGAGAATGACCGGATTGCGCTTATCGTTGCCCTTGATCGTGATCCATTGGCCTATTCCGCCGATCTGGACGAAACCTTCCTCTTTCAACTGCATCGTGTGCGCGGTTGCTTCTGAGCCTTTAGCCAGAGCTGTGCCGGGGAGGCCGACTGCCATGGCAATGGCAGCCAGACCCAGCAGCGTTGATGCACATGCTCTCTTTCTTCCAATCTCACCCAGACGTCGCGCACCGGATGTCATCCCGAAACCACCTCCGAGTCCGCCTTCGCGTACATCTCATCAATCAGCGATCGGTACCGTTCCTCAATCCCCCGTCGCCGCACCTTGAAAGTATGCGTCATGGTTCCATCCGCTGCCGAGAATTCTTCGGGCACGACGATCACACGTTTCAGTTTTTCGAAGCGCGCCAGATTCTGGTTGAGGTCTTCGATGAGGCCTTCATACAGCGCTTGTACCTTGGGGTTCGCAACCAGTGTTTGTCGGGAAGTGAACTCAACCTGGTTCGCCCGCGCCCAATCTTCCAGAAGGGGGAAGTGCGGCGAGATCAGCACGGCGGGGAACTTCCGGCGGTCGCCGACCACCACCGCTGTCCCGATCAGCGGATTCAGCTTCAGCGAACTCTCGATCGGTTGTGGCGCGATGAACTTTCCACCGGAGGTCTTGATCAGATCCTTCTTGCGGTCCGTGATGGAAAGATATCCTTCACGGTCGAGGCATCCGATGTCGCCCGTCTTGAACCAGCCGTCCACAAAGGCGTTGCGCGTATCCTCGGGACGATTCCAATAACCCTTGAACACCGAGGGCCCGCGCACCAGCACCTCGCCATCGTCGGCAATTCGGACTTCGACGTTCGCCAGCGGCTTGCCGACCGTGCCCAGTTTGTGCGCCTTGGGCGTATTCACCGCGATCACCGGCGAAGTCTCGGTCAGCCCGTAGCCCTCGTCGATGGCAATGCCAATATCGGCATACCACTCGGCCAATTCCCGGCCCAGCGGCGCACCTCCGGAAATGAACTCCTCCGCCTCGCCTCCCATTCCGGCGCGCACTTTGGAAAAGACCAGGCGGTCCGCGAGTTTCCAGGAGAGCGCCTGCGGCCGGGTTCCAGCCAGAATCTCAGCGCGGTGAGCGCGCCCCACCGAAAGCGCCCAGCGATAGACGGCGTTGCGCGGAAAGCCCGCAGTCTTGACGATCACCTGTTGACGAATCTTCTCGTACACGCGCGGCACGCCAATGAAGATGTCGGGTTTCACTTCCGCCAAAGCCTTCGCCAATTGCGCAAGGTCAGGGCAATACGCCAGCACCACTCCGCGGTACAGCAGCGCGAAGTCCACGTGCCGTGCCGTCACATGGGAAAGCGGCAGAAACGATACACTCACTTCTTCCTTGGTCCCGAAGCCGAAGACCTCCATCGCAGCCTCGACATTCGAAGCCATGTTGCCGTGGGTGAGCATCGCTCCTTTCGGAGTTCCGGTCGTGCCTGAGGTGTAAATAATTGTTGCCAGGTCGTCGGGCCCGATGGACCGTGCGCGGGCGTCGAATTCCGGGTCGCTTTCCGCCGGCCCTTGCCGCATCAGTTCTTGCATTGGAACTGCGCGCGCAGTGTCGATCGCGTCCATCACCAGGATGCGCTCGATGGCTGTGCGCGGCTGGATGGCCAGCACCTTTTCCAGTTGGTGCGGAGTGGAAACGGCGATGACGCGCGTCCCGGAGTCGTTGAGGAGAAACGCGGTCTGCTCCGCTGTCTGGGTGGCGTAAACCGGAACCGTGACCGCTCCCAGGGCCAGCGCGGCGAAGTCGGCGATGGTCCACTCGGGGCGATTCTCGCTGAGGATGGCGACCCGATCGCCTTTGCGAACTCCCCAGGATTCAAGCGCGCGAGCTACGCCCACGACGCTACGGTAGACTTCGGTGGAAGAAATGGGCACCCAGCCCTGGACCTGTCGTTGCAACATGACACGGTCGCGGCGGTTTTTCGAGACCGCCAACAAAATGTCGTTGAGAGTGTGAAGCGTCATCCGATGCGATCACGGCCCGCAATCATAGTACGGAGACATGGTACGGAGACATTGTACGCGGTCATTCGTACTAAGTAGCACGAAGTCCGCAGATGCGCCTCGGCGTGGTTGCTCGGGGAAGCGTCTTGGCGCTTTGACCGCGCTCCCAACTGCAGTGTACCCTTTTTAGAATTCCTTCCGAAGGGGTGCCCATGAAACGAAGAGGTGTTTCGAAGGTCTTGGGGATCTGGCTGCTCTTGGCCGGGATCATTTGTCCGCAAATCCAAGCTCAGGGCAAGAAACCCGAGCCTCCCATGAAACTGAAAGTCGGCGACGTCGCCCCCGACTTCAAGCTGCAGTACTTCGATGGCAGCGACGACAAGGACGTTACGCTAAGCCAGTATCGGGGCAAGAGCAACGTCGTTCTGGCGTTTTACATCTTTGCCTTCACCGGTGGTTGAACCGCGCAAATGAAGGCCTTCCAGCAGAATCTGAAACAGCTGGAAGCCGCCGACACCCAGGTCCTGGGTGTGAGTATGGACAGTCCCTACGCCAATAAAGCCTTCGCCGACCAGATCGGAGTCACCTTCCCGCTGCTGAGCGATTGGGGAGGAGACGTCACTCGCCAGTACGGCGTTTACGTCGACAAATACAAGGCGGCGCGCCGCGTCAACTTCCTGATCGGCAAAGACGGAAAGATTCTGGAAGAGCAGATTGACCGGGAAGCCATCGATCCCAAGAAGATCGTGGATGCCTGCGAGCGCAAGAAGGTGAGCCGCTGAGCGAAGGCGCTTGTCTTGAATCGCTCCTAGGGAAACTCTGATTCCGCACCATCGAGAACCTTGAACCACAGGGTACGCTTCGGCTCCGCTCAGGGCAGGCTCCGGGGTGCACGGAGGAACCCGGGTACTGAATCAAACTTTCCTTAGCGTTCCGTCTGCTGTTTAGCGAAGCCCCGTCCGGCTTCACCCTGCTTGACCGCACTGTGATATGATTTTTCTGCGGGGTGGAGCAGTCTGGTAGCTCGTTGGGCTCATAACCCAAAGGTCGGTGGTTCAAATCCACCCCCCGCAACCATTTACAAATTTGAGGGACTGCTGGCGTAGTCCCCGATTCGCAAATCAGTGGATCGCGGCCGTTGCGGGCCTCAAATTCTCCAAGGAAACATCCTTCGCCCGATTCCCGAGCTGCCGTATGATCGCGGGCGGCAAGACAAGGGCTGCTACCCGGCTATTGGCTCGGCGCTTGGTTTTCTCAAATGCTGAGCCGTAGGTATTCATGGTCGTCTTGATGTCGGCGTGCCGCATGAGGCGCTGCTGCACCCCGAGCGGCGTGCCGATATCGTCAATCAGCGTTCGATAGGTGTGCCGAAAACTGTGCCAGCCCACTCCTTGCAATCCGATCTTTTCACCGGCTGGTCGCAAGTAGTCCTTCTGAATGGCATCACCGTGGATTGGCTGTTTCGTATCCGCATTTGCGAATAGCCAAGCCTCCGGCGTTTCAACACATCGCTTCCGCCAATCCTCCAGAACGGACACCAGCTTGGAATCCAGAGTCACTTCGTCTTCTGAAGTTCCGGTTTTCCCGCCGTTCCAGACGTAGCGGCCCACAATGGATCGGGTCAACGTCAATATCCGCCGCCTGAAGTCAAAGTCCTGCCACTGCAAGGCCCTGATCTCGCTGATGCGCAAGCCCAGGCACATGGCAATCATGACCATCACTTGAATGCGGTAAGGAAGCTCCGCGAGAAGAGCGTGATATTGCTCGACCGTGAGCACAACTTTCTTGCGAACACGCTTCGTCACGCCCTTGATTTCAACTAACTGCATGGGGTTTCTTTGCGTATCCAAAATCTCCCATTTCATCGCGTACTCAAAAAATGCGATGGAGGAGACTCTTTATGTTGGACTTCGTTTT
>Ga0209517_10001291_pt1 | contig 38489 bp, 28 predicted proteins | sample PeaSoiMetSII2010_FD_187695 | JGI IMG/M metagenome (GOLD analysis project Ga0209517, IMG submission 187695) | Peat soil microbial communities from Weissenstadt, Germany - SII-2010 (SPAdes) (version 2) | ecosystem: Environmental > Terrestrial > Soil > Wetlands > Peat | place: Germany...
CAGAGATGCAGGCAGCCGCGCGAGGTCTCGATGACGTCGGCGCGGCGGAAATACATGTGAAATCCTTTGGCCAGACGCTTGTCGCGGGCGGGGATGCGGATCTTGTCCAGGTCTTCGAGGGGCCGCGGCGGGTTGTGCCGGAAGCGATCCTCCTCTTTATAAGAAAGCCCGAGGATGTTTTCCATTCCCTTCCCCTCGGCCTCGACGCTGTTCAGCAGTTCTCCAAACGCAAAGTCGCCCTCGCCTCGCACCAGGAAATCCCACAGGTTCGCGTCGGGACTGGCGGCGATTTTTTCGGAAAACAACGTGGCATGATAACCGCCGAGCACGGTTCGAATCCGGCTGTCGAAATGCTTGGTCAAATAGGCAAAGCCGACCGTGGTGTCATATTGGAAAGTCATGGACGTGAAACCCACGACGTCCGGCTTAAATTCCCGCAAGACTTGCAAGAAGCGCGGGACCGCCTGCTTGCGCCAAATCACCATGTCCGCCACTTTGACATCGTGGTTGTCGATCTGGCCGGCAATCGTTGCCATCGCGACACTGGGCGGTTCCCATTGCCTGCGCGGAACCCAGGGCGACGTTGCGGGGCTTTGCACCAGCAGGGCTCTCATTTGGCCTCGACCTGACCTCGGTTAGCAGTATGTTCGGCAGTATGTTCCGCCGTATGTTCAACCGCAAGATGAAACTTTAACATTTGTGGCAGAACTGAAGACCAGTATTTCCAGGTGTGCCCTCCCGGCCCGGTCGACCACTCGTGCGGGATACCCAGTTCTGTCAGCTTCTGGTGTAAGCCACGCATGGCAAGGAAAAGGCGATCGTCCGATCCGCAAGCGAGAAACAGCCGGGGAACGGGACCGGGCACGACGATGGTATGCTTGCCCCGGCCATGGGAATCGACGGGTCCGGGCAGCGGTGGTTGCGACGGCCAGAAGCTCCACTCTCTATCGACTAGCCCGCTCACAACGCTGACGCTCGAGAAGCGGCCGGGAAAGCGCCGTCCCACATCCAGCGACAGATAGCCGCCGAAGGAGAAGCCGCCAATCGCCCAACGCTGGCGTTCGAAGGGAATGCCGTAACGGTGGGAGACCGTTCCCGCTACCTCGTCGGCGACCAGGGTCAGATAATTGGGGTAGGGAAAGCGGTCCGAGTACTCCCGGTAAAAGTTGCTGAAGCGAACGTCGGGCAGGATCACGATGGCGGGACGGACCTCGCCGCGGCCCAGCATCTCGTCGTACACCTGGTCCACTTTGAGATATTGCAGCAAGTCCTCCGGCCGGTCCCACCAGCCGTGATTCAAGATGAAAACCTCGGAGGGCGCAGCGCGGGTCGTGGCTGTCTTGGGGATGAGGGCGAGGAAAAAGCGGGGCTCGTTCATTTCGTTGGACCAGAAACGAACCCGTTCCACGGTGAGGTTGGCGCGCTCGGAAAGACGCGCTACCTTGATCTCGCCCGGGGCGAGCGGCTCCTTTTCAAAGGGCTCCTTGTGCATGCGCCGGCAGGCGGGCATCAGTAACGTTGCCAGCAGCGTGAGCCCTCGCAGTCTCCAACGGTTCCTCAGCGCGACACCTCACCGAACTTCTCATTTGCTGCCCGCGGCGAAGGTGACACCGCCGCCGGCTAGCTTCTTGCGGACCGCTTCTTCGATCCGCTCCAGCGTATCCAAGCTATGAACGTCGATTTCTCGCGGCATGAATTCGACGGCAAAGCGGTTCTCAAGAAAAGCGACCAGGCCGATCATGCCGATCGAGTCGATGAGGCCGCCGGTGACCAGGGGCGTGGCGTCGCCGATCGTGGTCTGATGCACACCGAGCAAGACATTTTCAGCGATGAACTGGCGGACTGCTTGTTTGATGTCCCCGCTCTTGATGTCGCCACCCTTGATCTCCCCGCTATTGATCCCCATGGTCCAGTCCTTACTCCGGTTCCTTTGCGATCTTGGCCAAAGCCATGTAATCGATCTTGTCCCGGCTTCCCTTGGGCATGGCATTCAGAAATACGATGCGGTCGGGCAACATATACGCAGGCAGTGTCCGCGCACAGTGGGCTTTGGCTTCGACCAAGGTGACAGCGTCGGCGGAGCGGGCGCGGACAAAGGCAGTTATGGCGGTTCCCTTCTGCCCGTCTTTGGCATTGAATTCGGCAGCGACCGCCGCCGCTTCCAGTATATCTTTCTGCCGCAGGAGTGCGGCCTCGATTTCTCCGAGTTCAATGCGGAAACCGCGGCGTTTTACTTGCCGGTCGAGCCGTCCCAGGAAAAAGTAGTTGCCGTCGGACGCAAGCGATACGCGGTCACCGGTGCGGTAATACTGCTTGCCCTCCACGGTGACGAAAGCGCGTTGCGTAGCTTCCGAACGGTTCAATCCGGGACGCCCCCAGTATCCGCTCATCACGGAGTCGCCGCCGGCGAGCAGTTCACCGGTCGGCGCATCCATCATCACCGTCGCGTAGGGGCAGGGCCGGCCGATCGGCAGGGGCTGCGATCCGTCAAAATCGCGCGGCACGCGGTACCACGTCACCACATTAGTTTCGGTCGGGCCGTAGAGGTTCGCGCAAATCGCCTGCGGGACCGCGACCTGCAACCGCGCCACGTATGGACCGGCGAAAACCTCTCCGGCAAAGAGGATGACGCGCAGGCCCGGATACTCATGCTCCGCGAGCCGTCCATCCTGTAACATGCCGGCCAAGATCGACGGCACGGAATACCAACAGGTGATGCGAGCCTGGCGCACGAACTGTACCAAGAAACGTGGCATCCACACGATATGGCCTGGCACTAAAACGCAAGTGGCGCCGCACAATGCCATATTGAAAATGTCGAAGGTGGAAAGATCGAAGCTTAGCGGCGACGGACAAGCGATGCGGTCCGTTGAACCGATCTGAAACTCGCGCGCGGACCATTTTACGAACGCGCTTACGGCGCGATGGGAAAGGACGACTCCCTTCGGCCGGCCCGTAGATCCAGAAGTAAACAGAATGAAAGCCGGATCGGCGGCGTCGGCTCTGGGCAGCGAGCCTTCAAGAGCAGTGCCGATAGCAGCAGCCGGCGTGGCCTGCCAAGGGATGCCGGCGCCGGTCTCGCGATCGGTGATTCGCGGCGGGAAGAGGTCGCCCTCTTTGTCGGTCTCTTTGTCGGCCTCTTTGTCACCCTCGATCACCAGCCGTGCGGCGCAGTCGGCCAACGTTGCTTCGATTCGCTCCTTTGGCCACTGGGGATGGATAGGGACATAGACAGCTCCGGCGAGAAGAGACGCGAAGACGGAGACGATGGCTTCGGTGGTTTTCGGCAGCACCAGCGCGATGCGATCCTGCTGCTGGATGCCGTGTTCAACGAACCGCAGGGCCAGCGACGCGGCTTGCTCGAACAATTCGCGGAAAGACGTGACCCGATCTTCTTCCACTATGGCCGGAGCATCGGGTGTAACCATTGCCGTGTGCCGAAGCCAGTCGGAGAGCAGGTCGCTTTCAGGCTCGGGCAAGCGTCACCCCCCAGGTGAATCCGATCCCAGCGGAGGCGAACAGCAATAACTGCCCGGGACGAATTCGGCCCTCGCGCCGCATATGCACATAATTGATGACGAGATCGCTGGCAAAGGTGTGGCCATACTCCGCCATGGGAGTTGGAGGCAAGCCGCCCTCGGGCAGTCCCACCATCTTGCGGAAACCCTCGCGGTCCCGCAGGCTGATGTTGGAATAGATGAAATGGTCAATATCGCTCAAGCTCAGCGAAGACGCTGCCAGAACTTTTTGCATCACCCGGAACAGGTTGAGATAGTAGATCGGCATCACCTGGTCTTCAATGCATCGAGCATCGACAACAATCTCGAGGTGGCCGTTCGTCCTGACGAAACCAATGGCGCCCTGCAGGTGGCCGAGCGTCATGGCTTCGACGCCCAGCAGCAAAGGGCCCTCCGTACCTTCACGGCGCAAGATGACGGCGCTCCCGGCGTCGCCTTGCACGGTAACTGGAAGAAGCGAGCGGTTGCCGTGAGGCGGAGTGTCGCCGGTCACGAGCAAGGCGGTACGAATGTTTTCATCGGTGTTCATCCAGCCCAGCGCGGTCTTAATGGCAAGGTGAAGCGCTCCGCAACCTCCGGCTTTGAAACTCAAATTCAGCGAAGTTTCAGCCCCAAGTTCGGCACTGAGTCTGTGGGCGGAGGAGAGACCCGGCGAGTTCTCTCCGGGGAGAGTGCTGTAATCCAGGATGAGATTGATGTCCCGCGCCGTAATCCCAGCTTCGGCGATCGCGCTTGAAGCAGCCTCGAGAACCAAGTCATAGGGTTGCTTGGCGCCGCAGACGCGAACGTGGCTCAGCCCGAGACCTTCCGTGGCCTTTTGTCTCGACAGCGGGCTCAGGGGAGCGAGCGTCGTCTCCACTCGAGTTCGTTCCCTCTGCAAGACCGCTTCCACGGCCTCAACGTCGGGCGGAACGGCGTACGCCGCGGATGCAATTCGCACATTCATGTTCAACGCAACTCCAGCAGAAGGGCTGCGAATCCAATGTCGCCGGATGTTCCTAGCAAGAGCATCTGCCCGCTGTTTGGCCGACTGCTTAAAGCCAGTATCAAGTGGAGAAGCGCGCTGGTGTCGGACAAACCCGCGGCAACGGCCTGCGGGGGGACGATTATTGCGCCATCGCCAGCAATCTCGCGAGCCACCGCCGTGACAGGACTGGTAGCGCACGGCGCGCCATTCGTGGTACAGACCGTGAGACTCGGATCGGAACCGCCGAGCATCTGGCGGACGATCTCCACCGGTTGGCCGCCTGAGGCCCAGCGGCCTGAGCGGAGCTGGGCATAAGAACGAACTTTGGCTCTCCCTGCGCGGCGGCCCGCCGCTTCCAGCACCAGCGCGGCTACACCTTCGCTGGGAATGAAACCGCCGGCTTCCGGCGAGGTCTCCGAGTGGTAGCAGGCTGGCGACAACAGATTTGCGGTCTCATACCATTCGTAGACGGCGCGCGTGAGCACGTCACCCGCGAGGACAATGGCCAACTCAGCCTGCCCGTGGCGAAGCAAGGAAGCGGCCTGGAGCAGTGCGCTCTCGCCCGCAAAGCCCCTGCTGCCGACCGTAATATTCGGCCCTCGCAGATCGTGAAACAAAGCCACGTGACTTGCCGGAGCGTTGGCGAGCGTCTCCGGGAAAGTGCTGGGATCGGTCCCGGACCAACCGTGTGCGACGGCGCTTTGGAAGAAAGCTTCCGTAAGTTCAACACAGCCGAAGCAGGTGGCGAAGACTACCGCAACCCGCGACCGGTCCACTTGGCTGAGGTCGATCCCCGCATCCTGAATGGCCAGGGTAGACGCCACCAAGGCCCACGCCGACAGGCGATCCAGGCGCCGGGTCTTCAGGCCCGGCACTACGCTGGCCGGGCGAAACGGACTTACTAGAAACGCTCGCCGCAGTCCTGCGGTTGGCCAGGCAGTGATGGCGATGGGCTCCAACGCAGACGGCGGGATGAGTCCGGCGAGCGGACCATAGGGACTCACGGAACCGATACCGGTAATATTAATATTAATGCCCGGCGAATTCGTAGTCATGCCGGGCCGCTCCCGAATATGAGCACCGTGTTGCTGCCACCAAACCCCGCGGAAGCCGACATGGCCAGCGGTAGCGGTTGGCGTCGAACTTCTCCGCGCAGCCAATCGACGCCCGGGCTTTCGATGGGGTCGGTCAGCCGCAGCGTCGGGAATAGCGCGCCGCTCCTAATGGCGGTGATCGTGATCGCGGCCTCCAACGCGCCGGCGGCTCCCAGACAGTGTCCGAAATAGGACTTGGTCGAAGACACGGGGATGGGAAGGCTGCGTCCGCGAAAGGCAGTTTCGTAGGCGTTGGCCTCGGCAATATCGTTCAGGGGAGTGCCCGTGCCGTGGGCGTTCACATAGCCAATCTCGCCGCGGCCGACCTCCGCTATTTCCATGGCGCGGCGCATGCACTCGGCTAAGCCGCTTCCCTGTTGCTGCGGCGCGGTGGGATGAAATGCATCGTTGGTCATGGCCCATCCACGCAGTACCGCCAGTACGTTGGCATCCCGCGCCCTGGCGCCGGCGAGCGTTTCGAGCACGAGAACGGCGGATCCCTCGCCCAGGTTCAGCCCCTTGCGATTCTGGTCAAAGGGGCGGCAGGGGCTTGGGTCCAAGGCCTGCAGCGAGCTAAATCCGCTCAGCGTGAACGGGCACAGGGCATCGCTGCCCCCTGCAAACATCATGGGCGCGACTCCGTCGAGCAACAGGTTGGCGGCGAGCGCGATGGCCATCGCTCCGGAGGCGCACGCCACAGAGACCGCACAGCGCGGCCCGCAGATGCCCAGGTGCTCACCTACAGCGTCGGCGACGTGCGCTACCGGATAGGAGGCGGCCCGCGAGAGACCGCCGCGCCGATACCAGGCGGCAGGATCTTGAGCGATTTCGGGATCGATCTCGGTGAGGCCCGCGACCGTGCTGGCCATCACCACACCGCTCTCGCGGAAGGCAGCGCTCTCGCAATCGAAATGCGCCACTGCGTCTCGAGCCGCCACCGCCGCGAGGCGATCGGTGCGGGAGTATCGGGAGCGGGAACCTTCCGCCGGAAGCGGCACGCAGATCGGCGCAGTCGTTCCTGTGAAGCCGGGATACGCGTCCTTCGCCGGCGTGAGACAACACTTGCCCGATAACATGCCTTCCTGCAGGCAGTCCAAGCCGATGCCATAGGGGCTGACGACGCCGACACCGGTGACGACGATGGTTTTCTGGAGATCAGTCACGAGAGGCAACCGGCCAAAAATCAAAAAAGTTCAACCACTGATCGTAATGGGTTGCCAAGGTTTTTTCCAGAAACCCGACCGCCAGGCGCAAACCGGCATGCGGGTCAACTTCGCCGCCGTCGCATGCGGCCGGGGATGAGACCGGTAGGATCGGATCGCCCATCAGAACGCGGTAGCGCAGCCAACCCTGGCGAATCACAAAACCGGGCAGCACCGGCGCGCCCGAAACCTGCGAAAGTACAAAGGGGCCTAGCGGGAAGGCGGCGGGTTCGGAGAAAAACGGAACCTCGGCACTGTGATGCCGGTAGACACGGTCTCCCTGGATCGCCACGATTTCGTTTCGACGCAAGGCCTGCAACAGGTCGAGGCTGGCGCGCACGCCGCCGCTGAGATCGACAATTTTGAGCCGTTCGTTCGACATCAAATTACGCAGCATGATCTCCGCCGGTCTGTCCTCGACCAGGCGCGCCACGTTGACGGGCCGGCCGTGCATTTCAAGAAGGCGCGAGGCGAATTCCGAATTCCCCAGATGCGCCGTCCACACGATGAGTCCATGGCCCGCGGCCAGGCATTGGTCGATCGTGGCGGCGCCGCGCGCTTTATCCTTGTCCTTGTCCACCAGCATGGAGAGCAGTTGCGCATGGGTGGCCTGCGGAACATAGCAATAGGAAACCATGAAGTCGCAGAACGAATAAAAGACGCGATATACCTTCCACTGTAGCGCAAGTCCGCGTTTGCCCGAGATCCGGCGCAGATTGCGGGCTACCGCTCGGCGCTCCCGCTTCAACACGAAGAAAAAGATCAGCGCCGTTACCGCCGCAATCGGGCGTTGGACGAAGCGTGGCATCCACGGTACAGTGCAAAACACAATGCGGTGAGACAGGACGTTGTGAAACCGGTGCTGGTACCAGCGCGTCAATTCCCGCCCGCCGTCATGAGGTCGCCCACATTGTGGATCACTTTCCGCTTCAACACCGAGTACATGTGAACGATCTCCGTATCGCTATAGCCAATGGAGCGGAGGGTGCGGACCGCGCCGTCAACGGCGGCGGGATTGCTCAATCCAAAGCGGCGGTGGTACTCGAGTTGAATGCCGTACATATCTTGCTTCGACAATGTGGGAGTACCTAACGGCATATCGTTGTAAGAGAAGCGGCTGGTGAGTTCCAGACGCGCGGGATCCCAACCGGCATCTAGAGCCTGCTGGTTGATCTCGCAGCCTGGAAAAAACCGCAGACAAAAATGGTAGGGCAACAACGACGGCTTGGGCAGTTCGCTCAACCAGTCCAGCGTGCGTTGCGCCAGTTCACGAGTTTCGGTGGGAAAGCCGTACATGGTGGAGACGTTCACGGCCACGTTCTGGCGCTGCGTATAAGCAATGACGCGCTTCGCTTTTTCCAGATCGAGGCGTTTCTCTACCAGGCGTTGAATTTCGTCTGTGCCCGATTCGACGGCGTAGGTGAACCAGACTGCGCCCGCTTCGATCGCTCGATCTACGAACTCTTCGCTGGTGATATCGGCACGCAAACCATTGACAAAGTAGAGCCGCAGTTTAAGCCCGGCGGCCACGATCAGGTCGAACAGCTTTAAAGCGCGCTTCGAGTTGACGTTGAAAATATCGTCGACGACATAGAAGTCCTCGATTCCGTGTTGCTCGTGCAGTTGCTTGATTTCTTCGAAGATGTTGGCGGCGCTTCGCAACCGGATGCCCTTCCAATGGGTGAAACAAAAGGTGCAATGGTAGGCGCAGCCGCGGCTGGTCAGCAGGACCCCCTGCCGACGGTGATTGTATGCGTAACTGAGTTGACTCTGATACTGATTGAGGTCGATCAAGTCGTAGGTGGGGAAGGGCAGGCTGTCGATGTCCTCCACTTCCAATTGGTCTTCGTTTTCCACCACCCCGTCGTCCGTACGATATAGAAGGCCTGCGATAGAGGAAAGGGGCGATCCCGAAAGGAGGTCGACGAAAACCTTCTCGCCTTCCCCTTTTACGGCGATCTCCAGTTCAGGCACTTCCTGGAAGAGCCGGCGCTTGTACGCCTGTACGATCGGTCCACCGGCGACGAGGGTGGCGTCGCTGTGGGCGCGCACCAGACTGGCGATGCGCTGTAGTTCCTCAAGAAAGAAGGCGATGGAGCGGATACCCACGACATCCGGTTGAAACTCGTTCAAGATGCGGATGAAGCGATCGTTCTCGGGAGAATCGTTCTCCAGGGAAGAAAGGTCGGGAGATGAAAGCGAGGACTCAAAAATGCGGAACTCTACGCCCGGCAGAGCCTTGCGGGCGTAGGACGCAAGATACATAAGGCCCAGGGGTGGGATATGCACCTCGTAAGGCATGGTGGTCCCAACCCACTTACCCATGTTATTAGCTTCTACCAGCAAGACGCGGGGCGCCGGCTTCGTCTTACAGTGAGCTTGCATGGGGCACCTTACTCATGGGATATGGAGTTAGGTCTTTGCCGCCGACATCTTGGATTCGATAGTCGCCGCCAGAGCGTTAATACTTCCCCACTCTTTCTCGTCGAACTTGGCGCCCACCAGCTTGATGCCGAAATGTCTCTCGATCTCAAGTACGAGTTGCAGGATATCGATGGAATCGATTTCCAAGTCGCCGCCGAGCAGGGGCTGATCGTCGCGGAGGTCTGCCGGGGTCAAGTCAGTGATCCGCAAGCTCTTCAGAATAATCGGCTTAAGTTGTTCTTTCACGCTTGCCATGATGTTTATTTGCGGCAGTATAACATAGCACCTGAGCTCACCGTATCAGGCCGAGGGACGAGGTTAACCGCAGAAAACCGCGAGAAGCAACGCCTGCTGGATCCAGAAACACCGCTCTGTCCGCAAGCAAATCGCGAACCGGCTGGCCGCGGAAATGGCCGATCTGCCGGTAATGGGCGATGAAATAGAGCACGCGCAAGAAGAGTTTCCAGCGCAGGGGGGCAAAGTAGGGCGGCGTGACGAGAGGCACGGCGCGACCCTCTTTTACTTCCGCTGCGAAATCCCGATAGCTGGCAGCCTGCGTTACCGAGAGCACGGAACTGGCGAGCAGGAGATGACTGTCCCCACCGCCTACTACGGGTTTGTTCACATGCTTGGCCAATTCGAGAACGCGGTCGTTTTCCTTCTGGCCCCGCATTCCGTTGTACTCGAGGGCATGAATCGCCCAGCCATATCGCTGCAGAAGCTCTTCGACCGGGATCTTCCGGTGCGGGCCGTTGTCTTTGTCTTTGTCCTTGCTCCAGGGAACCAGCGGGTGGTTCAGCACCACCAGACATCCACTCGCGCGGAGTATTTCGAACAGGTCGTCCAGTCGTTCGGCGCGGGCTGCGGCTTGCAGACTGGCATGGGTCTCCTCGACGCCGGACTCGGGTAAGTCGGTAACTCCCAGGTGGAAGAGATAATTCTGAAAGCGAAAGGACAACTCCTCGCCGAGAGGGGTGCGGTGCGCATTTGCGGGATTCTTCCGTAGCAGTTCAACACTGCCGGCAACTTCGTCGTGGTCGGTAATCCCCAGATGGACGCCGTCGAAGCCCAGAGGCGCGACGCCCGCGGACTCCGTGAGAAATACGTCCTCAACCGTAAGCGGCGCCCGATAGTAGACGTCGGCATAGTCCAGGTCGCGAACCGGCGCCAGTCCAAATGCCCACTGGAGAACATGCCGAAACGGCCGCATGAACCACAGCTTCACCACCTGGTTCAGAGAGGCGAGGTTCTCAATGGAGTAGCAGGAGTGGTTGTGAGGCGAAACCGCAAAGGCGAATTCTTGCGCCGGCTGGGGACACGAACGGTAAGCATAGTCCTCGATCGCCCAGCAACCCGCACCCGTCATCCGCTGTCCCTCTCCGTTGTCCGAACTAATGGCCGAGAACCTAACTGGAACTGAGTTCACAAATGCCCTTCCACCCGGAAGGCACGTTCCACAGGGGCTAAAGCCCGCATTTTTCCAGGCCCTGGGCGGCACGGCTGAAGCCGTGCCCTACCCAAACCCATTTATGAAACCAGTTCTATAACAAGCCGCCATCGACCGCGATCACTTGTCCGGTGATGTAGCTTGCCTCCGGCGAAGCCAGAAATGCCACCAACGGGGCTACCTCTTCGGGCTTGCCAAAGCGGGCTAGAGGAATCTCGGCGAGCAAGCGCTTTTCTTCTTTCTCGATGTACTTGGCGGACATGGGGCTGGGAATCACACCCGGGCAGACAGCGTTGACTCGGATATTGAATCGCCCCACCTCGCGGGAAAGCGCCTTGGTGAAGGCGATAATGCCTCCCTTGGAGGCGGAGTAATTGCACTGGCCGGCTTGGCCGCGGACTCCGCTGGGCGACACGATATTGCAGATCGCTCCGCTCCCCTGGCGCATCATGCCCGGCAAGGCCAACCGCGAACACAAATAGGTGCCACGGAGATTGGTGGAGATCACTTCGTCCCATTGCTCGTCAGACATAAACGCCAACAGGACATCGCGGTTGATGCCGGCGTTATTCACCAGGCAGTCGACCGCACCGTATTGCTGTTCGATGCGATCGAACATCGGGGCTACGCTCTCCTGGCGAGACAGATCGCCTTCGACGGCCAGCGCCTGTCCGCCGGCAGCGACGATGCGCTCCACCACCTTTTCCGCGGACTCTTTCGCGCGATGATAGTGCGCGGCTACGCGGAATCCCGCCCTTCCCAGTGCCTCCGCGATGGCGGCGCCGATGATCCCCGAGGCGCCTGTCACTAATGCGGTCTTCCGATCCTCATTCGGTATTTCAGCCATAGGCTCGATTAAAAATGTAACGGCTTGAAGATCAAAAGATACGCGCCCCAACGCGAGTTATACCGCGGTATGTTTCCATCCAGCGCATAGGAAACTGTGCCTTGTATCAAGGTGCCTTTGGGGCCGGGGGTATTGAAATTGAACTCCAGGCCGTCAAACTTATTGAAATGGGAGGGATGGGGCAACTCCCCCTGGTTGCGTGCGCGCGCGTAGCTGTACATCGCATCAAACTTCATAAAGTCCATCACGTTGAAACCGTAGTGCACGTACCCCGTGGCGATAGCGTCGAAAGAGTCCGTGCCGCTGGGAATGCCGTGGAGGCGCGGCTGCGAAAAGAACGAGGGAAAGTAACGGGAGAACCGATCCAGTTGGTTCCCACCATAATAGGCGAAGGCGTAGCCGCCCTTGGTGAACTTTCCTATGTAGTAATCCTTGTTGAAATCGGCGTTGTAGAGGGTGTATGCCTTCTGCGGATGAGGCTGGACCAACAAGGTGTTTTGCTGGGCTGTCGTCAGATTCGGCAGAGGCGCACATCCGGGCGGCGGACCCAGCGAAGGGCATCCGAACGGTCTCCAGCTAATGCGCTGGCCCCGCGTCCCATGAGCGCTGAACACATAACCTTTGTACGTGTACTTTATCTCGATGCCCGGTAGCACGGTCACCCCGTTCCGGGGCAGCGCGTATTGCTTGTCCGCGTCGCTAGTTCTGCGAAAGTACTCATAGGACAAGTAAGTCGACGCCGTCAGGCTGAGATGCGTGGTGGCCTGCCAGGAGGCCCGCAGTCCGGTAGTCTCCCCCCATGCCCATACGTCTCCTGCCTTCAATTCCGTGTTGCCGCTGTAGATGCGGTTCTCGCCGGGCAGCCCGGAGAGCGCCAGGTCCATTGCCAGGCGAAACTTGGGTCGGTACTGTTTCGAGAGATCGGAGACCAGGATGGGTCCGGCAAAGAAAGTCGAAAGCTGCGCGCCGGTGTTCCGAAAATCAAAATCGGCGATGCTGATGCCGGCAAACGGAATGGGATAGTTGAACGTGCCTCCGTACATGGCCCCGCCAACCAGGGACCTTATGCGCGTCTCCTTTTTCTCGACCAGGACGCGCTCGTTGCCTTTGATTTCCAGCGACCGCAGTCCCGCGTCGGTTTCGCGGTACATGGGATCTTTGGAGCCGTGCTCGGCCAGTAAGTCGTCATTGAACTGCGCGGTATTATTGATCATGTAGTCGGAATACTGCACGGTCCTCTGCAGCACAAAATCGCGTCCCGCGGCATTCAGCAACTGTTGTGCGGAGATCGACCGGAGTAGGTTGAACTGATTGCCCTTGCCGTCAGGGACTAACTCAAAATTCTGGGTTTCGACGTTGACCAGGACGTTGTTCTTGGAACCCCGTTGGCTCAGGGACTGCCTCACCTCGCGGAAGGTCGTGCCGTCAATCCACACTTTGCCGCTGTAAAGGTTCTCGTCCGCGGTGAGGGGTTCGACTCCCACCACATAACACATGGCACCGTTGACTTGCTCCGTACCCAGAAGCTTGTACTTATAACGCTCGTTGAGCTTCAATTCGAGAGGTTGCGTCACCACCTTTTCGGGCTCGATTTGCGGCAGCGGAAACTCGTGGTTCTTGCCGAACTTCACGCCGTTGACGTACAGCTCGTTCTGGGCAATTTCCATTTGTCCCGCGCGGTTGAAAAACTGCTTGAGCCGCATGGAGATGTCGAACCCCGGACCCAGATTGGTGCTCTCAAAGTGCAGGTTCATGAAACTGGAGGCCATGTAGTTATCCAGCTTCTGCTTCTGCGCCTCGCGGTACTGTTGCCAGCGGGCAATGATTTCCTCGACTTTGAGTTCGACACCGCCCTTAACTTCCACCGAGCTATACACCGTCTTGTCGGCCTCGCCGCGCTTGTGGATGTAAATCAAGGCGTGCTCGCTGGTGCAAGCGCAGGTCTGGGCAAAGCCCTTGCCGGTCTTGACTGGTTCGCCTGCTGGGAGCCGCGCGCCAGTGACAGGGTCATACCACTGGATCTCGAATTGTTCTGGCTCCGTGGCAGCGGTCTGAAGCCGGACCGTCTTCGGGTGGTCGGGGCTGGCATTCACCTGCGCGACAATTACCTGGTCCGGTGACTCCCCGCCGCCGAACCAATGGTGTCCCTCGTTCCCCGTGCCCTCTTTGCCCGTGCCCTCTATCGCAATACGGAAAGGCGAGGTTGCAGGATCCGCCGGGAACATGTTGCCGGGAATGTAATGCGTCAGGAAGGTGTTCAAGGCGCACACTCGATCCGCAGAGGTGGCGTCTGGAGGCTCCGACCAGACGATTTCAACGGAAGTGCCCGTGGCCTCGAGCGCGGCGGTGAGATAGGGCGTGGAAGCTGCGGACGTTTCCGCGTCTAACTTGAGAATGAGGGGTTTATTCAGCGCCTGCCCGGCGATCCATGTAGCATCCTGACGCCAGGTTTGGGAATAAGTCGTGCCCAGCAAATCGGAATAGGTAGCAAGCCGGGTTACTATGTCGCCGTGCCGGCCAACAAACCCGGGCTGGAAAACAAATGCCAGACGCAAGCGAGCGTTGCTGGCCTTCGCGGTCACCCCCAGGCGCAGCAAGGCGAACGCAAACAGATCGGGAGCCGTCATCGGTTCCTTGATTTCCACAATGAGTCCGCGCACTGCGGGGTCCGACAGAGGCGCCGCTTTCAGGAAGGCGTCAACCCTCTCGGTCATTTGTTTCTCAGTTTCCTGACCGGTAAGGGAGTCGGATCCTGCGACGATGTGCAGCCAAACCTCCGATCCCTCGGGCATACTCTGGAGGGCTCGTGCTTGCTCATCGAAAACGCCGGCGGGGCTTGCGTCACCGGCAACCTGGAAGAGCACGGGCGGCAACACGATCAACTTGCCCGGGAGCGCGCACTGTTCCGCGGCCTTTACGCCTGCGGCAAGATTCTGGTCCGTGGGAATCGAGATGGCAGCCTTGGGCAAGCCGGCCTCGGCTATCCGCGGTAAAAACACACAACCAGAAAACAGAAGAAGAGCGGCAATTCGCCTCAAACCTGCCACCCTGGGGAAAGGCAGTGTTGCCAAGTCAGGCGACGATTTCATCATAATGTCCTTACTTAAATCCGACAGCCTTGAATTAGGTGAGAGTAGTGGACTAATCCAGTGTTACTAGGCTGAGAGATGCACTTTCGAGCGAACCGGATGCCTCGCTAGAACGGGTGTCATAGATGCTTCTCCGAGCAGGCTGTCCGCCCTCAGGGGCTAAAGCCCACATTCCTTGCGGCTCTGAGCGGCATGGCTGAAGCCATGCCCTACCCAAAACCATTTATGAGACCAGTTCTACTCGGCTTGCGTTGGCCGCTCATTTTCAAGCGCCGCGAGATCGCCTCAACACTCTGGCTGGGGCGAGGGGTTGTTTTCGAGCCGAGCCGATTCCTCGGCATTGCGGAGTCTGGCACCCGCGTTGTAATTGCAGAAGGGAATCAGTTGTCCATCGGTGGCGACATACTGAATGATACAGCGCTTGAGGCGGCGCAAATTGTAACTACGCGCGTCCATGAAGTGCATGCCCGCCACGAATATGCCGTTGAAGCCCTTGTGAAACCAGCCAGCGGACCTTCCCTTCGACTTGTCCTCCCACCCTTCGATGCTGCGCAGCATACGCTGGAACGTGAGTCCGGCCGGAGCCTTCCGCTTATCGAAACATTGCGACAGCCGCGCGAACTGGCGGATGCGCGAAACCTGCCGCTCGATGATGCCCCGGCCGGTATCCGGAGTCACCTCAGCCATGCCGCGAAAGAAGCGGTCGAGGTCGAAGAAACTGCTAAGGCAGGTTGGCTTGTTGTGGTCGTCAACGTAGAAGAACGTGCCAAGCGAACAATGAGCATCGCTGACGGGGGGAATCGTCGCGTCGCGGCGGACGCGGTCGAGGGCGCGGCTGATCAAGGACAAGGAATTCAGCGGGAACCAATCGTCGGGGAAGCGAGTCAGTCCGGTCTGCCGGCCAAACTCGCGGGCCATGGTGGCAAGGTTGAAAGGCTCGGAGTTCGGGTCCGCGACCTCGACCCTGCCCACATGCGCCGCCGGTTGAATGCTGATCCCGGTGACGTGGCTGCTGTGTTCGAGAGCGAACTGGAAGATCGGCCCCAGTTGGTCGACGTTGACGGAGTTCATGATGGTCGGCACCAGCACGAGCCGCATGTTCGTCTTCTGGACATTGTTAACCGCGGCAATCTTCTTATCCAAGAGCCGCTGGCCGCGCAATTGGAGATAGACCTCGTCGTTCACGCCATCGAACTGCAAGTAAAGCGTGTGCAGTCCCGAATCCTCGCAGAGTTTTGCGTAGCCGGGGTCGACAAACCGGCTTCCGTTCGTGGCCACCTGGATGTGCGTGAAACCAAGATCGCGAGCGGTGCGAAGGATAGCCGGAAACTCGGGGTGCAGGGTGGGCTCTCCGCCGGAGAACTGAATGTGGCGGCACGGCACCGGCCGATCCAGCAGCGACTGGAGCATTTTGCCCACCAGTTTGGTATCGAGGAAGTAGTGGTTCCCGTCGCCCGTGGCCTCCGCGAAACACACGGGACACTTGTAATTGCAGCGGTTCGTGATGTCGATTACGGCCAGGCATGGCTCGTTGTGGCTGGCGGTGGCACAGTCGCAACCGTTTCCGTCGACCGGCGCTGCCTGCTGTGCGTCGGGAAAGATCAGCTTGTTCCAGTCGTCCAGCCGGCGATACAAAGCCGCGTCGGAGAAGATCAGGGATTCGGTCGACTCGTGGCAGGAACACTGCGGACGTTGATAGACCTTGCCTCCTTGATCGGCGATCACGGAAGTAATCGGTTTGCTGCACTCGGGGCAGCGCGACGAGATGGTATCGATGACGGTATCGCCAACGTGCGGCTTCGTCATAACCTTTTCATCTATTAAGATTTGGACGCTTCAGTATATACGAACACTCGCAGGCATCCCATACTAAGTACGGATACGATCCCTCGCAGCCAATCAACCGTCCCTCGAAAATGTCTGCCCCGGTTCGGCTTTCGCGACGCGGCAGTTGGGCCGCTCAGCTCCCCTCTCGCTTCGGCTCTTCCCCTAAGAGAATGACCGCGGGAACTACCCAGAGGCCGCCGGCCAATGCCAGAGCGACGCCCAATGAGGTTACCAGACCCATCTCGGCAAGCGGCGCGAAACTGGAGGCCATAAGTGCCCCGAATCCGATGATCGTAGTCAAGTTCGACTGAATCAGCGCCGCGCCCGAAGCTTTCGCGATTGCGAGTATCCCGCAGCTCTCGTTTTCCAGGTAACGGCGGACTAAATGGATACCATTGTCGATTCCAATCCCGATAATGAGCGGGATCGCCGTAATGGACATGAAACTGAAGCGGTGTCTCACCAGCAGCAACAGTCCGAAAGTTACGACGATGGCGAATACGATTGGCATCAGTACGACGAGCGACACGCGGAGGTTGCGGAAGCAGAGATAGACGATCAGAACGATGGCCGCCGCCGTCCACACCAATGCCCTGCGGCTGTCGTGAAGGACTCGGCTCTGCATGTCGCGGTTGATCTTGTCGAAGGAGAACTCCACGAACGGACCAAACTTACTCCGCCATGACTCGAGGACAGTCTCCGGAACCACCTGCGTAGCATTGGGATCGGTGGCATAGAAGGCGACGGCCGCGACGTAACTACCGTCTTTCGTTTTGCGAATGCTGTTGTCGAGCAGCCCTGCTGGCAGGAACTCGGCAGCCTTTTCCAGGGTAATTGGCTCCGTGCCTTGTCCAAGTTTTCGCAGCCGATCGATAAAGGGCTCTTGCGGCCCGGTTCGAAAACCACTCTCGCGGAGCGAATCCTCAAGGGCACGGGCGGAAGCCGCCAGATCGATGTTCGCCAGCGAAGCGGCCCGTTCGCTCTGCGTGCGGGCGGAGGGAAGCAGGTCGGTGGGGGAGAAGATGGACTTGAGGACGCCGCGCTGCCGATAGGCTTCCAGACCGGCAGTCAGCTCTTCGGCCCGCTGCAGGACTTCCTCCTGACCGCCGGCAATCAAGAGCACGTTGGGACTGCCCTCAATGCCGAATTTCGCGGAAAGACGATTCTGCGCGGCCACGGCGGGGTTGTCGGCGCCTCCATTGATCTCGAAGCGCGCATCCATCCTGACCCTGGGCAGAAACAACAACGAGAGCAGGAACATCCCCAGCGCCAAGCTGACGACGAGGCGCGCGTGCCGGCCCACGAAATCGACGGATTTCCGCGCCAGGAAAGGAAGAAAGCGGAAGGTAATCGTCTCCGGGGCACGCGGCTTGGAGAACCGCCACCAGAGCTGCATCAGCGCGGGCACGGTCAAGAGCGTGTGGAACATCATCATGAACATTCCGACGGTGAGGATGAAGCCAAACTCCGCCAGGGCTTTGAAGCTCGAGGTGGCCAGTGCCGCGGTGGCCGTAGCCGCCGTCAGGATGCAGAAGAAGACGCTCGACCCTGTGGTTTCGAAGGTGCGCAACACGGCCGCGTTCAGCGTCCCGCCCTTGGCCCATTCCTGCGGCACCCGGTTAAAGAAATGTACGACCTGGTCGTCTCCCAAGCCCGCCAAAATAGCAATAAAAGACAGGCTGATAAGATTGACTTCTCCCGGATAGAAACTGGCCACGCCCGTGGTCCATAGGATGCCTAAGCTGGTGGGCAGCAGCGACAGCAGCAGCAAGGGGATCCGGGGATAGATCAGCAGGCACAACAGCAGATTGCCGACGATCGAAATCAGAGAAACTCGACGAATATTTGTTTCGATGAATTTGTGCTCTTGCTCCGCGTAAACGTAAGCGCCCGCGGCCACGGCGTGCACGCCGGCATCCCGGAAGGCTTGCTCCGCGCTGATCGACTCGATGCGCGCCCGCGTCCATTGCACGACCTGCTGGGCGAACTTATAGTCCACGGCCGGCTGCCGGGGCTCGGCGATGATGAGCAGGGCTTTGTGATCTTTACTGAAAAACCGGTTCCCTTCTCCCCAAGTCAGGTCGAAATTGGCGAACTGCGAGAACCCTTGGCGGTTGTGCGCCGCCACTTCCATAAGACCCAGAGGATCGGCGAGGAAGTAATTCGTTCCCAGGGAGGAAAACGGCGTGACCAGTTCGGTGGCGGCGCGGCGAACGGTTTGATGAATCTGCTGCGGGTCCAGCCGCCGTTTAAGATCTTCGGTTTGCTCTGGCAAGACGAACGACGGAAAGTTCCAGGTAAAGAACCGCACCATGTTGAGCAGTTCCTCTTCCTGCAATCCGCAGCGCGCCTGCTTGAACAGCCCGCTGGCCAGCATGTCGGCGGTGAAACGGTCGGCCATTTCCTCCATCTCGCCGGTGGCGTCGTTAGCTCCCTCCGGGGCCTCGATCAGCACGAAGAGCTGATTCCCGTATCCCAACTCTTTGCCGATCTGGCTTGCGGCTCGCCATTGCGGGTCGCGTTCGCCGAACAGGTCAGTCAGGTCGGTGCCAGTGCGCAGGTTGTGGATGTTCGAAAACAAGAACAAGGTGAGGACCAAGCTAAGGGCCGTGACCAACCCCGGATGATCGACGACCACGCGCCCGAGCACGCGCATGAAGCGGACCATCGTGGATTGGACGATCATGGCGCGGACTCCGCCACCGGTTTTTTCGCAATGAATAGGATATGGGCCAGGGGCAGACGGTTTCGGAAGCGGCGCTGTTCGACCTGCATACCGGCGTTCTCCAGCACACTATGGTACTCGGCGGCCGAAAGCATCAAGGGCCGGACGCCGGCGCGCCCGCAGGCGAAGATCAGCCGGTCGAAAGCCATGGTAATGGTGGACCACAGGCCGTGTTCGCAGTCGTGGACGCGGAAGATCAGTATTCCCTGGGGCGCAAGCGCCGAACAGCAACGTTGCAGCAACGCCTGTTGGTCGTCGGCGGGCAGATATTGCAAGACATCCAGAATAAGAATCAAGCCGGCGGGCGGAAGATCGAGACGACGCACGTCCGCAACGCTCAGGTCGGCGTTCAGCGTGCCGAGAGCCGCGCGAGCGACTGCGATGCGATGCGCATCCAAGTCGCAACCTACCAAGCGCCGGCTGCTGTCGCCGAAAGCTGCAAAACCAAGAGCCATGCCGTAGCCGCAGCCGAGATCCACCACCGTGCCCGATCCCAGGTTTTCGGCGGCCAGCAATCCAAAGATACGATCCAGCCGCAACTTCCATCGGACGAACCCACGGTCGGCCCGCGCGCATCGGGCAAACAGCCCGTTCACAAAGCGGACGCGGTCCCGCAACCCTGGAATCGCGGGCGCCTTAAGCTGGATCACAGCCGCGGTAATGGCCGCCCCAGCACCGCCGACGAGTATGCCCAGAGGTACGCTGCCAATCACCCAGGCCAGAAGCTCTTCCTTCAGGTGCGCGCCGGTCAGAGAGGACACGTTCCATGGCGGAAAAGGGCTGCCGCGCAAAAAACATCCGAGGTCCACAGAGGCCACGACAATCAGAGGCTGGAGCAGAGGATTGTTGATGAAAGTGCCGGCCACGGTCAGCGGCTTGTTAAGCCTGAAGAGCAAAGCCACACCCACAGCCGCAAGGGTTTGAAACCCATAGATGGGAACGATGCCGATGAAGATTCCCAGGAACACGGCAGCGGCAGCGTGGCCGGGGTCGAGGTTTTCCTTCAGCAAGAGGGTTGCGAACTGCCGCGCGCGGGTCCGGAATCTTTGGATCACGAGACGGCCTCTTCCGTCATTCGTTCGGTCGTTCGTTTGCGCATTGGCCCGCACGTTTTTCCGCGCATCAGGCTGACACCACCGACAACTCGCCGCTCGCCACGATCTCGCCGTCCACCCACACCGTGCCGCTGATGTAAGCCATCGGCCCGGCGTCGGTCAGCTTCTTGGTTTCAATGCGCAGTTCCTGGCCCGGAGTCACCGGCTTGAGAAACTTGAAGCGGTTTACGGCTGCCAGCAGGGCCAGTTGTCCGCCAGTCTGGTCAGTGCCCCGGGCAGTGGCCGATCCCAGCATCACACCCGCGGTCTGGGCCACCGCTTCGATCAGCAGAACGCCCGGCAGAATGGGCTTGGCGGGAAAATGCCCAGCAAAAATCGGGTCCGCCGGATCGACGAACTTCACGGCAACACAGCGGACACCCGGGTCCAGTTCTACGACCCGGTCGATCCACAAGAACGGAGGGCGATGAGGAATCATCGCCTCGATTTCGCTGCGCTCAATCACTTGGGTTTGTACACCTCGAACGTTTCCGCCGGAATCTTCGGGTTCACGGAGTTGACATCAATGGCGAATACACTGTTTACACCGCTCTTGCCGTCCACTTCGAGCGACCGCAGCAGGAAGTCCCGTTTGTTCAGCTTCACCACAAGATAATTCAGCCGGCGGCGAAAAGCTTCCGACCGCGGGACGAGCTTCATATCGTAACTCCGGCTATCCTCCTGCACGGTGATGGTGAAATTTTTCTTCAGGTTCGCGATAGAGTTTGCCCGGCTGAAATAGGACTGGGCGCGGCGTACGCTGCTTCCGACTTCCATCACCTGCGTATTGCTGCCGATCGTAACGTTGAGATAGTTTTCGTTGAAGCGAATGCGCAACGGGTTGGGTTCGAAGTATTCCAGCGAGAATCGGGTTGTGCCCTCGGCGCAAAACTTGCCGCGCAGCACCATGGGCCTAACCATCAGGTTGGAAGTGCGGGTTTCGGTGATGGTTCCGCAGCCACTGGTGAATGTCTTCTGCGCTTGCTGAACGCCGTCCCAGATGCGCGTTAGCAGATCGTCGGACTGCGCAGCCAGTACTCCCGGAAACACCAAGAATGCAAGGAGCCCGCATAGTCTGGACCGCGGGATCATGTCACGCTCCCAGGAAGCGAAATGCGAGCGACCACAGGCAGATACTGACCGTGTCTCGCACCGGCTTCATCTTGGAGCGCGCCTGGCCATCGTCATAGACCATATGGACGGAAGCGTGCGCGATGGTGCAGCCCGACCGCGCCATCTTGATCAGGACTTCCATCTCGAGTTCGTAGCACCGGCTCCGCAGTTTGGTTTCACGAAGTTTGTCCAGCCGGAACAGGCGGAATCCGCTCTGGCTGTCTCGAATTTCGCAGCCCACGAGCGCCGAGGCCAACCGGCTGCCAATCGTGTTGGAGTAATAGCGGGCGCGAGGCATGCGGGCGCGATCAAAGGAACGCGCCCCAATCACCAGATCCGCTCCGGTCTCTTCGGCGACGCGAAGCAGCTCAGGGATATCTTCCGGCAAATGCTGCCCGTCGCCATCGAGAGTGATCACGTGCGTAAAATCTTGGGAGCACGCGAAGGCAATGCCGGTACGCAGGGCCGAGGCCTTGCCGCAATTCGTGTCCGATCGCAGACAAGTAGCTCCGGCGCCCCGGGCAACTTGCGCCGTACCGTCTCCGGAGCCATCGTCAATCACCACGACCTTCTCAACATGCGGTTGCGTCCCCTTAACCACATTGGCGATGTAAGGGGCTTCGTTGAATGCCGGAATCAGCGCACAGGTTCGCATGGCGCAGGCTCCAGTGCTCTTCCGCCGACATGCTCCCGGGAGCCGGCCAGGACGAAGTCGAATCCCCGTTCCCTCAGCTCATCGATTACACGAGGCAGCGCTTCGAGCATAACATCCGTTCCTGCGGGCAAATGATCGTGCAGCAGGATGATGTCTCCGCCGGCCACTTTGTTCAAGATGCGCTGGGCAAGAACACTTGAATTCGCAGTGAGTGTATCACGCGTCCGAACACTCCAAGAAACGTACTCGAGCCCCGCCCGCTCGAGATAGGGCCCCAAAAGGGGATGGCGCAAGCCCACCGGCGAACGGAAAGCGCGCGGCCGGAAACCGCAGCTACGACGAATGCTCTCGGTGCCGCGCTCGATCTCGGCCCGCAGGCGCCCGGGCGTGAGAAAACAGAACAGAGAGGGATGCGACCAGGTGTGGTTTGCCACCAGATGACCTTCGGCCCAGGTGCGGCGCACGATTTCCGGATACTGATCTGCGCGCCTTCCCACCACAAAGAAAGTCGCCTTCACACCTTTTTCCCGGAGCAAGTCCAGTAACTTGGGCGTGTCGATAGGGTCGGGACCGTCGTCGAAAGTCAGCGCCACACAACCCATGCCCTCTACCCGCGAGCGATTGGCGACCAGCCATTGGTTGCGCGGATGAAACAGCAGGTAGAGCATGAGCAAAGTGCCGGCGGCATAAATCAAGACGAAGAGAAGGAACCGCGAGAGGGTAAAGGGATACAACAGAGCCAAGGAGGCGTTGGTCCCAAGAAACAACAAAAAAAAGATCGCGGACCTCGTCATATCGCCCGTCCCAGGCTCTAGAGGTGCTGCGGGGATTGAAGTGCCATCTTAGCATCGGCTGCTTGCGCCGGGGAAACCCAAAGAGTTGGCGCTCTCTCGTGGCGCCGAAGCTTCTTCAAGAAAAAGCTTCCCAAGGCCTGGGAGCACAACTAAAATTGGGGGCGCGTTTTCAAACAAAATTGGATTGTCTTAAATTCGGGAGAACATACTTAATGAGACCTCGTTTCTTGTCCCTGCTGTTATTGTGGCAATGTTAGTCACGTGTTTACCGGCTTCGGCGGCGGACTTGGTTTCGCCTAAGCTGTTGCCTCCGGCGTCCGGATTGCGAGCGGGCATTCCTATCCGGAATGTTGCATTCGATTCGGGGACAGGTTCATCCGACCGGCCGGCCCCGAGGCGGCACTGGAGCAAGACGGGAAAGATTATGACGATTGTCGGCGGGGGCTTGATCGTCGGTGGCGCGGCCGCAATTGTCCACGGGCAAAACACTAAGGTGGCTTGCCGTTCGGGCACGTGTACGGAAATCGGCTGGAGGGCCACAGGAGCGGCTTGGGCCGCTGGTGGCGCGGCTTTAGTGATCGTCGGGCTGACCAGGCACACTACAGACTAACTGTCTGGCCACCGTTGTGAGTTACTTCTCTGCCCAAGATATCGCTGGAAGAAGGGGTTGATTTCGATTTGAGGGTTCTGCTCATCAAACCGCGCTCCTCGGCAGCTCATTTCGGACTCGCCCCTTTTTTCCGGACCGAGCCGCTGGGGCTTGAATACATCGTGGCGGCGCTTGGAGCGCACGGGCACCAAGTCCGCATCGTGGATTTGTGTTTCGAGCGCCAAGGCATGGCGCGTCTCATAAAGTCTTTCCGGCCGGAAATCGTGGGCGTCTCATGCGTGCACATTTTGGACGTGCATGCCACTCTGCAACTTGCCGCCGAAATTAAACAGATTGCCCCCGCGATCTTCGTCGCCGTGGGCGGCCATGCCGCTGCTTCGTACCCAAAGGCGTTGGAGCAAAGCCGTTCGCTGGACGCGATTTGCGTCGGCGAGGGCGAGAGCGCCATGCCCGCCTTGTGCAATGCCCTGTCGCAACACAAACCACTCCACGACGTTCCCTCTCTGCTGTTGCCCAACGGCGACGGCCGGTTTGCCGCCACAGGCGAAGCGCGTGAATGGCTGGACCTGGACCATGTTCTCTGCCCCGACCGTGCCTCGGTGGAATCGTATCGCAAGCACTACGTCTGTCTGAATTACATGCCGGTCTGGACGCTAGAGACCACGCGCGGATGCCGGCATCGGTGCAATTTCTGTTCGGTCTGGCAGTTCTACAAGGGATCTTGCCGCTTTCATGCCGCCCGAAACGTCCGTGCGGATTTCGAGCGCACCGGCAAGAATGTCTTCATCATCGACGATTATTTCTGGGGAGACCAGGCGCGCAGTGAGGAACTGGGTCGTGAATTGCTCGCCTCAGGCGAGCGCAAGAACTGGATGCTGGCGCAAGCGCGCGTCGATCTGGTCAGCGAGAGTTTCGAACTGCTGCGGCTCTGGCGGCCCTTGGCGAAGAACTTCGACGTCTTCTTCGGCTTCGAATCGCCGACGCGGAAGGGCCTCGACTCCCTGAACAAGGGAACGGACATATCGAAGACGCTGGATGCCGTCCGCGTGGCCCGGGAATGCGGCTTTGGAGTGACCGGCAATTTTATCGTCGATCCGGATTTCTCCGAGGAAGACTTCGCCGAGCTGTGGAACTTCATCGAAACTCACAAACTCTACCGGGTAGGTTTCACCATCCTCACGCCGCTGCCGGGCACCTATTACTTCGAGCAGAGCAAGGCGCAACTCAAAGTTCTGGACTGGAACCAGTACGATCTGCACCACCTGCTCTGGAAACCGCGCCTGCCGGTCGAGCGCTTCTTTGAACTTTACTGCGAGACTTGGAAGCGCACCGTGCTCAACGCCGCCGGGCGTAAGAAGTGGTGGGAGTGGGTGCGGGACATAGATCTACGAAACATTGGCCATATGGCGAGAATCCTCGCCCGCGCTCAGAAGATGATGGACCCGCAGGCTTATCTGGCGGAGTTTAGCGTGCCGACGGATTCGCCCTAGGGTGTACGATGTTCACGTACTGGCGGAACGAAATCCGCTATTTCGCTGGGGCGTCTGTCCCGGTCTGAGCCACATTTTCGAGAGGGAGCACATTCACCCCCTTGTCCTTACGCGCACGAAGCGCGAGATAGTCGCCAAGCACATTGCCCAGGAAAGTGGGAAGGTTCTTGTCGTTGAACGACCAGGCGGCAGCGAAGGCGTTGTTCTCGGTGGAAACCTCCCGCTGGAACAGTAGAGTGCCGCTCTTGCCGTCGTGAACTTGCACCTGGTAGGTAATGTAGGACGTGCCCGCAATCGCCCCCGCAAAGAAACGGGACTTTTTCGACACCATTCGGTAATTCAAGAGCTTGCATTTGACAACGAGGGAAGGGTCCTCCGGCAATGGGTCCTGCTTTTTCGCAACGGTGGTGAAAGCGCGCGTACTGGAAAGGCGGCTGATGGCTTGTTCTTCGGTTGCGGTCACCAGTTTTCTAGCTTTCGCTTCCCATTCTGCGGGGACGATGAAGTCCTCGAATAAGATCGTGCGATAGGCCAAGTCTTCCACATTGACGGCCGGAGCCGTTTCATATTCGGCCGTGGCATACGGGTCATGGGAATCCCGCTTTTCCTTGGCGGCAACGGAAACGCACATCAGGACGACAATCAGCAAGAAAGGTAGAAGATTTAGTATTGGCGACTGAGTGGCCGGTATGGGCCGGGCATCTGCCCTATGAATCTGCGGTAATCGGTTTTTCATGTTCATTTCCTCCAAGTTGACAGGTATGAATTCCTCGGTCCCTCAGAGTGCTCACGGGACCAGCGAATATAACTAGAACTAATCCGTGCCGGTCGCGCGCTCTCGCAACTCGCGCTCGTACTCGGCAATCTGCCGGTTGATGTCCGCTTGCTTTTCCTTCCGGTCTAACAGATCCTCCCGGTAACGCTTCAAGAAGTAATCGATGGTTTCGACGCGCAGCTTAATGGTATTGACCGGCCGATTCTCGTCCATGTCCTTGAACGAGAAATAAGGCGTGCCTGAGCGCTCCACGATCTGCTCGATGACGCTGTAAATGGGCGCGTCGTGGCCGCACTTGAAGCTGGAAATTTCCACCGCCACCAGGTTGGGATGGCGGGCCGTGAACTTGGCGGCCCAGATCTTGTGGTTGGAACTGGCCGAGTTGGCGGTCTTCCACACATCGGAGATGTCGAGCGGGTGGCTGATTACACCGGCGCGCACTTCGTCGCCGAACAGGCGTTCGAGCAGGTCCTCATCCAGCGGCAAGGTACTCTGCGAGAAGATCGGGTAACCCAGCTTCTGGAACTGCTCCGTGATCTCGTGGTTGATGCCGGGATCGTGGTGGTACGGGCGTCCCAGTATGACGATGCCGAACTTCCGTTCCGACTCGAGTTGATCGAGAACTTCGCGAGCGCGACGGCGAATGGTCGATTCATATCGTCCCAACTCCCGGTAGCCGATTTCGATGGCGCGTTCATTTTCCGCCTGCGAGAGGCCAAGAATGGGCGCCCACGCCTGAAACATCTGCCGCGCAAAAAGTTTGCGATCCGAAAGGTTCACTAACGGATGCACGTAGCGAATGCCGCGTTCGGCGAAGAGGTCGGTTTCCTTGGTGTAAGCCGCTTCCACGGTTTCCGGCGTCACCGCAACCGTGGGACAGGCGTTGTGCCCCTTGGCGTTTACCAGCGGGGAGGCAAGCACGTCGAACATGGGGAAGAAAATCGCCTGCAGCGGCTTGTGCGCGTGTTTGTTGAAGATCAGGTTGTGGACGTGCGCGAGGGCGATCTTTGAGGGGAAGCAGGGATCGATCGAACCGCGGCTCGATCCCGCCCGGTACATATCCACGGTGGTGAAGTCCGAGTACACGATGCTGTCCGCCCTCACGCCCAAGCTTTCCAGATAGGAACTGAACAGCGGCGCGTAGGCATACATGTTCAGGACGCGAGGAATGCCGACGCGCAGCTGCGCGCGCCGTTTCATCAGGGCGATGCGATGGCGGGCAGCGGCGCTCCAGGCGCGGGCGGGGATGGAATCGGCGACGCCTTCCGGGTAGCGCGAGCGCCATACTTCGCGCGCGGCCATCTCCACCAAGTTTGGATTGGCGGCCTTAGTGGCATCGAGGTGCGCCTTAATGCCGCGCATGGTGGCAACGTCTTCCACCGCGCCTTTTTCGCAGGTGGCGACGATCACGCGCTGCTCACTGGGCTGGAGCGGCACTTTGGTGGGAAAAGACGGTGGCGCGGAGCCTGCGACGAATCCGGCCTGCACATCTTCGGTCGGCACATCTTCGGTCTGCACGTCTTCGTTCTGGACGTCTTCGGTCTGCACATCGAGGAAAGTTCGCAGGCAGGCATTCTTGCAGAAGTTGCAGCGCGTGTCTTCGCTGCGCGTCGTGCGATAGGTGATCTTGCGAACGGCATCCAGGCCGATGAAGGTAGTGAAATGGCCGTTGCGCCAACAGCGAATGGCTTCGATGCCGGCGCCAATCGCTCCCGATTCGCCGCAGTGCTGGTGAACAACAATCTCCGGCTCTATCCCCAAGGGGCGGAAGTTGGCCCGCAGGAAGTCCACCTCGGCCTTGACGGCGGCGAGATTGTTCTGCGTGCCGCCCTGCAGAACGAACCGCGTGCCCAGCGCCGCCAGGCTTGGCACCTTGGCGACATACAAGAAAACATTCCTCGGCAGCACCGTCGCCAAGCCGGCCAGGATTTCTTCCGCCCGCCAGCCCTGGCGCTGGAAGTTGACGATGTCGGACTGCAAGAACACCGCACAGCCGTAGCCGAACACAGGCATGGTGGTGGCGGTGAAAGCCACATCCGCATAGTTCTCGACGGGAATGCCAAATCCTTCCGCCGTGGATTGCAGAAAATAGCCGTTGCCCGCCGAGCATTGCGTGTTGAGCTTGAAGTCTTTGACGCGGCCATTTCTGAGGACGATCATCTTGATGTCCTGCCCGCCGACGTCGACGATGACTTGCGGGTCCCTGTAGAAGCGGATCGCCGACTCGGCGTGCGCCACCGTCTCCACCAAGGCGACGTCGGCGTGCAACACTTTTTGCAGGACATCCTTGGCGTAGCCGGTCGTGCCGACGCCCAGAACTTCGAGGATCGCGCCTTGCGTTTCCACTTGCTGGCGCAGATTCTCGAAGAGGTCGATGGTGTCCTGGATAGGGTTGCCCTTGGAGAGTTGGTAGGCTTTCGAGAGAACCTCTCCGTGCTCCGACAAAAGCACAGCTTTGGTGGAAGTGGAACCACCATCGAGGCCGATAAAAGCCCGCACGCGCTCACCGCGCCGGAAAGCTGCCGGCACGAATTTCGGCCGCCAATACTTGGCTTTGAACTCTTCCAATTCGTTCTGCGAAGCGATCAACCCGCGGTTGCCAGAAGCCGCATTTTCATGGCGGCATTCTTCGTAGATGTAGCGCTCAAGATCCTGTGTGCCTAGATACTGCCCAATCTCCGCGTCTTCCCCTTTGCCGAATTCCACCGCGCCCATGGCGGCAAAATACAGAGCGTCCTCCGGAGTCTTGATCGCGTCTTCGGGAGTAACATCCGGTGGCAACTTGATTCCCCGCTCTTCCCAGAGCAGCGGGATGTTGTGCTGCCAGGCCTCGCGCAGGCCGCGAATGAAATTGTTCGGCCCACCCAGCAGCAGCACGTGTGGGCGCAGGGTGTGGCCGCGGGCTAGCACGGTGAGGTTCTGTAGCACAATGGCGTCGAAGAGCGAGGCCATCAGTTCATCGGGCGGGATGCCCTGCTTCTGCAGGCCGTTGATGTCGGTCTCGGCGAAAACGCCGCACTTGCCCGCGACCGGATGGATCTTAATCCCCTTGTAGCCCTGGTCGCACAACTCGTTGGGCGGGATCTTCAGCTTGGCATTGATTTTGTCGATGACTGCGCCGGTGCCGCCCGCGCACTTGTCGTTCATCGAAGGGATCTTCTTCCTGCGGCCGTTTCCGCCATCCTCTTTGAAAATTATGATTTTGGCGTCTTGACCGCCGAGTTCGACCACCGAGTTCACTTCGGGATGGAGCTTCTCCACGGCAAGCGCGACCGCGTTCACTTCTTGTACGAACTTCGCGCCGATGAGAGCGCTGAGCGCATTGCCGCCGGAGCCGGTGATGAACATGCGGCAGTTATCGGGAGCAACGCCGATCTCGGCTTCCATGCGGTGGAGGAATTCCAAGAGCTTTTCGGGCTGGCGCGTGTCGTGACGTTGATAGTCGTGCCAGAGAATGCAATCGGTTTCCGCATCGATGACGACGGCCTTAACCGTGGTGGACCCGACGTCCAGGCCCACGCGATAGCGGATGCCAGATCCGGCCGACTGCGCTTGATGCAGCAGTTGAGACTGCCGATCTACGGCGCTCACGGTTTGTTCGGCCGGGTCCACGGAATCTCCCACTCCTCAGTTCTCGCCCGGCAGCTTGGCGAGGCGCTCCTTGCCATCGATCAGGTTGCTCACATGCAGCACGAAGTTGGCCGCAACTCCGGCGATGCCGCGGCACCGCGGCACCGGATAAAACGGGCTCCGCAGTTGCCGATGCTCGGCGGCGTATGCCTTGATCTCATCGAGTTTCTTGCCCGTCGAAGCCAGGGCCTGCTCGAACTCCATCTTGGCCTTGATCTTGGCTTCGCCGAGGGCCATCTGCATGCGGCTGTGCGCGTTGATTTCTCCCTCCCCCGAAGTTTCGATCGAAAGGAAGATCATTTCCGGAAAACGGTTCACCACGGCGGACTGCACGCCATCGGATTGTGAAGACGGCATGCACCCAAAGGGCTTCAAAGCCAGCACCATGTGACAAAGGCCGCGCGTGGTGTAGTAGACGTTCTTCCCCACTTCGAGATGCCCTTCGCCGCCACGGGCGAGTGAATGGTAAAAGGGATGCGCCATACGGGCCAGTTCGCTCTGGGGGGCGAGACGGGGCGCGAGTCCGCCCAGGTGGCGGGCGACGCGCGCGTGCTGGCGATTCCACATGCCTTCGCTCAAGCGCAACAGCAACCACTTCTTGCGGAATTTCCACTGGTTCGCCGCTTGCTTTTTCAATTTCCACCAGCGAGCGCCGGGATGTGGCGCATCCAGTCCTTTTCTCTCGCCCATGTTCGCCCGAGCCTGATACATCAGATAGGTAACCCAGCCGCCGATTGTCTCGACATATACTTGGGCGCCTTCCTGTTCTAGAAAGGCAAACATGTTGAAGTTGCCGTCGCTTTCGGTGAGTTGCGCCCAAAACTCACCCGTGATCTTGACGATGGGCTTCACGCGCGTGTGGTCTACTTCGACTTGGCTCAAGCGTTCACGTGCGAGGTGCATAGCTTTGAGGAAGTCCTCGCCGTAGAGGTGATCGAGAATCTTGCCCAGCGTGTTGCAGATTCCCTTGAGCTTGTTGTTGTGGACCAGGCGGCGCGAAATCCATCCCGGCGCACGCTCGAGGATTTCGTAACGTTTCCGGTGCTCCAGAAAATCGCTGAGTTGGTCCACGACTTCCTGGATCGCCTGATCGGTCGCGCCCGGAACCACCTCGTAGGGACGGATCTGGTAAACCATGTCGTTGATCACATCGCCCAGGTTCACCGCGTTGAGCTGGCCCACGCCGAGGTCGGCGGAGAATTTCAGGCCGGTATTACCGGTCATAGCATTAACGCCATGGTCCTGCTGGAAAAGCTGGACACGAAAGTCCCCGAACCCCGCATTCTCCAGCGCCATTCGATACTCGGACTCGTAGGTGCCGAAGCGGCAAGGCCCGCAGGATCCCGCAGTAATAAAAATGTAATTGGCAATGATTTCCTGGCGGGAAAGACCACGAGCTTCGAGCGACCGCAGGAACTCGATAAGGTTGCCCACGGTGAAGTAAGTAGGATTGCACTGGCCGTTGTTGCCATACTCCTTGCCCGTCTGGAACGCGGCCACGTTGGGGGTTGGCAACATCTGGAAGCGATAGCCGCAGCCGCGAAACACGGCCTCGATGAGGCGTTCGTGTTTCCAGGTAAAGCCTCCGAAAAGAATGGTGACGCGGTCGCGTTCTTCCGCGGTGAAGGGCCGCTCCAGGGGACGGTGGAAGTGCTCGATGGGTTTCTTAGCCAGCCCCGCAGCCTGCTCCAGCCGCAACCGCTCCGCCAACACGCGGCGTGCGATTTCTTCTTCCCCCAGCGGAGGAAGCGCGGACCCGGCGGAGTCGATGGCGGAACTCATGGCTTCAGAGTCTCTCTCTTGATCAAATCACCTTGGCCAGGCACTCCAGAGGGTGTTATCCGAACGCTGTAAGGCGATTGTAAATCGAATATTGCGGAATGTATCTGCTTAAAGCAGCATCAAGTTCACTTGGAGTTTTGTGTATCCCTGGTTCTGCGCCCAGAGATCGAGCGGGATCGAGGCAATTTCATCCACCACCGGATCGGCCAATCCATTGCGAGTCAGGTCCACCGTCTTGATGTAGTTCCGGCAGCTATCGCAGCATTCCACGCGTACATGTTTGAACTCCTCTGCCGTATAGACCGGAAGTTTCGAGTGATCTTCCTCGCCGCATCCGGGACAAACGATTCGCCGGAATTCCCATTCGCCCAGGCAGAACGAACACACCAGCGAGCGCTGTCCGCCGTCTCCCAATGGCCGCAGAACTCCTACCCCCGGTTTGCGCGAGCAGAAGGGACACAGACAAGGCGTGGGTCCTTTCTGCTGCTTCCCTGTTCGCTCCCGGACGAATTCCGCGTAGGGTTGGAGAAAGGCCCGTGCGAAGAATTCCTTGTCTCCGTCTCCCCAATTGGAGATCGGGGCCCCGGCTCTAATCCAGAAGTCACTCAGCAACTCGCGCTGGCTGCTCGCAGTCTGATTCCGCAGCTCGCGAGCTGCTGCCGTCACCGCGCCGGGACCGACTCCCTCGACCAAGGACAGGAATCCAGGAAAGCGTTCCACCACCTCCGCCGCGAGTGGTTGCGCGAAAGAAAGTGCCAAAGAAAGTGCGAAAGAAACGCTCTGCTCCTGATTCTTAAGCGCTTTCTCGGCAGAGGAGTACGACTCGTCCTGAAAACGAGCGACAGCCACGAAAAAGCGCAGCATCTCGGCCGCCGATGGGTAGTGGTTAGCCAGCTCTTCGGCTCTCGCAATCCGCCGCTGGTGCAAGCTGTGCGACATGGCAGAGATTATCAGCCCCACACCTGCGGTTCGCAATCCCAACACGATTGGTCAGCGGGTCAGTTTCCCGGTTGGCACTCACTCGAGAGCGATCTCCAAAATGGAAGGGCGAACACAACGACTGCCCCGCGACCTTCTTGATCATCATCCTCGCTCTGGATGAGATTCGGTTCGTTTCCCGACGTACCAGGGCGCAGTCACCGCAAAAACACGCTCATTACCGCGGACGAGAAGCACCCATTCCAGAAGCCGGCCGCGTTGATTGTGAAGGAAGTATTCATACCATCTGTCTTCCACGAGCTCGGGTATGACCACGATGATGTTGCGATCGGGGTGTTTTTTCGAAAGGTCGAGAATGAACTGAACGATGGGAACGATGATAAAGCGGTAGGGTGAAGGCAGGACGTGAAGCTGGGGCGGTTTCTTGCCGGCCGCGCGAAACGGTTGCGCAACGTATTGTTCCCAGTCGCCTCGAAGCAATTCGGAATGCTCGTTGGGCTCGACATGCAAGGCGATCACTTCCGGGGAAAGCCGGGCGGCAAATTCAATTCCCTGGCGGGTGATGTTGCTCCAGTGGTCGATGGCAATGACCGCAATCGGATGCTGGCTGAGGCCGGCCGCGTCAACGGGAACCTTGCAGCTCGTAAGCAGTTTTACGGAGTGATAGTGGCGGCGGACGAGCGTGAAGAAAAAAATTGTCAAGGGAATGAAAAGCAGCGTAATCCAAGCGCCTTCCACGAATTTCGCAACCAGCACAACGCCCGTGGTGATGCCGGTGACAAGGGCACCGAGCCCATTCACGAGTGCGCTCTTCAGCCAATTCGGCCCGCGATTTTTCCACCAATGCATCACCATGCCGGATTGCGAAAGTGTGAAAGCCAGAAATGCACCGACCGCATAGAGCGGGATAAGCCGGTCGGTGATGCCGCCGAAAAGGATGAGCACGCCGCCACAGAGTACCGCCAGGACGACGATGCCGTAGGTGTAGACGAGCCGCCGCCCGCGGTACCCGAAAGCATGCGGGAGGTAATTGTTTTGCGCGATGGCGCGGCACAAGCGCGGAAAATCGGCGAAGGCGGTGTTGGCCGACAGCGAGAGAACGACCAGGATGGATCCGACTGTCAGATAATAAAAAAAGCCTTTGCCAAACACCGCGGCCGTGAGCATGGAGAGAACACTCTGATAACCGGGCTGGCCCGGATCGGTTGCCGCAATTCCGTAAGTCTTCACCAGATACGAAATTCCCGCCAGCAGCACCGCCAGAAGAAAAATGATCACCGTGAGAGTGCGCTGCGCGTTTTTCACGGTGGGCTCCCGGAAAGCCTTCACGCCGTTGCTGACCGCCTCTACGCCCGTCAAGGCCGTGCAACCGCTGGCGAAAACCTTCAGCAGCAGCCAGTAGCTGACCGCTTCCGTCATGTGCGGAGGAGGCGGAAGGGGAACTCCCGGTGTGGGATGCCCTCCGCTGACCAGAACACGGATAAGGCCGGCGACGATGGTGATGAGAAGTGTGCCGACAAACAGATAGGTAGGAAGCGCGAAAGCCGTACCCGCTTCGCGCACGCCGCGAAGATTGAGGATAGTGATGACGATCAGAATACCCACGCAGAGAGAAACGGTGTGCGGGAGCAAGGATGGAACCGCCGAGACCAAAGCGCCTACTCCCGCGGAAATGCCCACCGCGGCTGTCAGAATGTAGTCGGCGAGGAGCGCGGCCGCGGCGAGCAGGCTGGCAGGTGCGCCAAGATTGAAGCGCGCCACGGTATAGGAGCCACCGCCGGAGGGATAGGCGGCGATGGTCTGGCGGTAGGAGAAGTACACGATCACCAGCAGCGTGATGATGGCCGCGCTGACGGGTACGATATAACGAACCCCGAGAAGGCCAAGGGGGATCAGAAGGCTGAGGGCCGCTTCCGGGCCATAAGCAGCCGAGCTAAGCGCATCGAGACCGAAGATCGGAATGCCTTGCGCGGGACCGATCTGCTCGGCGCGTTCGTCGCTAGTGCGGATGGGCTTACCGACAACGAGGTCGAGTAGGTTCATGAGCGATGGTTTCCAAGGGACTCTTCACGACAGGAAAAGCTTCACGCACTGAGTATCCCACGATCGGAAAACTGGCTGCCCCACGATAACATTGCTAGGACTTGCAATCAAAAATCGACTTCAAACTCGATTCCGCTGCGACGGATCGTCGACCACGATATACGCCGTTCACAGACCTCGGGGTCCCCAAACAGGGTGTGGCGGGAAGCGATAAGGATCTTCTGCGGGAGTCGGCCTCCTGGAAGCTAACGACACCCAACCTCGAACGCCATTGACGCCTCAGAAAACCAGAGGTATAGTTCTTCGCGTTCGAGCAGTTCAAGCTGGCCGTCGTCGCGACGGCCGCAACCGTCAACCTCCGTACTTCTCCGATTGCGCAACGCGGAGGCAATTATGGAGTTCTCCCGCAGGACCTTTTTGAAAGGGACTCTGGCAGGGGGTGCCGGACTCTCCGCCCTGGGATTCGACCTGACTCCTCTTCATGCCCAGACCCAGGGGCTTAAGATTTCCCGCGCCAGCGAAACCCGCAGCACCTGTCCTTACTGTTCCGTCAGCTGCGGCGTGATTATCTACACCTTGGGAGACAAGGCGAAGAACGCGATCCCCCAGGTTGTGCACGTCGAAGGCGATCCCGATCACCCCATCAACCGCGGCACGCTGTGTCCGAAGGGATCGTCTCTGGCGCAGGACATTCTCAACGAGCGGCGGTTGCTCAAGCCGCAGGTGCGGCGTCCCGGAGGCACCGACTGGGAAGACATCTCCTGGGATCAGGCCTACAGCGAAATCGCGCAGAAGGTCAAGAAAACCCGCGACGACACCTTCCTCGAAACCGACGCCGCCGGCCACACCGTCAACCGCTGCGAGGGCATTGCCTTCACCGGCGGCTGCACCGACACGAACGAGTTCAACTATTTGGTCGTGAAGACCATGCGCAGCCTGGGGGTCTGCTACCTGGAAAACCAGGCCCGGGTTTGACACGGCCCCACGGTCTCCAGTTTGGGGCCCACATTCGGACGCGGCGCGATGACCAATGGCTGGATCGACATCAAGAACACCGACTTGATGCTGATCATGGGCGGCAATCCAGCCGAGAACCATCCCTGCGGTTTCAAGTGGCCGATCGAGGCCAAACTCCACCGCAATGCCAAGATGATCGTGGTCGATCCGCGGCTGACGCGTACCGCCTCCACCGCCGATCTCTTCCTTCAAATTCGCGCCGGGACCGATATTGCCTTCCTCGGCGGACTGATCAACTACGCCATCGAGAACAACCGCATCGCTCACGACTACCTGGTCAACTACACGAATGCCTCCTTCATTATTAAAGACGGATTCAAGCTGCCCGACGACGGTTTGTACTCGGGGTTTGATCCAGCGAAGCAGACTTACGACAAAGCGACCTGGAACTATGAGGAAGGCGGGGACCTTGCCGGCAAGCCCGTAACCGGTTCGCCTCACGAGAAACCGGCCCCTGCAAAGCCCGGTGCTCCTCCACCCGCGGCGGCGCTTCCTCCTAAGACTGCCTTCGATCTCTCCCTGCAACATCCACGCTGCGTATATCAACTGCTGAAGAAGCAGTATGAACGCTACACACCGGAGATGGTCGAGCGCATTACCGGAATTCCGAAGGAACAATTCCTCAAGGCTGCCGACCTGTTCACCTCCATCCGCAAAGATGGCGACATGAAAAAAGTCGCCACCATCATCTACGCAGTGGGCTGGACTCAGCACAGCTTCGGCACGCAGATCATCCGTACCGCCGCGATGCTGCAACTCCTGATGGGGAATGTGGGACGCGCAGGCGGCGGCGTCAATGCGTTGCGCGGCCACTCCAATATTCAGGGCGCCACCGACATGGCGGGCGTCTTCGACATCCTTCCCGGCTACCTGAAGATGCCGGCCCCGAGTGACGTGGACCTGGCCGCCTATCTGAAGCGCACCACGCCGACGCAAGCCAAGCCCGACCCCTGGGATTCGTTCAACTACTGGTCGAACACGCCTAAGTTTGCCGTCTCGTTCCTCAAGGCGATGTATGGCCCAGCGGCAACTAAAGAGAACGACTGGGCCTTCCACCATCTGCCCAAGATTGACCGCAATCACTCGTGGGTGAATATCTGGAACGACATGTACGACGGCAAGATCAAGGGCATCTTCGCTTTCGGCATGAACGGCGTCATGATCGGCCCCGACTCGCAGAAAAACATTGAGGCGCTGAAAAAGGCCGACTGGCTGGTGGTTTGCGAGATCTATCCCGACGAAACCAGCGAATTCTGGAGGGCTCCCGGTATCACGCCTGAGGAATTGAAGAAGATCAACACGACCGTCTATCGCCTGCCGGGCGCAGGTTTTGCGGAAAAGGATGGAACTTTCGTCAACTCCGCTCGCTGGCTGCAGTGGAAGAACGTTGCGGTCCCGCCGCCCGGTGAAGCTCGCCTCGATCAGGAGATTCTAGCGACAATTTTCCTGAAGGTTCGCGACCTTTATCAGAAGGAAGGCGGCAAGTTCCCCGATCCCATAATGCACGCGTGGTTCCCCTACACGAACCCCTACAACCCTTCCTTGGCGGAACTTGCAAAGGAGATCAACGGCAAAGCGCTCGCCGACATCACCGACCCGAAGACGAACACGACCATCAAGGCCGGGCAGCAACTCCCCGGTTTTGCGTGGCTCAAGGACGACGGCACCACGCTCGCCGGCAATTGGCTGTATTGCGGTTCCTGGACCGAAGCTGGCGCCATGATGCAACGGCGTGGAACCGAGGATCCGTCGGGTCTTGGCATCTATCCGAATTGGGCCTGGTCGTGGCCCATGAACCGGCGCGTTCTTTATAACCGCGCCTCCTGCGACCTGAATGGCAAGCCGTGGGATCCTTCGCGGCGCCAGGTCTGGTGGGATGAAGCCAAGCAGACCTGGGCGGGCGTTGACGTCCCCGATTTCAAGGCCGACTCCGCTCCCAAAGATCACATGGGGCCGTTCATCATGAATCCCGAGGGCGTGGGACGCTTGTTCGTGCCGCTCGGTCCGATGAACGATGGGCCTTTCCCCGAATACTACGAGCCCATCGAAAGCCCCATCGCGAATCCCCTCCACCCGAACCAATCCACCAATCCAGTGGTGAAAAAGTACAAGACTCCCTTCGACAAGTACGGCACTGTGGCGGATGGATTCAATGTCATTTGCACCACCTATCGCCTGACCGAGCACTATCACTACTGGACGAAGAACAATCCGATGAATGTCCAGCTCGTGCCCGAGCCTTTTGTGGAGATTCCCGTCGAATTGGCGGATCAGATGGGCATTCGAGGCGGCGAGAAAGTCAAAGTCACCAGTGCGCGCAGCCATTACATCGCGAAAGCCATGGTGACGCGCCGCATCCGGCCCATGAAGATTGATGGCAAGGAGATGTTCCAGATCGGAATCCCCATCCACTGGGGCTTCCGCGGCATTGCCGAAGACGAAGGCAAAACCGCCAAAACTTTGGCCAACGAACTGACGCCGACGGTGATTGATCCGAACGCATTCACCCCGGAATTCAAGGGCTTTCTCGTGAAGATCGAGAAGGCCTAGATGGGAGGGACGAGATGCCAGACCGAAAAACATTACAAGAAGAAATGATCTCGGCCCATCCCGGGCCCGTTCCCGGTCAGGGTATGCAGCGGGATCTGGAAGTCTGCAAACTGGTCGACACGACCATCTGCATCGGCTGCAAGGCCTGCGAAGTCGCGTGTGTCGAGTGGAACGACATGCCGTTCAGTCCAACCACTTTCGATAACACCTACCAGACCATGCGGGAGACGCGCTGGAACTTCTGGAACCTGATCAAGTTCACCGAACACCCGCAAGCGGATGGGACGATCCAGTGGCTGATGCGCAAGGATCAGTGCATGCACTGCGCCGATCCCGGATGTTTGGCCGCATGTCCGGCCGACGGCGCCATCGTGAAGTATGCCAACGGAATTGTGGACTTCAACCAGGAGAACTGCATCGGGTGCGAGTTCTGCGTCTCCGGGTGCCCGTTCGATATTCCGAAGTTCAATCCCTTGACCAAGCGAGTTTATAAGTGCTCGCTCTGTTCCGACCGCGTGAGCGCGGGGCTGGAGCCGGCGTGCATCAAGGCGTGTCCGACCGGTTGTTTGAAGTTCGGCACCAAGGACGACATGAAGTTCATCGCCGAGGAGCGCGTCACCCAACTGCGTGACAAGTTCGGCATGGAAAAGGCTGGCGTCTACGATCCGCAATCCGTCGGCGGCACGCATGTCATCTACGTGCTCCACGACGCCACCGATCCCGAGCGCTACGGTGGTCTGCCCAAGAATCCGCAAATTCCCTGGAGCTACACGGTGTGGAAGTGGCTGTTTAAGCCCGTGCTCGGAACGTTCGCGTTATTCGGACTGCTGGGAGTCTGCCTGCACTATGTGACGTCA
>Ga0209517_10001292_pt1 | contig 38455 bp, 34 predicted proteins | sample PeaSoiMetSII2010_FD_187695 | JGI IMG/M metagenome (GOLD analysis project Ga0209517, IMG submission 187695) | Peat soil microbial communities from Weissenstadt, Germany - SII-2010 (SPAdes) (version 2) | ecosystem: Environmental > Terrestrial > Soil > Wetlands > Peat | place: Germany...
GAGCCAATCCTCGAAGAGATCCTTGATCTCCAGCGGCACGCGCAAGAGCGTGTAGCCCGCGCCCTTGGCGCCGCGCTCCGCCGCGGCCTCGAGCAGGCGCTCGAGCTCCATGTCGTTGAGCGCCGGGATCATCGGCGACGTCAGCACGCTCACGGGAATGCCCGCCGAGCTCAGCGCCGCGATGGTTTCCAACCGCCGCTCGGGCGTCGCGGCGCGCGGCTCCATCTTGCGCGCCAAAGCCCGGTCCAGGGTGGTGATGGATACCGAGACCAGGGCGAGGCGGTCGCGGGCCATCTCCGCGAGGATGTCGATGTCGCGCGCCACCAGCGCCGACTTCGTCACGATCCCCACGGGATGCCGGAACTCGCGGAGCAGCTCGAGGACGCGCCGGGTGATCTCGAGCTTGCGCTCGATCGGTTGATAGGGGTCGGTGTTGGCACCGAGCGCGATCGTCTCGCAGCTGTAGCCGGGCTTCGAAAGCTCGGCGCGCAGCAGGGCGGCGGCGTCCTCCTTGACGAAAATCCGGCTCTCGAAGTCGAGCCCCGGCGACAGCCCGAGATAGGCGTGGGTCGGCCGCGCGAAGCAATAGACGCAGCCGTGCTCGCAGCCGCGGTAAGGGTTGATCGAGCGATCGAAGGGAATGTCGGGGGAGTCGTTGCGCGCGATGATGCTGCGCGCGGTATCGCGCGTGTAAGTCGTGTCGAGCGGCAATGGCTCCTCGTCGAGGCTGCCCCAGCCGTCGTCGAAGGCGACCCGAACCTCGCTCTCGAATCGCCCGGTCGCATTGCCGACGGCGCCCCGGCCCTTGCGAGGGCGCAGCGGCGGGATCGGTGGCGGGCCCGGTGGCGAGACCGTGCTCATGGGGCCAGCCTAGCGCGGGGTCTGGAACAGATCAAGAACAGCCACCTCGCCGCCCGCATCCTCCATTGGGGCCTCTATGGCAAAGCCGACGGCTGGCGTAGCGTAACCCCGTCGAGTCATCCGGCGTCCGCCGGCTGAACCCGGCAAACCAAAATGGGGGTCACCATGGCGTATCACCTCGAGGGACGTCTGCTCGAAGTCTGCAACTGCAATGTCCTTTGCCCCTGCTGGATCGGCGAGGATCCGGATCGCGGTACGTGCGACACCATCGTCGCGTGGCATTTCGATCAAGGAAGCGTAGAGGGCGTCGATGTGAAGGGCACGACCATTGCGGTCGTGGCCCATGTGCCCGGCAACATCCTCAAAGGCAACTGGCGCGCGGCCGTCTATGTCAGCGACAACGCGACCCCGAAGCAGGAGGAGGCGCTGCTCAAGGTCTACACCGGCAAGCTCGGCGGCCCGGTGGCGGATCTCGTCAAGCTGATCGGCGAAGTCGTCTCGGTCGAGCGTGTGCCCATCACCTTCGACGTTCACGGCGGCAAAGGCACGATCAAGATCGGCGACAACGCTTATGCCGAGCTGGAGCCTTACCAAGGAGCCACCGGCGCCCAGACGACGCTGAGCGATACGATCTTCTCCACCGTTCCCGGCGCACCGGTGTTCGTCGGCAAATCGCCGAGGTATCGGTCGAAGAACAAGGCGCTCGGCATAGACCTCGACATCAAAGGCTACAACGCGCTGCAGAGCGTGTTCCACTTCCAGCACTGACGGTTCTTACGGGGCGCTGGTCCTCCGGCGGCACGCGCCGGAGGGCGGCGCCTTCAGCGCCATGATCGCTCAGGCACGCCGGACGTACTTCCTGCCGCTGATGGGCGGCTTGCTGGCGCTCGCCTGGTTCACGCTCTGGATCTGGGAACAGAGTCCCTACGGCCGATATCTCGAGCACGACCAATGGACGCAGACCGGGCTCGCCGCCAGTCTCTGCCGCTTCTTGCCGGCGGGGCCGGTGGTGCTGCCCGCGCTCCTCTATGTGCTGGGTTGGCTCTTGATGTCCGCGGCCATGATGCTGCCGACGACGTTCCCGCTGCTCGGCATCTTCGCGCGTCTCACCGCCGGGCGCAGCGACCGGGGCTCTCTCATGACCTTGGTGATCCTCGCGTATCTCCTGGTCTGGGCGTTGTTCGGTCTCGTGGTACACGGCCTCGATCTGGCGCTCCACACGGCGGTCGCGGCTATTCCGTGGCTCACATTCAACGGTTGGATCGTCGGCGTGGCCGTGCTGGGGATCGCCGGCGTCTTCCAGTTCAGCGCGCTCAAGTACCACTGCCTCGACAAATGCCGAACACCGCTGAGCTTCGTGATCGAGCACTGGCGCGGGCGTGGCACGCGGAGGCAGGCGTTGCTCTTGGGAATCCACCACGGCATCTTCTGCGTCGGCTGCTGCTGGGCGATCATGCTGCTCATGTTCGTGGTCGGCACTGGCAGCGTCGGCTGGATGCTGGCGCTCGGCGCAGTAATGGCAGCGGAGAAGAACGCGCCTTGGGGCCGCCGGCTGAGCGCGCCGCTGGGCGTGGGGCTGCTGCTGTGGTCGGGCGCGATTCTGGCAGCAAACCTCTGGAGCGCTTAAAGCGCGAAAGGCGCCGGCAACAGCCATTCCGAGCGGACGCGCGCGACCGTCGCCGGATCGAAGAAATCGTCAAGGCGAGCTTCGATGTGGCGGGCGAGGCGCGGGTCCAGCGTGAGGCGCCCGCTCGACATCAGAACGCGCAAGCGCACGGCCCACATCATCGTACGCAGCCAAACGAGCCGGCGTGCGGGCAACAGCGACGGCCCGAGCGGGGCCGCACGCGTTGGCCCGACCTCGGCGAGATAACCTCGATAGAACGAGGCGGCCTCGCCGCGCGTCAGCACCGCCTGCACCTCGAGATCCCAGGTGGTGGAGGTGTAGAGCGTCGCGTGGGCGAGATCGATCGCGGGCGAGCCGTAGCAGACCCGCTCGAGATCGACCAACACTGCCTCGGTCTCATTGCGGATGATGAAATTTCCGGGATGCGTGTCCGTGCCCACGAGCGCGAGGGGCTGCTCCGCCGGTCCAACGCGAGCGGCACAGCGCTCGGCCTCCACGTATTCGTCCTCGAGCGCCGCGCGGGTCGCCGGCGCAAGCTCGACGCGCGCCAGAAATTCCCTCTGCCGCGCGATCACCGCCAAGGTCGCGGCGATCGGCCCCTCGACGCCATGGTCGGGCAGCGGCGCACGCGCTGGCGGGGGCGGCAGCGGCAGCGAATGCAGCCGCGCCAGCGTCTCCGCGATCGCGGGCAGATCCTGCGGCAGCCGCGGCTGCCGGCCCACGATCTCCTCCACGACCAGCGCGCCGCGCGGCATTGCGGGCGTGGGCGGGAACGCCGCGATGAACCGTGGGGTGACGCCCGCCGGCTCGGCGCGCTCGAAGGCCGCGGCCTCGCTCGCAAGCTGCGCTTGCGCGTCGCCCGCCCAGGGCGTCGCCCGCGGCACGCGCAGCACCAAGCCCGTTCCCGCCAGGCGATAGTGGTCGTGGTTGACACCCTTCGCGGTCATCGGCACGACATCCGCCGCGCGTAGGCTTCGTGTCGCGGCCAGATGGCTCAGGGCATCGATGAGGGCGCTATCGACCAAGGCTGAACGGGTCCATCGCTGGGCCGGCGGTTTGGCGGTTCGCCGACGCGGCGGTAAATTTGCGGGCAAAGCAGCCGCCGTGCAATGAGCCCCTCCGCCGCCCCACTCTCCGTGATCATTCCTACGCTCGAGGCCGCGGCGACCCTGCCCGCCACCTTGGCGGCGCTCGCGGAAGCGCGTCCGCTGATGCGCGAGGTCATCGTGGCCGACGGCGGCTCCCGCGATGCCACGCTGGCGATTGCCGAAGCAGCGGGGACGCGGGTCGTGACGGCGCCGCGCGGGCGGGGCGCGCAGCTCGCGGCCGGAGCGGCGGCTGCTAGCGGCGAGTGGCTCTTTTTCCTCCATGCGGACACGCGGCCGCAGCCGGGCTGGGCATCGGAGGTCGCCCGCTTCATCGCCGATCCCGGCAACCGCGAGCGCGCGGGCTATCTCGCCTATCGCTTGGACGATGCCTCGGCGCCGGCCCGGCGGCTGGAGCGCATCGTCGCCTGGCGCTCGCGCACGCTGGGCCTGCCTTATGGCGATCAGGGCTTGATCCTGGCGCGCGACTATTACCGGGCGCTCGGCGGCTTTCCCCCGCTGATGCTCATGGAGGATGTCGCGTTCGTGCGCCGCATCGGCCGGAGGCGCCTGGTCGCGTTGCAGGCGAGCGCACTGACCTCCGCAGCCCGATATCGCCGAGAGGGCTACCTTTTGCGACCCCTGCGCAATCTCTGCTGTCTCTCGCTCTATTTTCTGGGTGCGCCGCCTCGCCTGATTGGCCGGATCTACGGATGAGCGGAGGCCCGACGCGGCACATCGTCGTCTTCGTCAAGGCACCGCGTCTCGGCCAAGTGAAGTCGCGGCTCGCCGCGGGCATCGGCGCGCTGCCGTCCCTGCGGTTCTACCGCGAGATAACGGCGCGCACGCTGCGAGCCCTCGGCCGCGAGGCGCGCTGGCGCACTCTCGTTGCCGCCACGCCCCTCCGCGCGCTCCACGGCCCGTTCTGGGATCCGAGACTCTCGCGCCTCGATCAGGGCCCGGGCGACCTCGGGCAGCGTATGGCGCGCGCCTTCCGCGCTCTGCCGCCGGGCCCCGCGATCATCGTGGGCTCCGATATTCCGGAGCTTGCGGCGCGCCACGTCGCGGCTGCGTTCCGTGTGCTCGGCGGGCATGACGCCGTCTTCGGCCCCGCGCGCGACGGCGGATATTGGCTCGTCGGGCTCAAGCGGACGCGGCCGCTTCCCGCGGGACTTTTCGAGGGCGTGCGCTGGTCGAGTCCGCAGGCTCTCGCGGACACGCGGGCGGGTCTGCCGCGCCGATTCTCGGTGGCGCTGCTTGAGACGCTCGAGGATGTGGATGACCCGGAAAGTTACCGTCGCTGGCGCGCGCGGGAGGCACTCAGGAGGCGACCGCGGGCCTCTTCAAATGCTCCTGCAGGCGCGGCATGAGCTCCACCAGGTTGCAGGGGCGGTGCCGGTTGTCGAGCTGCGGCTCGAGGATCTCCCAGCCGTCGCGGCACGCGCCGGGCGAGCCCGGCAGCGCGAAGAGATAGGTGCCGCCCGCGACGCCGCCGGTGGCGCGGCTCTGGATCGTGGAGGTCCCGACCTTCTGGTAGCTGAGCCAGCGAAAGAGCTCGCCGAAGCCCGCGATCTCCTTTTCGTAGACCTGCTGGAACGCCTCGGGCGTCACGTCGCGGCCCGTCACGCCGGTGCCGCCGGTGGAGATCACGACATCGACGCTGGAGTCGCCGATCCAGGCTTTGAGCTGCTGGATGATGGCGGCTTGCTCGTCCTTGACGATGCGGCGCGCCACCACGCGGTGGCCGGCCTTGGTCGCGAGCTCCGCGAGCGTCGCGCCGGACTTGTCGTCGGCCTCGCTCCGCGTGTCGGAGACGGTCAGGATCGCGATGTTGACGGGAAGGAAGGGTCGGGTTTCGTCAATTCGCGGCATAGGAGCCACCTGGTCCGCCCGGAGGATCGAAAGCGGTGTAGGTGGGCCAGTTGCCGGCCGCAAGCGCGTCGAGGTCTGGGGTCGGCTGCCCCAGGCGCATGCGGTAAATCCAGTAATTCGCCAGCACCCGCTGGACGTATCCATGAGTCTCCCGATTGGGGATGCTCTCGAGGAACAGCAGCGGATCATCGCGCAGGTCGTCGCCCGCGAGCCATTTCGGGATTGGACCCGGTCCCGCGTTATAGGCGGCCGTGATCAGCATCAGGTTGTTGCCGATCCGATCCGTCGCCAACAGGTTGTTGATGTACTCCTGCGCCAGCGTAAGGCTGAGCTCGGGATCGCTGAGATTGCCGCGATCGGGCGCCGGTAAGCCGGCGCGCGCGGCCATGGAGCGGGCAGTCGCGGGCATCAGCTGCATCACGCCCAGCGCTCCCGCGGAGCTGCGCACTTCCACGGCGAACTGGGATTCCTGCCGCATCATCGCGAAGAGCAGCGCCCGGTCTACCGTGAACCCGCCCTTGGGTTGCCAGCGCGGGACGGGGTAGAGCGCGCGGTCGTGGTTGCGTCCGTCGGTGTGGGACAGGAACGCAGCCAGCTGGAAGCTGAGCGCCGGCATGTTGGCCCGATCCGCGAGCGCCTCGACCGCCGGCATGATCGTGCCGTCGCTCGCCGCCGCGACGGCGCGCAGCTCCGCCTCTGCCCGTTGGCTCTCTCCAAGCTGGATCAGGGCCAAGACGCGCCGGCCGGAGGTCGTGGCCATGAGCGTGCGCACATCGGCGCTGCTGAAGGTGCCGGTATCGAAATCGAAGTAGCTGTCGACGCCCAGGGTGCGGCGGGCCAGCAGGCCGTAGAAGGTGTAGGGCTCCTGCGCCGCGATCCCGAGCCAATAATTAACGATCTCGGGCCGGTGGTTGCGCAGCTCGGCGCGAGCCGTCCAGAACGCTGCGGCCGCGACCAGCCCGGGCGTCCCGTCGGGAGACTTGGCGGCGGCCTCGAAGTGCTGCCGCGCCTCCGGATAGCGCTTGGCGCGCCAATCGGCGAGCCCGGCCGTCCAATCGGCGAGCGGCTTCGCCGCCACCTTTCGGGTCGCGTTGATAGCCAAGGCCCGCTTTGCCTCGCCGACGGACATGTAGGCGTCGGCGATGGCGGCGCGGACCTCGTCCAGGTCGGCGTCGTCCAGCAAGTGCTTGGCGTCCATGGCATTGAGCAACGCCTCGGCCTTGGCCGGGTTGGTCTTGGCGATGCGCCGGAGCTCGTCCTTGGGCTGGTACGTGTTGTCGAGATCGGTGGAAGCGCGGCCGCCATCGGCGGCAAGCAAGGCGTCAAGGTCTCCCTCGCCGCCATAGCGAAGCGCGGGCGCCCAGGCTCCCGGCTTGCTCGGGGCGGGCGCGCCGGCCGATTTGCGTTGCACCGCAAGCGTATGGATTGCCGCGGCGTCGGCCTCGTCGCCGTAGTTCTGGAGCCAGTCAGCAAGCTCCCGGTAGGTCGCCTTGTAGCTCTTGCTGAGATAGCGCTGCGCCAATACTTGGCCGACCAACAACCGGTCCTTGAGCAGCTTCATTTCGTAGTCCGCTGCCGACCAATTGCCGGCTTGCTGGACCTGGAAGACCCAGTGGTAACGCTGAACGTCCTCGATCGTGAGCACGCTCGGGAGGTCCGCCTCGCGCGCCCCGGTGGGAGGCGGGAGGACGGCGGTGCGCTGGCTCTCCGTCGCCGAGCCGCCGAGCGGCGCCAGCAACGACGCGCTCACGAGCGCGTATAGATGAAATTTCCGCCAAGTCGCCGAGGACCCGGCCCCCAATTCCCAATGGCGCATAAGACCCCATTAGACGATGGGACCCAGGAGGGCAAGGCAAAATTCCATAAAGGAATGTGACGATTTAAGGCCAGCGTGTGGATTTCTTGCGGAGGCCCCTGATTTACAACGAATCTCTCGGGATCACTGGCCGGTGGAGGCCGTTGGGCTCTGCGGCGATTTGCGCTTGTGACGTGGGTCACAGCTTGCTCCGAGCGTATTTGAGCGCAGAGGCCCTCCGATCAGCCCTTAGCCTCCAGTCGGGCCTGCAGGCTCAGCAAGTCGGCCCAGGCCTCGCCCTTGCGCGCGGGCGCCCGCAACAGGAAGGAGGGATGATACGTCGCCAGCGCGGGCACCGGGGCGGCGAGCCCAGGCACGGGCAAGTCGAACCAGCGGCCCCGCAGTCTCGTGATGCCGTCGCTGCGGCCGAGCAGCGCGCTGGCGGACGTGCCGCCCGCCATGACCACCACCTTTGGATGCACCAATGCGATATGCCGCCACAAGAACGGCAGGCAGGCGGCGACCTCGTCGGGCGTCGGCTTGCGGTTCCCGGGCGGTCGCCAGAACAGCACGTTGGTGATGTAGGCGCCGGTGCGGTCGATGCCGATCGCCGCCAGCATGCGATCGAGGAGCTGCCCCGCCCGCCCGACGAACGGTCGGCCAATCCGGTCCTCGTCGGCGCCGGGTGCCTCGCCCACGATCATGAGCGGTGCTGCGGGATTGCCGTCGGCGAAAACCGTGTGGGTGGCGGTGCGCTTGAGGAGGCAACCCTCGAAGGCGCGGACCGCGGCCTCCAGCTCGGCCAGGGTCTGGGCCCGTTCGGCGAGCTCGCGCGCGCTCGCCGCCGCAGCGCCGGGTGTCACCAGAGGCACTGTCGGGGGTGGCGTCGCAGGGGTGGGCGCTCGGGTGACGATCGGAAGCATTGGCCGCGGGGGAGTCGGCTGAGACGCCGTCCAATCATGCGGCTCCGGCCCGATCGCCTCGTCCGCGCCCATGGCGACGTACCAATCGAGCAGAGCCGCGAGCGGGGAGCCGGTCATGGCGCGATCTTAGCGAGGTCGGCGCCGTTCGTGGCACCCGAATTGCTTGAGCCGCCACGCGTCCAGTGTGCGATACTCGCGCCTGAGGGTCGAGGTGGAGGGGGTGCCGCCTTGCGCAAGCCTTTCTCGCTGGTCTTGATCAAGCCGTCGCATTACGACGACGACGGCTACGTCATCCAGTGGTTCCGGTCCGCAATTCCCTCCAACACTTTGGCTGTGCTTTACGGACTGGCGCTCGACTGCATCAAGCGGCGGGTGCTCGGTCCCGACGTCGAGATCGCACTGACGGCGTTCGACGAGACCAACACGCGAATCCGTCCCGAGCGTATCGCGCGGCAGATCGGCGCGGACGGGGGGCTCGTGTGCCTGGTCGGCGTGCAGTCCAACCAGTTTCCGCGCGCGATGGATGTCGCGCGGCGGTTGCGCGCCAAGGGCGTGCAGGTCTGCATCGGCGGCTTTCACGTCTCGGGCTGCCTGTCGATGCTCCCGGAGCTGCCGCCCGAGCTCAAGGAAGCGATGGACCTCGGGATCTCGCTGTTCGCCGGCGAGGCCGAAGGGCGGCTCGACGAAGTGCTGCGCGACGCCTGGGTCGGCAAGCTGAAGCCGCTCTACAACTACATGGCGGAGCTGCCGAGCCTGGTGGGCGTGCCGGCGCCGGTGCTGCCGGCGACGCGGATCAAGCGCACCAGCGGCCACCACACCAGCTTCGATGCCGGGCGCGGCTGCCCGTTCCAGTGCTCCTTCTGCACCATCATCAACGTGCAGGGCCGGCAATCGCGGCGCCGCTCGGCGGACGACGTCGAGCAGATCATCCGGCGCAATCTCGCGCAAGGCATCGACCGGTTCTTCATCACGGACGACAATTTCGCCCGCAACCGCGACTGGGAGAGCATCTTCGACCGCCTGATCGCGCTCCGCGAGGGCGAGAAGCTCAACATCAAATTCATCATCCAGGTGGACACCATGTGCCACCGGATTCCGAATTTCATCGGGAAGGCGGGCCGCGCCGGCGTGACGCGCGTCTTCATCGGCCTCGAGAGCATCAATCCCGACAGCCTCCTGGGCGCCAAGAAGCGGCAGAACAAGATCACCGAGTACCGCAAGATGCTGCTCGCCTGGAAAGCCGTCGGCGCCACCACCTACGCGGGCTACATCCTCGGTTTTCCGACCGACACGCCGGACTCGATCCTGCGCGACATCCGCATCATCCAGCGCGAGCTGCCGATCGACCTCCTGGAGTTCTTCTGCCTGACGCCGCTCCCGGGATCGGAGGATCACCAGAGCCTGCATCTAGCCGGCGCCTATCTGGATCCCGACCTCAACAAGTACGATCTCGAGCACGTCACCGCCGCGCATCCGCGCATGAGCAAGGCGGAGTGGGAGCGGATCTATCGCGAGGCCTGGGAGACCTACTACTCGCCGGAGCACATGGAGACCGTGATGCGCCGCGCGGCCGCGACTGGCATCGGCGCGGGCAAGATGCTGTTCCTGCTGCTGTGGTTCTATGGCTGCATCAGCCTCGAGAAGATCCATCCGCTTGAGGGCGGCTTTCTCCGGCGCAAATACCGCCGCGACCGGCGGCCGATTTTCCCTCGGGAGAATCCGCTCGCGTTCTATCCGCGCTATGCGGCCGAGCTGGTCTCCAAGCATGCGCGGCTCGTGCGGCTCGTCTGGCACTACGGCCGAATCCGCAAGCGCTTGAAGCGCGATCCCCATGCGCGCTCCTACCGCGATCAGGCGCTCACCCCCGTGAGCGAGACCGAGCTCGATGCGTTCGAGATGTTCAGCGCCACCGACGCCGCCAAGACCGCCGCGGAGAAAGTGCGTCGGGACAATCGGGCGCGCGCCGACGCCGTCGGTTGACCGGAGACCATTCGCTCTGGCCCTTTAAGCGCCATCCACTATAGTGCCGGCCGGCCCCGAGACTGCGGGGTTTTCCGATCCAAGGCTGAGCGACGCCATGACACGCGACACCATGGAATACGACGTCGTGATCGTGGGCGCGGGACCCGCCGGGCTCGCGGCAGCGATCCGGCTGAAGCAGCTTGCGGCAGAGCACCAGAAAGAGCTCTCGGTGTGCGTCCTCGAGAAGGGCTCGGAGGTGGGGGCGCATATCCTCTCCGGCGCGGTGGTCGAGCCGCGCGCGCTCAACGAGCTGCTGCCGGACTGGCGCGAGCGCGGCGCGCCCCTCAATACGCCCGCCCAGAACGACCGCTTCCTGTTCCTCATGGAGCGGCGCGCCTTTCGCTTGCCGACACCGCCGCAGATGCACAATCACGGCAATTACGTCGTGAGTCTCGGCAATGTCTGCCGCTGGCTCGGGCGGGAAGCCGAGGCGCTGGGCATCGAGATCTATCCTGGATTTGCCGCGGCGGAGGTGCTGTTCGACGATGCCGGCGCCGTCGCCGGCGTGGCGACCGGCAACATGGGCGTCGGCCGCGACGGCAAGCCCACGGAGAATTTCCAGCCGGGCGTCGAGCTGCGCGGGAAGCGCACCCTCTTTGCCGAGGGTTGCCGCGGCTCGCTCACCAAGGGGCTCGTGGAGCGCTTCGGCCTCAGGGCCGAATCGGATCCTCAGACTTACGGGATCGGAATCAAGGAACTCTGGGAAGTGAAGCCGGAGCAGCATCGCCCTGGCGAGGTCCTGCATACCATCGGCTGGCCCCTGGACCGCAAGACCTACGGCGGCTCGTTTCTTTATCATCTCGAGAACAATCAAGTGGCTGTCGGGTTCGTAATCGGTCTCGACTACGAGAATCCGTATCTGAGCCCGTTTGAGGAGTTCCAGCGCTTCAAGACGCATCCGGCGATCCGGCCCACCTTCGAGGGGGGGCGCCGGATTGCATACGGCGCTCGCGCCCTCAACGAGGGCGGCTTCCAGGCGATACCGCGGCCGTCGTTTCCCGGCGGGCTGGTGATCGGTTGCGCCGCGGGCTTCCTCAACGTGCCCAAGATCAAGGGCAGCCACACCGCGATGAAGTCCGGCATGGTCGCGGCGGAAACGACGTTCTCGCAGCTCAACGGAAATCCGGAGGCCGATTATCGCGCCGCCTTGGAAGCAAGCTGGATCTGGGACGAGCTCTACCGGGTGCGCAATATCCGGCCGGGTTTCCGCTGGGGCTTGCTGCCCGGCCTCGCCTATGCCGCGCTCGACACTTATCTGCTGCGCGGCCGCGCGCCCTGGACTTTCCACCACACGCCCGACCACCTGCACCTCAAGAAGGCGGCGGAGTGCCGGCCGATCGCCTATCCCAAGCCCGATGGCAAGGTGACTTTCGACCGGCTCTCCTCGGTATTTATCTCAAACACCAACCACGAAGAGAACCAGCCGATCCATCTGCAGCTGAGAAATCCCGCGGTGGCGGTCGATGTCAATTACGCGCTCTATGACGGGCCGGAGCAGCGGTATTGCCCTGCCGGCGTCTACGAATTCGTCAAGGCCGAGAGCGCCGAGCCGCGTCTGCAGATCAACGCCCAGAACTGCGTGCACTGCAAGACCTGCGACATCAAGGATCCCACGCAAAATATCAACTGGGTGGTGCCGGAGGGCGGAGGGGGCCCCAACTATCCGAACATGTGATCACCCGCTTGCGAGCCTATAATATACGTTCTTTGTGGTAGGGTGGGGATGGGATGCGCATAGCAATGGCGAGCAGGTTCACGATGGCTGGACGAGCAGCGATCCTCGGGGTCGCCGCGGTGGTGGCGGCGTGCGCGCAGGCACCTTCTCAAGGCGCTACCACGGCCCGCCCAGCGCCGCCCGTCACCGATGACCCGATCGCGACGGAGAGCCCGCTCGGCAGCTACCTCGCCGGCAGCCTCGCGCAGCAGGAGCACGCCTACGGCGCCGCCGCCGAATATCTCGAGCGCGCGCTCCAGCATGATCCGGACAATGAGGACATCCTGCGCCGCGCGTTCCTGTTGCGGCTCAGCATGGGCGAGGGTGCGCGTGCCGCCGCGCTGGCGAGCCGCTTGGTCGCCGCCGACCCGCGCGCGGGCCTCGCCTCGCTGGTTCTGGTGGTCGAGCAGGTGAAGGCCGGAGACGACGCGGCGGCGGCAAGCGCGGCCGATCGGCTTCCCCCCGACGGTCTCTTGCGCTTCTCCGCGCCCTTGATCACCGCTTGGACGAAGGCCGGGCAGCACGACCAGAAGTCGGCGCTGGCAGCGCTCGACCAATATGACCGGATGCGCGGCTTCGAGCAGCTGAAAGCGTTCCACCTCGCGCTCATCGACGACTATCTCGCCGACGTCGGTGGCGCGAGCCAGGCCTACAAGAAGATCCTCGAGGGTAGCGAGCGGCTGAATTGGCGGACAACGGACGTGGCGGGCCGGTTCTTGGAGCGTCATGGCCGGGCCGCGGAAGCGAAGGCGCTCTACGAGCGCTTCCTCAAGGAGAACCACGACAACGGCGATCTGGTGCAGCCGAGCCTCGCGCGCATCGCGGCCGGACAGATTCCGCCCGCCACGGTCGGCAGCGTGAAGGACGGTCTGGCCGAGGCCTTGTTCGACCTCGCGAGCGTGCTCAATCAGCGCGACACTCAAGACTTGGCGCTGATCTACGCCCGGCTGGCGCTCGAGCTCGCGCCGAAGTACGTGCTGGCGCAACTGCTGATCGCGGAGATCGCGGAATCCGAGCAGCGGCTGCCCGAGGCGCTCGCGGTCTATCGCTCGATCGATCGCTCCTCGCCGTTCGGCTGGAGCGCGCAGCTGCGCGTCGCCGAGGTATTGGACGAGCTCGATCGCACCGATGAGGCGGTGGCCGAGCTCACGCGGATGGCGGCGGAGCGTCCGGGAGCGGCGCAGTCCCTGATCGAGCTCGGTGACATCCTGCGCGGCCGCAACCGGTTCCCCGACGCGGTCGCCGCTTACGACGGTGCCGTGGCGCGACTCGAGCCGGTCGAGGGCCGCTACTGGAGCCTGTTCTACAGCCGCGGTATCGCGCTCGAGCGGTCCGGGCAATGGCCGCGCGCCGAAGCCGATTTCCTGCGGGCGCTCGAGCTGCAGAAGGACCAGCCGCTCGTCCTCAATTATCTCGGTTATTCCTGGGTCGAGAAGCGAGAGCACCTGGACCAGGCCCTCAAGATGATCGAGCGCGCGGTCGAGCTCCGGCCGAACGACGGCTATATCGTCGACAGCCTCGGCTGGGCCCATTTCCAGCTCGGGGATTATCCGCAAGCGACGCAGTACCTCGAGCGGGCGATCGAGCTGCTGCCGGAAGATCCGACCATCAACGATCACCTCGGCGACGCCTATTGGCGCAGCGGCCGGCTCGCGGAAGCGCGCTACCAGTGGCAGCGCGCGCTCCAGTTCCAGCCGGAGGCCGACGAGATCAAGACGATCGACGCCAAGCTCGACAAGGGTTTGACTACGCCGCCTGCGGCCAGCTCGCGCGGCGGCTGAGCCCTGGAGCATTTTCCGCCGAAGTGGATGCCGGTTCGGCGCAGAAAATGCGATCAAACCAAGAATCGGTGACGTTGATCCGGCGCGCGGCTCTGGCGAAGCTCAATCTCTACCTGCATGTCCTGGGGCGCCGCGAGGACGGCTACCATCTGCTCGACAGCCTCGTGGCTTTCGCCGACATTGCCGACGTCGTCACCGCGCGGCCGGGACCGGCGCTCTCGCTCGAGGTCACCGGGCCGTTCGCGAGCGGGCTGCAGGAAAGTGTATCGGAAAATCTGATCTGGCGTGCGGCGACCGCATTGGCGCGGCGCGCCGGTATCGAGCCCCGCGCCGCGCTCGCGCTCGAGAAGAATCTTCCGGTTGCCTCGGGCATCGGCGGCGGCTCGAGCGACGCCGCGGCCGCTCTGAAAGCGCTGGGCGAGCTTTGGCGCCTCGATCTCGGCGAGCGGCAGTTTCGGGGCTTAGCCGAGAGCCTGGGCGCGGACGTGCCCGTGTGCCTGTTCGGGGAGCCGGCCTGGATCGGCGGGATCGGCGAGGCCGTGGCGCCGGCGCCGCCGCTGCCGCCGTGCTCGGTGGTGCTGGTCAATCCGGGGCTGAGCCTCGCCACGCCCGCGGTCTTCAAGATGCGAGCTGGCGCATTTTCCGACCCGGCAAGGTTCGAGGCGGCGCCCGCCGACGCGGCGGCGCTCGCTTCTCTGCTCGAGACCAGGCGCAACGATCTGACGCCCGCGGCGCTCGCGCTCGCGCCGGAGATCTCGGAGGTGCTGCGGGCGCTCGAGGCCGAGGCCGGCGCGCTCCTAGCGCGGATGAGCGGCAGCGGCGCCACCTGTTTCGCGCTCTTTGCCGACGAGGGCGCCTCTCGCGGGTCCGCACGGCGCCTCAAGGCAGCGCATCCGGGCTGGTGGGTCGCGGTCGGAAAGCTGCTCTGAGCCGCCTCCGGCATGTCTGGCCGTTCGCCGGTCCTGATGATTAAATGCCGGACATGACCACGACGTCGGAGTCCCGTCCGCAAGAAGCCCCGCTTTGGGACTCCACCTCGGATTACATCCGCGTCGTGCTGCGCGACGTCCAGGTGGAGGCGCATGTGGGGCTGCATCCCTGGGAGCGGCATCCCGAGCGGCCGAGCCGCCTGCTGGTGACCGTGGAGATGTTCGCGCATTTGGCTCGCGGCCAGCGCACTGGCTACCTCAAGCCCTTCATCGACTACGACCGCGTTCGAAGCGGCTTAATAGGCTGGTCCTCGCGTCCTCATACGCCGCTCTTGGAAACGCTCGCCGAGGAGGCCATCGGTCTTTGCTTCGGCGACCCCGCCGTCGAGGCGTGCCGCGTCTCGATCGTGAAGCCGGATATCTTCAACGAGGCCGCCGGCGCCGGCGTCGAAATCTATCGGGTGCGGCAGCGGAGCGGCTGACGATCGATGGCAAGCCAGCGCACCGCCCTCGTAACCGGTGCCGCGCGCCGGATCGGCGCCGCGATCGCATGGGACCTCGCGGCGAGCGGCTGGCGCGTCGTGGCGCACTACAGCCGATCGAAGTCGGAGGCCGAGGCGCTCGCCGATGAGATCGCTCGCGCCGGCGGCGCCTGCGAGCTCGTCCGTGCCGATCTCGCCTCGAGAGCGGACGTCGAGGCCGTGTTTCCGCGCGCGCTCGAGAAGGTCGACCGGATCGACTGCCTCGTCAACAACGCCGCCGCTTTCCGGTACGACACCATCGAGACGCTGAGCTGGTCCTCCTGGGACGCGCACATGGCCGCCAACCTCGCCGCACCGGCATTCCTGTGCCGGGATTTCGCGCGGCAGATTCCCGAAGGCGGCGAGGGCGTGATCATCAACCTGCTCGACCAGAAAGTCGCCAATCTCAATCCGGATTTTCTGTCCTACACGGTCAGCAAGGTGGGGCTGCGCGGGTTGACGGAGACGCTGGCGCTGGCGTTGGCGCCGCGGATACGGGTGTGCGGCATCGCGCCGGGCGTCACGCTCATCAGCGGCAAGCAGACGCCGCAATCCTTCGAGAAGGCCTTCAAGGCGACGCCGCTTGGGCGCAGCAGCACTGTCGAGGATATCGTGGCGGCGGTGCGGTTCATCCTGTCGACTCGGTCTCTCACCGGGCAGGTGCTGACGCTCGACGGCGGCGAGAGCCTCGCCGGACGGCCGCGCGACGTGGCCTTCCAGACGAAATAGCGCCGCGGCGCCGTCTACGGCTTCACCAGCCGCTCGACCTCCGCCTTCAGACGGAACAGCAAGGCGCGGCTCGCCTCGCCGTCGACCTTCAGCTTGCGGTCGGCCTGATACTTGCGGATCGCCTCGGCGGTCTTGTCGCTGAGCACGCCGTTCGAGGGGCCGGGATCGAATTGCAGGCGCGCGAGGTAGCGCTGGATCTCCGCGATTTGCGCCTTGTCGACGGGCTGAGCGAGCGCGCTCGAAGCGGCGCTCGACGCCGGCACAGGGTTCGCCGTCGTTTCGGCGCTCGCCGCGGGTGCCGTGCTTGCCGTCTGCGGATTGGCCGACTGCGCCGCGGTGCTGGGGGCGGGACGCTTCACGCCTTCGGCCAATTTCATCGCGAGCGCGCGCGCCGTCTTCAATTGCTGCGGCGACATGGTCTCGGCGGCGCGCCGCATTTGGTCGCGCGCCTCGAGATCGCCCGACGCGGCCGCGATGTTGAACCACGCATAGGCGTCGACATGGGATTGCTCGACGCCGCGGCCGTTGGCGTAGAGCGCCGCCAGATTGTACTGCGCGGTGACCACGCCCTGGTCGGCCGCGCGCCGGAACCAGCGCGCGGCTTCCGCGTAATCCTGTGCCACGCCGGTGCCGTTGGCGTAGGCCAAGCCGAGATTGAGCTCGGCCGAGGGATGGTTCTGCTCGGCGGCGCTGTGATACCAGATCACCGCGCGCACGGGGTCCTTGGGCACGCCGAGGCCGTTGTCGTAAAGCGCGCCCAGATTGTATTGGGCGTCGGGCAACCCCTGCATCGCCGCCTTCAGGAACAACTCCGCAGCCTTCTTGTAGTCCTGCTTGACGCCCGTGCCGAAGGCGTAGCGCACGCCGAGGTTATAGTCCTGGATCACGACCTCGGGGGGTGCCGCTGGCGGTTGCACCCGCGGACCGACCCCGGGAGGCAGGGCCGCCGCCGTCGTCGCCGCGGGCGGCGGAGGCTGCGCGGGCGCCGATGCGGCGTTCTGAGCATCCGACGGCGTCGATGCCGCGGGCGGACTCGGCGGCGGTGCGGGAGTGGGAGCTGGGACTGCCGCGGGCTCCGGCGCGGGAGACGCAGCCGCCGCCGGCTGTGGTGGCGGCGATGGACTCTGGGCGGGCACGGGCGGAATCAGCGCCACCGAGGACGCCTCCGGCGCCGGTGCCGGAGTTGGCGCGGGAGCTGGCGGGGCGGGGGCTGGGACCGGCGTCGGTGCCGGCGCGCTCGCAGACGGGGGCGGAGCGGGCACGGCGGCGACCGGGGTCGCTACGGGCACCGCGGCAGCGTCGGGCTTCGGGGCGGGAGCGGGCCCGCTCGCCGGAGGCAGCGCAGCCGTGAGTACCGGCTGAGCAATGGGCGGCGCGCCGCCATAGCGGACGTAGAACGCGCCGGCGCCAAACGCCACGCCGACGGTGCCGATGAGCAGCACCAGCGCCAGAATGTGCCGCCCAGGCTGCGGCGGCGCGTAGTAGAGCGTCGGCAGCTGCTTGGCGGGCTCCTCGTCGGGGCGCTCCGCCGTCAGCCTGATCGTGGGCGCGGCCTCTTCCCTGGGTGGCGCCTCCGCCGGCGCGGGCTCCACCAGCGTCAGCGCGGAGGCGTCGGCCTGCCGTTCGCGCGATCGGGCGCGTGCCGCCGAGAGCAGCATCGCGAGCGAGCGGGCCACCTCGGCGGTGGGTTTTGCCGGTGTGGGCGGCTCGGCTTCGCGCGGTGCCGCCTCAGCCGCGGCCGCCAGCACCGTGCGGGTCAGCCAAGCCTCGGGCTCGATCCCCGCCGCCTTTGCGGCGGCTTCCACGCCCCGGCGCAGTTCGGGCGGAAGATCGGCTGCTTGCCAAGCGCGCGCGGCCGCGAGTGCCGAGCGTCGTGGCCGGACCTCGGTCTCGGCCGTCATGGAAGAGCTTGATCCCGCATAGTCTCAGCTACGATCCGATCCGCCTCGCGCGATAATCCCTCACCCGCCCCTTCCGAGGGCGCGTGGGTCGACCCCTTATAGGGCGATGGGACCAACTTGCCAACCAAAGGGCCCTTCAGGCTGGTTCCCGGGCCGCGTCCGGCGCGTTGCCTTGGAGCATCTGCGCCGCCATCGCCTCTGGATCGGATGCGCTCAGCAGGGCATAGGCCTGGGCCGAGGCCAATCGGCTGCTGTCGATGGCGTGCCGCACTTTCTCGGGCAGGCCGAGGAGACGCAGCGCCAGCACGATGTGGGACCGCTCGCGCGCCAGCCGTTGGGCGAGCACGCCGGGGCTGACGCGGAATTCCGTCAACATCCGCAGGTAGGCGCGACCCTCGTCGACGGGCGAGAAATCTCCGCGGCCCAGGTTCTCCGCCAGCGACAGCATCAGGGTCTCGGCGTCGTCGGCCTCAACGACCACCGCCGGCAGGTCCGCGCGGCCGACACGCTCCGCGGCCAAGCGGCGCCGCTCGCCTGCGACAACTTCGTAGCGGCCGGCGTCCTCGGCCAGGCGCCGCACCAGAATCGGCTCGCTCACGCCTTGGGCGGCGACCGACGCGGCCAGGGCGGGGATCGCGGTGTCGATGCCGTCCGATCGCCGCGACCGGATACGCGCGGGACACAGCGCCGCCGCCGGCAGGATCACCACCGGTCCCGCCGGCAGGGAGAGCGGCAGAGCCGTCCCTGGTGATGCCTTGAGCGGCGCTGCCTCGGCCGGCGACGATGGCGCCGGAGCCGGGGCGGGCGGCGGCATTGCTGAAATGGGGCTCGGTACGGGACGCGGCGGTTCCGGCGGCGGCGCAGGCTTGGGCGCCGGCGCCGAGAATAGATCCAGCTGGGGTTTCAATTGAGCGGCCGGGCTCGCGATCGGGGAGGGTTTGGCCGCGCTCGGCACCACCGGTGCCGCTCCGGCCGGAAGACCCTCGATCCGGGTCGCAAGCCAACCCGCCAAGCCGCGATCAGCCAGGCGTTGCGCTTCCAGGAATGCGCGGCCATGGCGATAGCCGCTGACGACGGGAGCTTCCTTGGCGGGGCCAGGCGGCGCGGGCTCTGCTTTCGGCTCCGGCACGGCCGTCGGCTCGGGCACGGCCTTCACCTCCGACACGGCCTTTGGCTCCGGCATGGCCTCCGGCTCCGGCGCGACCGTCTGCTCCGGCAACGGCGGCGGCAGGTGATCGGACGGGGCGCTCGCGAAGGGGATTGCGGACGCTGCCGGCTCCGGGTCTGGTTCCGGCTTCAGCTCCTCCGGTGCCGGCTCCTGCCTCAGCTCGAGCAACTCGGTCGCCGGCTCAGGCAGTTCCGCCACGGCATCCCCGCTCGGAAGGCTCCCCAGCTCCCGGATGACGGCCGCGCGCACGGTTTCCGCGAACCAGTCCTTGAGCGGCAGGCCGGCAGCCTCCGCCGTGGCCTCGGCGGCGCGCCGCGCGTCCGGCGAGAGATCCCTTGGCTGCCAACTCACGGGCCGTACCCGACTCGCCCAATCATTCTCGAAGTATACCAGCGATCCGCGACCGGCCGTCAGCTCTCCGAACCTAACACGGTACTTCCGGTGTCCCTCGTGTGCCCGGTTCGTGTCTTGCCTGGGCGGCGTTGACCCCTATCATGCTCCGACGTAGCGTGCAGCAAGGGCATTTGATGACGATTCAGCGCAATACCGTCAGGCCTGAGGCGTTCAACAGGGCAATCAAGCTACCCTTTGAGCTTCGGCTGAAGGACTTCGAAATTGCCATGCAGGATGTTTACGATTTTTTCTATGACGTGAATAAGCACCTCGTATCGAAGGGGCTAAAGCGGCTCGACGACATGCTCCGTCCCGCAAACATGTCGGGCACGATCTCGGATATGTTGTCTGCCAGCCTTGGAAAGCACTCTAGAACTCTCGTACAGAATCTGTTCCCCAATGGACATCCGGATTTGATTGTCGACGGGATCTATCCAGGCAACTCCATGAAGAGCGGTGTCGAAGGAGTCGAGATCAAGACCACGAGAAAGGCGGGTGGCGCCGTCGATACACATGGCGCTCGCGATCAATGGATGTGCGTCTTCGTTTACGGGGTGGACACCGATCCTCGGAAAGCCGCAGTTAGTCGGGCTCCAATGACTTTCATGGAAGTTTATCTCGGCGAAGTGAAGCTTGCTGACTTTCGAAAGAATCCGAGAGGAGAACTCGGCACCCGTACCGCTACGCTCGACAAGCTCGGCATCGCAAGATTGCGGCAGAGCTGGGTCTACAACGCCAGGCCGAGAGATTCCTGAGGCGCGCGCGTGGACGCCCCGAGGCGCGAAAGTGGGACGATCGCTCGGCGCGCCATCTCGGCATAATGAGGATCGTACTCGATCCCGATACTGCGGTATCCGACCGCGATTGCGGCCGCCAGAGTCGATCCAGCACCGGCAAACGGGTCTAGCACGGTGCCCTCTCCCAACGGCAGCACCGCGCGCACGAGTTGTCTGAGGAATGTTTGCGGTTTGAGACTCGGATGCGGGGCGATGTCTCGCTCGGTGGCCCGCGTCGGATGGGATCCGATTACGTCGCCAAATGGCTTGTCTCGAGAGATCCTTCTGAAACCGCCTGTCTTCCATTTCCTCAGATTGTCTTGGACACGGCCCTCGATGGGCTTGCGAAAGCAGAGCCAAGGCTCCCACATCGACCGAGGCATCACGCTAACGTCGCTAAATTCGTCATGCGCGTTCTTGGGCCGATCCCCGCCTCGCATGGTCATCACGAGGCGCACGATTTCGCCGCGGCGCTCCAGGCCCGCTTCGCCAAGAGCCCTTGACACCCGGTGCGACAAGAGCGGATTTGAGGCGACGATTACATTCGCTCCGGGGACGAGGACGGGAAGAATCGCCCGACCCCAAACGAGAAAGAAATGCTCGAGACTCGTCAGATCCGCCTCGGTTAGCGTGGTGAAGCGCGGGAGCGGAGAGCGCTTATGGCCATCGAACGATGGTGGGATGCGCCACACGCCGCCCTTGCCGTCGCGCAGCTTCCGCTGTTGTGCCGCTGAATACTCAACGAGGCCGTACGGGGGATCGGTCACCACCGCTTCGATGCTCTTCGGGGCTCGCCGCGCGAGCCAGGACATGCAGTCATCGCAGACGAGGGTGGCAGTTCCGTATCGAGCGACGTCGGGTGGGCTTTCAGGGTCGTATGACGGGGCTTCGGCGCCTTCGTCCAACTGCAGCGCATAGGTGCCTCTCTCAACGCGATCGAAGGCCTGATCGACGTTGAGTCGCAGATAAGCCCGGATCGACGAAGCCGAGACCGATGGCCCCAGTCTTCGCCGCACGCCCTCGTAGATCTCTTGGACGGTGCAAGCTTCGCTCCGATTCCGTAGATATTCCGTGATGGCGTCGCGGATGCGTCCAGGTGCTTGCCGTGCCATCGCCGCCCTCCTCAGTTTCGGGCACAGGATAGACGTCTAGACGTCTTACTGCAATGGCAACCCAAGCTGAGCTACTTGCGGCGCCCGTGCGGGGTCCGATCGATCGGTTGCCATTCGTTGCCAGGTTTACTCGTCGGCGGAAGGCGGCGGTTCTCCGCTACAGTGGCAAAGTTGTCTTGAGGGCCTCCGCGTGGTCCCACTTCCTGAAAGATGCCGGCACTCCGGCCAACATTGGTTCCGGGCGGTACACTTCTTCGTGACATATGCTTCCCTCTCACCACGTTCCAATAGTGCGTCGTAGATCCAGACCTCACCCGCACTTCGAGTAGCCGCAGCTCGTGCACTGGTCGCAGTTCTCGATGCGGATGAGGCCGGCCTCGCCGCATTTCGGGCATTGGGCCATGCGCCGGCCTTCGCCCGGCAGGTTGGCGACCGCGCGCTTCTCGAGGAGTGCGGGGTTCTGCTCGCGCGGCGGCATGAAGCCGATATCCACCATGTGCTGCTCGATCACGTCGCCGATCGCCGCCAGGAGCGAGGGCACGTAGCGCCCGCCCATCCAGGCGCCGCCGCGCGGATCGAACACCGCCTTCATCTCCTCCACCACGAAGGAGACGTCGCCGCCGCGCCGGAACACCGCGGAGATCATGCGGGTCAGGCCAACGGTCCAGGCGTAGTGCTCCATGCTCTTCGAGTTGATGAAGATCTCGAAGGGCCGGCGCCGGCCGTCCTGCACGATGTCGTTGATGGTGATGTAGATCGCGTGGTCGGCGGCGGGCCAGCGGATCTTGTAGGTGCGGCCCGGCAGCGCCTCCGGCCGGTTGAGCGGCTGCGTCATGTAGACGACGCCGCCGGCCTCGTAGACGTCGGCCGGCTTGGGCTGCGGGCGCGGCAGGGGCAGCTCCCCTTGGTCGGCGGGCTCGCGCACGCTCTCCGGCTTCGCCTCGAGCACGGCGCCGGTGATCTCGTTCGGGCGATAGGTGGTGCAGCCCTTGCAGCCGAGCTCGTAGGCCTGGAGGTAGACGTCCTTGAACGAGTCGAACGCGAAGTCGGCGGGCACGTTGATCGTCTTGGAGATCGAGCTGTCGATGTATTTCTGCACCGCCGCTTGCATGACCACGTGATCGCTCGGCGAGAGCGCCTGCACGTCGACGAAGGCATCGGTGAGCGGCGCGTTCTCCCCCTTCAGGCGATGGAAGAGCCGCAAGGCGTAGTCGGTGACTTCCTCCTCGCGCCGCGTGCCGTCGGGCATCAGCACATTGCGGGTGTAGCGGAAGCTGAACACCGGCTCGAGCCCCGAGGAGACATTGTCGGCGAGGATCGAGATCGTGCCCGTGGGCGCGACCGAGGTGAGGAGCGAATTGCGGATGCCGTGGCGCTCGATGGCGGCGCGCACATCCTCGTCGAGGCCGCGGATGGTCTCGCCAGCGAGATACTTCTCCTTGTCGAAGAGCGGGAAGGCGCCCTTCTCGGCGGCGAGCTCGGTGGAGGCGAGATAGGCCTCGCGCTCGATCGCCTTGAGCCAACTTTCGGTGAGCTCGACCGCGCGGGCGGAGCCGTAGCGGACGTTGCAGAGGATGAGCGCGTCCGCGAGCCCGGTGACGCCGAGCCCGATCCGCCGCTTGACGCGCGCCTCGTGGGTCTGCTGGTCCAGCGGGAAGCGCGAGACGTCGACGACGTTGTCCATCATCCGGACCGCCACCGGCACCACCTGCCGGAGCCGCTCCATGTCGAGCCGGGCCCCGGCCGTGAAGGGCTCGAGCACCAGGCTCGCGAGATTGATCGAGCCGAGCAGACATGCGCCGTAGGGGGGCAGCGGCTGCTCTCCGCACGGGTTCGTCGCGCTGATCGTCTCGCAGTAGTAGAGGTTGTTCTTCTGGTTGATGCGGTCGATGAAGATCACGCCGGGCTCGGCGTAGCTGTATGTCGCCCGCATGATCTTGTCCCAGAGCTCGCGCGCCGGCAGCACCTTGAAGGTCGTGCCGCCGAATTTGAGCTCCCAGGGCCCGTCCTCCTTGACCGTCTGCATGAAGGCGTCGGTGACGAGGACCGAGAGGTTGAACATGCGCAGGCGGCCGGGCTCGCGCTTCGCCTCGATGAAGGCCTCGATGTCGGGGTGGTCGCAGCGCAAGGTCGCCATCATCGCGCCCCGGCGATAGCCGGCGCTCATGATGGTGCGGCACATGGCGTCCCACACGTCCATGAAGGAGAGCGGGCCCGAGGCATCCGCACCCACGCCCTTGACCGGCGCGCCCTTGGGCCGCAGCGTCGAGAAGTCATAGCCGATGCCGCCGCCCTGCTGCATGGTGAGCGCGGCCTCGCGCAGATGCGTGAAGATCCCGGACATGTCGTCGGGGATCGCACCCATGACGAAGCAATTGAACAGCGTCACCGTGCGCGCCGTGCCGGCGCCCGCGACCACGCGGCCCGCCGGCAGGAACTTGAAGTCGCTGAGCGCCTCGTAGAACCGCTCGACCCAGAGCGCGGGATCGCGCTCGGGTGCCGCCAGCGCGTTGGCGACGCGCCGCCAGGTATCCTCGATGGTCTTGTCCACGGGCGCGCCGTCCGGCGACTTCAGCCGGTACTTCATGTCCCAGATCTGCTGGGAGATGGCGGCAACGCTGGGCATCAGGGACTCCTCAAGGCGCGGAAGTTCGCATTATGTTCTAGGAAGCGAACGCCGGCAAGCTGGCTTTAATTGGTGATTCTTATAGGCTTTTCAAGCCGATGCGAAGTGCTCGAGGAGCCACTCGAGCGTCGGCTCCGGCGCTTCCTCGGGGACGTAGTGGCCGCAGTCGATGGGGCCGCCCGCGACGTCCGCGGCGTATGTCCGCCAGATCGCCAGCACGTCGCCATAGACCGTGCCGGTGTGGCTCTTGGCGCCCCAGACCGCGAGCAGCGGCGGGCGCACCTTGTTGCCGGCGCGCCAATCCGCCTCGTCCATCTCGAGATCGCAGGTGACGCAGGCGCGGTAATCCTCGCAAGAGCCGCGAATGGTCTTCCAGGTGAAGCAGCGGACGTACTCGGCGAAGGCCTCGGGATCGAAGAAGCCGAGGCCGATGCCGGGCTTCGAGAGTTTCTTCTCCATGAACCATTCGGCCGGCACGCCCGCCATCATGCGCTCCGGCAGATCGTAGGGTTGCGCCATGAACGGCCAGTGCCAGGACTTGAGCGCCCAGGTCTTCGAGGTGTGGTTCCAGATGTAATGGCTCGGGAGGATATCGATCACCGCGGCGCGGGTGACGCGGTCGGAGTGGTCGAGGCACATGCGGTGCACCGTGCGAGCGCCGCGATCGTGGCCGGCGGCAAAGAATTTGCGATATCCTAGGCGCTCCATGATCTCGACCTGGTCCTGCGCCATCGCTCGGAAGGAATAATTGATGTGGTTCTCGCCGCCGTCCTCCGGGCCGACGCTGTCGCCATACCCTCTGAGATCGGCGGCGACCACATGGAACTTTCGCGCGAGCGGGCCCGCGAGCTTGTGCCAGGAGACGTGGGTCAGCGGATTGCCATGGAGCAGGAGCAGCGGCGGACCCTCGCCCCCGTGCCGCAGATGGATGCGGGCGCTGCTGGTCGCCATGTCGGTGCGGGTGAAGCCTTCGAACATGGGACCTCCGGCGAGTCGTTCCGTTAACCGATCCTAACACCGCCTGACTGCCTGGGTCCGGCGCGCACTGCCAATATATCCCCGCCGAAAGGCTCGATGCGTCGGCGGCTAGAGGTGCGGCCCAACTGCGTTTTTTGTATCATCCCGGCAATTCACAGGGGTGGCTTGGCCAGGTTATCCCCAGGGGCGGCGACCGGACACGGGCTTGGCGCGCGAGCCCTACAATTCTCCATAATGACGCCCATGTTGGGTTCGAGCCGCGTCGGGCATAACCGAGCGATCAGGGCCGAGGTCGGAGATGAGAGTGCGGTGACGGCAATCCTTGCGCCGGCCGGGGCGAGGCTCGGCCTAGCTCCCGTGCTGAGCGCGCGGGAACGGCGCATCGCCTCATGGGCGATCGCGGCGGCCCTGCTTTTGCACATCGCGATCATCATCATCTGCCTTATCGATTGGGCGGCGCTGCTCAACCTCGCGCTCGCCAAGGCCGACATGCCCGAGGCGATCCCCGTGACTTTGGTTTATGCGCCGCCACCCGCGCCTCCGCCACCGCCGCCGAAGCCCGCGGTCCAGCCCGAGCCGCCGCAGCCTCAACCTCAACCGCCGATCGCGCCGCGCATGTCCGGCTCGGACGAAAAGACCGAGGCGATGCTCGAGGACAAGCCCCAGCCGGCGTTGCCGCAGGCGAAATCGCCGCCGCCCGAGCCGACGGCGCAGCAGAAAAAGCCGGTGCCTCAGCGTCCCGGCAACAAGGAGCCCGCGACCGTCGCACCCACGACGTCCGCCGAGCGCGAAGCCGTGCTCGCGCCCGAGACCCGAAAGGAAGCGCCGCTGGGCCCGCTGTTTCATTCCATGCGATTGCCCTCGCAGCGTGGCGGCGCGGGCCAGCGCGACACGGCCGGCGACCCCTACCTCAATCGCCTTCTGGAGATCGTGGATAGCCACCGGATCTATCCACCAGCCTCGGCGTTCTTCGGCGACACCGAGCGGGTGGCGATCTACAACATGCTGATCGATCCATCGGGAAACCTGGTTCAGATCATGCTGGTGAGCTCGTCGGGCTCGAGCGTCGCCGACGAGGCCGCGGGCAACATGCTCCGGAGCAGCGCGCCCTTCCCGCCGCTGCCGGCCAATTGGCCGCATATTCGCACGTCGATTATCGCGGTGATGCCGATCTATCCGAGCCCGCGCTGACGCCGGCCGCTCACCGCCGGAGGCCGCCGTCGGTCAGCCGGTACCAGGTGACGACCGCGCCGACATAGACGCGCTGCAGGCCATGAAACGGGATCGGCGCGATGGGCGCGAACGGCAGCGGCAGCGCCTCCGCGTTGGAGGTGGCGATGTACTCCGCCATCGCCTTGCCCATGGCGGTCTGCAGGCCGATGCCGCGGCCCTGGCAGCCCATGTCGATGAGCAGGCCCGGCGCGGGCTCGTGCAGGTGCGGGAGATGGTCCCGCGTCACCGCAATGCGGCCGCACCAGCGGAAGGCGATCGGCGTGCCCGCGAGCTGCGGGAACATCTTGCCGATGACCCGCACGAGATGCGCCCAATCGCTCTCGCCTTTGGGCTCGCGGAACGGCCCGCGCCCGCCCATGACCAGTCGTCCCGTGTGGTCGAGACGAAAATAGAGCAACAGCTTGCGGGTATCGGACAACACGTGCCCTTCGGGCATGACCGAGCGCCGAAGGTTGTCGCTGAGCGGCTCGGTCGCGACCTGATAGGAATTGATCGCGATCGCCGTGCGCCGGAGCTGAGGCCAGAGGTCGCCCGAGTAGCCGTTCGTGCAGATCACGACGCGGTCGGCGGTGACCGTGCTGCCGCGCTCGGTCTCGACGCTCCAGCGGGCGCCGGCGCGCACGAGCCGCGTCGCGGGCGTCTCGCCGTGAATGCGGGCGCCCGCGGCGAGCGCCGCCTTGGCGAGTCCGCGCGCGTAGCTCAGCGGCTGGATCGCGCCGCCGCGGCGATCGAGCCAACCGCCCAGATATTTGTCCGTACCCAGCAGGCGGGCCATCTCGGGCTTGTCGAGGACTTGGACGGACGCGCCGAGACGCGACCATTGCTCGGCGCGCGACTTCACGAGATCGATGGCGGCCGCCGTATGCGCGCCCTGGATCCAGCCGCTGCGGGTCTGCGGCACGTCCATGCGGTGCTTCTCGATGAGGTCGAACGCGAGATCCGCGGTGCCGCTGGCGAACTCGATCAGGCGCCGGGCGCGCTCGGCGCCGAACATGCCGACGACCTCGTCGGGGTCGTATTTCAATCCCGGGATCACCTGGCCGCCGTTGCGGCCGGAGGCGCCCCAGCCGGGCTCGCGGGCCTCGAGCACCACCGCGCGAATTCCGCGCTCGGCCAGGTGCAGCGCGGTCGAGAGGCCCGCGAATCCGCCGCCGACGATGCAGACATCGGCGGCCGTAGATTCCTCGAGCGGCGGCGTCGGCGGCGCGGGCGCGGCGGTCGCAGCCCAGAGCGAGGGAGCCAGCGGAAAGGGTTCGGTCATGGGGATCTCTTCAAAGAGGAAGCCTCGGCGACCAGGCGCTCCGTGGCGGTCTCGATGCGGGACTGCAGCTCGGACAGGAATGTCCTCCGTTCGAGGCCCGGCGGCAACGGGGGCAGGGCCTCGAGGACGATCCGTCCGGGCCGCTTCAGGAAACTGCGGCGCGGCCAGAACAATCCGGAATTGACGGCGACGGGCACGACGGGCAGCCCCAGTTGCGTGTAGAGCGCGGCGACCCCGGGATGATAGCCGCGCTTGGCGCCGACCGCCGTGCGGGTGCCCTCGGGAAAGATCACGATCGGTCGGCCCTGCGCCACGATCTCGCGCGCGCGGCGCACCATGGATTTGAGCGCCGCGGCGCCGGCGCCGCGGTCGACCGGGATCATGCCGGCCTTGCGCGCGTACCAGCCGTAGCAGGGGATCCACAGCAATTCTCGTTTGAGCACGATCGCGACGTCGCCGATCAGCGCCGGCACCGCCAGCGTGTCCCAGGCGGATTGATGCTTCATGGCGATGATCGCGGGGGCGTGCGGCAGGTGCTCCGCGCCGCGCAGCTCGTACTCGATGCCGGCGATCACCCGCGCCAGGGCGAGCACCGTGCCGGACCACCAGGCGCCGAAGCGCATCACCGCCGCCCGCGGCGCCAGCACCATCGGGAGCGCGACGATCCCCAGCAGCGCGGTCCACGCGTAGAAGACGAGATTGAACAGCGCGGAGCGGAGCAAGATCATGCGGGTTGCTCGGCGTCGGGCTTGCTGCTGCCGAGCCACGGGCGGATCAGCGCCCATAGGTACTTGTCGTACTCGCCGATGATGAGATCGAGCGTGCCGGGCCAAGCCCACCAGCGCTCCCTCACGCTGTCCGGGAAGACCGGATGCGGGATGATCCGCGCCTCCGGCATGGCGCGCTCGAACTCCAGCAACGCGCGGCGCATGTGGTAGTTGGCGGTGACCAGCCGCAGCGAGCGGTATCCCTCTTGCCGCATCCAGGCCGCGGTCTCCAGCGCATTGCCATAGGTATTGTCGGCGCTGTGGCCGAGCACGATGCAGCATTGCACGGCGTCGGGCGATTGGCGCTGGGTGCGCAGCATGGCGGTTACGTCGGTGCCGTGATAGACGCCGGAAACGAACAGCTTCTTGGCCTTGCCCGCGGTCAGCAGCTGCAGCCCGCTTTGCACCCGCTGGCTTCCGCCCGTGAGCACGACGATGGCGTCGGTCGTCGTGGCGGTATCCTCGACCACCTCCGCGATGGTCTGCGCGAACCATATGAGGCCGCCGATATAAGCGATGAACAGCACCGATGCCGCCGCGCCCAAGCGGGCGAGCGGCCGGCGCTGGCGGGCGGAGGCGGCGCTCGCCGGCGCGGCGCTCATCAAGGCAGGCGCTTGAGCGCGCGCAGCACGGTGATGCGCGCGGTGAGCATGGCAACGAGTCCCGCGGCGACCGGCAGCAAGAGAAGCAGCGCCCATTCGATCGCCGGAGCGCCCAAGGCCGGCAGCACCCGCATGGCGTCGTCGATCGCGCCCACCTGCGCGGCCGCCGCCGCGAAGCCGACCAGCGTCAGGCTCGCGAGCAGGAGGCCCGCGATGCCGCCCTTGAGGCCGAGCCGGAGCGCGTGCCGCTCGAATTGCCGCGCGATATAGCCGTCGCGCGCTCCGATCAGGTGCAGCACCTCGACGATGCCGTGATGCACGGCCAGGCCGGTGCGGGTGGCGAAGATGACCGCGAGCACGGCCGCCACGCCGACGAGCGCCACGACCAGCCCGGCCACGACCTCGATCGCAACCGCGGTGCGGAGCACGCGGTCGAGCCAGCGCCGGTGATCGTCCAGCTTGGCGCCCGGCACCGCCGCGGCGAGCCGCTGGCCCAGCGCCGCGAGGTCGACGCCCGCGCTCGGCTCGACGTGCACGTCGATCAGCCGCGGCAGGGGCAGGTCGGCTGCATCGATGTCGTTGCCGAGCCAGGGCTCCAGCAGCTCGGCCGTCCGCTGCGCGTCGAAGGCATCGGCGCGCACCACGCCCGGCGTGGTCCGAAGCACCTTGAGCGCTTGCTCGATGGCGCCATCGTCGCGGTTGCCGGCCGAGGCCGCCGGCAGCTCCACCGTAAGCGTGCCGCTGAGCCCGCGGTCCCAGCGCGCGACCCCATCGCGCACCACCAGCGTGCCCGCAAGGGCGAGGCTCGCGAGATAGACCATGAGCGCCACGATCCACGGCAGGAAGCGCACGGAGCCGTCGCGGTCGAGCGGCAGATCGAGGCGGGTGCGAAAGATCATCCCTCGCTCCGCTTGCGCGCCCGCTCGGTGCGGAGCTCGCCGTTGGCAAGATGCAAGTGCGGATGATCGAAGCGGTCCACGAGGCTCCGGTTGTGCGTCGCGATGACCAGCGTGGTGCCGAGCTTGTTGAGCTCCTCGAAGAGGCGCATCAGCCTGAGCGCCAGCTCCTCGTCGACGTTTCCGGTCGGCTCGTCGGCGAGGAGCAGGCTCGGCCGGCGAATGACCGCGCGCGCGATCGCCACGCGCTGCTGCTGACCGCCGGAGAGCGTCGGCGGCTTCGCGCCCAGCAGGTTGCCGAGCCCGACCCAGGACAGCAGCTCCGTCACGTGCTCCTTGATCTGGTGCTCCGCAACTCCCGCCACGCGCAGCGGCAGGGCCGCGTTGTCGAAGGCGGAGAGATGATCGATCAGCCGAAAATCCTGGAACACCACGCCGATCCTGCGCCGCAAGGCCGGCATCTCGCGCCGCGGCGTGGTCGCGATGTCGCGATCGAACAGCGAGATCAGTCCCCGCGACGGCCGCTCCGCGAGATACATGAGCTTCAGCAGGCTCGACTTGCCCGCGCCGCTGCTTCCGGTGAGGAAATAGAACGAGCCCGGCTCGAGCCGGAGGGTAATGTCGCGCAGGATTTCTGGCCCCGCGCCGTACCGCATGCCGACATTCTCGAATCGAACCAAGGTGGCGCCCCTCGCTCGCCCGGCGGCTCGCTCCGGGCCGCGAACTTTGCATGAGCGGGTGCGCGCCGTAAAGCGGCCGGCGGCTGGCGGCTCGGGATCTCTCCCGGTGCGGCGGAAAGGCCCAGTATCCTTGCCTCGCAGGAAGACGCGCCCTATAAGCGCTCTCAGGCGATTTGAGGACGTCCTTGCGCGCATGATCGTCGTTTGCCCGCAATGCAGCACCCGATACCTGGTCGATCCGCGCGCCCTGGGCGCGGGCGGCAGGCGGGTGCGCTGCGCCCAGTGTTCCCATACCTGGCATCACCAGCCGTCCGCGGACGCTCTCGCCGCGCTCGAGACCGTGGCGCCTCCGCCTCCGTCAGAGGCGCCGCCCCGCGCCGAGCGAGTCGAGCCGCAATTCGAGCGGCCGGCGCTCGACGAGGAGCCCGAGCACCGCATCCAGCTGCCGGCGCTCGCCGAGCCGCGCCGCCGTCCCTGGCTCGCTGTCGGATGGATCGTGCTGCTCGTCGTGGTGGGCCTCGCCGCCGGCGGCGCCGTCTGGGAGCGCGATGCGGTGATCAGGGCCTGGCCGCCCTCGGCCCGGCTCTACGGCCTGGTCGGGCTCGCCGTGCCGCAGCCGGCCGACGTGCTGAAGGTCACGGCCCAAGCCCGCCGCGACGAGGAGAACGGCGTGCCGCGTCTGGTCATCGAGGGCGTGGTCGCGAACATCTCGCCGGAGGCGCAGCCGGTGCCGAAGCTAAAGGTCGAGCTCACCGATGCCGCAAAGCGGGTGGTGCAGTCCTGGAGCTTCGACGTGAGCACGGAACGCCTCCTGCCGGGCGCCAGCGTTCCCTTCACCACGAGCGTGGTCCGACCCAACGAGTCCGCGACCGACATGTCCGTGACCTTCACGGCAGACGGAGGATAATTGCGCCGCGTGGGGTGATGGAGCGATCGCGATGAGCAAGATACTGATCGCGGAGGACGAGACCTCGGTGCAGGCGTTCGTCGAGCGCGCGCTCCGGCATTGCGGCTACGAGACGGTGACGGTGGGCGATGGCTTGGCCGCGCTGGCGGCTCTCCGAACCGAGACATTCGATCTGCTGCTCACCGACATCGTCATGCCCGGCCTCGACGGCATCGCCCTCGCGCTCAAGGCCAGCAAGGACTATCCGGACATGAAGATCCTGCTGATGACCGGCTACGCGAGCGAGCGCCAGCGCGCGCACAACCTCGAGGCGCTGATCCACCGGGTCGTCGCCAAGCCCTTCACCCTCGACGAGATCTGCGCCGCGGTCGCCGCCGAGCTCGCGGCCTGAGGCCGTCCGAGCCCCACACGAGCGCGCTCAGAACCGCCGCAGCAGGCGGTCGATGTAGTCGCGCTCCTCATCGGGCCGCGACGTGTCGCCGGCGCGGCGGCGGAGCTCGTCCAGGATCTCCTTCGCGCGCTCGAGACCGAAGCTGTCGTCCTTGCTCTGGCCCATGCGCAGCCGGCCGTCGGTGTAGGTGCCCTCGGCGCTGTCGCCGGTCGGCCGACCCAGGGGGTCGCGGTCCGCATTGGGCCGCGTGCCGTCGGGCAGGTCGCCGAAATTGCCGGGACCGCCGAAGGCGCTGGCCATCTGGTCGATCATCTCCTTGGTTGCCTGCTGGAGCGCGTCGAGCGCCTCGGTCTGCGGGCCGACGGCGTCGCCCGGCGAGCCGCGGCCGAGCGCCTCGGAGGAATCGCGCATGGCGCGGTCCGCGCGGCCCAAGGCTTGCGGCACGTCGCCCTGATCGCCGAGCTGGCGCATGACCTCGCCCAGCATGCGCCGGAGCGCGTCCTGCTCGGCGGCGTCGCCCTGGCCTTGGCCCGGCCGCTGGCCCTGCTGCCCGCGCTGGCCTTGCTGCCCTTGTTGCCCCTGACGCGACTGGCGGAAGGTGCGGTCGAGCAGCTGCTGCTGGCGCTGCTGCAGCTGTTGCAGATCGCGCATCGCCTGGTTGCCGTTGCCCTGCATCTGCCGCGGCTGCGCCATGCGCAGGTTCTCCAGCATGTTCTGCAGCTGCGAGAGCAGGTCGCGCGCGGCGTCCTTGGCGCCCATGCGCGCGAGGTCCTTGGCGCGGTCCAGCATGCGCTGGAGGTCGCGCTCGGACATGAGGCGGTTGGGATCGATCGGCTGCTGCTGATCGTCGGGATTCTGGCGCTGCATGTTCTCCGCGAGCGCCTTGAGGTAGCGGTCGATCGCGTCCTTGAGCTCCTTTGTGAGCCGCTCGATCTCGGCGTCGGGCGCGTTGTTGTTGATCGCGTTCTGCAGCGCCTGCATGAGGTCGCGTATGTCGCGCTGGGCGAGCGTGGCGTGGCCGTCCTCGAGCCGCACCGCCAGATCCCAGAGCAGCTGCTGAACCGACGGAATCGCTGCCCTGGGGTCGCTCCGCTGGAGGCGCAAGGAAGCGATTCTGAGCCCCAGGAAGACGACCTTGTCGTCGTCGTAGAAAGCCGGCCGCGCCGAGAGATCCGAGAGCGTCTCGGCGACGACGTCACGGTCCCGCGGGTGCACCGTGAGCTCGCGGCGCTGCTCGATCAGCGCCTTCGCGAAGGGATGCCGGAACACGCGCTCGGGCAGGGTGATCGTGAGGGTCTCGCTCGCGCCGACCTGGTTCAGCGCGTCGAACGCTTCCAGATGGATCTCGACCGGCAGGCCTGCCCAGGGGTGCGGCGTCAGGTCGAAGAAGGCCGAATTGTGCGCCTCCTTCAGATGCAGACCAGGCAGCGGCAGCTCGAGCTGGATGAGGTCGTCGGCCGGGCCGTCGACGCGCTTCAGGACGGCCTTGGCGCTCTCGACGCCGTAGTCGTCCGCGGCGCGGAACTCGATCTTCAACTGATCGTGCGTCTGCTTTTGCGGCGTGCTCGCGAACGTGATGGTCGGCGGCAGATCGGGCACGATCTTGATCGGCCACGACCCGAGCGTGCGGCCGCCCTGCGTCACCGACAAGTGATCGCCGGCGGTGAGCGTGGCACTACCCTTGAAGTTCTTGGCATCGATGCGGGCGAACTCGGTCGATTTGCCCGCGACCTCGAGTTGCGGCGCCTCCCGGCCGCCGGACACCTGGGCCAGCACCGTGCTGCCGGTCGGAATCGCGATCGTCTGCGCGGCGGCGTCGCGCTGCAGGAAGAGCGGCGGCTCGCCGGTGTAGTCGGGCGGCGTCACCCAGATGTCGAGGCTGACGGGCACGGCGACGCCCGGCGAGTAGCTGAGCTGCGGCTCCATCGCGCGGATCACCCGGTCGCCGCTGTCGGCGCCGGCATCCAGGAAACCGATCACCAGGGCAATCGCCAGCACGACGCGCAACCCATAGGGATCGCGGCCGAGGAAGCCGGCGAGCGGCAGGCCGATCCGGAGGCCGCGTACCCGGCGCGCCATGCGCTCGCGGTGCGCCTCCCAGAGCGCGACCGCGACGGGATCTCCGGAGCCGCCGGCGAGCTTGTCGGCGAGGGCCGCGAGCGGGCGGTGCTCCAGGCCGCTCGCGGCCTCGATGCGCCGCCGCCCCTCGGACTCCGCGGGAATGCGCAGCGCTCGGAGACCCTGCCGGATTGCCGCGACGAACAAGACCGCCAGGAGGGCGAGCACGGTTGCATGGACCCAACCCGGAACCATCGCCGGTAGATCGAAGAGCGCCGCCGCCAGAAAGAGGCCCAGCACGCCCAGCGCCGAGGCGAACTCCGGCCAGCCGCGCTCCCAGAACACCGCGGCCCGCGCCAGCCCGACGCGCGCGGAAAAGGTTCTCCTTGAGGTCGGGAGGGTCGGCGTCGCGGGTACGGTCTCGGGCATGCACAAGCCCTTTCGCGAGGGGTGGGGCGCTCAGCTCGACATGCTAGCGGCGTGCCAAGCTGGCGAGGCTCGGAGCCATTACGAGAGCCAGGACGGAATTCTGTCCTGGCCCAGCACGTCCTCATAGCTCGGCCGCGGCCGGATCACGGCGAATCCTTCGCCTTGCACAAGGACTTCCGGCACCAGCAGTCGGGTATTGTAGCTGGAACTCATGACCGCGCCATAGGCGCCTGCTGACAAAATCGCGAGCAGATCCCCGGGCTCTACCGGCGGTAGAGGCCGGCCGAGGGCGAACATATCGCTGGATTCGCAGACCGGGCCCACCACGTCGGCGGCCTCGCGGAGGGCATCCGGGTCGGGCTCCCGCGCGGTCACGATCTCGTGCCAGGAGTCATAGAGCGCGGGCCGGATCAGGTCGTTCATGGCGGCGTCTAGAATAACAAAGCGGCGGGTCGCACCCGGCTTCACGTAGATGACGCGGGCGAGCAGGACGCCGGCATTGGCGACCAGGGCTCGGCCGGGCTCGAAGGAGAGTCGGAACCCCAGATTGTGGGTGAGGCGGCGCGCCAGGGCGGCATAATCCTCGACCGGCGGCGGCGACTCCGCGCGATAGCGGACGCCGAGCCCACCCCCGAGGTCCAGGCGCTCCACCGCGAGGCCGCTGCGGCGCAGCTCGAGCGCGAGGTCGACGAGGCGCTGGAACGCCGCCTCGAAGGGCGCGAGATCCGTCAGTTGCGAGCCGATGTGGACGGCGAGCCCCACGGGCTTCAGCCCCGGCAGCGCCGCCGCGCGGCGATAGACCTCCGCGGCATGGGCCAGATCGATGCCGAACTTGTTCTCTTTCTTGCCGGTCGAGATCTTGGCGTGGGTCCGCGCATCGACGTCCGGATTGACCCGCAGCGCGATCTCCGCGGTGACGCCGAGCTCTCGAGCGACTGCGCTCAGAAGCTCCAGCTCCGGTACCGACTCGACGTTGATCTGGCAGATCCCCTGCGCGAGCGCGAAGGCGAGCTCGTCCCTCGTCTTGCCGATCCCGGAGAATACGATATGCCCCGCAGGCACGCCCGCCGCCAGGGCGCGCCGAAGCTCGCCCTCGGAAACCACGTCGGCGCCCGCGCCAAGCTTGGCGAGCAAGCGGATCACCGCCTGGTTGGAGTTCGCCTTCACGGCATAGTGGATGCCCACATTGTCGCCGGCGAAGGCGGCCGCGAAGCGGCGATAGGCACCCGCGATCGCGGTGCTGGAATAGCAATAGACGGGCGTGCCGACCGCCGCCGCGATGCGGGCCAGCGGCACGTCCTCGACGTGGAGCTCGCCCGCGCGGTAGGCGAAACCGGGCGCGGCGATGCGCGGCTCGGACGCGTCGTTCATGTGCCCTTGGACGGATAGGTTTTCGGGAAGGCGTCCTTCGGCACGCCATCGGAGGGCTCCGGATTGGCTTTCCGGCCGCAGGCGGCGAGGGGCGCCAAGAGCGCGGCCAATGCGCCCACGAGCGCCAGGCGGCGCGGCATTATGGCTCGCGCTTGCCCTGGACGGGCCGAGCCGTCGGCGCCATGCTCTGGAAGGCACCAGACTGGCCTGCGGCCCAGGAGGCGGGCGCCATCCCGGCTGGTCGTGGAGAGCATGTGCATGCGGTTCGGACGCGCGATCATTCTGGTACTGAATCTTTGCCTACCTGGCGCCGCGGATGTGTCGGCGAACGGCGCAGCCGACCCCGGTCTGCCGCAGTTTAGCCCGACCACTCCGCCGCTACCAGCGCCCGAGGTCACCGTGCACACGCGCTCCGGCGAGGCCGTGCGGCTCGCCGACTTCAAGGGCAAGCCGGTGCTGATCAATTTCTGGGCCACCTGGTGCGTGCCCTGCGTCTCCGAGATGCCCGCGCTGGAAGCGCTCGCGGCGGAGCGCGCGGGCACTCCGCTCGTGATCATGGCGATCTCCGAGGACCGCAAAGGCGAGAGCGTGGTGGCGCCCTTCGTCCAGAAGCTCGGCCTCAGCAAGCTCCCGATCTATCTCGATCCCGAAACGAAGGCTTTGCACGCCTTCGACAGCGATGCGCTGCCGACCACGGTCCTGATCGACCGCGAGGGACGCGAGGTCGGGCGCGTCCTGGGCGCCGCGTCCTGGGACAGCGCCTCGGCGCGCCGTCTCATCGACCGCCTGCTGTCGCCGAAGCCGCAGGAAACCTGGAGCGCAGAGCGCTAAGGCAGTGCGGAGAAAGGCGGCGCGCAGATGGCGCGCGCCGCCTCCTCGGCGTCAGCCTCGCAGTGGTCTGAAGCCCGCGCGAACCTCTTCCGACAAGAGTTGCGGCTGTTCCCAGGCCGCAAAGTGCCCGCCTTTGTCGAGCTTGTTGTAATGAATGAGTTTGGGATACGCCCGCTCTGCCCAACTCCGTGGAGCTGGATACAGCTCGTCAGGGAAGACGCTCACGGCAACCGGGATGGAGACGCCTTTGGCATTGAAATAGCCGAGTTTGCCCCAATTCTCCCAATAGAGACGGGCGCCAGAAAGCGCCGTGTTCGTCAACCAGGTGATCGTGATGTTGTCGAGGATGTCGTCGCGCGTGAGGCCTTCGAATTCTCCCTCAAAGACGCGCGAGATCAGCTCGTAGCTGCGCGCGTCGTGATCAAGGAAATAAGCCGCCAAGCCGACGGGTGAGTCCGCGATTCCGTATAACGTCTGCGGTCGCAGCCCCATCTGGTACCCGTAGGCGATTCCCTTCTGATAGACGAACTGCAAACGCTCGTAAGCGACCTTCTCATCGGCTGAGAGACCCGATGGCGCTGGCGCCCCGGAAAAAGCCGCTTGGTCAATGTCGACCGGAAAGATGCCAGGCATGTTGGTGTGAATGCCGAGCAATTCTGGCGGCGCTTGAATGCCCATCTGATCGACGATGACCGCGCCCCAATCGCCGCCTTGCGCCACGAATTTCGTGTACCCGAGGCGCTTCATCAGCACGACCCAGGCTCGCGCGATGTGAGCTACATCCCACCCGGGGGCGGTCGGTTTGCCTGAGTATCCGTAGCCCGGCATTGACGGGATCACCAGATGGAACGCATCGGATGCGCTGCCGCGATGCGCCGTGGGATTGGTCAGCGGATCGATGATCTTCATCTGTTCGATGATCGAGCCGGGCCATCCGTGCGTAACGATCAGCGGCAACGCATTTTCGTGTTTTGAACGGACGTGAATGAAGTGAATGTCCAGCCCGTCGATCTCGGTGATGAACTGCGGCAGGGCGTTGAGCCGGGCCTCCACATTGCGCCAGTCGTAGTCGGCCTGCCAGTAGCGCAGGAGCTGCTGCACAGTTCTGAGCTGCACGCCCTGGGACTGATCGGCGACAGTCTCCTTCTCGGGCAACCGGGTCTGCGCCAGACGCCGGCGCAGGTCGACGAGCGCTTCCTCCGGAACGTTGACGCGGAAGGGGCGGATGGCCGCGTATTCGGCGGTCGCATGCAGTGTCTTGGGCGAGATTGAGGTCGCTGACATCGTCGTTCTCCTGGGTCGACTGAGGGAGTTTGCCCGACGTCAGAAGCGAGCTTAGGTTGCGACCATCTCGTTTCAAGGGTCGATTGAGCGTGTCTGGCCGACGTCAGAAGGGCACTTAGACGGCGGCAGATCGCCGATCTTCCTGCGCCATGTCGCAGGGGAAGGGCGCATGCGGCGACAGGTGCATTCCGCGCTCGATTACCTGTCGCCCGAGGAATACGAACGAAACACGCAGAGATTGCGGCGGGCGGTACCGCCCGCCGCAATCTCAATCACCGAGACCTGTCCCTGATTCCCGTGTCTCATTCGAAGGGTGCAGTCCACGAGTCTGACCCCGATTCGGACAGTCGGCTTGGGCGCCGCTGGATGGGCGCATAAACCGATCAGCGGATTGTGGATGCAGTGCATCTTTAGGGGAGTGCTTTTTGCCCGTTGCGTGATGCCGCAGAAGATTGGTCTCGGCACGCGCGTCAGAGGGTTCCGGCGCTAATGTTTCCCGTCCCTATAGCGACGTGATGCCCCAGACAATGAGTGCTGCGATGGCGAGCAGCGCCGTCGCGAGATATGTGCTTGCAAGAGACCCCTCTTGCGCTGCGGCTTCCGCAGACAGCTCGGCGCGCCCGGTGATTAACGGAAAGATGAGATTCTCACGCTTGCGCAGCAGATAGAAAAGCGCGGCGCAAATGTGAACAATTACCAGCGCCATCACGACGTTGAACGTTCCGCTGTGGATAATGGTCAAAACGCGACTGAAGCCGTCACTGACAAGATGGATGAGAGGTCCGTCGACGATGTGGCGCCGGGTAGAGAAGAGGCCGGTCGCGCATTCCAGGAGCAAGAGCGTGAGCAGGGTCACTATCATCCAGCCACCGAGTCGCGTGTGGCCGGTATGGGGCGGTTCTTTCGGCGCAGCCGACGGACCGCGCCGGGCT
>Ga0209517_10001293_pt1 | contig 38445 bp, 34 predicted proteins | sample PeaSoiMetSII2010_FD_187695 | JGI IMG/M metagenome (GOLD analysis project Ga0209517, IMG submission 187695) | Peat soil microbial communities from Weissenstadt, Germany - SII-2010 (SPAdes) (version 2) | ecosystem: Environmental > Terrestrial > Soil > Wetlands > Peat | place: Germany...
CCCCCCCCCCGCTCTTAAGGCCCCCAGCCCCTTCTTTATCCACATCGCAACCTATTGAAACCACACCACAAACCGAACAAATGGTTTCGTTTCGTCAAAAACCGGAAATCGCGCCGCCACAGGCCGGCGGCGTTAGTCCCCTAAAGGCCCCTAAACGCCATTTCCGTGCCACAACAAGAGCGGCAGTTCGGCGCCTTCCATATGGCTGCCAAACGGTATCCCGAGATCCGCATTATCCGCCAAAATCTGGTCGAATGTTGCCACGATTTCTCCCGTTCTCAAACCGCGAATGTGAAACAGGCCAGCGCCATGACCTTCGCTCATCCATTCCCCTCAAATGGGTCATTCAGATGTTTTCAGGCGCTTGAACCTCGCCGGCGCTCACAGGGAAAAGGGTCCATGACTCATGTCATCCCGTGCCAAGTGATATACTGCCACGCGGACTCCATTTGCATGCATCCGTGGCTGCAGAACTTTAATCCGACCGGGAATGCCGCGCTCTCCACCATCGCGGCGGCGATTCCCGTGTGCACGCTGTTCTTCTTTCTCGCAGTGCTCCGCAAGCCGGCCTGGCTGGCGGCGGTTTATGCATTCATAGCGGGACTGGTCATCGCTTTGGCCGTGTTCCACATGCCCGCAATGATGGCGTTGGGGGCGGTCGCCGATGGCCTGGTGTACGGATGGTTTCGCATCGCCTGGGTGGTGGTGGCGGCCGTATTCATCTACGAGGTCGCGGTGGAATCGGGACAGTTCGAGATCATCAAACAATCCATCGGCGGCATCTCGGACGATCGCCGGCTGCAGCTTCTGCTGGTAGCCTTCGCCTTCGGCGCGCTGCTCGAAGGCGCGGGCGGCGGCGGCGCGCCGGTGGCGGTCTGCGGCGCCATGATGATCGGGCTCGGGTTTCCTCCGTTTCAAACCGCGCTTCTCTGCCTGCTCGCCAACTCGGCGCCGGTGGCCTACGGCGGGCTGGGCAACCCGGTCCGCACGCTGGTGGCGGTCACCGGTCTGCCCGAGGCTGATTTCAGCGCGATGATCGGCCGCATCCTGCCCATTGTCGTGCTCTTCCTGCCGTTCTGGCTGATGCGGATCTTGTGCAAAACGCGCGACGTGCTCGAGGTGTGGCCCGGGTTGCTGGTGTGCGGCGTCACCTTCGGATCGATCCAGTTCTTCTGGTCGAATTTCATGGGTGCGTCGCTGGTCGATATTCTGGGCGGTATCGTCACTCTGCTGGTGCTGGCGTTTTTCTTCGGCAAGGTGTGGCAGCCGGCAAGAGTGTGGCGGATCGAGGGCGAAGCGCCGCCGCCCAGGAAGGCCAAGGAAAGGCTTGGCGCCGGCAAGATTCTGCTGGCCTGGTCGCCGTTCGTGCTGCTGGCCGCCCTTGTAGTGCTGTGGGGAATACCGTCCGTGACCAGGACGCTTGACCTGGTCTCGTGGAAGCAGCCCGTTCCCGGCCTGCACTTGCAGGTGATTCGCACGCCTCCCGTGGTCGCCAAGGAATATGCCGAGCCGGCGCTGTTTGACATCTCCTGGCTCTCCACTCCCGGCACCGGCGCGTTCATCGCGGGCCTGATCGCCGGGCCGCTTTTGGGCTTGTCGTTCATGCGGACGATCCAGGTGTTCATTCTCAGCACCTGGCGGCTTCGGCTCAGCGTGCTCGCCATCATGGCCATGCTCGGGCTGGGATATCTCACGCGCTACTGCGGCATGGACGCCACCATGGGGATGGCGATGGCGCGCAGCGGCGTGATGTTCCCCTTTTTTGGCACCTTGATCGGATGGCTGGGGGTGGCGCTCAGCGGCACGGATGCGGGCTCCAACGCGCTGTTCGGAAGCTTCCAGGTGATCACGGCGAACAAGCTCGGGCTCAGCCCCATCCTGATGGGCGCGGCCAACAGCGCCGGCGGAGTGATGGGCAAGATGATCGCCGCGCAATCCCTGGTCATCGGATGCGCGGTCACGGGACAGGAAGGCAAGGAAGGTCTGCTGTTTCGCGCGGTGATGAAGCACAGCATCGCGCTGGCTGTGATAGTGGCGCTGTTGGTGCTGATGTACGCCTACGTCTTTCCGGGGGCGATTCCCAACGGCCACCACTATTGGTAACGCCGGCGGTCTATGCCGCCGGGCTTTTTTACGTATAGAGTATGCTTATGCGACGTCGAAATCTCTTACAAGCCATCGGGACGGCCGGCCTGCTGGGCCTCGCCAGCCCCCGCGAACAAAAAGCTCAGGAACAGGTTGCCAGGGCCACGCGCGGCATGCCTGTGCCCAAAATCAAAGACATCAGCGTGATCGAATGCCAGCCCGCGGGTGTGCGCCTGACGGTGGTCAAGATCACCACAGACCAGGACGGCCTCTACGGCTACGGCTGCGCCACCTTCACGCAGCGCGCCGACCTCGTGAAGCCCGCGGTTGATCGCTATCTGAAGCCCTTCCTGATGGGCAAGACCACCGACCGCATCGAGGACATCTGGCAATCCTCCTACGACAGCTCGTACTGGAAGAACGGCCCGGTGCTCAACAATGCGCTCAGCGGCATCGACCAGGCTCTGTGGGACATCAAGGGCCGCCAGGCCGGAATGCCCGTCTACCAGCTCGCCGGCGGCAAGTGCCGCGAAGCCGCCGCCTGCTATGGCCACGCCGAAGGCGCCGATTACAAAGACACGGTGGCCAGCGCCAAGCGCTATATGGCCCAGGGATTCCGCCACGTGCGCGTACAGGTGGGAGTGCCAGGCATGGCGGGCTACGGCAGCGGGCGGGGAGGCGAGGCCATGGTGAAAGCCCTGCACGACAAGCCGGTATTCGAGCCGGCGGCCTACGTACGGCGCGCGATCAAGCTCTTCGAAGTCTGCCGGCAGGAGCTGGGCGACGAGGTGGAGTTGCTGCACGACATGCACGAACGCGTCTCTCCCAACCAGGCCGTGCAGATGTGCAAAGACGCCGAGAAGTTCCATATGTTTTTCCTGGAGGATCCGCTCTCGCCCGAGGACAATGCCTACTTCCGGCAGATCCGCCAGAACTGCTCCACTCCCATCGCCATGGGCGAGCTCTTCAACAGCCCGCACGAGTGGCAGCCGCTCATCTCCGAGCGGTTGATCGACTACATCCGGGTGCACGTTTCGCAGACCGGCGGATTCACTCCCGCCCGCAAGATCGCCATCCTGGCGGAAAACTTCGGCGTCAAGACCGCCTGGCACGGCCCCGGCGACGTCTCGCCCATCGGCCACATGGCCAACGTGACGCTTGACCTGGTCAGCTACAACTTCGGAATCCAGGAGTACTCGCCGTTCAACCAGCGGACCCAAGAAATCTTCTCGGGCTGCCCCGAAATGAAGGATGGCTATCTGTGGGTGAGCGAGAAGCCCGGCTGGGGCATCGAGGTGAATGAGAAGGAAGCTGCGAAATCGCCGTTTACCGGCGGCCGCGGCAATCTGAACGGCGGATGGGGCGAGATCCGCAGGATGGATGGCACTGTGATCAAGCAATGAGGGACATATTGCGGGACCGCTCCCTGACGGTCGCGGCTCTGATCGGAGCCGTGGCCGCGCTGGCTGCCGACCCGCCCCAAGCCGAAATCTCGAACGGCGTGGTGCGCGCCAGGCTCTACCTGCCCGACCCGCAGCAAGGCTACTATCGCGGAACGCGCTTCGATTGGGCGGGCCAGGTGGCCGGCGTCGAATACAAAGGACACAAATTCTTCGGCCAGTGGTTCGAGAATTACGATCCCAAACACCACGACGCCATCATGGGTCCGGTCGAGGAATTCCTGACCGACGGCGCCGGCCTGGGCTATGCCGACGCGAAACCCGGCGAGAGCTTCGTCAAGATCGGAGTGGGCGCCATCCGCAAACCCGACGAGCCGCGCTTCCGCCAGTTCAACACCTACGACATCGCGGATTCCGGCAAGTGGGCCATGCGCAAAGGCCGCGACTGGATCGAGTTCACGCAGCAACTGCCCGACACCTCCGGATACGCGTACCTGTACAAGAAAACTCTGCGGCTCACCAGGAACAAACCGGAGTTGGTGCTCGAACACCGTCTGAAGAACACCGGCCGGAAGACCATCGAGTCCATTGTGTATGAGCATAACTTTTACATGATCGACGGGCTGCCCACGGGGCCCGACCTGGTGGTGCGATTCCCCTTCGACGTGCGCGCCACCGCTGGTCTGAGCGGCCTCGCCGAGGTGCGCGGCAAGGAGATCGTGTACCTGAAGGAGTTGCAGCGCGGGCAGACGGTCCAGAGCAATCTCGAGGGTTACGGCGCCACCGCGAAAGACTACGACTTCCGCCTCGAGAACCGCAAAGCCGGCGCCGGAGTGCGGCAGACGGGAGACCGCCCCATTGCGCGGATCAACTACTGGTCCATTCGCACCACGGCCTGTCCGGAAGCCTATATCCACATGAAAATCGAGCCGGGAAGAGAGTTCACCTGGCGCATCGCTTACGAGTTTTATACTCTGAATCCATAAACCGATATGAGAATCCTTCCAAGCCTGACCGTCGCAGCGCTGGCGCTTGCCTGCCTGCCGCCGGATGCCGCCGCGCAAAAAGAAATGATCGTCTACATCGGCACCTACACGCGCCAGAATAGCAAGGGTATCTACGCTTGGCGCTTTCAACCGTCCACCGGTAAGCTGACTTCCATCGGCCTGGTGGGCGAGACGAGCAATCCTTCGTTCCTGGCGATACACCCGAATCGCCGCTTCCTGTACGCCGTGAACGAAGACAACACCTTCCAAGGCAAACCTGCCGGCGGAGTCACCGCCTTTTCCATCGATGCCAAAACCGGCCAGTTGAAGCTGCTGAACCAGGTCTCGTCGGGCGGCACCGGACCGTGCCACGTGGCGCTCGACAAAACCGGCAAGTGGCTCTTCGTCGCCAATTACGGCGGGGGCAGCGTCGCCGCGTACCCGGTTCACGACGACGGCAGCCTCGGCGAGGCGTCGGCCTTTGTGCAGCATAAAGGATCGAGCGTCAGTCCGCGCCAGCGCGGGCCGCACGCCCATTCCGCCAATATTTCGCCGGACAACAAGTTTGTCTTGTTCGCCGATCTGGGTCTCGACCAGATTTTGACTTATGGCATTGACGAGGGCAAGCTCCCGCCCGGCGATCCGCCTTTCAGCAAGATCCAGCCCGGCTCCGGCCCACGCCACATGGCGTTCCATCCCAAAGGCAAGTTCGCCTACGTGTGCAGTGAAATCGCGGCCACCGTGACGGCCTGCGCCTACGACGCTTCGAACGGCAGTCTCAAAGAGTTGCAGACCATCTCGATCGTGCCCCCAGACTACGCCGGCGCCAAGGGAGCTGCCGAGATCGCAGTGCATCCCAACGGCAAGTTCGTGTATGCCTCGAATCGGGACACTTCGAACAAAGGAAACGACGTCATCACCACATTTGCGGTGGACCCGGAGAAGGGAACTTTGACCGAGGTGGAGCACACGCAAGTAGGGAAGATTCCACGCAGTTTCGCCATCGATCCCACCGGCCGATTCCTGTTCGAGGCCAATCAGGACGGCGCCAGCGTGCTGGTGTATCGCATCGATCCGAAGACCGGCAAGCTGACGTCCACCGGCGACAAGCTCGACGTGCCGTTGCCGGTCTGCGTCGTGTTCCGGTAACGCCGGCGGTCTTGCCGCCGGCGAGCCGCCGAAGTCGAGCCGGCTTCCAAGCCCACCGGCAATTACGATCGGAAACACTTTTGACTTATTAGTTTATTACCTCCTCGACATTCTGCACGAGTGAGATCACGGGATTTTTTCCGGGAACAACCCCGGCATCCAGCGCGCGGCCAGCGCGGCGGGGAAGGCCAGGCGCAGCGGCGCACGGGGACTCTCGGACACCAACACTTCCTTGTCGAGGAGGGCCGAGACAATACGGCGGGCCTGCCGCTCGGCGGTGCCGACAACGGCGGCGGCCCCACCGCGAGGCAGCTCTCCGCGATAAAGTACCACTTCCAGGATGTTGCCGGATTTGGGAGGCAGGTGCCCGAGCCGGATTTCCTCTTCTGCCCACAGCAGAATGCGGGCGCGCAAGCGATCGGGCTGAACCAGGCTTTCCATGAAGTCCACCTGGTCAATCGAGATGCCGAGAAAGAAACGTGTGAACTCGGCGAGTGCTTCTTCGCTTAAAGTGCCGCGTCCGTCCAGATCGTTGCAGCGAGGCAGATCGCAGTTGGAGAGAAGTGTCTTGTAACGTTGCACGTTGCGCGCAAGCCCCCGCGCAACCGACCACACCGCGCCGGTATCGAGCATCTCCAGCATCATGGCGTGCGACATCAGCCGCGCCACGCGGCCGTTGCCATCCATGAAGGGGTGTATCCACAACAGGCGATGATGGGCACCCGCGGTTGAGATGATCGACTCGGTCTTGCCGGCGCCGCCGTAGACCTGCCCATAGCGCTCCAGGAAGCGGGGCAGGGCGGCCGGACTAATGGCGACATGGGTCCCGACCTGTACGTCACGCTTGCGCAGTTCGCCGGGCACTACTCGGACCTTTTCTTTGGTTGCCGGGTCTTCGACCCAGAGAAGATCCTCGGGCAGCAACTCGCAAAAGCGCCGGTGAATCTCGCAGATTCCTTCGGCTTTGACGGCAAGGCCGCCCTTGAGGCCTCCGCTATCGATCCATTTCTGCACGGCGATGTGGGCCTTGGCTTCGAGCTGCAGGTCGCGCTTGCGGGCATCCAGGCTGTAATCATTCTTAAGCGCGCTCTCGATATCGATAGGGTTCGTGTCGTGGCCTTCAATCAGGTTGGAGTAATAGCAGTTCATCGACCGCACGAGCTCGGCGAGCGAGGCCAGCAGGGAAGGAGGAAGGCTGCGGCGAAAGCCAGCGGATTTCTGGGTGAGATCGAGGGCAAGGTCGGTAAGCGCCGCCCGGTGGCGCGAGGCGTCCCCGAGGAGCAGGGGCTCCATGACCGAGACAAGCTCGCCTCGATCCTCGGTCTTTATGTCCGCTTCCATGGCCGCTTTCCTGGTTCGTTACAGGACTATGTATATCATTAACATGCGAGATTTGTAAGGCCGTATGAGGCCGCAAGTATGTCCGCCTCCTTGAGGCCAATCAGGACGGCGCCGGCGTGCTGCGTGATGTTCTGGTAACGCCGGCGGTCGTGCCGCAGGCAAGGCACGGGCGTCGGAAGCGCCGTGATTCCACGCCGGCCTGCCCCGCTACTTGTTCACAGGGACCGAGAGCGACCCAATGGCCGTGGAGCCGCTATCGAATACAATCGCTCGGATCTTCTGCACGTGGGAGGATACCTCCACATCTGCCACCCATGCGTAGCCTTCCTTCATGGCCGCGTCGCGCTGTTCCCGGGTGAGACGCAGATCGAGCGAACTGGGCTTCGTTTGCAGGTTGGTGCCATCGTCCTGGTATTCGACGACGCGCGCCGCCAGTTGGCAGGTGTAGACGTCACCGGTTTCCGTGAGTTGCACATCCGCCAAGTCGATCCTGACCGCCAGGCGTAGGACCGGCTTGTCCCCGGGGAGCGGCGTAACCGTCGCTCTCAGACCGATCTCGGCGGCGTCGAAGGGGCTCAGGATGGCTGTGTCTATAGCCTCCTGTGCCTGCTTGGCCGAGGCTGCCGCATCGGCAAAGGCGAAGTAACCCTGCCGGGCCTGCAGCCGGACTCCCGGGCGCGTGCAAGTGATGCTGATGTAGTGATACGTGCCGTCCCAATTGTCCCGCGGCGGCGCATATGAAATGAGGTAACTCTGTTGTTTGACATCCTGCACGGCCTGTCTGATGGCGCCCACGATATCGTTGTTCCCGTAGGCGTGCCCGCCGGTGAGGTTCGCGAAGTCATCGAGCGTCTCTTCGCTGCCCATCCCGCTTATGGGCGAGCCCGGGCTGTTGATGGACCCCGGCGGAGATTGCTGCACTGCGTAAATCGACACATCAGCGTGGTCCAGCGTATTGCTCAACTGGTGCACATAGGGCGAGAAGTCGACCGACTCGCCGGTCCGGGTGCGGTCGGCGCTCAGGGAAATCGGCAAGCCATGGGTAAGCCACACGATGTTCTTACGGCCAGGCACGGCAGCGAGGCGCGCAGCGACCATCGACAGCGCCTCGAAGGTTGTGCGCCATAGCGCCATAGGGTAGTAATTGTTGAGGTCCATGGGCCGTTGTGCGGAGGTGTCCTGCATAGCTTCCATGAGCTTGGCCTGGACGTCGCGCGGCCACGCGGCATCTTTCGCGGCCGTATCGCCCGCGCTGGCGGGCAGGCCATGCACGGGATAAAGGCGGCCATTCACGGTGAGCAGGTAAAGGTACAGGTTGTCGCCGGATTCGAACTGCTGCAGGGCATGAACGAGCTGGGTGATTACGTAGCCGCGATCTTCGAACCGCATATTCATGAGGTCGAACAGGACCACGGTGGCGTGGGGAATGTCGCCGGATGAACGGTTGGAAAACTGCCGCGGACCGAGCGGAGCAAACGACGCCTGGAGCGCCTCGCGCCGCCGGAAAGAAGCGATGGTCTGCGGCTTGCCGTTGTCCAGGATTCGCAAATCGGCGGCGCTCAGATCCAACACGGGCTGGCCTTTGGCATCCGCGGCCACTACTGTGAGCCTGACCAGGGTGGCGGGCGTGGCCGCCGTTGCGGTGGGGCGGGATGACGGCACGTCGAATTCGAGCCTGTCCGCAGTTCCGCCCAAATCGATGGCATCGATGACTTCGATATTGCCTTGGATTTTGCCTTCGACCGCCGTTCGGTCGTATCTTTGGGTCGATTTCTCGAGCCTGGCGGGGACGTTGTAGGTATTGCCCGAGCCAGCCGCTGTGAATACAGCCTGGTTGCCGTCCAGTGTCACACTGTAGTGTCCCGCGGGCAGTTGCACGTTCCCGGCCTGGGCCGCGTAGCCCACACTGAATTCCCAACTCCGGGCACTTCCCAATGCAATCACCGCGAGGAAAAGCGCTCCCCCAGCCAGCCGGAACTTGGGCTTCGTAGTGTTGGTACTTCTGACTGAACTTCCGTCCGATCTGCGCATGGCGTATTGCCTCCCGCATCCCCGGCGAGCGCCCCAGCCTCAGACCAAGACCTTCTCCAGTTTAGCGCCTCCAACCGGAAACACTTTTGACTTAATTTTTACAATCCCCCCACACATCAATCTTCCAGTGGGATAATCCTGGTAATTGTGAATGTAAGAGGGGCAACAACGGCGCCGAAGAAAAAAGTCGTCTTCTTTTTTCCTGCCTTTTCAAGCCAGGAAGCCACCGCTCCATTGGGCATTCTGGCGGTGTCGACCCCGCTCCTTCGCGCCGGATACCAAGTCAAGATCGTCGACTCCACCATCACCCCGAATTTCCAGCGCCGCGTGATGGAAGAACTCCAGGACGCCCTGTGCCTCGCCGTTTCGCTCGTGACCGGCCCCATGATCCGCGAGACTGTGCAGATCGCGCGCGAGGTCAAGCGCCTCTACCCGAGCCTGCCCATCGTCCTCGGCGGATGGCATCCCTCGCTGCTCCCCGATCAAACGCTGGCCGCCGAATACATCGATGTCGTGGTGGTCGGCCAGGGCGAGGAGGCGCTCCTCGAAGTGGTGCGCCACATCGAGGCCCACGAACCTCTCTGGGGCATCGCCGGCGTCGGCTATAAACAGAATGGCTGCATCAAATTCAATCCTTCGCGCCCGTTGCGCCCGCTGAAAGAAATGCCCCCCAAGGCCTACCACCTCGCCGATTTCGACGCCTACCAACGCGTCTGCGGCCGCCGGTGGGCCATGTACACTTCGAGCCTCGCCTGCCCCTACAACTGCGGCTACTGCACCAACGACGGCGTCTACGGCCGCAAGTGGAATGCGCTCGATCCCGACCAGGTGGTGGAAGAGACCACCGACCTGGTCAGCCGCTACAACCTGGAACTCCTGTGGATCGTCGACGATAATTTCCTGATCGATCGCGAGCGCGCCATCGGCATCGCCGAAGGACTCGTGCGCCGCGGCGTGAAGTTCAATTGGAGCATCCAGGCGTCCACGAACCTGGTGGTGCGCCTCAGCGTCGAGGAATTGAAGCTGCTGAAACGGTCCGGCCTCTCGCAGGTGTCGCAGGGCGCCGATACCGGCTCTCCCAAAATGATGCACCTCATGAACAAGGATTTTCAGGATCTCGACACCATCTATCTGGCCGCCGAAAAACTGACGGCCGCCGGAGTACGGCCCAGCTTCAACCTGATCTTCGGCTATCCCGGCGAGGCCGAGAAGGAGCGGCGCGAATCGGTGGCGCTCATGATGAACATCTGCCGCCGCTACCCCGGCGCCGAATTCTGGACCAACATCTTCACGCCCTACCCCGGCTCGCCCATCATGCAACGCGCCTTCGAGCTGGGTATCGAAGTCCCCAAGACCCTCGAAGGCTGGGCCGATTTCTTCCCGCGCTACACCGTTCTGCCGTGGCTCAAAGGCCGCGAACACCAGCGCGTGCAGAATATGCGCGAATATATGAGGGTGGCCTTCCACCGCGTGCCCATCGGCAAATACCGCACCCCGGCGCTGAGCCGCCTGCTGTATCAACTGATCAGCATTCCGGCGCGCTGGCGGCTGGATCATCACGTTTACGCCTTCCCGGTGGATCTTTGGGCGCGCAATACGGCGCAGAAGTGGATGACCCCGCCCAAACCGAAGGTGGATGCGCACCAGCTTTCCGCCGAGCCGGTGACGTGCTGAGGGAGCCCGGCGATGGCAGACGTCCTCCTCACCCATTCCAATCACATTTACAACGACCGCAAGCAGGTTCGCAAAATGCAGCCGTATCCGCCGCTGCAGACCCTGCTGGCGGCGGCGTGCCTGCGCCGCGAAGGATATGAGGTAGCGCTCTTCGACCCCACCATCGAGGCGGGCGAGCCTGGATTCGAGCAGGCGCTCGCGCGCCATCGCCCGCGCCTGGTGGCGGTCTGCGAAGACAATTTCAATTTCCTCACCAAGATGTGCCTTCTGCGCAATCGCGAGCTGGCCTGTTGGATGGCCGCCACCGCGCGGCGTGCCGGAATCCCCGCAATCGTCAACGGCTCCGACGCCACCGATCGCGCCGCCGAGTACCTGGCCGCCGGGTTCGACCACGTGGTGGTGGGCGAGGTGGAGCAGGCCATCGTCGAATTGGCGCATTGCCTTTTGGATGGCGCCGGAGCCCCCGAGCGCCTTCGCGGCATCGCATTTCTCGACCCGCACTCCGGCCAGGTCCGGCACACTCCGCCCCGCACACCCATCGCCGACCTCGACACTCTACCCATGCCGGCTTGGGACTTGGTGGACACCGAGCCCTACCGCCGTGCCTGGACTTCGGCCCACGGCTATTTCTCCATAAACCTGGTTTCCAGCCGCGGCTGCCCGTACCGCTGCAACTGGTGCGCCAAGCCCATCTGGGGCGACACCTACCATTGCCGCGCGGCCCACTTGGTGGCCGCCGAGATGCTCGAAGTCAAAACGCGCTTCCGCCCCGATCATCTGTGGTTTGCCGATGACATCTTCGCCCTCTCGCAGAACTGGACCAGCGCCTTCTCCACGGCCGTCGAGCAATCGGGCGCCCAAGTCCCGTTCAAAATGCAGTCGCGCTGCGATCTCATGACGCGTCAGACCGTGGCCGATCTCCGCCGCGCCGGTTGCACCGAAGTGTGGATGGGGGTCGAATCCGGCGCGCAGGATGTGCTCGATGCCATGGACAAAGGTACGCGGATCTGGCAGATCGTCGAAGCCCGCGAGAACCTGCGCCGTCACGGCATCCGCGCGTGTTATTTTCTCCAGTTCGGCTATCCCGGCGAAACGTGGACCGAAATCGAAAAGACCATCAAACTCGTCCGCGACACCCGGCCCGACGATATCGGCGTCTCGGTCTCTTATCCGCTTCCCGGCACCGCGTTCCATCGAATGGTCTCCAGCCAGCTCGGCCCCAAGGAAAACTGGTCCGACAGCGACGATCTGGATATGATGTTCCAGGGCGCGTTCACCACCGACTTCTATCGCGCGCTGGCGGACGCGCTGCACGCCGAGGTGCGCGATGGACCGGCCGCCGCCGCGGACTCCTGGGCCAACGTGCTGGCGCTCAAAGAAACCTGCGCGCGGAAGATTCCTTTATGGATCTCCTGCTGACCCACGGCTATTTTCTGAACGAGGACCTGAAAGAGCTTCAGATCATGAAGCCTTACGCGCCGCTCGGACTGCTGTATCTCTCTTCCTATCTCCGCGCCCGAGATTTCGCCGTCGAGATCTACGATTCCACCTTCGGTTCGCGCGATGCGCTCTTTCGCATTCTGGAAACCGAGCCGCCTTCCACTCTCGGAATTTACGTCAACCTCATGACTCGTGGCAACGCGCTGGCTATTCTCGATCGGGCCACCGCATGCGGCTGGAAGGTCATCGTTGGCGGTCCGGAGCCGGCCAACTATCCCGAGCAGTATCTCGCTGCCGGCGCCGGTGCCGTGGTATCGGGCGAAGGCGAGCTGGCGCTCGAAGCGATTCTCGGAGGCACGCCGCTCGCACACATCCCCGGCCTCTGTTTTTCCGGACCTGATGGCGCGGTGTCGACGGGCCCCGCGCGCCTGCTCCCCGATCTCGATCAGCAGCCCTGGCCCGACCGTGAGCGAATCGATCTCGAGCGGTATCTCAAAGCGTGGCGCGAGCACCACGGCGCCGGCTCGGTCTCGGTCATCACCGCGCGCGGCTGCCCCTACCATTGCCGCTGGTGCAGCCACTCCACCTTCGGTAAGACTCATCGCCGTCGGTCCGCGCCGCGTGTGGTGGATGAAGTAGAGTGGATTCTCAACCGCTATCATCCTGAGCTCCTGTGGCTGGCGGATGACGTATTCACCATTCACCACGGCTGGCTCGACCAGTACGCCGCCGAGATGAAGCGCCGCAGTCTGCGCATTCCCTTCGAATGCATCACCCGCGCCGATCGTTTGAATGCGCGCGTCGCCGAACAGCTTGCCGAGCTCGGCTGCTTCCGCGTATGGATCGGCTCCGAGAGTGGATCGCAGCGTATTCTGGATGCCATGGAGCGCGGCGTCACCGTGGCCCAGGTACGCGAAGCCGTCGCGCACCTGAAAGCCAGCGGCATCCAGATCGGCATGTTCTTCATGTGGGGCTACGAGGGCGAGGACCTCGCCGATATCGACGCCACTCATGAGCACGTGAAGGCCTGCCGGCCGGATGTTTTCTTCACCACGGTTTCCTATCCCATCAAAGGCACACCTTATTACGACGAGGTCGCTCCCAAACTGGTACAGCTCGCGCCTTGGCAAGCCACCACCGATCGCGACATCCGCATCCGCGGCCGCCACTCCCGCCGCTTCTATCAACTGGCCGATCAGTTGCTGCGCAGCCAAACGCCCGCCGAAGCCGCCGTCACGCGCGAAGCCTTGCAGTCGGCCTGGCACGAGGTGGAAGCATGAGCGCGACAGCCGCCTTTGACCCCCTCGCCGCCCGCTACGACGAGCTGTGGACCTGGACCGCCATCGGCCGCGCCCAGCGCGATCTCGTCTGGCGCCACATCGACCCGCTCTTCCAACCCGGCAATCGTATCCTCGATATCGGCTGCGGCACTGGTGTTGACGCCGCGCATTTCACCGCCCGCGGCATCGAAGTGCACGCCACCGACCCCTCGCCCGCAATGCTCGAAATCGCCCGCCGCCGTGTGGCCCACGTCTCCGCAGCCCTCCCCGCCCCGACCGCCACTTTCGACGGCGCCCTCTCCAACTTCGGCGCCCTCAACTGCGCCGCCGATCTGCCCTCCGTCGCCCGCGAGCTCGCACGCCTCGTCCGCCCCGGAGGCCGCATCGCCATCTGCATCCTTGGACGCTTCTGCCTGTGGGAGTCTCTCTACTACAGCGCCTGCCTGCAATTCGCCAGAGCCTTCCGCCGCCTGCGCGGCAGCGCCCCGTCCTCCATCGGCATCACCGTCCACTACCCCACCGTGCCCCAGATCGCCGCCGCCTTCGCTCCTGAACTCGTACTCGAACGCCACACCGGCATCGGCCTCTTCGTCCCGCCTTCCTACGTCCCGCTGCCCGCGCCGCTGGTCCGGGTGTGCGCCGCCCTGGACCGCTCCCTGGCCCGAGTCCCGCTCCTGCGCTCGCTCGCCGATCACCGGCTGCTCATCTTCGTGAGGAAGTGACATGCAAGCCACCATACGGCAACGCTTCCTCGACGACTACATCAAAATCCGCCACGCCGAAGGCCGCGGCTCCCCGGATTGCGCCTACTATCTCGCGCTCCCCTACCGCGACCTCACCGGCCGACTCCAGGGCCAGTGGACCATTCGCGCCAGGAGCTATCGCCACCTGGAAGACCGCGTCCTGCCGCCCATCGAGAGCCGCGTGAATCGCCCTCTCGCCATCGCCGATCTCGGCGCCGGCAACTGCTGGATGTCGCACCGCCTCGCCCTGCGTGGCCATCACCCCGTGGCCATCGACATCCTCGACGATCCACTCGATGGCCTCGCCGCCGGCCGCCACTACCAGCCCTACACTCCCTTCCCGCGCATCCGCGCCGAATTCGATGATCTCCCGCTGGCCGCCCACAGCCTCGACCTGGTCATCTTCAACGCCTCCATCCACTACTCCACCGATTACCGCCGGACGCTCCTCGAGACTCGCCGCTGCCTGCGCCCCGGCGCCTCGTTCGCGATTGTCGATTCGCCCGTCTACCGACATCCCGAGCACGGCGAGATGATGCGCCGCGAGCGCCACCAGCAGTTCCAAAGCCAGTACGGCTTCGCCTCCGACGCGCTCCCGTCGATCGAGTACTTCGACGAAGAAATGCTTGCCCAACTCGCCCGCGATCTCGCCATCTCCTGGACCATCCACCGCCCCTGGTACGGCTGGCACTGGACCCTGCGCCCGTTCAAAGCGCGTTGGCACGGCAAGCGCCCGCCCTCGCGCTTCTGGATCCTCGTAGGCAGGTTCGCCGCATGATCATCCTCTTCCATCCGCGCAGCACCAAGCCGAAGAATCGCCGACTGCCGCTCTCCGTTCTCTACCTGGCCGCGGTGCTCGAAGGCCGCGAGGACTACCAGATCGTGGATGGCAACGCCGACCCCGATCCCTGGGCGACTATCGACGCCCTCATGCGGAGCAAGCCGGTGGAATTGCTCGGCGTCTCCGTGATGCCTGGCCCGCAGTTGCCCGCAGCCGTTGCCGTGTGCCGCGCCTTCCGCGAAAAGTATCCGCGCGTGCCCATCGTGTGGGGCGGCTACTTCGCCTCCCTCTACACGGAGGCTGCGCTCAACGCCCCGTATGTCGATTTCGTCGTCAAAGGCCAGGGCGAAGACACCCTGCTCGAGCTGATTGACACCCTGCGCGGCTCGCGCGACTTCTCCCGCGGCTTTTCCCACATCAGCGGCCTCGCCTTCAAGGACCAGTTCGGACTGCACGTCCACACCGCCGAGCGCCCGCTCAAAGCCCCCGACGATTTTCCCTGGCCCCCCTACCATCGTCTCGATCCCGCAAAGTACATCGCGCACACCTTCCTGGGATCGCGCACCGCGGTCCACCAGGCGAGCATCGGCTGTCCCTTCCGCTGCAACTTCTGCGGCGTGGTCCCGGTTTACGACCGCGAAAAAATGGAGTCGCCCGCCCGCACCGCCGCCATTCTCGACCACCTGCAAACCAACTACGGCGTGAACTCCGTGCAGTTCTACGACAACAACTTCTTCCTGCGCGAGGACCATGCCCGCGAGCTTGCCGGCCGCATCGCCCCGCTGAATCTCCGCTGGTGGTGCGAAGCGCGCGTGGATATCGTCCTGGGCTATTCCGACGCGACCCTGCGCGCCCTGCGCCAGGCCGGATGCGTCATGATCTTCTTCGGCGTCGAATCCGGCTCGGACGCCACGCTCCGCAACATGAAGAAGCAGCTCACGGCGGAGGAGACCGTGGAACTGGCCCGCCGCATCCGCCAATTCGGCATCGTCCCCGAGTACTCCTTGATCTTCGGCAACCCGGAAGACGCCGAACGCGATGTCGCTCAAAACATCGCCTTCGCGCGCCGCATCAAGGGCGTGAATCCCGATGTCGAAATCGTGGTGCAGACCTACGTCCCCACGCCGCAGCGTTCGGGCGCATACGGCGACGTGGAGGTGGAATTCCCGCGCACTCCCGACGAATGGATCACGGATCGCTGGTACCCGTACCTGATTCGCACCGATCCGCAACTGCCGTGGCTGCCTCCGCACGTGAAGCGCCGCATCCGCGATTTCGAAACCGTCATGAATTCGCGCTGGCCCACCACTCAGGATATCCGCCTGCCCCGTTGGGGAAGAGCGCTGCTCAAAACGTTGGGCAGTTGGCGCTACGCGCTGGGCGCGTACGATCACCCCGCCGAGCTGCGCCTGGCACAAAAACTGGTGCGCCTGCGCCAGCCCCGCCTGGAGAGCCTGTGAGGGAACTCACCAAAGACCGCTTGCTGACGGGGTGCCCTCTGGGCCCGGCTCTGATCGGAGCCACGACCGTGAGGGAGTGGTCTCTTCAATCAACCGCCGGCCCAATCCCCATCTCCGCCGCCGCAGGCTACGCCCTCTGGGCCGACACTTGGGACGCCACGCCCTCGCCCATCGTGGCCCTGGAACAACGCGCGCTGCTTCCGTGGATGGCGCGTCTCCACCCGCGCCGCGCCATCGACATCGGGTGCGGCACCGGCCGCTGGGCGTCCCATCTTTCCGCTCTCGGCTTCGACGCCTCCCCCGCCATGCTCGCCGTTGCCGCCCGCAAGCCCGGCCTTCGCGGCCGTCTGGCCGTGGCCGACGCCACCGCGCTCCCTATTGCCTCCCACTCCTCCGACCTCATCCTCTGCGCTCTGACCTTCGGACACATCCGCAACCAGTCCGCCGCGCTCGCCGAATTCTCGCGCATCCTCGCACCCGGCGGTGCGCTCCTCCTCACCGACTTCCATCCCGCGGCCGCCGCGCAAGGCTGGCGCCGCACCTTCCGCCGCGACGGCCTGGTGTATGAATTGGAGAACCACCCCTACAGCCTCGATCAACTCCGTAACACCGCCGCCGCCCTGAGCCTCATCCTGGAACAATCCGTCGACGCCGCCATCGCCGAGCCCGAGCGCCATCTCTTCGAGCAGGCCGGCAAGCCCGATCTCTTCGCCGCCGCCTGCCGGACCCCCGCCGTCCTGTTGACCCGCTGGACGCGCCTATGACCCTCGCCCGCGCGCGCTCGATGCTCGACCTCTCCGGCCTCGTTCTGCTCCCCGGCCTGATTAACGCCCACGACCACCTGGAGTTCAACCTCTTCCCGACGCTCGGCCGCGGTCCCTACGCCAGCGCCGCCGAATGGGCCCACGACATCTACCACCCCGACCGCAGCCCCATTCGTGAGCACCTGCGCGTGCCCAAGCCCGTCCGCCTGTGGTGGGGCGCGCTGAAGAACCTGGTGAGCGGCGTCACCACAGTCTGCCATCACAATCCCTACGAGCCCGCCGTCTTCGGCGCCGATTTTCCGGTGCGCGTGGTGCGCCGTTTTTCCTGGGCCCACTCGCTGGCCTTCGAGCCGGACGTGGCCGCGCGTTTCCGCAAAGCCCCCGCCGCGTACCCGTTTCTCATTCACTGCGCCGAAGGCACCGGCGCCGCGGCCCGCCGCGAGCTGCAAACGCTCGACTCGCTCGGCGCCCTCGACCGCCGTACCGCCATCATTCACGGCGTCGCGCTCGGCCGCGCCGGCATCGATCTCATGCGCCGCCGCCGCGCGTCCCTGATCTGGTGTCCCACTTCCAACGTCTCCATGCTTGGCCGCACCGTGTCCCGCGCCGTTCTCCGTTCCGGCATCCCCATCGCCCTTGGTACCGATTCAGCCCTCAGCGCACCCGTCGATCTGCTCGACGAGCTCGCCGCTGCCCGCCGGTATCTTTCGGCGGCGCGACTCTACGAGATGGTTACGACGCTCCCGGCCCGGATCCTTCGCCTCCCGAAATCCCACGGGAAGGACGACTGGATCGCGGTCCGCTCGACACTGTTCGGGGGCAGTGTCGCCATGGTCGTGGTACGCGGCCGCATCCGCCTGATCGAGCCTGCCCTCGCTGCCCAACTTCCGCGCACCATGCGCCGCGGCCTCCAACCCCTCCACCTCGAAGGCCGCCCACCCGTGCTGGTCGCGGCGGACGTCCGCACCCTCCGCCGCGCCGCGGCCAAACGCCTCGGCAGCGACCTCCGTCTCGCCGGAAAGCGGATTCTCGCGTGAACCCCGTCGTCGAGCGCCTCCCCATCCTGGTCCTCGAGCCGCATACCCGCTGCAACTGCCGCTGCGTGATGTGCGACATCTGGAAAATCTCCGAGGCCAGCGAGATCGCCGTGTCCGAGCTCGAGCGCCACCTCGCCGATATCGAACGCCTCGGCGTGGAGTGGGTGGTCTTCACCGGCGGCGAGCCCTTGATGCACTCCGATCTCTTCCGCCTGGCGTCCCTGGTCTCCACGCGCGGCATCCGCACCACCATCCTCAGCACGGGCCTGCTGCTCGCCCGGCATGCCGAACGGATTGTCGGCGCCATCCATGATGTCATCGTTTCGCTCGACGGTCCGCCGGCCGTTCACGACGAAATCCGGCGCGTCCCCGGCGCCTTCGAGCGCCTCGCGGAGGGAGTCCGCGCCATTCATCGCCTGTCACCGGAGTATCCGGTCAGCGCGCGCTCGACCGTGCAGGCCGGCAACGCCGCCCACCTCCGCGACACCGTCCAGAGCGCGCGCGGTCTGGGCCTCCGCTCCATCTCCTTTCTCGCGGCCGATCTCACATCCACAGCATTCAACCGGCCGTCCGTTTGGAGCGATGACCGCCAGTCCCTCGTAGCCCCCGGCCTGCCCATCCTCGAGCGCGAGATGCAGTCTCTGATCGACCAATACCCCGGGGACGGCTTCATCCTCGAATCGCCCGCCAAGCTTCGCCGCATCGTGTCTCACTTCCGCGCCCACTACGGGCTCGATCCGTACGTCGCGCCGCGCTGTAATGCGCCGTGGGTCTCGGCCGTGCTGGAGGCCAATGGCGATCTGCGCCCCTGCTTTTTTCACCCGCCCCTCGGCAACACCGCCAACGCCACCTTGGCCGAAGTCCTGAACGGTCCGCAAGCCATCGCCTTCCGCGAATCCCTGGACGTGGCGGCCAATCCCACCTGCCGCCGCTGCGTCTGCTCGCTCTATACCGAGCCGCCGGAGTGAGGAGGCCGGCGGCAAGACCGCCGGCGTTACCGCCGTTGCGCCTGCCCGCTCTTTGCGGAGCCGCCGGGGCTACCTCCGGGGCCGGAGGGAGTAGTCCCCCCGAGTAGTCCCCCCCATTTGCATCCGGCGCAATTCTATCGGACAATAGGACGCGTCTTGAGGGGCCATCCGAATGAGTTCAACCGATACCGCCGGCACCAAAAACCCGCTCAGCGTTTTCAAAAGCGAGGACATGGTCCTCGCCCTGCTAGAGTCCGCCTCCCAAGGGATCATCAGCATCGATCGCCTCGGCAAAATCGTGCTGGCCAATCGCCGGGCCGAGGAAATGTTCGGGTATTCCCGCGAGGAGCTCCTGGGAGCCCGCATCGAGCTGCTCCTCCCGGAATCGAAGCGCTCGACCCATACGAAACAGCGCGACGACTACTTCAGGCGTCCCCGCACCCGCCCCATGGGCATCGGTATGGACCTCTCCGGCCGCCGCAAGGATGGAACCGAGTTTCCCCTGGAGGTCAGTCTTAGCACGGTGGAAAGCGAGGACGGTCCGTTCGCCATCGCCTTCGTGAGCGACATCAGCCAGCGCAAGCTGCTTGAAGAGCAGTTGATTCACGCTCAAAAAATGGAAGCCGTGGGCCGCCTCGCGGGCGGGGTGGCGCACGACTTCAACAACATGCTTACCGTGATCTCCGGCTACAACCGCATGCTGCTCGACGACCTCTCGCCGCTCGATCCCTTACGCGGGAACGCCGAAGAGATCCTCAAGGCCGCCGACCGCGCCGCCGCGCTCACCAATCAGTTGCTCGCCTTCAGCCGCCGCCAGATCATCCGCCCCCGCGTCCTCAATCCCAATAGCATCCTTTCCAACACTCAGAAGATGCTCCGCCGGTTGATTGGGGAAGACATTCAGCTCGTGCTCAACACGGCGACGGACACCGGCAACATGCGGGCCGACCCGACACACATCGAACAGGCCATCGTCAACCTTGCAGTAAATGCCCGCGATGCCATGCCGGCCGGCGGGCTGATCACCATCGAGACGTCCAATGTGCATCTTGATGAAAACTACACCCGGACTCATCTCGGCATGCAGCCCGGCGAATTCGTCATGATTGCCATGAGCGACACCGGGCACGGCATGGATTCCGAAACGCGCCGCCACATCTTCGAACCCTTCTTTACCACCAAGGAGCGCGGCAAGGGCACGGGTCTGGGACTGGCCACCGTCTACGGCATGGTCAAGCAGAGCGGCGGCGATATCTGGGTGTACAGCGAATTGGGGAAGGGCACCACCTTCAAGCTTTATTTTCCGAGGGTGTCGGACCCCGTGTCGGAATCGGCGGATGGCGATGCCAATCAGCCCAAAGCGCTCGGCAGCGAAACCGTGCTGGTGGTGGAAGATGAAAAGGCCGTGCGCGATCTGACGGTCAAGATGATGCGGCAGTTGGGCTACAACGTGTTGGCCGCGGCCAACGGTGAAGAGGCCATCGAAATCGGCAGATCGCACACCGGACACATCGCGCTCCTCCTGACCGACGTGGTGATGCCCAACATGAGCGGCAGGCAGGTGGCCGACCTCTTACTGGCATCCCGGCCCGGCATCCGCGTGCTCTACCTCTCCGGCTACACCGAGAACACCGTGGTCCACCACGGCGTGCTCGAGGAAGGCGTGAGTTTCCTGCCGAAGCCCTTCAGCCGCGAGGCGCTCGGGAAAAAGGTCCGTGAGATTCTGGGCAGCGAATAATCGCACCCCAACCCCTAACCTAACCCCTAACCCCTAACCCCTAACCCCTAATTCCGGCACCTCCACCCAGCTCCGCTTGCGCCATGACTCCAGCCCCTTCTCCGCCAGTTGAACCCCCTTCGCGCCTTCCAGCAGCCCCCAGCGGAAAGGCTCGCCCTTCACTACGTGCCGCAGGAACAGCTCCCATTGCCGCTTGAACGCGTTGTCGAAGTTGTCCTGCTCCGGCATCTTCTGCCAGCCGTCGAAGTAGTTCAACGGGCTTTCGATATCCGGGTTCCACACCGGACGCGGCGTCGCGCCATAATGCTGCATCCAGCAGTGCCGCAGCCCCGCCACCGCGCTGCCCTTGGCGCCATCCACCTGAATCGTCAGCAGATCGTCCCGCCGCACCCGCACGCACCACGACGAGTTGAAATGCGCGATGATCCCGCCCTCCAGCTCGAACGTGGCGTATGCCGAATCGTCCGCGGTGCAATGGTAAGGCTTGCCGCTCTCGTCCCGCCGTTCCGGAATGTGCGTTGCGCCCGTACACGATACCGCCCGCACCGCGCCGAACAAATTGTCCAGCACGTAACGCCAATGGCACAACATGTCGATGATGATGCCGCCGCCGTCTTCCTTCCGGTAGTTCCACGACGGCCGCTGCGCCGGCACCGTGTCGCCCTCGAAGACCCAGTATCCGAATTCGCCGCGCACCGAGAGAATCCGCCCGAAGAATCCCAGCTCTTTCAGCGTTTGTAGCTTCAGCAGGCCCGGCAGCCACAGCTTGTCCTGCACCACCCCGTGCTTCACCCCGGCCTTCTCCGCCAGCCGATACATATCGAGCGCCGTCTTCAGGTCGCTGGCCACGGGCTTCTCGCAATATACGTGCTTCCCCGCGGCGATGGCCTCCCGCACGGCGGCCGCCCGCCGGTCCGTCGTCTGCGCGTCGAAGTAGATCGAATAGTCGGGGCCGGCCAGCGCCGCGGCCAGATCGGTAGTCCACGCGAGGCCGCCGAACTCCGCCGAGATCGCTTCCAACTTCGCCCGATTGCGGCCCGCCAGCAGCGGCCGCGGCATAATCGTCTCGCTGTCGTTCAGCTTCACGCCGCCCTGCTCGATGATGGCGTAAAGCGACCGCCGCAGGTGCTGATTCAGCCCCATGCGCCCGGTCACCCCGTTCATGATCACCCCGACGGTGTGCGTGGTCATTGTTTCTCCGTGGGCTTCTTCGTACATTGCGGCGACGCGCCCGCCGGCAGCGGCGGCGCCTCCACTCCCGCCCGCGGCAGCGTGCCATCCAATTCCTGGCGCCAGTGCGCCACGTCACCCGCCGGCCCGTAGCAGTAAATCATGCGCATCGGCGTCGCCCCCGTATTGGTCAACTGGTGGAACACGCGGTGCGGAATGTAGACCGCCTGTCCCGTGCGCACCGCTATCCGCTCCTCGCCCAGGCACATTTCGCCCGAGCCCTCCACAATGAAGTAGATCTCTTCCTGCTCCTGGTTGTGCCACGGCACTTGTCCGCCGTTCGGTTCCAGGGTGACGTGGCCCATGGAAAAGTTGGTCGCCTGGATGGGGCTTGCGCCTCCCACCAGGTTCTGCGTCCGGCGCCGCGCCGGGTAACTCCGCCCGGCAATCTGCGAAAGGTCAGCGATGATCATGTTTCAGAATTCGTTCTCCGACAAACCAGACTATCACCCCCAGCCCGATCAGGATCGCGCCAAGCTCGAGCGCGTTAATCGGTCCCACCGGCTCGGCATCGTTGCGCACCACCGTCAGCACCAGCAGCACCAGCGGCAAAACACCCAGCGCCACCGCCCCCGGCAGGCCTCCCGGAACGCGATACGGCCGCGGCAGATGGGGCTCGCGAACGCGCAGCGCCACCAGCGCCGCGAACTCCAGCAGAATGCTCAGGCCCTTGATGAGCACATCCAGCAGGAGCAGTTCGACGAAGCTCAATTTCAGGCACAGCGCCCAAGCCGTGGAGCAGGCGATGATGGCGACGGTCGGCGCCCCGCTGACGGGATCCCGCCTGGCCAGAATGCGCGGCAGAAATCCGTCTTCCGCCATCACTGCGGGGATCCGCGAATAGGACATGGTCAGTGCGTTCAGCGTGCCCGCCGCTCCCAGCATACCGGCGATGGTGATGGCGGTTGCCGCGGCTGCGCCGGCCGCTCCGCCATGGAAGACTGCCCTCGCCACTTCGGCCCAGCCGCTGTTGGTCCAGCGGTTCGCATCCAGTCCCGCGAATGCCACCGCGGCGATGGGCAACACATAGGTCACTGCCACCACAAGCGTGGTCCACATCATCGCCAGGGGGTAAGTGCGCTGCGGCCGCTCTACCTCGCCGGCAACCGGCGAAGCGTCGTCCCAGCCCTGGTAGTTCCACATGGCGATTGCGATTCCACCAAGGAAGTCCACATTGCGAAGCGGCGTGGATGTCGCCCCTGGCCCCGACCGTTGGAACAGTGCATAGATCGTCAGCACCAAGAATGGCGCAAGCAGCACTATCGCCATCACCAGCGAGCTGCCGCCCACCGCCTTCGCGCCGAGCAGATTCCATAAAGCGGTAACGGCAATCAGTCCAACCCCGATCCAATACCCGCGTCCACTGGCGGTGAGCCATGGGACAAAGTGGCCCAGGTAACCGACGAAGAGCGTAGGATAGATCGCCATGTCGAAGATGCTGGCCACCAGCGACAGCCAGGCTTCCTGAAATCCCCAGAAGCGCCCCATCCCGCGCGTCACCCACACGTAATAGCCGCCTTCTTCGGGCAGTGAGCTCGCCAGCTCACTGACCATCAGCGCCGTGGGAAGACTCCAGATCGCCGGCGTCACCAGCAGGATCAGGATCGCGCCCGCATATCCCGCTTTGGAGACGATGTCCTCGAGTCCGAACGGCCCGCCTGCGACCATGAAGTAAGTCGCCGCGATCAGCGGAACGAGCGTCATCTTGCGCGGGGCCGCTAGCGACATCTATACAGCGTACATCAGTGGCACAGACATTCCTGCCTGTGTGGCCGGCTGTTTGACATACACAAAATGGGTGTGTAAGCTTCAAGTGTCGATAAACTTAAGATGGCAAACATTCATGAGCAAACGCATCAACATCGTTTTGCCGGATAAGACCGTGGCGGTGCTCGAACGCGTGGCGCCCAAAGGCGCACGGAGCCGGTTCATTGACCGCGCCGTCATGCACCTCGTCGAGGCTGAGGGAAAACAGAACCTGCGCGCGCGATTGAAGGCGGAAGCGCTTGCGAACGCCGAGCGCGACCTCGCGATCGCGGCTGAATGGTTTCCGCTTGAGGAGGAAGCATGGCAGAGGCTCGAAGGTTCCAGTAGGGCGAGAAAAGTCGCGAAAACGAAACGGCCATGACTGTTCCCCGGAGAGGCGACATCTACCTGGTCGAGTTCGACCCCGCCCGCGGCCACGAGATCCAGAAGACCCGGCCGGCCGTCATCATCCAGAATGACGTTTCGAACCAGTACAGTCCGATTACCATTGTGGCCGCCATCAGCTCGCGCTTCGGCGCCCGCCATATCCGCGCGAGGTGGTCCTCGGATCGGGCGGGAAAACCGGCTTGAGCCAGCCATCGGCGGTGATCTTGAACCAGATTCGCTCCATTGACCGCCAGCGTCTGCTCAAGCGCATTGGCCAGATCGATAGCGCGACCCAGCAACGAGTCGATGCGGCGCTCAAGATAAGCCTCGGGCTGGTGGAACTGTAAGGCGGCGCGCGCTACTTCTTCTTTCCCGGCAGTCCCGCCGGATTTTCGTGAGTGCGCTCGCGGAATCCCCCGCGCAGGCTCGCCGCCAGCGATACGGCCGATTCGCCGAACCGGTCGCGCATTTTGTCGGCCGCGGCCAACGCCTGCTTCCAGCGCTCGTGGCGCTCTTCGCCCACCAGGCTCATCTGCTCGTCGCCTTCCGACCAGCCGGAGCAGTGCACACCCAGCAGCCGCACCGTAGCTCCCGCCTTCCAATTGTGGCGGAACAGCTCGCGAATCTCCTCGAACAGTTCTGTATCGAGCTGTGTGGCGCGCTCCACCGAGTGCGCCCGCGTGATGGTCGAGAAATCGGAATAGCGCAGCTTGAGCTGGATGGTGCGGGCGTGCAGGCCGTGTTCGCGCAGCCGCCGTCCCACCATCTCGCACAGCTTCGCCAGCGTGGATTCCATCTGCGCCACGTCGGCGGTGTCTTCGGAGAACGTGTGCTCGTGGCTGATCGACTTGGGTCCCTCTTCCTCGCCGATCTCCGTGTCGAACCAGCCTCCCGCGTCGAGGCCGCGCGATTTGCCGGCCAGCGCCATGCCCCACTTGCCGAAGCGCTGTTCCAGAAAGGCCTCGTCCAGGCGCGCCAGGTCGCCCACTTTGCGAATGCCGAGCGCGTGCAAATTCCTCTCTGTCACCTTGCCCACACCAGGCACCTTGCGCACGTCGAGCGGCGCCAGAAACGCCGGCTCCCGCCCCGGAATCACCCACAGCACGCCGTTCGGCTTGGCCTGATCGGAGCTGATCTTCGCCACCAGCCGCGAGGCCGCGATCCCGATCGAGCAATTCAACCGGGTCGCCGTCTTCATGCGGCCGTGCAACAGGTGAGCCGCGCGCAAGGGTGGGCCGTACAGCCGTTCGGTGCCCGTCATGTCGAGGTAGGCTTCATCGATCGAGGCCATCTCGACCAGCGGCGAAAACGAGTGCAGGACCTCGTAGACCTTTTGGGAGTATTCGCGGTACCGCTCCGGATGCCCATCCACGAAGATGGCCTGCGGGCAGAGCTTGTACGCCGTGCGCAGCGGCATGGCCGAGTGGACCCCGAACTTGCGCGCCGCGTACGAGGCCGCCGAGACCACGCCCCGCTCGTTCGGCCGCCCGCCGACCACCACCGGCTTGCCTTTGAGCGACGGGTCGTATAGCTCTTCCACCGACACGAAGAAAGCATCCATATCGACATGGAAGAAAGTGCGCACGTGCTCCGCCCCACCGTTCAGATTACCGCTTTGGTGTTGTACCCGCCCTGGCTCCCCGCCTTCCCGCTCCCCGCCGCGTTACAATCCTGATTGATGCCGTTTCCCGCCCAACGCCTTCGCCGCCTTCGCGCCACCGAGTCCCTGCGGAGCCTAGTCCGCGAGACGCACCTCCATCCCGGCCAGTTTATCCTGCCGCTGTTCGTCTGCCCGGGCGAGGGCGTGCGCCGCGAGATCGGCTCCATGCCGGGAAACTACCAACTGTCCCTCGACGAGCTGGTCAAGGAGTGCGCCGAAGTCCAGGCGCTGGGCATCAGCGGGGTGATTCTCTTCGGCCTCCCCGAATCCAAGGACGAGATGGCGTCGGGCGCTTACGACGACAATGGCATCGTGCAGCGCGCCATCCGCGCGATACGCCGCGAAACGTCCAAACTGCTGGTGGTGACCGATGTCTGCAACTGCGAGTACACCAGCCACGGCCACTGCGGCTACGTCAAGGATGGCGACGTGGATAACGATACCACCCTGCAATGGCTAGCGAAGTCCGCACTGTCCCATGCCCGCGCCGGGGCCCACATCGTGGCGCCTTCGGACATGATGGACGGCCGCGTGTGGGCCATCCGCCAGGCGCTCGACGCCAACGGCTACGAAAAGATCCCCATCCTCTCCTACGCCGCGAAGTTTGCCTCGGTATTCTACGGGCCTTTTCGCGAGGCCGCCGAATCGGCCCCGCAGTTCGGCGACCGCCGCAGCTACCAGATGGACCCGGCCAACGGGCGCGAAGCCATGCGCGAGATCGAGCTGGATCTGCAGGAAGGCGCCGACATGATCATGGTGAAACCGGCGATGCCGTATCTCGACCTGATCTGGCAGGCTCGCCAGCGCTTCGACGTGCCCATCGCGGCCTACCAGGTGAGCGGCGAGTATTCCATGATCATGGCGGCTGCGCGCAATGGATGGCTGGATCACGACCGCACCATGATGGAGAGCCTGACCTCCATCACCCGCGCCGGCGCCTCCATCATTCTGACGTACTTCGCGAAGCCCGCGGCGCGCCTGCTGGGATAGCCCCTCCCCGGTAACGCCGGCGGTCTTGCCGCCGGTTTTCTCCGCGCCTATCTCCGTTCCCCTGCTTCGCGAATTCCGCCCGCGGCACCAGAAACCGTCCCACTGCTAAAATCAAAGTTCCCACGGGAGGGGATCGATGGCTGTAAAACCCCGCCGCAAGGCGGTCGTAGTGGACGTGGGAGGTGTGAAAGTCGGCGGCGATCATCCGATTGTCGTGCAGTCGATGACCAACACCGATACCGTCGACGTGCCGTCTACCGTCAACCAGGTGATGGCGCTGGCGCGAGCCGGGTCGGAGCTGGTCCGCGTGACCGTGAACACCGAGCAGGCCGCCGCCGCGGTGCCGCGGATCGTCGAGACGCTCGACAAATTCGGCGTCCGCGTCCCCATCATCGGCGACTTCCACTACAACGGCCACATCCTCCTCAAGAAGTACCCGGAGTGCGCGCGCGCCCTCGCCAAGTACCGCATCAATCCCGGCAACGTGAACATCGGCCGCAAGACCGACGACAATTTCCGCGCCATGATCGAGGTGGCCATCGAAAACCACAAGCCGGTGCGCATCGGCGTGAACTGGGGATCGCTCGATTCGGCGCTGCTCACCCGCATGATGGACGAGAATTCCAAGCTGCCCGAGCCCAAGGACGCCCGCGAAGTGACCCTCGACGCCATCGTGGTGAGCGCCGTGGAATCCGCCAAAGCCGCCGAGCGTCACGGCCTCGCCCGCGACCGGATCATACTCAGCGCCAAGGTCAGCGGCGTGCAGGACCTGATCGACGTTTACCGCGCGCTGGCCGCGGAGTGCGACTATGCCCTGCACCTTGGCCTTACCGAAGCCGGCATGGGAAACAAGGGAGTCGTGGCCACCACCGCTGCGCTCGCGCCCTTGCTGCAGGAAGGCATCGGCGACACTATCCGCGCCTCGCTCACGCCGCTGCCCAATGGGGACCGCACCGAAGAGGTGATCGTGTCGCAGCAGATTCTGCAATCGCTGGGCATCCGCAGTTTCACCCCGCAGGTGACCGCCTGCCCGGGCTGCGGCCGCACCACCAGCACCTTCTTCCAGGAGATGGCCGACCAGATACAGACGTACCTTCGCGACCAGATGCCCGTGTGGAAGCCGGCCCATCCCGGCGTGGAGTCGATGAAGGTCGCCGTGATGGGCTGCGTGGTCAACGGCCCGGGCGAATCCAAACACTCCAATATCGGAATCTCGCTGCCCGGCACGTTCGAGGAGCCCAAGGCGCCGGTGTACGTCGACGGCCGACTCATGACCACGCTCAAAGGCGATCGCATCGTGGCCGAGTTCATCGATATCCTGAACGATTACGTGACGTCGCACTACGCGGCGTAGGAGAATGCCCAAGAAACTTCCTTCCCCTCCCGGCCAACCGCCCGTTACCGGCGAGTTGGTAGAACGGCGAATCTACCTCATCCGCGGCCAAAAGGTCATGCTCGATGCCGACTTGGCTGCGCTTTACCAGGTGCCCACCAAAGCCCTCAACCAGGCGGTTCGCCGCAATCTCGACCGCTTCCCGGAAGATTTCATGTTTCAGCTCACCGAGGACGAGGCCTCCGCTCTAAGGTCACAAATTGTGACCTTAGAAAAAGGCCGCGGCCGGTACTCCAAATATGCTGCCATGGCTTTCACCGAGCTCGGCGTGGCCATGCTGTCCTCCGTGCTCAACAGCCAACGCGCCGTGCAGATGAATATTATCATCATGCGCGCATTCGTCCGCATGCGCGAACTGTTGGCCAGCCACAAAGCCCTGGCCGAAAAAATCGAGAAGCTCGAACAGACTCAAAGGCGGCATGGCTCGATTCTCGTTGCGGTTGTCCAGGACATCCAGAAGCTGAAGAACCCACCCATTACCAGGGCTATCGGATTCCGCATACCTCCCAGCCCCAAGAAGAAGTCAACGCTCAGCTAATCGCTGATATCTCTCCTGCTATAATCGAGTCACCGCGGTTCCGCGGCGGCCAGCCATGCCTAAGCGCTTTAACCTCGCCCAAGCCCAAAGCCTCCTCCCCCAGGTGGATCGCCTGCTGCGCGACGCGCTGACCGCGAAATCCGCATACGACGACGTGGAGCACTCCATCCAGTCGTTTGGCGAGCGCGTGATGCTGATGGGCGGCATCGCCGTCAACCGCGAACAAGTGATCGAGCGGCGCAGCCTCCGCAATTCCTCCGCCGCGCGCTTGCGCAGCGCCATCGAAGAGGTCCAGGAGCTCGGCTGCGTAATCAAAGACCTCGATATCGGACTGGTCGATTTCCCCACGTTCTTTCGCGGCGTAGAGGTCTACCTGTGCTGGAAACTGGGCGAGCCCGACATCGCCTTCTGGCACGGCATGGACGAAGGCTTCCGCGGCCGTAAAGCCATCGACCAGGATTTTCGCGAGCACCACCGCGGCGACCGCGCGCAGTGAAGACCGATGGCTCACGGCACCCGCGAAACCGAGATCAAGCTGGCGGTTTCGGATGTGAAGACTGCGCGGAAACTCCTGCGCGCCGCGGGCTTCCGTGTCGTCAAGCGCCGGGTGTTCGAAGTCAACATGCTATATGACACTCCCGGGCTCGCCTTGCGCAACGCAGCGACGCTGCTGCGGGTGCGCCGCACGGGAAGTGTGGGAACCCTCACCTACAAGGGCCGGTCGACCGTTGCGAAGCACAAGAGCCGGGAAGAACTGGAGGTGCGGATCCCCGACCCACGCAGGATGGGCGTCATCCTCGAACGGCTCGGTTTTCACCCTACGTTTCGTTACGAAAAGTACCGCACCGAGTTCCGGCAGCCCGGGAGCAGCGGCATCGCGACCGTCGATGAAACGCCCATCGGCGTGTACCTAGAGCTGGAGGGGCCGCCAGCTTGGATCGACCGCACCGCGCGCCGGCTGGGGTTCGCGGAGAAGGACTACATCAACATCAGCTACGGCCGTCTGTATCTGGAGTGGTGCGCGCGCCACCGCGTACGCCCGCTCCACATGGTGTTTGGCGAGGGCCGCAAGCAGCCATAATAGTGGTTTGTGTCCGACAACCCCTACCACGAGATCCCTTACACCACCGTGCCCCGGCTCTCCACGCATCCCGACCGCCTGGCGGCGGTGGGTACGCTCTTCGGCATGACGCCCGCCTCCGTCACGAATTGCCGCGTGCTCGAGATCGGCTGCGGAAACGGCGGCAACCTCATCCCTATGGCCTATGCGCTCCCCGAAAGCCGCTTCACTGGAGTCGACCTGGCGTCTGAAGCCATTGCCGCCGGACGCGGCACCGTCGCCGCGCTGGGGATCGAGAACATCTCCCTCCTCGCGGCCGACCTGCGCGACATCGGTCCGGACTACGGCGAATTCGACTACATTCTGGCCCACGGTGTCTATTCGTGGGTGCCGCCGGATGTGCGCGACCGCCTCGTCGCCGTGTGCCGCGAGCGCCTGGCGCCGCACGGCATCGCCTTCATCAGCTACAACGCCTACCCCGGCCGCCACGTCCGCCAGATGCTGCGCGAGATGACGCTCTATCACACGCGCAACATCCCCGACCTTACGGAGAGCATCCGGCAGGCCCGCTGGTTCCTCCAGTTCCTGCGCGATGGCCGCGCCGTCCCCTCGCCCTGGCAGGCGTTGCTGGATAACGAGATCGAGGCTCTGCTGGAACGTGACGATGACGGCCTCTGCCACGACGATCTGGCCGAGTACAACGACCCGGTCTACTTCCGCGATTTCGCCGCCCACGCCGCCCGCCACGGCTTGCAGTACCTCGGCGAGGCCGACCTGTATGAAATGTTCGACCCGGTAGGCCGCCTCGCCTGGCTGAAAGGCGATGTGATCGAGCGTGAACAGTACCTGGATTTTTTGCGCATCCGCCGTTTCCGCCAGACGCTTCTCTGCCGCCCGGAGATTCCGCTCCAACGTCAACCCGAACCCGCCCTCATGGAGCGTTTTCTCTTCTCCGCTCCCGCCCAGACCATCGAGGGAGGCAAGATCCAGGGCATGCGCGGCATCCGCATCACCGCCGTTCACGAGGCGGTCAACCGCGTGGCTGCCGCGCTGGGCGAGACCTATCCGCTCCCCCTGGCCTTCGAAGAATTGGTTCCCTATGCCGGCGATCGCGATGCACTGCGGGAAATCCTCTTCGGCTTGGTGGTGGGTGGTTTCGCCGATATCCACGTCTACCACTTCCCGTGCCAGGAAATCGTGACCGCTAAGCCCCGGGCCAGCCGGCTGGCGCGGCATCAGGCCGCCCTGTCTCCGTACGTCACCGGTGCCTGCCAGCACGTGGTCAAGTTGGATGAAGTGGCCCGCCATCTGGTCTGCCTCATGGACGGCACCCGCGATCGCCGGCAGTTGGCGCAGGACCTGGCCGCGATCCCCGGCGCGCCCGCGGTTGACCAAATCGGTGAGCACCTCCTGGCGAGCCTCGAATGGCTGGCCCGCATGTCGCTGCTCGAAGGGTGAGCCGGATATGTGCTTGACGAACAGTATGAATGATCGACGAATTGTGGTGACCGGAGGCGCGGGGTTCATCGGCAGGCACCTCGTCAAACGACTCGCCACGGCCCGAGCGGGCGCGATACTGGTCCTCGACAGCATGCATCGGCCGTGTGTCGAAGGATCCGGGCGCATGGCCCGATAACGTCACATTCGCTCCCATCGATATCCGCGATCGCGACGCCGGCGCCAAGGCGGTGAAAGGTTGTGACGTCGTGTTCCACCTGGCGGCGCAATCCAACGTCATGGGCGCGGTTTCCAATGTCGCGTTCGCCTTCGACACCAATGTCACCGGCACGTTCAACCTGTTGCAAGCCGCGAAATCGGCCGGCGTGAGAGCCATGCCTGGTCTTCCGCCGGCGAGTGAAACCTGCCGTTAGCGATAGGATAGATGCCATGAGGTTCGTTTGCTGTTTGATGCTCGTAGCCGCCGCCTTCGGCCCGCCGGCGGCTATGGCAGCCTCCTGCGAGAGCCTGGCAGCGCTGGCGTTGCCGGATTCCAGGATCACGCTGGCCCAAGCCGTGCCCGCGGGGGAATTCACTTTGCCCGGCGCCACCGCTGCCGCCGCGCGCCAGTACCAGGACTTGCCCGCCTTCTGCCGCGTCGCCGCCACCCTGAAACCAACCAGCGACTCCGATATCCAGATCGAAGTCTGGATGCCGGCCTCCGGGTGGAACGGGAAATTTCAGGCCGTCGGTAACGGCGGTTGGGCCGGGTCGATCAGTTACTCCGCCATGGGCCAGGCGCTGCGCCGCGGCTACGCCACCGCCTCCACCGATACCGGCCACACCGGCGGCAGCGCCAGCTTCGCCCTCGGCCATCGCGAAAAGCTCATCGATTTCGGCTATCGGGCGGTCCATGAGATGACCCTGAAATCCAAGTTGGTCATCTCCGCCTTCTACGGCGACGCTGCCAAACTCTCCTACTGGAACGGCTGCTCTACCGGCGGCCGGCAGGCGCTCAAAGAAGCGCAGCGCTATCCCGCCGATTTCGACGGCATCATCGCCGGCGCGCCTGCCAATTTTCGCACCCACCTCCAGATCGGCCAGATCTGGACCGCCAGCGCCACTCTGAAGGATCCCGCCAGCTACATCCCGCCCAGCAAGTATCCCCTCATCCACAAAGCCGTGCTGGACGCTTGCGACTCCCTCGACGGAGTCAAAGACGGCGTCCTGGAGAATCCCCTCCGCTGTCGCTTCGATCCCAAGACCATCCAGTGCACCGGCGCCGATACCTCGTCATGCCTGACCGCCCCGCAAGTGGTGGCGGCCCGCAAGATTTATGCCGGCGCCGCCAATCCTCGTACCGGGCTCCGCATCTGGCCCGGGCTGATGCCCGGCAGCGAGCTGGGGTGGGCGCAGACCGCCGGTGGTCCGGAACCGATCGGGCTGGCCATGGAGTATTTCAGGTACGTGGTATTCGAGGATCCGAACTGGGATTGGAGGACCTTCAACTTCGACACCGATACCGCGCGCACCGAGAAGCTCGAATACGGCATGAACGCCACCGATCCGAATCTCAAGGAATTCGTGGGGCACGGCGGGAAGCTGCTGCTCTATCACGGCTGGAGCGACCAGTTGATCTCGCCCCAGAACAGCATCGACTATTACAAGAGCGTCGTGGACACCATGGGCGGCCCGGCCAAAACGGAGACCTTCGCGCGCCTCTTCATGGTCCCGGGCATGGGCCATTGCGGAGGCGGCGAAGGGCCCAACAGTTTCGACATGGTGGGTGCCCTCGAACAGTGGGTGGAGAAGTCCAAGGCGCCCGAGCAAATCATCGCATCTCACCTCGCCGGCGGCACAGTGGACCGGACGCGGCCGCTGTGTCCTTACCCGCTGGTCGCGGCCTGGAAAGGCTCGGGCAGTACCGACTCCGCATCGAGCTTCGTATGCGCCGCCGACACCCACTAGCTGCCCTCCTGGAGCATGCTTCAGCCCGGCAGGTGGGGCAGGCGGGGTACCCTCTGGGTCCGCCTGCCAACCGTGCAAAATTGGCCGTTTCCTGGCCCGGCTTGAAGATGCAGGCGCGATCGGGCCGCCTCTGGAACTGACATGTCCGCACCACGCCGCATTGCAGTCCCGCCCGCATACAAAATGGTCAACAGCCGCCTGGTGCTGATGGCGGGCTTCGGCGGACTCCTGTTGCTGATGGCGTTCGCGGGCTTCGACGGTATCCAGGCGCTGCAGCAAATCCAAACCTCGAACGACAACATCCGCGAGGAATTTCTGTTGCGCACCCGAGTGCTGGAAAAAATCCGCGGCGATGTCTACGTTTCCGGCACCTACGTCCGCGACTATCTGCTGGAACGGGAGAGCGGCAAGGCGGAAGGCCACCGGTACAGCCTGTGCGAGACCAGGAGTGACATGGACGCCGCCATGCAACAGTACCGGGCGCTCCTGAACGCCGAGGAGTCCAGGCCGTTTCAAGTGCTGACTCGGGAGCTGGACGCGTACTGGAGCGTGTTGGAACCGGTGTTGCATTGGACCGCCGCCGGGAGGCAACGCGACGGCTACACCTTTCTTCGCGACGAAGTCTTCCCGCGCCGCATGTCCATGCTGGCGATTGCCGACCAAATCGGCGCCATCAACGAATCGCAATTGAATGCCGGGAGGCTGAAGGTGGAAGAGACCTTCCGCCAATCGCGGCGGCGGCTCACCATCGCCATCGGCCTGACCATCGGCCTGGGCCTGCTGCTGGCCGCGTTCAGCACCCGCAAAATCCTGGGCTTGGAGACCGAGACCGCCGAGCGTTACCAGGAGATCTCCGGTGCGCGGGCCGAATTGAAGGCGCTCTCCGCGCGTCTGGTGGCGGCCCAGGAAAACGAGCGCCGGACCATTTCGCGGGAGTTGCACGACGAAGTGGGCCAGGCCCTCACCGGCGTGCTCGTGGAGATGGCCAACCTTTCGACCCTCATTCGCGGCCAGGACCCCGATCAAGTGGAGGCCAAAGCCGACGAAATCAAAAAGCTTATCGAGAACTCCATCAGCGTCGTCCGCAACATGGCGCTGTTGCTGCGGCCGTCCATGCTGGACGACCTGGGGCTCGTGCCAGCCCTGCAATGGCAGGCGCGCGAGGTTTCCAAACGCAGCGGCATCTGGGTCAAGGTCGCCGCCGAGCAGGTGCCGGAGGACCTGCCGGAGGAACACAAGACCTGCGTGTACCGCATCGTCCAGGAAGGTTTGCACAATATCGTGCAGCACGCGCAGGCCCGCCATGTCAGCGTCACCGTGCGGCAGGAGCCAGGCCGCCTGCTGCTCGCCATCCAGGACGATGGCAAAGGCTTCCAACCACAACAGGAGAGAGGCATGGGACTGGTGGGAATCGAGGAGAGAGTCAGTTACCTGGGCGGCAAATTCGAGGTGGATTCCGCGCCCGGGCGTGGCGCCATACTCAACATCATGCTTCCCCTCGGGGATGGGGCGTCAAGATGATCCGGATTCTGCTGGCCGACGATCACACGGTCGTGCGCAAAGGTTTGCGGCTGTTGCTCGAAAGCCAACCCGGGCTGACCGTCGTGGCGGACGCCGCTAACGGGATCGAGACGGTCGCTCTGGCCGAGGAACATAAGCCCGACGTAGTGGTGATGGACGTCGCCATGCCCATCCTGAACGGTATCGAAGCGGCCCGCCAGATATCGTCGAAGCTGCCCCAGACTGCGATCGTCTTTCTGAGCATGCATTCCGACGAAGGCTACGTCCTCAAGGCCCTGAAGGCCGGGGCACGGGCATACTTGCTGAAAGACTCCGCGGAGCACGATCTCATCAACGCGGTGAAGGCGGTAAGTGAAGGCAAGGCGTTTTTCAGCCCGGCCATCAGCAAAATGCTGGTCGAGGACTACGTCCGTCAGATGCGCGAGCGCAAGGTGGAGGATAGCTATGAGCTGTTGACCACCCGCGAGCGCGAGATCCTTCAGTTACTCGCCGAGGGTAGAAATAACAAGGAAGTCGCCGGCATTCTGAACCTGAGTCTCTACACCGTGGAAACACACCGCAGTAACATCTTTCAGAAGCTGAACCTGCACAGCGGCGCCGAACTGATTCTTTACGCCATCCGCAAGGGAGTTATAAGCTGACAGACGCGGGACAGACGATCGGTTTCTGCCGCCTTTTTCCATGGCCGGTATCGGCCACCCCAGCCGATGAAAAATGCATGCCCAACTCGTGGCGCAGGCACTCGTGCCCGCAGCGTCCCGACTCATGGGGACGCTTTTCTCAGGCTACACATACCCGAGTGGCAGCCATCAACGTCCCTCCACCTCGTGAAAACGCCAGATCGAGCTGGCGAAATGGGCGGCCACTGCGGCCACACGGCCATCCGCGGCCCAGATGGGGCTCCACACGTCGCCTTCGAAGTGAACGGGGATGCGGGTGACCGATTTCCGGGCGGGATCGAAAAGAGCCGCACTGAAGAAAAAGGAATCGGCCGACGAGGTCTCGAACAGGACGCGGCCCTGCGCATCGACGGCATTGGCGGGAAGGGGGTCCGACGTAAGGCGGAGGTCCTCCGGAATGGGGATCGGCTCGGCCGCCCCTCCGGCCACCGGGACGCGGACCAGATCTGCCGGGTCTCTGGCCATCTGTTTCACGTACAGGAAGCGGCCGGATGGATCGATGGCAACGTGGTCGCCTTCCACGATCCGTTGCGGCGCCACGGACTCGTTGACCGGCAGCGACCACACGGCTCCACCGGCGGTGTAATAGAGAGTCTGGCCATCCGGCGAGAGGGCGACGCTGCGCACCTCCGCGGCCTTGATCGAGAGGCGCTTGAGGATGCGGCCTTCACGGAACGACGCGACCGCAATCTGCTGATTGGGTGGCCTGCCCAATCGAAACGCCACGCTGCCTCCAGGGGACGTCGCGAAGGGCTCGCTGCTTTCCTCGCTGGTTTCGAGAAGGGGCCGTGATTCGCCGCCAGGCTGCCCAGCCTCCAAACGAAGCTTCCCGGCCGTCTGGTCGGGAAAAAGAAATCTTCCGCCCGGTAGCGATCCGACGCCGAAACCGGTCAGATTCCCTAAGGGCGTTTCTTCCGGATCGCCGCCCGCCGCGGAAAACCGAAGCAGCAGACAGGGACGATTCCACGCATCCACGTAGATCGAGCCATCGCCGCCCGCGCTGAGGTGGTTCACTTGATCGTTGGACGGCAGCGAAAACAGTACCTCATGCCGCGGAGTGCCGTCGCGAGGCACCTTGACCACCTGAACTACATCCTCGACCTGTGCCAGGGTTATGAGCGACTTGCCGTCCGTTGTGCCGACCATCGGCCTCGCGAGATAGCTGTAGGGGAGGAGTGAGGATCCGGCCGCCAGCGGCCGCGACTTCTTAGATTCCAGGTCGAGAGCATATAATTCGGGAGTGTCGGGGTGCTCCTGGGAGGTGCTGAAGATTCCGTAGAACGCGATCTCTCTTCCACCCGGAAACACCGCCACCGCCAGGCGATCGTTGGCGGCGAGAAATGCTGGCAGCGGTTCGCTGCGGCCCGACTCCGGCCAGAAGCGGCGCAACTGACAATCTCCCTGGCCCGCCAACGCGGCCACAATCAGACTGCCGTCGGGAAGCGGATAGCAGCCAAAGAGGTTCTCGGCCAGCAGCCGCGGTTCGCCGCCGAGAACCGGGACGGAATAGACGCCCCGCGGTTGGTCGAAGTAACGGGAGAAGTAGATCTTCGACCCGTCGGGCGCCCAGGAGAGGTCGTTCACATAGCCGGCATCCTTCTGGGTGGTCAGCAGCGTCCAACTGCTGCCGTCGGATTTCATGACGGCAACCTGGCTCAAGTGGCCCACCATAGTGAGGAAGGCGAGCAACTGGCCGTCCGGCGAGATGCGCGGGCAGAACGCCGTGGAAGGTCCGCCCATGCGAGTGGCGACCCAGGCTGCCGGCGCCGGCGTGCGCAACGACTGCCAGTAACCCCCGCCGGCGAGACCCACCGCGAGAGCCACCGCGCCGGGAAGCCACTTCAGGGCCGCGTTGGGCGGGCGTGCCGATGTCGAGGGTCGCACCGGCTCGGCGCCGGTTTCTGCGATCCATCGCAGCTCATCGCGCAGGTCGGCGGCCGTTTGCCAGCGGGCTTCGGGGTCCTTGGCGAGACACTTGCGCACCACGCGGTCGAGCGCCGCCGGCGTTACCGGCTGCTCGGTCGAGAGCGGCGGCGGTTCTTCCTTGAGGATCGCGGCGATCAGGCTGGCCTGGCTGCCGGCTCGGAAAGCGGCCTTGCCCGCGATGGCTTCGTACAGCACCAGGCCGAACGCAAAGATGTCGCTGCGGGCGTCGGCCGGCTTTCCTTCCAACTGCTCCGGCGACATGTACTGGAGCGTGCCCAGGATGCTGTTCTCTTTCGTCAGCGCTTCGGCAATCGTAGCGGTAGCGTCGCTCACCGCGGGCTGCGCCGCGACTTTGGCGAGGCCGAAGTCGAGTAGCTTGATGCCGGCTTTGGTAACCAGGATGTTGCCCGGCTTGAAGTCGCGGTGGACCACGCCTTTGACGTGCGCGGCGTGCAGCGCGTCCGCCGCCTCAACGGCATATTGCAGTGCGGTCTTCAGGGGGAGTGGCCCGCGGAGCGCCTGGCCTTCCAGATACTCCATCACCAGGTAGTCGGGGCCGACATCGAACAGCGTGCAGATGTGCGGATGGTTCAGCGCGGCGATCGCGCGGGCTTCGCGGTGGAATCGTTCGCTGAAACGCTCCCGCGAAACCTTGATCGCGACAGTGCGATCCAACCGCGTATCGCGGGCCTTGTACACTTCGCCCATACCGCCCGTTCCCAACGGACACTCAATCTCGTATGGCCCGAGCATGGTCCCTGGAAGAAGGGGCATAGATATCGAATGATTGTACCCTACGCATCTCGTCGAGTTCACACCGCAAGCCGGGAGGGCTGTGTAACCACCGGCTCGGTTTGCAATGCCGCATGTTTGCAGATCGTCACAGAGCTGCGACCGTGATCCGGGTGGAGGCCATCGGGGAACTGGTGAACCCTGTGGTGGCGGAGGTGTAGAGCCTGCTAGAATCGTCGATGACGCGCGCCCGTAGCTCAGGTGGATAGAGCGGCTGGCTTCGAACCAGTAGGTCGGGAG
>Ga0209517_10001295_pt1 | contig 38434 bp, 34 predicted proteins | sample PeaSoiMetSII2010_FD_187695 | JGI IMG/M metagenome (GOLD analysis project Ga0209517, IMG submission 187695) | Peat soil microbial communities from Weissenstadt, Germany - SII-2010 (SPAdes) (version 2) | ecosystem: Environmental > Terrestrial > Soil > Wetlands > Peat | place: Germany...
CCGTGTTCGGCATGCCCGACGGGCCGTGCTACCGCTGCCTGTATCCCGCACCGCCTCCGCCGGGGCTGGTGCCCTCGTGCGCTGAAGGAGGCGTGCTGGGCGTGCTGCCCGGGATCATCGGTTCCTTGCAGGCGCTGGAGACGATCAAGCTGATTTTGGGGCGCGGCGATTCGCTGGTGGGGCGATTGCTGCTGTTCGATGCGCTAACGATGAAGTTCCGCGAACTGAAGCTGCGGAAGAACTCAAGTTGCCCGATGTGCGGCACGCATCGCAAGATACACGAGCTGATTGACTACAACGAGTTTTGCGGGATACGCGGCGAAGAAGAGCCGGAGGTGGATTTGCACGTACCGGAGATTACGGCGCGCGAGCTGAAAGAGCGGCTGGATCGGGGAGACGAGATCTTCATTCTGGATGTGCGCGAACCTCACGAATACCAAATCTGCAATTTGAAGGGGCATCTGATACCGCTGGGCGAATTGCCGCGGCGCGTGCATGAGCTGGACTCTTCGCATGAGATCGTGGCGCATTGCCGGAGCGGGAAACGCTCGGCCGAAGCGGTGGATTTTCTGCGCAAGGCGGGATTCCGCAAGGTGCAAAATCTGCGCGGGGGCATATTGTCCTGGTCCACGGAAGTGGATCCCAGCGTGCCACGCTACTGACGATTTGATTTTCTGGGCTAAAGACTGACTGCGTTGCGTTTTGGGGCAGGATGTATTTCCCACGGCAGGCGGATATGTGAGTGCGCTTTCAGGCCCGAGTTCTTCGCCTGAAGGCGGAAGTAGAGGAGGGATTCCTCCACTCCGGGACGGCAAGAAGCGCCGTCCCTACGGTCGGAATGACAATCGGGGCTCTGGAAGTTGGCATATGGGTTTAGGTTGTCGGACGGAGGAATGCATGCCAGGAACGAAGGTCACGATTTTCAACAACGGGCCGTTGCGCATCGAAGGGGATTTCGAGATCGTGGATCAGGATGGAAAGGCGTTCGGATTGGGAGGGCGGACGGCCGTTTCCCTGTGCCGCTGCGGCCACTCGAGCAATTCGCCCTTCTGCGACGGCACGCACAAGCGCCAGAACTTTACGAGTGCGGTGGCGGCAAGGGACCTCCCCGGGCCGACAAAGCCGTGAAAAGGCGACTCATCCCAAGTTGAGACAGTCTCAGGATGAGACTTTGCGCATTTCTGGACCTGGCTTGTCCAAACCTCTGGTAACTCTCTGGATACATTCACGATAGTGAGCCAAATCCGAACGCCTGCGGCTCCTTGTGTCGTCTCGGATAGTGTCTCAAGCGGGACGGTCCCTTCTCTAGCTCTAAATAACTCATTTGTTTTTAATTAGTTACAAACATAACCAAGCAACTCCAAAAGGGCCTGGACGTGCAATTCACGTTATTGCCGGTTTTCTCTGGCATTTGGGGGATCTGTTGGGAGATTGGGCCAAAATCACGGGGTTTTTCCGCAAGGACCGCGGGCATCTGCCTGCGGTTGCGTATAGCCTCCTGGCGGCTTTTTTCGTCAGTGTGGTGCTGTACGCGCGGAACTCCCACGTCTCCGGTTCACCCAACACCTATCTGTACCTGGAAGTCGGCGGTTCACTGCTGTGCTTCTGCTACGCCGCGAATGCGCTGGTGCGTTTTCGAGGAACTCACGATCGCATCGCGCTGATTCTAGCGTTCGGGTTTGTGCTGTCCGGGATGATCGAGACACTGGGCTACTTTGGATTGAATGATCTATTGCGCCTCGGCCCGGTGGCGCTGTCGCATGTGCCCATGGGCTGGATGGTCGGGCGCACGTTGCTGGCTGTACTGCTGCTGGCGGCGCTGGCCGTCGAACGATTCATTCCAACCGCGCGGCAACCGAGCCGGGAGACTGCCGGCGCGTTGTTCGTTGTAGCGGCGGCCGCTTATGTGACGAGCGCCGCGTTCATCGCCGCACCGGCGACTCCGGTTGCGAAGGCGGGCGCGCTATTCTCGCGGCCCTGGGAAGCGTTGCCGGGCGGCTTGTTTATTCTTGCGGCGTTTTTCTTCTATCGCAGGTTTCAGCAAGGCAAGAAAAGCGACAGCGATGCATCCTTGTACGATTATTCGCTGTTCCTGGTGGCGCTGCTGAACGCCTGCTGCCATATCGCCGCACTGTTTTCCCGGCGCCTTTTTGACGGACCATTTTTCCTCGCGGAGTTGAGCAAGGTGGCCAGCTACTCGGTCATGCTGTGCGGGGCGTTGATTGATCAAGCGCGGCTCTTTGATCAGGTTCGCACGCTGGCCGTAAGCGATCCGCTCACCGGGCTGGCAAATTACCGGCGATTGATCGCGGTGATCGAATCGGAGTTGGACCGCTCGCGACGGACGCAGCGGCCGTTCAGCATTGTGCTGATGGACATGGATGGGCTGAAAAGCATCAACGACCGCTACGGGCATTTGGTGGGCAGCCGTTCCCTGGTCCGCCTGGCCAAGATATTGCGGAATCACTCACGAGCGATTGACACCGCAGCGCGGTACGGCGGCGACGAGTTTGCGCTGGTTCTTCCGGAAGCCCCTCGGGACATCGCTTCCCGCGTGGCGTCGCGCATTCGCGAGCGGCTGACGACGGAAGCCGAAAGCCCTTCCCTGTCGGCGAGTGCGGGCATCGCCGCATATCCCGAGGACGGGGACACGCCGGAAAAGCTATTGGGCGCCGCGGACCGCTCGCTTTATCGCATGAAACACCGCGGCAGCGCTATGAACTCGATTGCACGCATTGCTGCGTGCCTGTGAGATGGATGAGCCATGGCACACCGACACATCCGTCCCCATCCACGCCGGGAAAGCCGGATCCAGATGGAAATCCCCGTGGTTCTGGAAGGCCATCGCCAGCTTCCGGGCGCGGAAGCAACGTTTACGGAAAATGTCAGCGCGAAGGGTGCACGCGTGGTCAGCATCCGGCGCTGGGACATAAATGCGCGGCTGGTGTTTGCCTCGCGCACAGGTGAGTTTCGCTCCGCTGCTCGGGTGGCTTACTGCCAGCCAATCCATGGTGAAGGCTATGCGATTGGCGTGGAGTTCCTCGAACCGCACGGGCGATGGGTAGTTGAATCTGCAAAATAGCTTGACGAATTTTGGCGAGCGGATGGGAGGGAACTGCTGGAAAATTCTTGAAGGAAGAAAGTTACTAGCGCAAGAGAGCGCCGTACGGGTCGAGAAGGAGCCGTTCGGCGCTTTCCCTTTTTGAGGGGTTGCTGGAGAAGAGTCATTACATTGTCGCCAGGGTCAACTGGAAGTCATCGCATAAGTCAAAGCAGCAGGGGAAATCCTGAGGCTTCAGGGACTAAAGCCCGTCGGTTACAGTAGCTTTACGCCGGGGCTGAAGCCCCGGCCTCCTAAAAAAGAAGAATCTCTCCGTAGTCTGTGTCCCTTGCCGCGCTCTGGACGAAAAGCCGTGCTCTTTTCAAACGCATCGATGAAATAGCTCCGAGTATTCCGCCGCCATTTTTGCCGGAACCCAGGCGTCACCTTTGGCAGAAGTGGAATGGTTGTATACTCGATGCGGATTTCTTTAGCTGTCTGCGCGTCTTTATCCATTTCAAGGAGGCGTTTCCGTTGAACATACTTGTGACCGGCGCCGCCGGCTATATCGGGAGTATCTGCTCGGAAGTGCTGTTGTTGCGCGGCCATCAAGTGATCGCGCTCGACAATCTACAGGAGGGCCGCCGCGCCGCCGTTCCGCCCGCCGCTACCTTCTGCCAAACCGATCTTGCGATTCGTTCGCAAATCGAAACGGTTTTTACCTCGCACAAAATTGATGCGGTGATGCATTTTGCCGGGGAAGCGCTGGTGGCCAAGTCGGTGCGCGAACCGAGCACATTTTATGCGGCAAACGTGGGCTGCGGGGTGAACCTGCTGGACGCGATGGTGCGCCACGGCGTCAACAAGTTCATTTTTTCCTCGAGCGCCGCGACGTATGGCGAGCCCGAAGTCGTCCCCATTCCCGAAGATCACCGCCAAGCGCCCATCAATCCCTACGGCAAATCCAAGCTGAGGTTTGAGCAGATTCTGGGCGATTACCGCGCGTATACCGGGCTGAAGTATGTGACATTGCGCTATTTCAATGCCGCGGGCGCCAGCGTTGAGCGCGGCGAAGCGCACCGCGTGGAATCGCACCTGATTCCCAGGGTTCTGGACACGGCCCTGGGAGCCATTGCGCAGCTCGATATTTTCGGTTTCGACTATCCCACGCCGGACGGAAGCTGCGTGCGCGATTACGTCCATGTGATCGACATCGCGGATTCACACTTGCGCGCGCTGGAAGAGATCGAGAGCGTTCCGGGCGAAGCGTTCAACGTAGGCAATAGCAGAGGCTTCTCCAACCTGGAAGTGGTGAAAACGGCGGAGCGCATCACCGGGCGGAAAATTCCGCACAAGATGTGTGCGCGACGCCCCGGAGATCCAGCGGTGCTCGTTGCGAGCAATGAAAAGCTGAAGCACGCGCTGGGCTGGGAGGCCAAGCACTCTTCGCTGGAAGAAATCGTGCAATCGGCGTGGGACTGGCGGCGGAAGTTTCCCAAAGGCTATCCGGAATAAAGCGCGAGCCATTTGCGGACTAAGATCCCGCGCTGCGCGGGGTCCGATGAATCTGGTATTGCTTCAATGGAGCAGAAAAAGCAGGTTCCTCGCTTCGCTCGGAATGACATCCTTGTTTATTCATTTTATTAAGGAGTTGGACTACCAGGGCCCGTGCCAGCGAGCTCCTCGTAAACAGCGAGGGTGTTCGCAACCATACGGTCGGCCGAAAAGCGCTCAATGACTTCGCTGCGCCCCGCTTCGCCGAGGCGTTTTTGCAGGCCGGAGTCAGACATGAGGGCTGCCATAGCTGCGGCAAAGCTCGATGCGTCTGGCTCCGCCACGATTGCCGTCCGACCGTGTTCTACCACTTCACCAAGGGCGCCTTTTGTCGTGGAAATCACGGGCAAACCATAGGCCATTGCTGCTTGCAGCGCCGTTCCCAAGCCCTCGAACTCCGAGGGGAAAACAAAAGCATCCAAGGCGGCGTAGAACTCTGGCATGTCCGTGACAAACCCCGGAAGGAGGACAGCCTGCTGTAAATCCAGGCGTACCGCAAGATGTTTTACGTCGTCGAGGCAACTTCCTTCGCCGGCGAGCAAAGCGCGCGTATTTGGGAATTTCTCCCTCACGGTGCCGAGGGCCTCAACCACGTGGCGCTGGCCCTTTTCCGGCACAAAGGCACTGGCGCAGCCAAAGAGGAATTCATCGGCCTCCACGCCCCATCGTTTCCGCGCGGCGTTTCGGTGTTCGGTGGAGACGCACTCTGGGATTTCCACGCCTTCATTCACAATGGCGATGCGGTCCGCAGGAAAACCACTTTCGACAAGACTCCGGGCGACGTCGCTGCTGTTGGCCACAAAGCGATCCAGGGCCCGGAATCTTGCCGATGATATCCAGTTGCGCTGCAACGGAAAACCGATCCGCCGAGAGGACAACAGTGGCAACTGCCGGTGCGCTCCCGCCAACCAAGCCGCGGTCAAGGCATGGGCTTCGTTTGCGTGGAGTAAATGAAATCTGCCGCCGCTCAACAGCCAACGAATCTTGTGCGCCGCCGCCAAGCGAAGCATCGCACGAGAAACTTCGTGCACAGAGATTCCAGCGCTCCTGGCGCGACGTCCGAGGGGAGACCCCTTTGCGGTGACAAGCTCCGCCGCATGCCCGCGTTCGTTTAATCCCATTAAGAGCAGTAAGGCCTGGCTCTGCCCCCCTCGCCACTCGGTCTCCAAGTCCACAATGAGAGGGATCACGGTGCACCACGACTCTTGGCTTGCTTGTCAGCCTTAATCAGTTTTCCCAGCTTCAGAAACTTCAGTCTTACACCGCGGGCGGCCATTTGCGCGATCAGCGCCCCGCGGTAGCCGTCCAGAAACCCGGCGGCGAGAAAAAAGTGCCGGAACCATGCCCAAGGCGTGGCAATCCAGAGCGCCGCGCGCCAGCGGCGCCGACCCTGTTGGAACATCTCGCGCGCCACAACCGTGGTGTACTTGTCCACCTTGGATTCATGCTCTGCAAAGTTGCGGATGGTGTAGTGGAGCAAGTCGCCCTTAAGGCGGCCGGCCTGGCCCGCGAAGCGCAGCCCGGAATGCATAGCGCCGGAATAGCTGGCTTTGTCGCGGCGGTAAATTCGCGGCTGCCAGTCGGGATACCAGCGTCCGTGGCGGACCCAAGCGCCCAGATACCAAGTGAGGCGCGCCATCTCATAAACGTCGAATAGTGGCGTGTCCTGTTTCCATTGCTGAACGGATTTCCTCAGTTCGGCGGAGAGCTCTTCGTCGGCGTCCAGGACGAAGATCCAGTCGTAGGCAGCCAGCGAGACGGCGTAATTCTTCTGGTCGGACTGGTCGGTGTACGGGCGCTGGAAAACCCGGGCACCATACTCGCGGGCGATTTCCGGTGTGCGATCCGTGCTGCCGCCATCCACGACGACGATTTCGTCAGCAATCCCCTGCACGGATTGCAGCACCCGCGGCAAATTTTCCTGCTCATTCTGTACGATAAGACACACGCTCAGGGGGTTCATCTCTGCGCCACACTGTCACACCCGGGCCAGTATCTCACACGAGGCCGCGCAGGCTTCGCACATTACTTGGGTTGAAAGCTCAAGTGCAGAGTGCTGCTACCCACACGGAATTCAGCGCCGTCCTGCAAGAACGCCGCGCGCACGCGCTCGTTCTCGAAGAACGTGCCGTTCGTGGAGTCCAGATCCTTGAGGTTCACGGAGCGTTCGCGAACCTCGAGTACGCAATGATGGCGAGAAATTTCCGGATCATCGAGTGGCAGGTCGGTGCCTTTACGGCCGATGATAGTGCGCGGATTTCTGAGTTTGAAAGACTTACCCTTGGAGGGGCCGGTGGAGATAGTCAGCACGATGTCCGCGTCCAACGGCAGAAGCAACCCGTCGTCGACAGGAAGCAAGCGGAGCTTGGCAGTGGAAGCGTCGGCCCGCGCGAAGGAGGGCATGGGTGAAATGACCACGGTTTCGTCGGCGCGCCGCTTGACTTCCACGATGGTAGCCTGACCGCACCGGGTGCAGCGGAACTGTACCTTTTCGTGTCTGGCCACAACATCGTCCTTCAACAAGTGCTGCTGGCCACAGTGAATGCAACCTGCCTGCATAATTCTAAGGTAGCACGTACGGCAGGCGGCAATTCGTCCACGCCGCAAGCGCTTGCGGCAAGCGTTACTCCGCGGTCCAACGAGGGGTGTTTCTTCAGTTGTGTTACGATATAGGATTCGATATCAAGCAGGAGAGCCTACATGCCCGAACACATTTCGCGTAAAGAGCTGAAACAGGACAAAGTCCGGGAAACTTTCGAGCATGGCGCGGAAGCCGTTCTCTCCCATACGCGCCTGGCCTCCATCGCCCTTCTGGCCGTAATCGTGATTGCGTCCGGGTACCTGGGCTGGAGGTTTTACACCGACCGCCAGAACGCACAGGCGCAAGCCGCGTTCGACGAGGCCATGAAGATTTACAACGCGCCACTTTCCATTACCGGCCAGCCCACGCTTCCGGGCGAACTGACCTACGCGGATGGGGCGCGGCGTTCCCAGGACGCAGAAGCGAAGCTCGTTGTGGTTGCGGAGAAATACCCACACACGAATGCGGGCAAGCTGGCACGATACTACTCTGCGTTGTCCCTGATGGATCTGGATCGCCTGAATCAGGCGTCCGAGGAACTCAAGAAGCTGGATGCCGGTTCGGACAAGGAACTTGCAGCTCTTGCGGAGTACCAGAGGGCGCTCATCGCCGAGCGCACAGGGAAGAATGAGGAAGCCGTGAAAGAATTGCAGGCGCTCACCAACTCCGGTTCCGTCCTGGTGCCGAAACCTATGATCCTGCTGGAGCTTGCGGGCATGCTACGTCAGAGTGACCCGAAGCAAGCGGCAACTATTTACGAGCAGATCAAGAAGGATTACCCGAACACAACAATGGCGGACGAGGCGGAGCGCGGCCTGGGAGCCGTTTCGCCGAAGTCCTGAGGTTGGGCGGGCCGCAATTTTTCCGGGAGGTCTCGGCCATCGACACACCCCGCGCACCCGCGCCCTGGGCCATGCAGCCCGCTTTTTCGCGCGGCCGCCGTTTTCCCGAACCTCCACATCCTTATCGGAACGAATACGCGCGAGACCGCGACCGCATCGTCCATTCGCGCGCCTTTCGCCGCCTGGAAGCGAAAACACAGGTTTTCACGATGCGGTTCTCCGACCATTTTCGCAACCGCTTGACGCACACGTTGGAGGTATCGCAGATCGCACGCACGGTGGCGTCAGCACTGGGCCTCAGTGCCGATCTTGTGGAATCGCTCGCCCTGGTTCACGACATAGGCCACCCACCATTCGGACACGCCGGGGAACGCAAACTCAACGAGCTGATGGGGGCCCGCGGCGGGCGATTCAATCACAACCTGCATGCGCTGCGCATCGTAGAGCATTTCGAGCAGCGCTACATCGGCTTCGAGGGTCTGAACCTGACCTTTGAGGTGCGCGAGGGCATTGTGAAACACTCTCGCGATTACAACGCGGCGGAATTCCCCGAGCTATCGGAATACCTGCTGGAACTTCGGCCGCCGCTGGAATCCCAGTTAATCGACTGGGTGGACGAAATTGCGTATAACACGGCGGACCTAGACGACGCTTTGGAAGCGAACCTTCTTGACGTTGAGGCCCTTTGCCGTGAAGTGCCATTTTTCGGGGAGTACTATGCCAAAGTCGAGTCCGAACATGGCGAAGCGCGTCCCAAGCTGAAGTTCAACGAAGCGTTGCGGCATGTTCTGGATCACCTGGCCAGCGACCTGATCGCCAATACCGAACGGATGGTACGCGATTCGCGCGCGCAATCCGTGGCGGACATTCGCCACGCGCCGGCGCGGCTAGCGCGTTTCAGCGAACGCGCCCGAGGGCAAAACGCCCAACTGAAGGGGTTCCTGTTCTCGCACATCTACAATCACCCGCTAATCACGGAAGATTGCAAACGCTCGATTCAGTGCCTGGAGGAACTCTTCGGATTCTACCTGCAGCAGGCGGGTTCGATGCCCGAACTGTACGAAGAAATGTCCCGCACAAGCGCCCGGCATATTGTGGTGTGCGACTACATCGCCGGGATGACCGATCAATTCCTTCTTCGGCAGCATCACGAGCACGTAAACGCTTCCGCCGCCGGCTTGCCTTCAACCGGGCGCGCTCAGCAGTTAGAATAACCGGATCCTGTGGAGTGAGAACAATGACTGCTCGAAGCATTGCCGCTCTGTTTTTCGTCCTGATGATGGCATGGTGCGCGCCGCTGCGCGCAGATACTTCCGGCCAGCAGGCGACCACCGCACCTGGTTCCGCGCAACCCAACGTTCCGCCAGATCCACTGGGGCGCGACAATCCTCACGGATGCATTATCGGATTCATCAAGGCGGCGCAGGAGGAACGTTACGACGTTGCCGTGCAGTATTTTCAACCCGTCGCCGGGCGCCACCGGCCCGTCCCTGATGAGGAAGAGGAGTTGGCCTTGCAACTCCTGAGGATCTTGAATCAGAAATTTGCGGGCCCGCTGGACTTTGTCAGCCGCGATCCGCTGGGCCGCCTGGATGATGGGTTGCCGGCCGATCAGGAAAAGATCAACGGACCACTTGGGACGACCGATAATTTGCCGATCCTGCTGGTTCGCCGAGAAGATGAACAGGGCCGAAAACTCTGGTACATCTCCCGCGAGACCCTCGCCCAAGTGCCCAAGGTTTACGATTCACTCTCTTTCCCAGAGCTGGAGAAGGAAATTCCCGCCAATCTGGTCGAGCACCGTTTTCTCTACATGCCGCTGTGGCAGTGGCTCGCGATACTGATATTCGTTCCCATCGCTGTGGTGGCGGCGCGGATCCTGGCGAAGTGCGCCGAGTTGCTGAGGTATTTGTGGCGGAGGTCGCGGAAGCTACCACCTTTGGCGCAAGAGCCATGGATGCGACCAGGTCCGGGGACCCTGGCGCTTGCTGTGATTATCCATTACCTGCTGGTCGGGTACATCGGGACGTCGCTGCTGTACCGGCTGTACTAACGGCGCGCAATCTGGGTATTACTGGCGGTTGCGTTTTACTGGATACTGACGCGCATCACACGCGTCCTCACGAACAGAATCGGCCGGAGCCTCACAAGCCGAGGAATGTACGCGGAACGCTCGATCGTTTCACTGGTGCGGCGGTTCGTGGAAGTCAGCATATTTATTTTAGTTGGGCTGATCCTTCTGCACAGCCTGGGGTTCGATGTCACAACGGCAGTTGCCGGCGTCGGGATCGGGGGTCTTGCTCTGGGCCTCGGTGCGCAAAAGACTTTCGAGAATATGTTTGGTGGCGTGTCTGTTCTGTTCGACAAAGTCATTCAGATTGGGGACACCTGCAAAGTCAATAATCAGACCGGCGTGGTCGAGGACATTGGATTGCGCTCCACACGTATGCGCACCGCGGAGCGCACGCTGCTCTCCTTTCCGAACGGGATCATGACCTCCGCCACGGTCGAGAACTTCCACTCCCGCGACAAATATCTTTGTCAGCAGACTGTCCGCCTGCGGTATGACCTTGCTCCCGACCACGTCCGCTATGTGCTGGAGAAGATTCGCGGAGTTGTGAATCAGAATGCCAAGGTGGAAGAGACATCAGCGCGTGTGCGTTTCCTGCGGTTTGCGGAATATGCCCTCGAGATCGAGGTTTTTTGCTACATCCTCGACCGGGATTACAACACGTACCTGGCGACGCAGGAGGCACTGCTGCTGGAGATCATGGACACGCTGGAGAAAAGCGGCGCGGTGGTCGCGCTGCCCTCGCAGACGACGCTGGCGACCCGGGATTCCTGGATCGAACCGGAAAAGACAAAAGCAGTACAGGCGGCGATCGATAAAGCTCGCGAATCCGATGGGCCCGGGCCAAAATCCGCGCCGCCCAGCCCTTGATGTTGAGCCCCGCAGTGGAGCAGTTGCACACCGCAAAAAACTTCTGATACGCGGCTTGAAGGAAAGGTTAGAATGCAAGCATTTCCTGCTATGACCGCGAATACCGAGCGCCGCAAGAAACATCGCAAGCAACCTCGCAGCCTCCTTTACGTCGAGCTTGAGTACGGCAACGGCGGGATGATGCGCGATCTTTCGGAGGAAGGGTTTGCGGTGCGAGCGATGAGGCCGTTGCGCGCCGGGGGAAAGACACAGTTTGCGTTCTCGCTGGATGAGACCACGCGCATCAGCGGGGAGGGCCGGATTGTCTGGATAAAGGAAGATGGCTGCGTCGCAGGGATCGAATTCTGCGGAATTGCGCGCAAAACACGCGAACGGATTCGTGAATGGCTGGGCGGGAGCGATCGGCCCAACGCGCGTGAGTCTAAAGTGGCAGCAACCAGCGTTCCTGAGCCGTCAGCTCTCGAAACGCCGCGCGCGGAAGAGCGTTCCAGTCTTCCGAGCGCCACGCTTCCATGCGTTGAAGAGGCTGAGACATCGCATTCGTCTGAACCAGACGTGGCGCCCATTGCCCGGCCGCAACCCGCCTGGATCACTGACCTCGCAGAAGATCTGAAGGGAAATGCCCCCGTGCCCAGTCCAGAAATACAATCCGAGCTGCATGACATATCGCCGGAGAAGTCCCCGGATGCCGCGCTCGAGCCGCTCCCAACAGAAGCGGCGATTGTGCCGCTGCCCGCACTGCTGCCGGAAACCGAAGTTAACAAATTGGCTGCTGTGTATCCGACAGGGCGCTTTGGGGTGGTGCGCGCCATTGGCTTAATGCTTCTCCTGATCCTGGTTGCCGGCGGCGTGGTATACCACCGTCAAGTTGGGCATGCGCTCATTTGGCTCGGCCAAATCGTTGCCGGTGAAGAAGTGGCGCGTGTCCCGCAATCTTCGATCGCCGAGCCTCCCGCACCAGCTACTCCCAAGCCGGAAACCGCAGAGCCCCTCGGTTCGCCGGGTGTTTCTGATAGCTCGGCTGCGCCTGCACGGGAAGGGGATGGTCCCCCCGTGACGCGGCCAGCCAGTGGAAGCAAGGTCGTCGAAGCGGCACCGATCTCGCCGGCCACGCCTTCCTCTTCGACGAGGGCGTCGACCGTGCCCGTGCCTCCGCCAACTGCGCAACAGGATCGCAGTTTGGGGCCCGGTAATTCCACCGAGACAGCCCGCGATAGTGGTCAGCAGGAATTCCAGCAAGCGGAGGAGATCCTTCGCAGAAAGGGCGACGAGGTGGAACTCGCGGTCGCCGTGCGGCTGCTTTGGGCGGCGGTGGAGAAAGGAAATGCCGATGCCGAAGTGGCCCTCGCGGGGCTTTACCGGCAAGGCAAAGTCGTAGCGAAGAACTGCGACCAGGCGCGGGTTCTGCTGTCCGCTGCGGCGCGGAAGGGAAGCGCGGAAGGGCAAAAGCATCTGGAGGAGTTTACGCGGGGAGGCTGTCAGTAATTTCAGTAATTAAGGTCTGAGCCAGTTAATTGCGTGTGCCCTCGAAGGGGCGGCGAGCATTGGGAGTAAACGAAGTCGAGGAGGATCACAGTGTACTGTTCCAAGTGTGGTGCGGTTCTCGTAGCGGACGCGGCGTTTTGCACGTCGTGCGGAAGTCCAGTGGTGCGCGCGGCGCTTGCAGGTGCTGCGGGTGCGGCCGTGCCGGCGAACATGGGAGTCGCGGGGTTCAGCACAACGCGCAGTGTGATGTACGCGGGATTCTGGTTGCGCTTTGTGGCGCACCTGATTGACGGACTCATTCTGGGTGTAGGTGTATTCGCGTTGGTGATTCCGCTGCTCTTCCTCACGGGGTTGGCGGCGACGCTTGCGAGTTTGCCGCACCGCCTGGAGGGGATGGAAGGGCAACCGAATCCGGCGGTCATTGGCGCGATCCTGTCGCTCGTCTTTATGTTTGTGATGGTCGGCGTCCTGCTGCAGTGGCTTTACTATGCGTATCTGGAGAGCGGGGAGAAGCAGGCGACGTGGGGGAAACAGGCGCTGGGATTGTACGTGACAGACGGCGCAGCAAACCGCATTTCGTTTGGGCGGGCTTCCGGGCGATTTTTCGCGAAGATCATTTCCGCGCTGATTCCGCTGTGGATTGGCTACATCATGGCAGGTTTCACAGAAAAAAAGCAGGCGCTGCACGACATGATTGCAGGGTGCCTGGTGCTGCGGCGCTGAGGCTATACCGCGGTGACGACGAAGAGAAAAGAGGTTGCAGCGGCAGGTCGTAAGAGCCCACCCTTACACACCAAGGGTGGGGCACCCTCAAGTTCAGGGGAACAGTGGCGCAGCAGGAAGGACCCGCGAGGGGTTAGACGGGCGCCAGAGTTTGCTCAACAATGCGGCCATCGAAAAGATGCAGGGTACGTTCGGCGTGATGGGCGTAGCGAGGGTCGTGCGTGACCATGCAAATCGTTGCGCCATTGGCGTGAAGTTCCTTCAGCAGATCCATTACGGCGTCGCCGTTCTTGGAGTCCAGATTTCCAGTGGGCTCATCAGCCAGGAGAATCAAGGGATCGCCTACCAAAGCGCGGGCCACGGCGACGCGCTGTTGCTGACCGCCGGAAAGCTGCGCGGGGAAGTGCTTGGAACGATGCGCCATTTCCACACGCTGCAACGCGGCTTGCACTTTTTCCCGGCGTTCCGCAGAGGCCATGCCGCGATAGGTCAGGGGCAGCTCGACATTTTCGTACACGGTGAGATCGCCGATCAGGTTGAAGGCCTGAAAGATGAAACCGATCTCGCGATTGCGAATGCGTGAGCGGTCGCTGAGCTTGAGGCTGGAAACGGGCTGGCCGTTCAGGGAATAGCTTCCCTCCGTGGGCGAATCGAGCAGGCCGAGAATGGCGAGCAAAGTGGATTTGCCGCACCCTGAAGGGCCGGCAATGGCGAGGTATTCACCCTTCTTGATTTCGAGATCGATCGCGGCCAGAGCGTGGGTCTCGAGTTCGTCGGTGAAGAAGATTTTGCTGACGCCTTGCATCTTGATGAGCGTGCCGTTTGAAGAAGACATGAGAACAGCCTCCGAGTAAAATTCCTTAGCGCAAACGAATGCGATCAACAGCGTCCCAGGCGGACATGTCGGAGAGAATGACCTTATCCCCGACTTTGAGGCCTTGAAGAATCTCGACGGTGTTGACGGAAGTTTTGCCGAGCTTGACATTGACCCGCACGGCGTCCGAGCCATCATCCACAAGTTTGAACAAGCCAATGGTGCTGTCCGATTGGCCGTGAACGGGGCGGCCCACGTAGAGAACGTCATTCAGGTTTTCGATTTCAATGGTGCCATCAACGCTGAGGTCGGGGCGCGCGCCATGGGGTAGCGGATCGCTGAATTGCACATCTACGGTGACGGTGCCGTTTTGCACGGAGGGGTCGATGCGAGAGACAAGGCCTTTGACGATGCCGTTCCTGGTATCGACGGAAGCGTTCTGGCCGATGACGACATCCTTGGCTTGCGTTTCGGCGATTTTGATTTCCGCTTTGAGGTGTTTGGGATCGGCGACACGGGCAAGGTTGGTGCCGGGTGTGACGTGCTGGCCAACCTCGACGGGGACGACCTGCAAAACACCTTGGATGCCAGCGCGAACATGAAGGGCATGGGCTTCGCTGCGTTTCAGGTCGTAGAGCGCGCGCTGCTGGTCAACGTGGGATTGTTGAGCCATGAGGCGTGCTTTTGCGGAGCCGGCGGCGTTTGTGGTGCGGTCTTCTTCGAGTTGCAGGCGGATAGCAAGCTGTTCCGCTTTCACTTTCGATAGCAGCGCGGTGACTTCTGCACCGATTCCTTCGGCGCGAAGCTTTTCGTCCACTTCGTGTTGGATTTTGGCTTGCTCGTAGTCGCTGCGGACGGCGGCGGTGGCAGCCCTCTGATTGAGGAGATCACTGTTGACCTGGACCTTCAGGTTTTCGTAGTCCGCCTGAGCGGCTTTCAACTGATATTCAGCGTCCAGGACGTCGCGCTGCAATTCCGGGTTGGAGAGTTCCAGGATCACACTGCCGGGCTGCACGATGGCGCCAGGATGAATCACGATGCGATCCACGCGGGAATCGGTCTGAGCGGGAATCCAGCGGATGTCCTCTGGAACCAGTGTTCCCACGCCATGCACCTCGATGAGGAGCGGGCCGCGCTTCACTTCGTCGGTCCAAGTGGTGGCTTTATCGACGGAAGGAGCGGCTGGGCGGAGGCGCGAGACGCCAAAGGTGACGCCCGCGACGGAGACGACCGCAACGGCAACGTAGATAATGCGACGGATCTTTTTGGCGTGGGCGTTGGATGGTCGCTGGATGTCCATAGCTTTTTGTACCTACTCGTAACGCAGGGCGATCACGGGGTCGACGCAGCTAGCGCGACGCGCGGGGATGTAACAACCAAGAAGCGCTATCCCAACGAGGAGTACGGTCACGCCGACGAAAGTGAGCGGATCGGTAGGAGTCACGCCAAAGAGCAGTGACTCCACGGCTCGCGCCAGGGCCAGCGACCCGGCAATGCCAATCGCCACACCAATAAAAATGGTGCGCAATCCTTGGCCCAAGATCATTCCCAGAATATCGCCGCGATCCGCCCCAAGCGCGACACGCACGCCGATTTCGGGCGTTCGGCGGCTGACCGAATATGCCATCACGCCAAACACCCCTGCGGTCGCGAGCAACAGCGCGGTGATTGCGAAGAACCCGATGAGAATGACGTTGAACCTCCGCGAGCCTAGCGAAGCGGAATACACTTGCGAAAACGTGCGGAACCTTGTGGGAATCTCTGGGTTGAGGTCGTGCAGGATTCCTCGAGCCGCCGAAGCGACCAACCGCGTGTCGGCATCGCTCAGCATCGTTAGGGTGATCGCCGGGATCGGCCGTTGCAGCAAATCCACGTAAACAGTAGGACGCGGCGGAACATCGGGGCCATATTCGCGAGTGTCGCCCACGATTCCGACGATGGTCAGCAGACGCAAGTCCCCATCTATGTTTCCAAACTCAATCGTGTGGCCGATGGGGTCCTGATCTGGCCACCGGTCGCGCGCAAGCGATTCGCTGATTACGGCCACATGTGGAGAATCCGGGCCATCGCGCTCGTCAAAGATTCGCCCCCGAATCAACGGAATTTCGAGAGCCTGGAAGTATCCGTCCGTGGCGGCGCAGAAATCCGCGTTGCCAGTCCGCTCCGTGTGGCGGAACAAGTCATCGAATAGGCGAGCGAAGGAGTCCAAGCTATCAGGAGTCTTGGGAAGTTCGTCCTGCGTCATCAGTAGAAACATGCCGTCGGGTAGGCCGCCGTCCATGGGAAGGCCGCTGGTTGCGCCAACGTTGCGCACGCCTGGGATTTGTTTGAGCCGGTCAATCAGGTTTGAAAAGAAGATCCCTTGGTCCGCCTTTGCTTTCGAATCATTCCACTTCAACCACGGAAGCGAGACGTCCATCGTGACAATTTTATCCACGCGGAACCCGGGATTCACTTCGAGTACCTTCATCAGGCTGCGCCCCAGCAATCCCGCTCCGACCACGAGAACCAATGTGATCGCAATCTGCGCCGCCACGATTGCCCGGCCGACGCGCTGGCGGCCTTGCGAACCCCCTTGTCCACGCCCTCCTTCCGCGAGGCCCTGGCGCGGGTCCCCGGAAGTCGCGCGTGCAGCGGTGAAAGCTCCAAGGCCTGCGGCGACTGCGGTGGAGAGCAGGAACGCGAACGCAAGTACCGGAAAATTGATCGAAACGGTGTCCAGCCGCGGCAGATTTTCCGGCGCCAGCGCGACCAATCCCGCCAAGCCCCAGAACGCTCCCAGCAAGCCAAGGCCGCCACCAGCCAGGGAAAGTAGGAATGCTTCGGTAAGGAATTGACGGATCAGCCGCCGGCGCGCCGCTCCAAGCGCACTACGAATGGCGAGTTCACGCTCTCTCACGGACGCTTGTGCCAACAGCAAATTCGCCACATTCGCGCACGCCACGAGCAGCAGAAATCCCACGGTACCGAGCAGGATCAGCAACGGCGACCGGGCCTGGACTGTAATCGAGTCCCGCAGCGGGACGACAATTCCATCCTTGAGGAGATAATCGTTTTGTTCACTCGAGGTATCGTGAATGCGCCGGGCGATCGCGCTGATGTCGCGATTCGCCTGCTCGACAGTCGCACCGTCGCGGAGGCGGCCGACCACATAGTAGTTATGCGACGTCCGGCTTGGGTTTTCGCCGTCCAAATCAGCCGGCAGCCATAAATCCACATCTGCTGGGAAACGAAATCCGGCCGGGAGCACGCCGATCACGGAGTATACTGCGCTATCAATCTTCAGGTGCGACTGCGAAAGGTCCCGCGGCGATCCAAGAGCCTGCCTCCAGTACCCATAGCTGACAAGAGCTGTGGGGCCAGCTCCTTTCTTCGCGTCGCTGGTGGTGAAATCTCGCCCCAGGATCGGCTGAACACGGAAAACCTTGAGAAAGTCGGGCGAGACGTGTGCAACCGTCGTGCGCGTCGGCTCCGCAGCCCCCGAAACGGACACGACGTAGCTGTTGTACTTCGCAATCGCCTGGAAGCTGCGGTTTTGATCGCGAAAGTCGTCTAGGTTTGGTTCGGCAACACGTGACCATGTGCCTTTCGAGTTGACCTCGAAGACCGCCATGATTCGGTTCGAATCGGGATACGGGAGCGGCCGCAACAAGACGCCGTACACAACACTGAAAATTGCCGTGGTCGCGCCAATGCCGAGAGCGAGAGTGAGAACGGCGACAGCGGTGAAACCGGGGCTCTTGAGGAACATACGCGAGGCAAAGCGCAGGTCCTGCAGCAGAGTTTCCAGGATGGGGAAGCCGCGGGAGTCGCGGTGGTTTTCCTTAGCTTGTTGAGTGCCGCCGAACTGAATGAGGGCTTGCCGGCGGGCTTCGCCCGGGGACGTGCCGGAGCGGAGGTTTTCTTCGATGGCTAATTCCAGGTGGGAAGCCATTTCCTCTTCGAGGTCTCGATCGAGTTGCGCGCGGCGGAAGAAGGAAGCGAAGCGCTGCAGAAATTGGCGGAGGAAGGCGATCATGACTTGCCCTCCTGAAGGAACAATAAGTTTTCAGTTTTCAGTTTTGAGGATCGGAGACGAGAAACCCAAGACCCACCCTTCCAAACCAAGGGTGGGGCACCCGGCCGAAAGAACTGGGGGAGGCGGTCGATCATGATTTGCCCTCCTCTTCGGGCATGGTGAGAACGCGGCTCATTACGAGGGAAAGCCGTTGCCAGTAGGCGGCATCTTCGGAGAGTTGTTTGCGGCCGGCTTTGGTAATGGAATAAAACTTGGCTTTGCGATTGTTGTCGGAGGTGCCCCACTCGGCGGAGATCCATCCGCGCTGCTGGAGGCGGACGAGCGAGGCGTAGATGGTGCCCTGGTTGAGGAGGACTTCATTGCCGCTGACCTGCTCAATGCGACGGGCAATACCGTAGCCGTGAAGGGGGCCCATAGTCGAGAGGGTCTGCAAGACCATGAGGTCGAGAGTGCCCTGGAGAAGATCGAGCTTGGAGTCACTCATGCGGCCTCCTGTGTGATGACCACATGAGGATAGCACGTCTTATGTGGGAATGCCACAGGAAAAAGAATGCGTCGATTGTGGCTCCGTCCTCGTCTGCAGGCACGCGGGCGCTGGATGTGCATAGTCATTGAGGGTCTCACTCGCACCGCAGGGCGATGATGGGATCGACGCGGGTGGCGCGGCGAGCGGGGATGTAGCAGGCCGCTAGAGTGACGAATGTCAGGAGAAGAGCGACGCCGAAAAATGTGAACGGATCGGTGGCGCTGACGCCGAATAGCAAACTGGAAAGCAAGCGCGTGAGGGCGAGTGATGCCACCGCACCGGCGATGATCCCGATGCCAGCCAGCTTTGCACCGTGGCCAAGGACCAGTCGCGAAACATCGCTCGATTGAGCGCCAAGAGCAATGCGGACACCGATCTCATGCGTGCGTTCACTGACCAGGTAGGAGGTCACACCGTAAATCCCAATCGCCGCCAAGGCGAGCGCCACGAAAGCAAAGACTCCCAGGAGGAGAAAAGCGAGGCGTTGCGCGGAGACAATTCCGGAGATGATTTCGTCCATGGACCTGACTTGGAAAACCGGCTGGTTCTTGTTGACGGACCAAATCGCATTTTTGATGGCCGGCAGAATGGAGCCGGGCGGCAAGGCCGTGCGCACCACAAGGCTCATAGTCTGGTCGGGGCTCTGCAACGAGGGAAAGTAGACGGTGGGGCGCGGCTGCTGATCGAAGCCGGTGTCGCGAACTTCGCCAACGACACCCACGATTTCGCGAGCGGGCCGCATAGCATCTGGAATTTGCAAATGTTTTCCAATGGGATCCTGATTGGGGAAAAAGCGGCGCACCAATGTTTCGTCAATCATTACCACGCGCGGGCGATCCAGGTTGTCCTGTTCCGTGAAGGTACGGCCGCTGAGCAAGGGAATGCCCATCGTGGCGAAGTAGTTGGGAGTAATGTCCCTGTAGTCCGCGGCGAGATGTGCGCCCGGCGCCAAAAGGGGATTTTCCTGGATGACGAAGTACCCCATGTCCATGTCGTCCTGGCTGAGGGGGACGATTTCGGCGAAGGCGGCCGATTGAATTCCGGGGACGGCCTCGACGCCGCTGAGGAAGCGCTGGAACGCGGCGGCCTGCTGACGAGGCTCACGATATTGGGAGTCCTTCGCGTCATTGGGCAGTTTAATCCGCAAGGTCAGGAGATGATCAGGATGAAAGCCGGGATTCGCTTCCAGAAGGTGCCAAAAACTCTTGATCATGAGGCCGGCGCCGATCACAAGCACAAACGCCAAGGCAGATTCGACAATGACAAGAGTGGAGCGAGTACGATGTCCGCGTGAGCCAGAGACGAAGCCCCTCCCACCTTCTTTCAGTGATTCATTGACGTTGCGCCGCAGGCTTTGGAGAGCAGGAATGAGGCCGAAGATGATTCCTGTCAACAGCGAGATGACGATCGTGAAAGCGAAGGCGGAGCCGCTCATGCGAATTTGCGGCAGCATAACCGCGTCGGCTGCGTTCGGAACGGGAATGCGAGAGGGGACGAAGATCTTCAGCAGGTTGGTGGACCACAGCGCCAGGAGCGAACCTGCAACGCCGCCGAAAAGTGAGAGCAAGGTGCTCTCGGCGAGGAGCTGACGGATGAGCCTCACGCGTCCGGCACCTAACGCCATGCGAATCGCCATTTCCCGCTGGCGCACAACCGTGCGCGCGAGCATGAGGTTGGCGACATTGGCGCAAGAAATGAGCAGTACAAGACCCACGGCGCCAAGCAAGAGGAGCAACGCGGGCCGGAGATACTCGACGCGAACGGATTGGAGCGGCACCAAAACGACGCCAAAGCCTTTCCGTGCCGGACGCGCGATGGCGATGCGTTGGGCGATGACGCTCATCTCGCCCGTGGCCTGCTGGAGAGTAGTCCCGGGCTTGAGACTGCCGAAAACGCCAAGATCGGAATCTGCGCGCTTCAGCCAGTCGGTGTCAAAGGGAACGACCACATCCGCTGGAAAAAGAACGGCGAATTCCGCGGGCAAGACTCCGATAATCGTGTACGCCTCGCCATTCAACGTCATGCCGCGCCCGACCACTGATGGGTCGGAAGCGAAGCGCCGCCGCCAATAGGCGTTGCCCAGGATTAGGAAGTTGTGGCGGCCTGCGGCCTCTTCCAGACGGAACGTGCGGCCCGAGACGGGCTTGATGCCAAAGAAGTCGCCGAAATTCGTAGTTACTCGCAATCCCGCCACCTGTTCGGGCTCGCCCAGTCCGGTCACGGTTCCAGTGCCGTGCTCAAACAAAAACAGGTCGTCGAAAGATTTGCTCTGCTCCTTCCAATCCAGGTAGTCCTGTCCCATGGGGCCAATGCGACTCCAACCGTGCTCAAGGTTGTTTACCCAGATCACCACCAAGCGGCTCGCATGTCTAATCGGCAATGGCTGAAGAAGGGTTGCATGGACCACGTTGAATACCGCAGTGTTAGCGCCAATGCCGAGGGCGAGAGTGAGAATGGCGACGGCGGTGAAACCTGAAGATTTGCGAAGCATGCGGAGGCCGAAGCGCAGGTCTTGGAGGAGGGATTCAAGGAGGGGAAGGCCACGTTGGTCGCGGATGGATTCTTTGGTTTGTTCGAGGCCGCCGAGTTTTAGGAGGGCGTCGCGGCGTGCTTCTTCGGGGGGCAGGCCAGAGCGAAGATTGTCTGCGATATGCAATTCGAGATGGCTCGCCAACTCGTCTTGCAGTTCGCGGTCGAGTTGCTCTTTGTGGAAGAGGTTGCGGAGACGGTGGAGAGTGGAACGGATGTTCATGGGAGGGCCTCCGGAGTGGGTGACTCGTGACTTGTGAATCGTGATCCGTGGGAGAGAAAACCAAGAGGGGAGAAAGGCGGTGCTTTGACGTTGGAAGGTAAGAGCCCACCCTTAGACACCAAGGGTGGGGCACCCTCAAGTTCATCGGGTCGGTGGCGTAAGGAAGAAAACCCAAGAGCACGGAGGCAGCGAAAAACACAGAGGAACGCAAGACAGAGAAACCCAAGAGCACAGGCAAGAGTGTCTGTGCTATGGATCTCCTGAGCCTGCCGCCAAAAGCGCCCGCCTCGGAAGGCGGCCGCTACAGACCCAGAAGAAGAACTGAGCCAAAAGCGGGCACGACGGAGCGGGGTCATGAGGGCTGCTCCTTGGCGGAGAGGAAGCGGGCGAGGATGGCGGTGGTCTGTTCCCATTCCTGGGTTTCTGTTTCGAGTTGCTTGCGGCCGGCGCGCGTGAGTTTGTAGTACTTGGCTTTGCGATTGTTGTCGGAGACGCCCCACTCGGAGGCGATATAGCCCTCCAGCTCCAATTTCAAGAGGGCGGGATAGAGCGTGCCGTAGTTGACGGAAAGAAGATCGCCGCTGGTCTGCTCAATGCGGCGGGCTATGCCGTAGCCGTGGAGGGCGCCGAGTGTCTCCAAAGTTTTCAGGACCATCAAGGCCAGGGTGCCTTGCCAGACGTCGGGTTTGTCGGTCATGGGGCTCCTATGGGGAAGCAATAGAAAGAGTACCACGGCTCCTATGGGAAAGCAATAGGATGTTGCATCCTCAAATTTGAAGTTGCAGCGGGATTCCTCCGCTCCGGGACGGCCAAAAACGCCGCCCCTCCGGTCGGAATGACAGGTTTTGGGAGTTGGGCGGTGTGCTCAAGGGGTGGTTGGCCTCCCACGCCGCTCGTCGGGCGGGACACGAAACTTGACAACGGAATGGCGCGAGGGAAGACGGAAAGTAGGGGTAAGGTATAATCTTGGCTTGGGGAAGTTGCAGCTGAACATGGCGAAAATCAGGAATAAGGGGAAAGCGCCGGCGAAGACGCGCATGCGGAAGCGTTTGCGCTTCGTGAAGACGCGTCTGCACGAATTGTGGATGATCGCGAAGGCGCTGACGGACACCAAGCACCCGATCCTGGTGCACATCATCCCGATGCGGCGATGCAACCTGGATTGCACGTACTGCAATGAATACGATGACGTGTCCAAGCCCGTGCCGCTGCAGGAGATGAAAGAGCGGCTGGATATCCTGGCGGATATGGGCACGACGATCATAACCATCAGCGGCGGCGAACCCCTGATGCATCCGGACCTGGACGAAATCATCAGGCACACCCGCAAGCGCGGGATGATGGCGGGCCTGATCACGAACGGATTTTTTCTGAACAAGGAGCGAATCGAACGGCTGAATGAGGCCGGGCTGGAGCACCTGCAGATCAGCATTGATAATGCGGTGCCGGACGAGGTGTCCAAGAAGAGCCTGAAAACGCTGGATGGGCGACTGGAGATGCTTTCGGAGTTCGCGGTGTTTCAGGTGAACATCAATTCCGTGCTGGGCGGGGGCGTGAAGAACCCGGAGGATGCGCTGACGATCGCGCACCGGGCGGTGGAGTTGGGTTTCACAAGCACGGTGGGGATCATTCACGACCACGACGGACAGCTGAAGCCGCTGGGGAAACGCGAACAGGAAATCTTCGAAGAGATCATGGAGCTGGGGAAGCGCTCGTTTTCACGGTTCAACGAGTTTCAGCACAACGTGGCGAAGGGAAGAGAGCACGATTGGAAGTGCCGTGCGGGCTCGCGCTACCTATACATCTGCGAAGATGGGCTGGTGCACTGGTGTTCGCAGCAGCGGGGGTATCCGGGGATTGCGCTCCGGGAATATACGGACGAAAGACGGCACCGGGAGTACTACACGCATAAGGGATGCGCACCGAGGTGCACGGTGAGTTGTGTGCAGCAGGTCGGGATCCTGGACAATTGGCGGGGAGCACAGACGCTGCAGCCGGAGCCCGCGGGCCGGGCCGATCTGGTACAGATTGCGAAGTGAGGATTTTCCCATCGAGCACGGCGCGCGCACGGCAACAAACTGGAAAAGCGAGAGCCCGTCGCATCAATGCTTTGCAACCGTTCTGCGCTCACCTCAGGGGTTAAAACCCCCGGCCTTAGTGCTGTTCGGCACGGCTGAAGCCATGCCTTCCCGAGAGGCTTTGGCAAAACCGCCGCTAAGGGAAAATGCCGGAGTAGCAATCCACGCACATAGGACCGGGCCTGGCGTTGACGTATGGAGCAGGGTCTAAAAAGATAGAGGCATGTCCACTCCCGCAATCGAGATAGAACACTTGTCGAAGGAATACCCTTACGGATTTTTGAACCTGAAAAAGAAGAAATCACTGGAAGACCTGAGCATGCGGGTCGATACCGGTGAAGTATTTGGTTTTCTGGGGCCAAACGGGGCCGGGAAATCCACGACCATCAAACTGCTGATGCGTTTGATTTTCCCGGAGAGGGGAACCGCGCGAATCCTGGGGAAATCGATCGATGATGTGTCCATGCACCGGGAGACCGGCTACCTGCCGGAGCAGCCCTATTTTTACGATTACCTGACCGCGGGGGAATTGCTGGATTACTTCGCGCGATTTCATGGATTGACCGCAGCGGACCGCCAGACGCGCGTGCAGAACATGCTGAAGAAGGTCGGACTGGAAACCGCGAAGAAAATTCAATTGCGGAAATACTCGAAGGGCATGCTGCAACGCGTAGGACTGGCGCAAGCGATCCTGCACGACCCGCAGGTGGTGATCCTGGACGAGCCGATGTCGGGGCTCGACCCTTTGGGACGCCGCGAGGTGCGGGACATCATCCTCGAACTGAAGAAAGAAGGACGGACGGTGCTTTTCTCCACGCACATTCTTTCCGACGCGGAGATGCTATGCGACCGGGTAGGAGTAATTGTGGGCGGGAAACTGCGCGGCGTGGGCACGCCCGGAGAAATGGTGGGAATCAAAACGCAGGGAATGGAAATTCTTTTCGAGGTGACGGAAGGGAAGAACCTGCCGCTGCTGGCCAAAGCAACGCGCACAGGCGAGCGCTACCGGGTGCACATGCCCGAAGAAGAGCTATACGGAGCGATTGAGCAATTGCGAGCGGCGGGCGCGCGGATCTTGGCGGTAACGCAGATCAAGCCGACGCTGGAAGAGTTCTTCATGAACCTTGTGGAAGAGGACCGGGCGCAGGCCAATGCGGTCGAGGTGAGCGGAAAATGAAGAACGTATGGACAGTGGCTGCGAATACGTTCCGGGAAGCGGTGCGGGACCGGGTTCTCTATAACCTGGTGTTTTTCGCATTGTTGATGATGGGCACGGCGATCCTGGTGGGACAAATTTCCATCGGGATTGAAGAAAGCGTGATCGTCAGCCTGGGATTGACGGCGATCTCCGTGATTGGATTGTTCATCGCGGTTTTTATCGGCGTGGGACTGGTGTCCAAGGAGATGGACAAGCGCACGCTGTATGCGTTGCTGGCAAAGCCGGTGGAGCGATGGGAATTCCTGCTGGGAAAATTCTGCGGGCTGGTGATGACTCTAACGGTGAACACGACGGCCATGGCCGCGGGATTGTACCTGGCGCTCTGGACGGTGAAACACACGCTAGAAAGGAGTGACGCCTGGATCCTGGTGGCGGTGTATCTGATTCTGCTGAAGCTGGCGCTGATCGTGGCGCTGGCACTGCTGTTTTCGTGCTTCACGACGCCGTTTCTGGCGATTCTATTCACGTCGGCAATCTACGTGGCGGGTGTGTTCGCGGGTGATCTGCGCCGTGTGCAAGGTGTGGATATAAACGCAGGAGCAATGAGGCTAATGAGAGGGATTTCGTACCTGCTGCCGAATTTTGAGAATTTCAACGTGATGGGAGCAGTGGCCCATGGCCGCGGAGTGCCGGGAGGTCTAGTAGGGCAGACGACACTCTACGCGGTGGTTTATGGGGCGGTGGTGCTGGCCGCAGCGGCGGCGATTTTCTCGCGCCGGAACCTGAAATGAAGCGACGGGAAATCATTGGAGTGACGCTGGGTGTGCTGCTGGTGTTGGGTTTTGCCGGGGTGTGGCAATTACAGAAGAAGATTGATGCGCAGCGGCAGGCACTGCAAGAAGATCGCGATGAGATGGTGTTACGTTCGCCGAAACTGATCAAACGGCTGAGCCTGGAATACGCTCCACTGGTAGGCGCGATGTACTGGACGCGTGCGGTGCAGTATTACGGGGAGAAACACCGCCTGCACCAGAGGAATCTGGAGTTGCTCTGGCCGCTGCTGGACATCACGACGACGCTGGACCCCAATCTGATCGTCGCGTACCGGTTTGGCTCGACGTTTTTGAGCGATGCCCCACCACGAGGAGCGGGCGATCCAGACCACGGGGTGGAATTGCTGAGGCGAGGGTTGATGGCCAACCCGGATTACTGGCGGCTGTACCAGGATATGGGCAACGTCTATTACTTCGACAAGAAGGACTACCCTCGGGCAGCAGAGGCTTTCGCGGAAGGAGCCAAGAACCCGAAAGCGGCCATCTGGATGAAGGTGATGGCCGCAAAAATCGCTGCCGACGGCGAGTCGCTGGAGACCTCTTATTTCCTGTGGCGAGACGTTTACCAGACGACGAAAGATCCGCAGATCAAAAAGAACGCGGAGTTGCACTTGCGGCTGGTCAAGGTGGATTTGGACTTGCGAGAGCTGAACCGGCTCGCAAATGAGTATGAACGGCGGACCGGGCGGCGGGCGACGAAGATGAGCGAACTTGTGCAGGCAGGGTTATTGTCGCAATTGCCCGGCGATCCGGAGGGGTATCCGTACGTATTGGGCGAAGGCGGCAAAGCGGAATTGAATTTGAACAGCCCGATGCTGGAAGAAAAGCTGATGAATAAGTAGCGGGGATGGCCGGGAAGCAGTGTCCATCCGCGAAAAGCCGGGGTAACCGAATTCATAATCAGCCGAAAGCGTTAGCGAATCAGGTCTGACTATTCAGGAACACACAGCAAGGTCTTATGGGGATCGATGAGAAGTTTGCGGGGATCGGTCTGTGTAACAAAGGAAAACGACGTCTCTTCGCCATCGGCAATGACCGTCCCAAGGTAAACACCGTGGCCGGAACCACTGCTGACGAAAAGTGGAACAGGTGCAATAAACGAGTGGGGGACGCCCGAGGCCAACAGTTTGCCGTGCACTTGAAAGCCTCTGTCGGTGTGGCGCGAAGAAAAACTCACCTTGTAATGAGGAATGGCGGTCCCCTCCACGTATTCGCTGAAGAACCACTCCATTGAGCGGCCGCCCTCCAGATCCATTTTGGGGGTCATGACGGCTTCGAGTTCGCGCTGGAATTGAACTGTGGTGAGGCTTTTCTGGGCATACTTGGAGGCCAGCGATTTCAGCAGAGCGATGAAGCGCGCGTCGGGATTCGGCGTATTGGGCTGGCGCAGCATTTCCCGGAGCATTTGCATGATCCAAGCACCCTTGCCGTAGATCACTTGATCGTATGCGGAAGCCGACTTAGAGGAGATGAGGCGCAAGCCCATGATGAGCGCACCGGCTTCGGCAGGCGGGCGATCTTCATCGGGAGCTTTGGTCAGAAGACCCTTGCGGTAGCGGTCGAGCCAGGCGTACAGGGTCTGGTCGGGGTTCTTCTGCTTGTCGGCAAACAGCAGCGCGAGATAATTGGCGATGGCTTCGTTGATCCACTGATCGCGGTAGCTGGACCAGCCAACGACATTTCCCCACCACTGGTGAGCCACTTCGTGAAAAGGAACAATCTGGGTGAAGAGTTCCTGACCGGTCGAGTTGAGGCCGGCACGCTGCTGGTTTTCGGGGGACAGGAACGAGTAGGTGGAGATGTAGAGAAGCCCGGGCCAGCCCTGTCCGAATGCGCCGGGAATTTGCGAGACGCCGAGATGACGAAACGGAAATGGGCCGGAATACTGTTCGAGGAAATGGATGGAGGAATCGACTTGACGGGCAAGCTGCTTCAAGGTATCCGCGGGACTCGGAGCCGTGGGCTCTTCGGCGATGCGGGCGTTAGGGAAGTCGCTTCCGGGAAGCTTGATAGACGGGCTGACATCCACGATGGTGCGGCCCATGCGGGCCTGGATGGCTTCTTCGAGCTGTTTGTTCGCGTAAACATCAATGGAATGGTTTTCCGAGGTGACGGAAGCCACCGCGTATTCGCCGAGGTTGAAACCGGCCTGGGTGACCGGCTGGTCTGTCTTCCATCGAGCGACGCGGAAGTCGCCCTCTTCGTGCTCTTCGGATTTATCGCCGGTGGCGACAAGACGAAGACGCTTAGGCCAGCGCAGAGTCATGTCGTAGAGGGAGAATTCGGCAGTGTCGCCGTGGTGGGGGAACCAGCTTTCGCGCTCGCCGACGAAGATGACGGCGTTACCGGCATTTTCGATGACATTGCCGCGGTAACGGAAATTCAGGGTAAAGCTTTCACCTGCGGGAAGAGACTTGGGGAGGAAGACACAGAGGGAATCTTCACCGCGGTAACGCAACTCCTGCCCGGTAAGGCCCTCGTTCTGGAAAAAGGTGAGTGGCGTGCCGGAGTCGAAGGAGATGGACTCGACCTTCAGAGAGCGCGCGAGCTGGATGAAGAGAAGTTGCTGGCCGCCAGTAACAGAACGGAAATCGACGGAGGTATTCCCTTCAAGGGCGTTGTCCGGGTCGATGGTGGCGTTGATGTGATACCGCAGAGCAGTGAAGGGAACCTGGGGGGGAGAATATCCGGGCGAGGGGTAAGAAGTCCAGACGTCGTAATGGAGGATATGTTCCGCGAAGCGGGGCTGCCCGATCATGAAATTTTCCGTGCGCATTTCATCGGCCAGGACGTCAAACGGGCCGGTGACAACGCCATCAATTCCGGCATGAAAGAAATGGCGGGGCGCGGAAGAAAACTCCTCGAACAGGATGCGCAGGGAATGGGAAGAATTCAAGCGCGCGACATTGGATTCCCAGGCGGCCACAAAGGGAGCATCGGATGAGGGCTGCAGGCCGGCATGCCGGAATTGTGCCAGGAGGTCCTCGGCGGTGTCATCCGTGAAGCGTACGTAGGCGGAAACGAATTGCTGGTCCAGGACGGGGGTTCCCAGGAAGCGCGCCATCTGTTGCTTTTCCGCAGGATCGCGGGGGAGAGAAAGGGCGTGGCCCAGACCGGAGAAGACAAAGCCAGTGACGCGGCCTTCAAAGGGAGCGTAGAAAGCAAAGCGTCCGGCTTGAAAAGTGAGGACGGCATCGCCATGATGGATTTCGATGTGGTCTGGAGCGGAAACTGTGTAGACGGCTTGTGAATCGAGGGAGAGGGCGTTTAGCGATGCGAGAAGGCTGCGTGGCGAGTGATCGACATCGTGACAAGTCGCCGGCCACGAAACGAGAAGAAGCAGGCAGGCGGAGAGGAACTTCATAGAAAGAGTGTAGTCATATTCGGCATGAAGGAACAAGGCTGCTGCGGAGGAAGCGTCCCGGCGACTTACTATAGAAAGATGCGGCGACACTGGAGCGCGGGGAAAATGGTATGCCTACTGGCGGGCATACTGCTGGCGGCGACAGTCGCGTGCGCGGACAAAATCGTTCTGAAAAACGGCCAGAAAATCCTAGCGTACAACGTGGTGGAGGAGGGGGACAAAGTCCACTACGAGACCTCTGCGGGGCAATTGACGTTGCCGAAATCCATCGTGGACCACATTGAGAAGGGGGGGTTGCTGCCGGTAACGGAGTCACCCGCGGCGGCCGCGGCAAATCTGAACATCGCACCACCTACGATGGAGACTACGGCGAACGGAGCGGAGATCGATCATGGCGCGGTTCACGACGGAGCGATTGACCGGACTTACATCGCGGAGTTGGAGGAGGAGGCACGGGGTGGCAGTGCGAACGCCAATGAACGAGCGGCGCTGGCGCATCACGCGGCATCGCAGTTTGAACTTGCGCATGGGGACCTGGATCACGCGCTGAGCGATGCGCGGGCGGCGGTATCCTACACGCCGGAGCAAGCGGTACTGCTGATGAATGTCGCGTACATCCAGCTACAGCGGAGCGAATTCCGGCAGTCGTTGGAGTACCTGGAGCACGCAAAGAGGCTGACGCCGGAAAATGCCGATGTGTACAAGCTGTTCGGGTGGGCCTATTACGGGATGAACCGGCCGGACGTGGCGGTGCAGGATTGGAAGAAGGCGCAGTCGATTCGCCGTGATGCCGACGTACAAACAGCGCTGGAGAAGGCGGAGCGTGACCTCCGAGAAGAGGAGAATTACCGGGAGAACGAGAGCGCGCACTTTCAGTTGCGGTATAACGGCGCGGCGGAGCCGGGACTGGCACGCGACGTAGTGCACACGCTGGAAGGGCATTACCAACAGATCGAATCGGTGCTGAACTACTCGCCACCGGAGCCCATTGGAGTGGTGCTGTACACGGAACAGGGATTTGCGGACATCACAAGGGCGCCGGAGTGGGTCGGGGCGCTGAATGACGGACGGATCCGCGTGCCGGTGCAGGGATTGACGGGAGTGACCCCGGAGTTGTCGCGCGTTCTGCGGCATGAACTGACGCACAGCTTTATTCAGCAGAAGACTCACGGCCGGGCGCCGACCTGGCTGCAAGAAGGCATAGCGCAATGGATGGAAGGAAAACGAAGCGATGAAAGCGCGGCGGTGCTGGTGCAGGTTTACGAACAAGGACACGCAGCGACGCTGTCGAAGCTGGAAGGATCGTGGCTGGGCCTATCGGAAGATGTGGTGCGGTATACGTATGCCTGGTCGCTGGCAAACGTGGAATTCATCGTGCAGACAGACGGGATGGGAGATATTGAGAGGCTACTCGATCGAATCGCGGCCGGGCGGTCGACCGAAGAGGCGCTACGCGAGGTGTTGCACAGTGATTACGGGGATTTGATGCAGGGGACAGAGGAGTATTTGAAGAAGAGCTACGGCCGGTGAGCCTCGCGTCACGCAGACCAACGGCAACGGCGATTTACGAAGAGGCGAGGAGAGCGGCGAGGAGTGCGGCGCGGACGGGCATCGATTTGGTCAGCACGTGTTCGTGAGCGGAGTGCGCGCCATCGCCGACGGCGCCAAAGCCATCCAGCGTCGGAATACCGAGTGCCGCGGTGAAGTTTCCGTCGGAGCTGCCACCGGCCGCGGCTTCACCCAGGGAGAGGCCCAGTTGCTTGGCAAGGGAAACGGCGCGTGCGAAGAGCACGGCGCTTTGCTTGCGTTCGAGAGGAGGTCGATCAAAGCCGCCATGGATTTCGAGCTTGGCGGCGCGGTGAATGGGCTTCAATCCGTGCAAGCGCTTTTCGAGGGCGTGCATATCGGCGGTACGCCAAGCACGCAGATCGAATTTGGCCTTGGCGAGTTCGGGGATGACGTTGACGAGAGTTCCGCCCTCGACGACGTCAGCATTAATGGTGACACCGCGGCGGTGATCGTTCCACTTTTCGATGCGGGCGATTTGCGCGGCGAGTTCATGAACGGCGTTGACGCCTTCTTCCGGGGCAAGGCCGGCATGAGAAGAGCGGCCATGAACAATGATTTCGGCCTCACCGACGCCCTTGCGGGAAGTTTTAACGAACCCGCGCGGACCAAGAGACGGCTCGAGGACAAAAACAGCGTCGCTGCGGCGGGCTTCCGATTCGATGAGGACGCGGGAGGATTCGCTGCCGATCTCCTCGTCGGAAGTCCACAAGAAGACGATGCGTTTGGAAACGGTGGCTTGCGTCTCCTGCAGGGCTTGGAGAGCAAAAAGTGCCTGGACAATTCCGGCTTTCATGTCAAAAGTGCCCGGGCCATAGGCTTTGTCCCCCGAGAGACGATAAGGCATTTTGGTGATGGTGCCGGCGGGGTAGACCGTATCATAGTGGCCGAGGACGAGGAGCTGCGCTCTGGGCGGTGCAATGGTGGGAGACCAAACGATGCGAAGATGATCGCCGCGATGCTTCTGGCGGAGCACCTGAACGAGCGTGCCGCGCAGCAGCCATTCGTCTGCGAGAAAGCCACAACAGCGGTCAGCGCGTTCTTTGTCCAAGCTGGGAGACTCCAGAAGTGTGAGTTGCCGGAGGACCTCCAACATGTTGGGCAGCCGGCGGCGGAGCAGGGCAAGAAGAGTTCGTGGAAGTGAAGGGGTAGCCATGAAGGAGTCATGGTAACAACGCAGACAACGCAGGGCAACACCAGAGAGCGGGAGGAAAAGGCAGGCGGTGCGCTGCGGTGCGTTGCAAAGAAGATAATCTTTGCTGGCCGTCCAGATTGCTTATAATAGTAAGTTTGCAGGAATCAGGAGATGCGTCGTAGAGCAAGGGAGTGGCGGCGCTGGAGCAGGCATGCAACTCGACATCAACGAAATACAAAAATACCTTCCACACCGATACCCGTTTCTCATGATCGACAAGGTGGTGGAAATGGTGCCGTTCAAACGGATCGTGGCGGTGAAGAGCGTCACGATTAACGAGGCCTATTTCCAAGGCCATTTCCCCGGGAAGCCGGTGATGCCGGGGGTGCTGATACTGGAGTCGATGGCACAGGCCGGCGGCTTGCTGCTGCTGCTGGAGATCCCAGACCGCGACCGCAAGTTGCTCTATTTGGCTTCGATGTCCGACGTGAAGTTCCGGCGGCCGGTGGTGCCCGGCGATCAATTGCGGATCGAAGTGGACATCCTTACGTGGAAGGGCGACCTGTGCAAAATCAAGGCCAAAGCGTTCGTTGAGGGAAAGTTGGCGACGGAAGCGACGATGTTGTGCGTAATGGCCGACCGCGAAGAGCCAATTAAATCCTGAACATGAGTGAAGTTCAAATCCATGCACAAGCGATTGTTTCGCGGGAAGCGAAGCTGGGGAAAGGCGTGCAAGTAGGCGCGTTTGCTGTGGTGGGATCCGGCGTTGAACTTGGCGAAGGGTGCGTACTGCACGATCACGCGGTGGTGCGGGGCCCGTCGAAATTCGGAGCGCGAAACGTGTTTCACCCGTTCGTGGTGATTGGCGGCGATCCGCAGGACTATACGTATCGCGGGGAGCGCGTCGAGCTAGCCGCAGGCGATGGAAACATTTTTCGCGAGTATGTGACCATCAGCCGGGGAACTATCAAGGGCGGCGGCACTACCCGCATTGGGAACGAGAATTTTTTCCTGGCGTATTCGCATGTAGGACACGACTGCCAGGTGGGAAACAATACGCTGTTCGTCAATGGCGCGACACTCGCGGGTCACGTAACGGTGCAGGATTACGTGACAGTCGGCGCATTTTCGCCGGTGCACCAGTTCTGCCGGTTGGGACGCTATGCGTACATCGGCGCGTCCACCGTGATTACGCAGGATGTGCTGCCGTTTTCTTTCGTCGTGACCGAACGGGAGACGAAGTGCTTCGGCCCGAACACCATCGGGTTGGAGCGCAAGGGGTTTTCGGCGGAGCGGATCAAGACGCTGCAGCGGGCGTTCCGGGTGCTGTTGCGGTCCAAGAAAAATACTTCGCAGGCACTAGAAGAGATGCAGAAGTCATGGGGAGATTCCGCGGACGTGAAAGAACTGATGGAATTTGTGGAGAAGGCGGAGCGCGGGATCGTGAAGTAAGCGCGGGGCGAATAAGGGCCGGCACGCGGTCTGGATTCTTGAAATGAATGCAAAGAGGGAAGGTTGGGGACTGATCGCGGGGAACGGGCGATTTCCGTTTCTGGTGTTGGAAGGAGCGCGGAGCCAGGGAATTGAGATGGCGGTGCTGGCGCTTAAGGAGGAGGCTTCGCCGGAATTGGCGCAAGTTGCGAAGCGTGTACACTGGGTCAGCCTGGGAGAACTGAGCAAGGCCATCGAGTTATTGCAGAGCGAGGGTGTGACGCGCGCGGTGATGGCCGGTCAGGTGAAGCACAACAAGATTTTCAGCGCGATCCGGCCGGACTGGAAGCTGGCGAAACTGTTGATTTCGCTGCCCAGGAAGAATACGGATTCGTTGATCGGCGCGGTTGCCAAAGTGCTTGAGGAAGAAGGAATTCAATTGGTGGATTCCACGCTATTTCTGAAGCCGCTCCTGCCGGACGCGGGTGTGCTGACGCGGCGCGCGCCCAATGAGCACGAAGCCGCCGACCTTGCCTATGGGCTGGGCGTGGCGCGGCAGATTGCCGCGATGGACGTCGGGCAGACCGTGGTGATCGCGGACCGCGCGTGCGTGGCGGTGGAAGCGATGGAAGGAACGGATGAGACAATGGAGCGCGCGGCGCGGTTCGCTAATGGGAGGCGGCTGGTGGTGGTGAAAGTAAGCAAGCCTGGGCAGGATATGCGCTTCGATGTACCCGTCGTGGGGCTCCCGACCGTCGAAACGATGAAGCGCACAGGGGCGACGGCGCTGGCCATTGACGCGGCGCGTACGCTGCTCTTTGACCGTCCCAAGCTGATCGAACTGGCGGACGCCGCAGGAATTACCATACAAGCCTTTTCTCCTGACCAGGTTGCGGAACCAAAGCGGGGTTCCGGGGGAATGAATAAAGAATGAGTGGGAACAGCGGCCAGGCGGGAGACCCGCGGAAAATTCGGGTAGGAGTAGTGGGAACGGGGGAATTCGGCCGGAACCACGTGCGGGTGTATCGCGAAATGGCAGGCGTGGAGTTGGCCGGAATTTTCGACCGGGATGTGGGGCGGGCGACGGTGATTGCGCAAGAATTTGCTACCCACGCGTTCAAAGGCCTGGAGGAGTTGCGCGGGGCTGTGGACGCGGCAACCGTGGCGGTGCCGACAGTGGCGCACGCGGAAGTAGGTTGCCGGTTGATGGAGATGGGCATCGATGTGATGGTGGAAAAGCCCATGGCCACCAGCTTGGTGGAAGCGGATGCGTTGCTGGACGCGGCGAGCCGCCATGCGCGAATTCTGCAGGTAGGGCATGTGGAGCGCTTCAATCCGGCGGTGCTCGCGGTGGAACCTGTGGTGGACCGGCCATTGTTTTTTGAAGTGCACCGGCTAGGTGTATTCACGCCACGAAGCCTGGATGTGGACGTGATATACGATTTGATGATTCACGATCTGGATATTCTGCTGGCGCTAGTAAAGGAGCGCGTGACGGAAGTGAAAGCGGTGGGAATTCCCGTGCTGACGGACAAAGTGGACATTGCGCATGCGCGGCTGGAGTTTGCGGGCGGCGCGGTGGCCAACGTGACGGCGAGCCGCGTATCCACGGAACGCGTGCGGAAGATGCGGTTCTTCCAGCGGAACGAGTACATATCGCTGGACTACGCGAGGCGCGATGCGTTGCGAATTGGCGTGAAACGACCGGGGCCGCAACCGGAATTTGCGTTTGAAAAGCTGGCGGCACCCTCGGTCGAGCCGCTGCGCGGGGAACTGGAAGCGTTTGTCGAGGCAGTGAGAACTCGAGTTGCGCCAAAGACGGATGGGGCGTCAGGGCGAGCCGCGTTGGAGTTAGCGAGCGAGGTAATGACGAGCATCCGGGAACACGCCGCGCGCGTCCAAGCAGTAGCACCATCCGGGGTGGATAAAACCTAACGATGATTCCGCGAATTCTGGTACCGATTGGCGCCCGTCTGCCAGCCACCGATGTGGCGACAACGCGGCGGCGGCCGTCCACGCTGGACGAACGGACTCTGGTCCCGTCGGGCTTGCCAATAGTAAGACTGGACGGACAATCGGCCATTCCGACGAACCTGCCGCTCGAATCCATCGCTACCCGCGTGGTGGTGCCACGGGACGTCAATGTGGAAGCGGTGCAGCGGGCGGAGGAGTCCCACCTGCCGCTCCAGCCGACGGACATGGACGAGCGCGTGACCGTGCCGCAAGGCGCCTTGCCGCCGGAGGAGTTTTCGCCGCTGCCGCCGGTATCGGAAGAACTGGTCGAGCCGGACATCCTCCAATCAGGCGAAGTAGCGTTCCTGACGCCGGCGCGGCCGAGTCAAGGGTCGTTTGGGGATGCACTAACCCGCGTCGTTTCCATCGCGTTTCACATCCTGCTGGCGCTGTTCCTGATTTTCGAGCCGAAAATCTTCGGGCCGCATGTGCGTACCAGGGAGGAAGAAGACATCGCGAGGCGACAAATCACGGTTCTGTTGCCGCCCGGTGCCTTGGAATCGTTGAGGCCCACGCCGAGGGCAGCGCCCGTGCCCCATGAATCGATGCGGGTAGATCCCAACATTTTGCGCAGAGTTGCCCCACCCATCGAGCCACCCGCTCCTGCGCCAAAGCCTGAACCGCCGAAGAAAGAACTTCCCAGCGCACCGGTACCGCAGCCCAACGCGGTTGCGCCGATAATGCCGCCGCCGCAAGGAACCAGAGGCGATCTTCCAAAGACACCGGTACAGTTGGAAACTCCCGATATGCCAGTGCCGCAGAGGGGATTGAACCTGCCGAAACAGTTATCTCCTGGCGACACCATTCGCGATGCCGCGCGCGCTGCAGGGAAAATAAATTCGCCGGCACCAATTGGCGGCGGAGGGCGACTCCCGGGCGGAGGCGGGCAAGGAGGCGGCGGAGGGCATGGAAGCGCGTACGCGGGAATCCAGATGCTCACGGACAATGAGGGCATCGATTTCAACGACTACCTGCACCGCGTGTACATAAAGGTGAAACAGAACTGGTATGCGGTGATGCCGGCGTCCGTGTCGTTGGGCGACCAGGGAGTTGTGTCGCTGCAGTTCCGAATCCTGAAGAATGGTTCGGTGCCGGACGGCGAGCCTGCGCAAATTTTCAGTTCGGGGAAAGAACCCCTGGATCGTGCCGCGTTTTCTTCCATTCGCGGGTCCAATCCGTTCGAGCCCCTTCCGGCGGGATTCAAGGCGGAATACATCGTGCTGCGCTTCACTTACTATTACAACCTGCAGCCGCCAAACAATTAGCCTCAAATCCGAAGTCGAGGAGAGATTTCATCGCATGAAGGGCGCGCGATGGGGAACCGTTTCTCCACTTCGGGACGGCAACCCTTCGGGGCTCAGGGCAAGAAAGCGCCGTCCCTCCGGTCGAAATGACCGGCTTTGAGCGGTGGATGATGTGGGGGCATCCAAAGGCGTGCTGGACGGACCGCAGCTCCGATTCCATCGAGCTGATCTGTTACCATCCTGCTGAGGCAGAGGCATGAAACTTGCCAGGCAACAGGTGATCGGGAGCGTGTTGATAGCGCTAATCGTGCTAGTGGTGCTACTCATCCGAGCCTGGCCGCTGCTGTTCCACAAATGAGTGAACCCCGCGAATTGCCTCTCGTAGTCATCGTAGGACCCACTGCTTCCGGAAAATCGAAATTGGCTGTGTGGCTGGCCGTGCAACTGGGTGGCGAAGTGATTGCGTGCGATTCCACGCAAATGTACCGCGGATTTGACATCGGCACCGCGAAGCCCAGCGCGGAGGAACGGCAAGGCGTTCCGCACCACATGATGGATTTACTGCATCCCAGCGAAGAGGCTACAGCAGGGGGATACCGCGAACGGGCGATCAGCGTGCTGGAGGACCTTCGCGTCCGGCAACGCGTGCCGATATTTACGGCGGGGACGGGGCTGTACTTGCGCGCCCTCCTCGAGGGATTGGCAGACGTGCCACAGCGCTCGGAAAGCCTGAGAGAAAGATTGCGAACGAGCGCTGCGGAGCACGCGGCAGGGCATTTGCACCGATTCTTGCGGCGGCTTGACCCCACCTCCGCGGGAAAGATTGCGGCCGCAGACGAGCAGAAGTTAATACGCGCAATCGAAGTGTGCCTGCTGGCGAAGAGACCGATGTCTGAAGTGCAACGAAGCGGAAGGGCACCCTTACGAGGCTGGCGAGTTGTGAAGATCGGGCTGCAGCCAGAACGCGAGGAGCTGTACAAACGCGTGCGCGCGAGGACGGAAGCAATGCTGGCCGGGGGATGGATGGAGGAAGTGCGAGGACTTGCCGCAAGTGGCTTCCCTGACGACGCGAAGCCATTTGATTTTATTGGCTACCGCGAATTGCGAGCGGTCCTGCGCGGGGAGATGAAATTGGAAGAGGCGCGGGCAGCGATACAGCAAGCCACACGTCGTTACGCCAAGCGGCAAATCACGTGGTTCCGGCGAGAAGCGGGCGTGCATTGGTTGAGCGGGTTTGGAGATGATCCAGAAATCCAGCAGCAATCGTTGGGCATCGTGCGCAAGGAGTTACGGGGCGCGATCCCAGGAAGAATGGACGTATAATTGAGGCGATGAGGCAGGCTGGCGCGACACCCCGTATTGAAGGCCCGATGACTCCTGGTTGTATTCACCCGTGAAAACACAGCACGCTACTTCCGCGGCTGAACGTGTCCTGCTGGTGGGCGTGGGATGGAAGCGGGCGCCACGCTTTCCGGGCATGCCGACGGGAGAGCAGGGCCGCGAATCGCTTGCCGAGCTGGAGGAATTGGCACGCAGCGCCGGGGCGGAAATCGCGGGCACGGTGTTTCAGTTGCGCGAGGCGGCGGACCCAGCGACGCTTGTCGGCCGCGGAAAATTAGAGGAGATTCGCGCGGAAGCCAACGCCCGTGGTGCGCCGCTGATCATATTCGACAGCGAACTCACGCCGATGCAACAGCGCAATATCGAGGAGGCCACCGAGCATCGGGTGATTGATCGCACGCAACTGATCCTGGATATTTTTGCGAAGCATGCGCGGAGCCGCGAGGGACAACTGCAGGTGGAGCTGGCGCAGTTGAACTACATGCTGCCGCGGCTAACTGGACGCGGCACGCAGATGTCCCGGCTGGGCGGCAAGAGCGGCGGTGGGGGAGCGGGAGGCGCGGGCGGAGGCGCCGGGCGCATCGGCGTGCGCGGGCCCGGCGAAAAGAAACTGGAAACGGACCGGCGGCGCATTCGCGACCGTGTAGGGAAGATTCAGAACAGCATAAACGAAGTGCGCAAGCAGCGAGCGCTGCGGCGTGAAGCGCGCAACGCCGTGCCGCTGGGAACGGTCGCGCTGGTGGGATATACGAACGCGGGGAAATCGACGCTGTTCAATGCCTTGAGCCGCGCGGAAGTGCTGGTGTCCTCGAGGATGTTCGCGACGTTGGACCCGACGGTGAGGGCGATCCGCCTGCCCTCGAACCGTCGCATTCTGGTATCCGACACGGTGGGTTTCATCCGCGACTTGCCGAAAGGACTGATCACGGCGTTTCGCGCCACGCTCGAAGAAGTGCAGGAGGCGGCGCTGCTGTTGCAGGTGAGCGATATATCG